>Ga0209283_10001571_pt1 | contig 12493 bp, 10 predicted proteins | sample CZO8metaG_2_FD_188354 | JGI IMG/M metagenome (GOLD analysis project Ga0209283, IMG submission 188354) | Vadose zone soil microbial communities from the Eel River Critical Zone Observatory, Northern California, USA - CZOApr15con2H1.8 metaG... | ecosystem: Environmental > Terrestrial > Soil >...
CTCCTCGACCCCCGCCCGTTCGAGCTTTGCGATCGGCTTCTCGGTGGCCGGGTTGACAACCTCCAGCGCCTTGGCGGCCACGGTCATCCCCGCTCGAACAGCCTCTCGCGCTCGTAACCGGTGACGACCTTGTCGAACTGCGCCTGCTCAGTGCGGGCGTAGGTGAGGTAGTGGTCGACAACCTCGTCGCCGAACGCCTTGCGCGCCATGGTTCCCTTCTCCAGCGCCGCGATGGCGTCGCGCAGTGCGTGAGGAAATCTCTGTACATCCGACTCGTAGGCGTTGCCGGTGAACGCGGGCGGCAGCTCCAGTCTTTGCTCGATTCCATGCAGGCCCGCGGCCAGCAACGCCGCGAAGGTCAGGTAGGGGTTGACGTCGGCTCCGGGGATGCGGGTCTCGGTGCGCAGGTGCTGGCCGTGGCCGACGATGCGAAAACCGCACGTGCGGTTGTCGTGGCCCCAGGCGAGCGTGGTCGGCGCCCACGTTCCCGCCGCGTAGCGCTTGTATGAGTTGATGTTCGGGGCGAGGAAGATCGCCAGCTCCGAAGCGCCGGCGATGTGGCCGGCCAAGTACTGGCGGAAAGTCTCCGACTCTCCGTCAAACGTGTTGCGGTCGCCCTTCCACAGGCTCGAATGCACGTGGCATGAGCTCCCGATCCACCGGTGGTCGGGCTTGGCCATGAACGTGACCGAGCAGCCGTGCTGGTGGGCCATCTCCTTGATGCCGTTCTTGTAGATCACGTGGTTGTCGGCCATCCTCAGCGCGTCCGCGAAGTGGAAGTTGATCTCCTGCTGGCCAGGCCACGCCTCACCCTTGGAGCTCTCGACCTGGATGCCGGCCGCCTTCATGCCCTTGCGCACCGCGCGGATGAACGGCTCGTCGTAGCTGGTCGCGAGCACGTGGTAGTCGAGGTTGTAGGGCACCGACGGAGTCAGGTCGTTGTAGCCCTTGGTGTAGGCCTCTGCGAACGTCTCCTTGAGCAGGTAGAACTCGAGCTCCGACCCGAACATCGGCTCGAACCCGAGCTTGCGGGAGCGCTCGATCTGCGCGCGAAGGACCTGGCGCGGTGACGCTTTCACCGCTGAGCGGTCGTGCCACGTGACGTCGCTCAGGACAAGCGCGGTGGCCTCGAGCCACGGGATGCGGCGCAAGGTATCGAAGTCGGGCACCAGGTCGAAGTCGCCGTAGCCGCGCTCCCAGCTGGCCATCGCGTACCCCGGCACCGGGTCCATCTCCATGTCGACCGTGAGGAGGTAGTTGCAGCCCTCGGTCGGCTCGCCGTTCGAGGACGATTCGATGAAGTACTCGCCATCCACCCGCTTGCCCATGAGCCGACCCTGCATGTCCGTGAAGGCGACGATGACGGTGTCGATGTCGCCCTTCTTGACAGCGGCGGTCAGCTCGTCCTTGGTCAGCAAACCGTCACCGAGCGGTTTTCTTGTCGCGGCCACGTGCCCTCGCGACGAAGCGCTCGAAGAGCTTGCGGGCCCAGGGCAAGTCGGTGGTGAGCTCCTCGGGGTGACACTGCACAGCAACGATAAGCCCGTCGTTGGACTCGACGCCTTCGACTGTGCCGTCCTCGCCAGATGCGGTTTGCTGGAGCCCGTCAGCCAGGTCCTTGATCGCCTGGTGGTGCAGGCTGTTGACCCGGATCTTGTGCTCACCGGCCGCCCGTCCCAGCTCAGACGAAGGATTTACCTCGATCGTGTGCGCCAAGTGGCTGCGCCCCAGCGCGCGCACCTCGTGACCCTCCAGATGCTGAACCAACGAGCCGCCCATGGCGACGTTGATCACCTGCTGGCCGCGGCAGATCCCGAGCACCGGCAAGTCACGCGCGCGCGCCTGTCGGAACAGCGAGAGCTCGGTTTCGTCCAGCTCCGGGTCGGTCTCACCGAGATTCTCGTCCCTCCGCTCTCCATAAAAGGACGGGTCGACGTCCCAGCCGCCTGGGAGCAGGAGCCCGTCGACGTCGGGGAGCGTCTTCGTCCCAGGCACCAGGTCCACCGGCTCGGCGCCCGCGGCAGTGACCGCCCGGCGATAGGGCCCGAAGTACTCCAGACCCCGCCGGGGGTGAACCGTGATCCCGATCTTGGGCCGGCTAGCTTGCGGCCGCGAGCTCGGCTTCGATCTTGGCAAGCTCTTCCGCAGTCCCTTGGACCCGAGGGCCCTTGAACCAGTTCTTCGCCGAGAGGAACCAGTAGCCACCTGAGTAGAGCAACACCACGCCGACAGCGACCGGTGCGTAGTTGAAGGTGGTTGCAGTGTTGCCAGGCGCCGCCTGCGGGAGGATGAAGAGGATCGCGATGAAGGCGATCCAGATCACCGCGATCCATCCGATGACGTAGCTCCACCGTCCGAGGTGCCATGGCCCCCGCTGGAACTTTTCGCCGGCGAGGAGCCGGAGCAGGATCGGCATTCCATAGGCGATGTAGAGCCCGATGACCGCGATCGATGTCACCGCGAAGTACGCGACCGGACTGTACAGGTAGGGCAGGCCGAGGATGAACGCGCCGACCGCGGCAAACCAGATCGAGTTGGTCGGAGTGCGCGTACGCGGGTTGATCTTGTGCCAGAACTCTGAACCCGGTACTGCACCGTCGCGCGAGAACGCGTAGATCATGCGCGAGTTTGCGGTCACCGACGACATGCCGCAGTAGAACTGGGCGCCGACGATGATGAACAGCAGGAAAAGGCCCAGGTTGTGTCCGGCGGCGTCAAGAAAGACCTGTGCGCCCGGCGTTACCGCGCTCGCCTCAGCGGCGTAGTCCTGGATCGCGCCGGTGACGGCGATCAGCAGGATCCAACCCGCGATCAGCGAGATTACGATCGACCACACGATGCCTCGCGGGCCCGCGAGCGCGGCGTTGTTCGTCTCCTCGGTCATATGCGCCGAGGCGTCGTAGCCGGTGAACGTGTACTGGGCCAGCAGCAGCCCGATCAAGAACACATAGATACCCACGCCCCCGAAGCCGAAGCCGGTGTTGTTGACAAAGTTTGTGAAGATGAAGGACACCGACTGGTGATGCGAGGGGACGAAGAAGAGGACGACGAAGATGATGGCAACACCGATCAGGTGCCACCACACGGAGATGTCGTTGAGCAGTGCGACCAAGCCGACACCGAACGTGTTGAGCAGCCCGTGGAGAAACAGCACGACTGCGTAGATCAGCACTATCCAACCTGGCGTGGTTGGATAGTTGAAGAGCGCGTTGAGCAGTGCGTCCGCGAACAACGCCAGCCCGAAGTCGATGCCGGCGGTGATTCCAACCTGGCCGAGGAGGTTGAACCAACCGGTGAACCAGCTCCAGCCCGCGGAGTTCTTGCCGCCGAGCTTCGCCGCCCAGTAGTACAGGCCGCCGGCCGTCGGATAGCTCGAGGCCAGCTCGGCCATGGCAAGGCCCACAACAAGAACGAAGAGGCCGACCAGCGGCCAGCCGATGTTCATGACGATCGGGCCGCCGGTGTTCATTCCGAAGCCGTAGAGCGTCAGACACCCGGAGAGGATCGAGATGATCGTGAATGAGACCGCGAAGTTGTTGAAGGTCGACATGCGCCGCCGCAGCTCTTGGGCATAGCCCATCTTGTGGAGGGCCTCGACGTCTGCAGAATGGGCCTGAACACTCATGCTCTCTCCCCAATTGCGCCGCGGTGCCGCGAGCGCTCCCCTGATGCGTTGCAGCGAAGCTAACAGGCGATAGGATTCTTGTCAAGGATGTCTCCAAAAGGGCCTCAATGGATCGGGATGTAACAAACGTCACGGGCTCGGACTCGAGGGTCGGGGAGCTGGTGAGGCACCGCCTGGCAAGCCTCAGCCCGGCCGAGCGGAAGCTCGCCCGGGTGCTCCTGGCCTCCTACCCCATCGCCGGCCTCGAGAGCGTCGCCCGCTTTGCCGAGCGCGCAGGCGTGAGCCCGCCGACTGTCACCCGGTTCATCACCAAGCTCGGCTTCAAGGGCTACCCGGAGTTCCAGGAGGTGCTGCGCCACGAGGTGCAGGCTCGGCTGTCCTCGCCGCTGGAGCGGTTCCGCGAAGAAAAGCCCGGGCGAGGCGCCGACTCGCTGTTGACCGACGCCCTGGAGGTGTCGCGGCGCAACCTGCAGGCCACCGTCGATCAGCTTTCGCACCACGACTTCGAGGAGGCTGTCGAGCTGCTGGCCGACGTCCGGCGACGCGTGCTCGTGCTGGGCGGCAGGGTCAGCGCCCAGCTGGCGCGCTACCTGGCCGGCCAGCTCCATCTGCTTAGGCCCGGCATCGCCATGGTCGACGCCGAGCGCAGCGCCCCGGCCCAGCAGCTCATCGACCTGCGCAAAGGCGACCTTCTGGTCGTGTTCGATTACCGCCGGTACCAAGCCGACACCATCGAGAGCGCTCGGATCGCCTCGACCCAGGGCTGCAACGTCGTGCTGTTCACCGACCCGTGGCTTTCTCCCGCATCGGCGTTCGCCCGGCAGGTCCTGGTCACGAGCGTCGAGACCGTGGGGCCATTCGATTCACTGGTGGGCTCGACGGCAGTGGTCGAGGCGATGGTGACCGCAGTGCTCAACCGGCTCGGACCTCGGGCTCAGGCGCGGATGCAAAGCCTCGATCGGCTTCGAGCCCACGAGGTGATCGGGGAGAACGACGAGCCCAGCAGCTAGCTCTACGCACGAGTCCTACTTCAGTAAGCTGAGACCATGACCACACTCAAGAACCGGCCGAACACGGCACTCCTCGTCATCGACGTGCAGAACGGAGTCGTCGACGGGGCGCACAAGCGTGACGCGGTCGTTGCGAACGTCGGCGGCCTGGTCGAGAAGGCGCGCCGGGAACAGGTCCCTGTGGTCTGGGTCCAGCACTCCAGCGAGGAGCTTGCGAAGGGGAGCGACAAGTGGCGGATCGTCCCCGAGCTGACCCCGGGCGATGCCGAGCCGCTGGTCGAGAAGAACTACGGCGACTCTTTCGAGAACACCACCCTCGAGACCGTGCTGTCGGGCCTAGGAGTCGGGCGGCTCGTCGTCGTCGGCGCACACACCGATGCTTGCGTCCGCTCGACGCTCCACGGCGCGTTTGTCAGGGGGTATGACGCGACCCTGGTCAGCGACGCCCATACGACCGAGGACCAGACCCCATGGGGGGCGCCGCCGCCGGACCAGGTCATCGCGCACACGAACCTGTACTGGACTTACCAGACGGCGCCGGGGCGAACGGCCGGAACGGTTGAGACCAAGGATGTCGACTTCCGCGGCACGTCCTAACAGCTGGACGGTGTCGCCGGTTCGAGCCGCTGCCCGCAGCGCCCGGAGCTGCATCACCTTGACCCCGCCCACGGTGTTGTCCATCTCGACGGCCGTCTCGCGCAGGGAGTAGCCGCGAAGGAACCTGAGCTCGAGCACGCGCCGGTAGTTGGGCGGTAGGGCGCTCAGAGTGCGTTCCACCCATTCCGCGGCCGCCCGAGGAGGCGCCAGCTCGTCGCCCCGGCCCTGGACGCAGATGTCGTCAACCAGCTCGGCCTCAGGAACGCGGGCTCGGCCAGACCAGAAGGACGCCATGACCGACCGCGCGGTCATATAGAGGTAGGCGCGCACGGCGGGTTCCGGGTATCCACTGCGAAGGCGCGGCAGTGCCTTGACTGCGACCTGTTGCGTCAGGTCTTCGGCGTCGGCTCGATTCCCGACCCGCGCATAAATAAAGGAATAAACGTGGTCGAACTCGCGCAGGGCGACTTCGGTCGCGGGTGGCGATGATATCTCGGCAGCGAGATACATAGTATGGAGAATCTCGCTCTCGAGGAACCTATTCCGTATCCTGTGGGATGTGGCGAAGAAGGACTGGACGGACGCCCTGCTCGACGACTTCGCCGCGCTGCAGCCCCGCCAGGACATGGAGCCCTACCAGGTGACGGCGCGCCTGTCGCGGATCGCGCTCCACGTGGCCCGGGTCCAAGAGGAATCATTCGGTAAGTACGGCCTCAACCGCGGAGAGGTGGGCGTGCTCGCCGCCCTGCGTTTTGCCGGACCCGAGCAGCAGCTCTCGCCCACGCGCCTTTTCAAGGGCCTGATGCTCTCGTCTGCCGGGATCACCAGCCGGCTCGACCGGCTGGAGGAGCGAGGCTACGTCAAACGCAGCCGCCACCCCGACGACCGCCGGGGCGTGCTCGTCGAGCTGACCGACTCGGGACGCCATGTGCTGGAGATGGCGGTGAGCGCCGACACTGTTCGCGAGCGCGATCTCATGGCCGGCCTGAGCACTGCTGAGAGAAAGACACTCGCCGCGCTGCTCAAAAAGCTCCTGTCAAGCCTGGAGCCGAACAGCGCCGGCGGCTAGCGCTCCGTTAGCTGTGGAGTAGCTGCCATAGCCTCATTGGCGTGACCGGAACTTCGTCAACGGCCACGGCGTGGCCGGTCGCGTAGAGCGCATCCTCGATCGCGTTGGCGATCGCAGCGGGCACGGCGATGGTGCCCGCCTCCCCAGCGCCTCGAAAGCCCTCCGGGTTCTGTGTGCTCGCCGTCTCGGTGTGGATGAGCTCGGGCTCGGCGCTGATCTCGGGCGCGCTGACGATCGTGTAATCGAGGAACGACGAGGCTTGGAGGTTGCCGTCCTGTGAGTAGAGCGCTTCTTCGAACAGCGCATAGCCCAGCCCGTGTGCGTAGCCGCCGTGGAGCTGGCCATCGAGCGTCAGCGGGTTGATAGCCCGGCCGGAATCGTGGGCGATGACGTAACGAAGCACGTCGACGCTGCCGGTCTCGACGTCGATTCGCACCAAGGCCGCATGACAGCTCGATGCCCAGGCGGGTCGGCCCTTCGAGTCCCAGGTCGCCGTCGCCTCCAGCCCACTCCCCACCAGTTGCGCGAGCGCCGCGCTCCGATCCGGGACGCCGCGGACGCCGACGCCTTCGACGGTCAGGACCAGGTCTTCGACGCCCGCCTCGAGCTGCTCCGAAGCCTTCTCCAACAGGGCCTGGCGTGTGGCGACCGCCGACATCGATACCGAGTTGCCGACCTCGAGCGCGCTGCGGCTGCCGGCGGTGACCATGGAGTTGGCGACATCGCGGCTGTCCCCGGCCCGGACCTCGACGCGCTCGATCGGCCAGCCCAGGCGGTCGGCGACCACCTGGGCGACGAAGGTCTGGTGGCCCTGCCCCTGCGGAGTGCTGCCCACGAAGACCCTGGCGGTGCCGTCCGGCAGCACCACCACGCGTGAAGGCTCCGCCGTGCCGATGCCGGTCGATTCGACGCACATGGCGATCCCGACGCCGACCGGATCGCCCCCGCGCTGGCGCTCGCGCGCTGCTGTCACGCCAATCCTCTCGACCGCCAGGTCCAGCAGGTGCGGATAGTCGCCGCCGTCGTAAACGATCGTGCCCAGGCCGGGCGTGTAAGGCATCTCCGACGGCAGGATCAAGTTGCGCCGGCGCACCTGGATGGGATCGAGGCCAAGCCGGCGCGACAGCCTGTCCATCATCCGCTCGATCACAAAATTCCCCACGGGGCGGCCGCCACCGCGGATGTAGACGACGGGCGGCGAGTCCGAGTAGCGTGGCTGCACCTCGATCTCCATCGCGGGCATTCGATACGCGGACATCGCGTGCGACGAGATGCTCCCGTCCTGGAACGCGCCGATTCCAAAGTACGCCCCGATCGGCCACTCCACCTTGCCGCGCAGCCCGAGGAGCCGGCCTTCCTGGTCGGATGCGATCTCGAAGTCGAGGTCCGCGGCGTGGGCCTGGCCGGTGGTGTGTCCGTCCTCCGAGCGGCTCGCGACCCAAAGCACGGGACGCTTCAGCATCCTGCTGATGGCCGCGGCCAGGATGTACTCGGGGTACGGGTGGTTCTTCGCGCCGAAGCTGCCGCCGACATCCTCGGCGAGGGCTATCACCTGCGCAGGCTCGAGACCCAGACACCGCGCCACGGTATCGCGCAGAACGAACACGCCACCGACGCTCGCCTTGATGACGAGGATCTGTTTGGCGTCGTCCCAATCCGCGAATGCGGCTCGCGGTTCCATCGCGGCTCCGCATATGCGTCCCATGCGCATGCGCTGGCGCACCCGCACCGGCGCGTGTTCGAACGCCGGCGCCGCCTCGCCAATGCTGTGAGTCCGCGACGGCAGTGCCTCCGCTTCATCGGCGATTACGTTGAGCTCGACCTCGATGGCGTCGACAGCGTCATGCGCCTGGTAGTCCGTTTCAGCGGCGACCACCGCGACTGCATCGCCTTCGAAGCGGACCTCGCCCCGGGCCAGCACGGGACGCCGGATGGACTGCGGTCGCGGGGGGGGGTTGGGCATGTAGTCGTCGGCCAGGCCGATCTGCCCCGCCGACCAGGCGCCGATTACGCCCGGCATCACGAGCGCCGCCGAGACGTCGACGCTGAGGCCGCCGGCTCGCGGCACGCCGGCTCGTCGCACCGCGATGTGCACCGTGCCCGGAGCGTGGTTGTCCCCGGCGTAGCGGCCCTGGCCCTGGAGCAGGGGCGGATCCTCGCGGCGCCGGAGCGCGCGCCCGATCCAGCCGTCAGCGCTCGAGGAGCTCACCCCGTAATCCTCGACTAAACACGCGTCTGACGCCGAACGCGTCCATCGCGCGCCCACGAAGGGCTCCGCTGGCGCCAAACGCGCGGAATTCCGGCCGTGAGTTCGCGGGGACCCCGGTAGACCTGGTCGCGGTCAGGCTTCGACGGCTCTCAGGTATCGCTGTGGCTCTTTCTCGAACTCGGCCTGGCATCCGGCCGAGCAGAACCAGAAGGTCTTGCCGTCATGCAACGCCTTGTGGGTGGAGGTCAACGGGTCGACCGCCATTCCGCACACTGGGTCCGTGACGAATGTCATGGGAGACAGATCGACCATGACCGGTTTGGCGCCACGCTTTCGGCGCGCAGCGACGATGTCCGCCACAGCGAGGAGTGCGATCTCCTCCTGCGTGGTGCCGCGCACTTTGCCAGGGGAAGTGTGGATGCGTGCGATGGTGTGCTCGTCGAGACCCCGCCGAAGCAAAGCCTGGCGCGCCGCCGAGGCGCGGCGCGTGCTCGCGATGAGGCTCACATCCAGGTCGGGATGGCTCAGCGCCGCCTCCAGAGCTTCCTCGTCGTAGTGTCCCATCGTGGCGACCACCGCATAGGCCTCTCCCGGCGGGATCTCGAGCGACCCGATCTCAGCCTGCCTCACGGCGCGGGTTCGGAAGCCAGTCAGCTCCGCGAGCCGGATCATGGTGTCTGCTGCCGGGCTTTCCCCAAAAACCAGGAGCTGCGGCTTCGGCAGTCTCGGCTCGACGAAGATGTCGAGAGACCCGCCGCTGGGACATGTCGTCGCGATCATCAGCTCGCCGCGCTTTCTCGTTTGCTTGACCTCATCGCCACCGACGATGTGAATGAGCTGTGGCGTGCCTTCGGCCAGCGCGCGCAGCGCCTCGCGGCGCACGACCGGCTCCGAGCAGCTGCCGCCGATCCAACCGCGCAGGCGGCCGTCGGCGGTGACGACCGCTTTGTCGCCAGGCCGGGCGGAGGTCGGCGGCTCGACGCGCACGACCGTCGCCAGCACGCACGGCGTGCCGTTGGCGGCGTATTCCCGAAGCAGCTCCAGGACGTCGTCGGCTATTCGGTCACCCCCTTCGATCTTAGAGCCGCCCACACCTTGTCCGAGGTGACCGGCATGTCGATGTTGGTGATCCCGTACGGCGACAGCGCGTCGATCACAGCGTTGACGTACGCGGCCGGCGAGCCGACCGTCGCCGATTCACCGACGCCCTTGGCGCCCAGCGGGTGGTGGGGCGAGGGGGTCGTGGTCTCGCCCATCTCGAACTTCGGCGTCTCCCATGCGGTCGGCAGCAGGTAGTCCATGAAGTTGGAGCCGATGCAGTTGCCTTCGCTGTCGAACGTGATGAGCTCCATGAAGGCGATTCCATAGCCCTCTGTGAGGCCGCCGTGGATCTGGCCCTCGACGATCATCGGGTTGATGCGGACGCCGCAGTCGTCGACCGCAACCATTCTCTTGACCTTGACCTGTCCCGTGCCCTTGTCGATGTCGACCACGACGGCGTAGGTGCCGAATGGATACGTCATGTTCGGCGGGTCGTAGTAATGGACTCCTTCGAGACCCGCTTCCATGCCCTCGGGCAGGTTGGTATAGGCGGCGAAAGCGATGTCCTGGATGGTCTTGAAGCGGTCGGGCGAGCCCTTCACGAAAAACTTGCCGCGCTCCCACTCGAGGTCTTCTTCAGCCGCTTCCAGGAGATGGGCGGCCAGCTTGCGTGCCTTCTCGCGAAGCTTGCGGCTGACCATGGCCGTGGCCGCGCCGGCCACAGGCGTGCTGCGCGACGCGTACGTGCCCAGCCCGTACGGCGCCGTATCCGTGTCGCCCTCCTCCACGGCGACGTCGGAGGCGGGGATGCCCAGCTCTTCGGCGACGATCTGGGCGAACGTCGTCTCGTGGCCCTGGCCCTGCGATTTCACTCCCATTCGCAGCATTGCCTTCCCGGTCGGGTGAACGCGCAGCTCGGCGCTGTCGAACATCCTCAGGCCGAGGATGTCGAACTCCGCGCCATGGCCGGCACCCACCACCTCGGTGAAGCTGGCGATGCCTATGCCCGTCACCTCGCCTTTCTTCCGGCGGGCTTCGACGTCCTTGCGCAGCTCGTCGTAGCCCAGCTTCTCGAGGGCCACGTTCATCGCCTTCGGATAATCACCGCTGTCGTAGACCCACCCAGTCGCCGACGTGTACGGGAACTGCTCGGGCTGGATGAAGTTGTTCATGCGGAACTCGGCCTGGTCGAGGCCGAGCTCGATGGCCGCGTTCGTAACCAGCCGTTCGATGAGGTAGCTCGCCTCGGTGACCCGGAATGAGCACCGGTAAGCGACACCGCCGGGGGCCTTGTTGGTGTAGTAGCCGTCAGCCGTGACGTGCGCGGTGGGGATGTCGTAGGAGCCGGTGACGATGTGGAAAAGCCCGGCCTTGAACTTGGTCGGCTGCGCATCCGAGAAAAAGGCTCCGTTGTCGCTGTCGAGATGGACCCGGAGGGCTGTCATCTTGCCCTTCTCGTCGAGGGCGAGGTCGCCGGTCATGTGAAAGTCGCGGGCGAATCCGGTGGAGATGAGGTTCTCATTGCGATCTTCGATCCATTTCACGGGCCGGCCGATCAGCAAGCTCGCCGCGGTCGCGACCACGTAGCCCGGGTACACGGGCACCTTGTTGCCGAAGCCGCCGCCGATGTCGGGCGAGATGATGCGGATGTTCTGCTCCGGCAGTCCCGTCACGAGCGCGAACACAGTGCGGATCGCGTGCGGCGCCTGGCTGGTCATGTAGATCGTGGCCTTGCCGGTGGCCGGGTTGACGTCCGCGATGCAGCCGCACGTCTCGAGCGGGGCGGGGTGGCAGCGCGGGTAGAAGGTGTGCAGCCTCACGACCTTGGCCGCCTTGGCGAAGGCAGCCTGTGTCTTGGCCTTGTCGCCCGACTCCCAGTGGTAGATGTGGTTGTCTTTCTGGCCTTCCTTCTCGTCGCGGATCAACGGTGCGCCGGCGGCCTTGGCCCCATCGGGGCTGATGACGGCGGGCAGCACGTCGTAATCGACGACGATCGCGTCACGGGCGTCTTCCGCCTGGACCTTCGTCTCGGCGATGACAGCAGCCACCTCCTGACCCTGGAATCGGACCTTGTCGGTGGCGAGCACGGCCTGGGTGTCGCCGCTGAGCGTCGGCATCCACGCGAGCTTGTGCTGCGCCATGAGCTCGCCCGTGACGACCGCGATCACCCCCGGCTTGGCGCCCGCCGCGCTGGTATCGATGGACTTGATGCGCGCGTGAGCGTGTGGGCTGCGCAGGATCGACATATGGAGCATGCCGGGAAGGACGAAGTCGTCGACGTAGTTGCCCTTCCCTCGCAGGAAGCGGCCGTCCTCCTTGCGCTTGATCGATTCGCCGATGCCGCCGTGCATATGCATGGTGCTGCTCATTCACCACCTCCGGCGGGGACGGCAGCTGCATGCGATCCGGCCTTGCCGGTCGCCTGCTGGAGCTGTGCCGCGTGCTTGATCGCTTTCACGATGTTCATGTAACCGGTGCAGCGGCAGATGTTGCCGCTGATCGCCCACCGGATCTGCTCATCGGTTGGATCGGGATTGTTCGCGAGCAATGCGGTGCCGACGAGCATCATCCCGGGAGTGCAGAAGCCGCATTGCAGGCCGTGCTCTTCGTGAAAGCCGACCTGGACCGGAGAGAGCGCGCCGCCCTGAATCAGGCCTTCTACGGTCGTGATGTCGTAGCCGTCGACCTGCACGGCCAGCTGCGTGCATGACTTGACCGGCTCTCCGTCGAGCAGCACGGTGCAGGCGCCGCAGCTCGTGGTGTCGCAACCGACATGTGTCCCGGTGAGGGCGAGGTTGACCCTCAAGAAGTCGACCAGGAGGACGCGCGGCTCCACATCGCCGCTTTTCTCGGCGCCGTTGACTCGCATGGTCACCTTCATGACTTCACCTCCTGAGCCCGACCGAGTGCCGTATGCAGGCCGCGCTGCACGAAGACCCGAA
>Ga0209283_10001572_pt1 | contig 12492 bp, 7 predicted proteins | sample CZO8metaG_2_FD_188354 | JGI IMG/M metagenome (GOLD analysis project Ga0209283, IMG submission 188354) | Vadose zone soil microbial communities from the Eel River Critical Zone Observatory, Northern California, USA - CZOApr15con2H1.8 metaG... | ecosystem: Environmental > Terrestrial > Soil >...
CCGGAAGCGTCGAGGCCACCCTTAAGGAAATGAAAGCCTGCGGGGCGATAGTGATCGTGGTGAAAATCGTCTTCGCGAGTCCAGAGGAGTTTAACAGGGACGCCGACCTGTTTGGCGATAGCGCCGACTTCCAGCATGTAGTCGTTGGTGAGGCGGCGGCCGAATCCACCGCCGGCGCGTTTCATGTGGACAATGATGTCGTCGTGAGGAATGTTTAGAACTTTGGCGACGAGCTGGCGGCCAGATTCGGGCGTCTGGCTGGGCGACCAGAATTCGAGCTTGCCGTCGTGATAGTGCGCGAGGCAATTTTCGGGCTCCATTGGGGCGTGCGCGAGGAAGGGATAGGAATAGGCAGACTCGACGGTTTTTGCGGCGGATTGCAGAGCTTTGTCGGCGTCGCCGTCGTTGCGAACGGTGATGGCAGGAGCTTGCTTGGAGAGTTCATCGGCACGGCGCGCGAAGCCCTGGCTGCTTTGCTGGGCGGTCGTTCCTTCGATCCACTTGACCTGCAACTTTTTGCGAGCGGAGTTGGCTTGCCACCAGGTGTCGGCGACGATGGCAACGCCACAATGCAATCCGAGCAAATCGGAAGTTCCATCTACGGAAAAAGCATAGCGGACGCCGGGCAGGGCTTTGAGTTCGTCGAAATTGGCGCTGACGAATTTGCCAGCGTAGACGGGGCATTTCTCGTAGACGGCGTAAAGCATTCCCGGGAGCTTGGAGTCGATGCTGTAGAGATTCTTTCCGGTGACGATGGAGGCGTTGTCCACGCTGTGAATAGGCCGGCCGATGATTTTGTAGTCTTTGGGATCCTTGAGCTTGACGGACTTGAGATCGGGCGCGGGAAGAGTGGCGGCTTTTTCGGCGAGCGCGCCGTAGGTGAGCGTGCGGTTTGTGGATTGATGGATGACGCGGCCGGAGGACGTGTGGCATTCGGATTCGGGAACGGACCAGGTTTGCGCAGCCGCGGTGAGGAACATCTGTCGGCCGACGGCCCCGACGCGACGCAAAGGATCCCAATTGATGGGGGTAGCGGTGCTGCCGCCGGCGCGTTGCGGACCATATTTTGTTTCGTCGAGGTCGGCTTGCTCAATGCGGACGTCTTTCCAATCGACGTCGAGTTCGTCAGCAATGATCATGGGGAGATGGGTTTTCACACCTTGGCCAATTTCGGGATTCTTAGCGGTGATGGTGACGATGCCATCCGCGGTGACGCGGATGAACGCGGCTGGCAAGAATGCCGAAGGCGAAGGCTGCGGCGCTTGCGCAAGAATTTCAGCAACGGGATCAAGATGGAGCGCGAGGAGCATGCCTCCGCCGGCGACGGCGGAGACGCGGAGAAAACTGCGGCGATCGAGGAGCGTGGCTTGCACAAGACCTCCTTGTTGCTTGCGAGAATTATAGCGGGCGGGCGATGCGACCTGCATGGCTGGTATTGTAACGCCGTCTAGGACGATTTGGTTCACCGTTTTGGGTCGAATGGGGCGGGACCGCTCAGCCTGCCCACGTCAAATTCTCCAGACGCACGCCGTTTGAATTGATCCAAGTGAAGCTCGAGTTGAGCAACAGCGCGAGGGCTGCTTTATCCGAGTTTTCAAAAGCCAAAAGCAGAGCGCGATCGAATTGAAAGACTGCTTTAGTATCATCGGCTCGGAGCGCTTGTGAAACGGCAGAGCCCAGCGAAAGAATCACGAGCAGAAAAACACCGAATCGAATTGAAGGAAGATGAAAGTTCATGCGCGGCTTCTGCCCTGAATCAGAAAAGAGCAGGAAAATCGTCTTTAGGATTTGGCCGGAGCGCCCTGCATGGTCGTCTGATAGCTGATGGACATGACCCACTGGCCGTTCCTCTTAATCCACAGGCGGCTCACACGCACCGGCTTGCCCGTATGGGGCTGATGCTGGCAGGTCATCACGATGGCATCGCCAAAATCAAACATCTGCGCGGAAACGAGCGGGGCGGGCGCCGAAGCGAAGCCGGTCTGCTTTTGCAAATTGAGAGTGGCGATGCGGTCGGCTTTGCTGAGAGGATGGTCGTTGCTTGAACCGAGCATCACGAATTCCTCGGCGATGTGCGGAGCCCAGGCAGCGGCGTCGTGATTGGTGACGCCGGTCTCCAGCGCCTGCCAGGAAGCGATGACTCCTTGCTCGGCTTCGTTCCTTGGTTTGTAAGGCAATGTTTTACAGGGATTCTCGCACTCCTTTACGCCAGGTCCAGAAGGGCCCGGACCTTGCCGGCCGAGGACGACCTCGTGATAGACAAGCAAACGCCAGCCTGTGGGACGCCGTACCCAGATGCGCAAGACATGAGCCTTGTCGTGGGACGACATCACCGCACCAACTTGGCCGTAAGTGCGTTGCTTCACTTGGGCACTATTCTCATTGCCAAGTGTGGGAGTGGGGAGAGATTCGAGGACTTCCGCTTTGCTTCGAGTCTTTCCATCGGCGTCCGTCCAGGTAAAATCCGTGTCTAGGACTCTGCCGACCGTTGCGATATCGCCTCTTGCGGCGGCTTGGACGAACTCGTGATCGGCTTGGAGAATGGATTGATCGTCGGCGGCCACGGCGACTGAGGGGAGCGACAGGAAAGTAAGGATGCCGCCGAGCATAAGGCAGAGGACAAGCGCGGCGGTGAGGAATAGGTAGCGTCTCATCGATTCTGTAGCCTCCCAAGAAGCTTTGTATTCCGTTATACAGGATAAAGGGCCGAGTGAATGCCCGGCCCCTTCTCAATTTCCATCCGCCCATCGGCAATTAGAAGATGAGCTTCAAGCCCAGCTGGATAGCGCGGTTGCTGCCCGAGCCGAGAACAGGGTTGAAGGCGGCGTTGTCCGGGGTGGAACAGCCGCAGCCGAATGCACCGGCCTGTGATGGATCGGCGGTTGCCCCCTGACCGTAGCCACTGGTGGCACCATTCGGGTTGGCGAAATTGGGATGGTTGAAAATGTTGAACGTTTCCACGCGGAACTGCGCCTTCACCCGCTCGGAGAATTTGATGCTTTTCGTGAGGGAGAGATCGACGTTACGGAAACCGGTATCGCGGAAGATATTCCGGCCCATGGTACCAAAGGCTTGAAAAGCGTTGGGAATCAGCACGGAATTGCCGACCATGTAGCAGAACCCGGTCGGCGCAAACGATGCGGGAAGCCCAGTTCCAGTAAGAGATGCAGTAGCATTGGGGCCAACCTTAGCAGCAGCGGCAAGGCAGGCCTGCGGAATGGCGCCCGAGCAAGCAGCATTGCCCGGACCAAAGCACGGAATCCCATTCGGACCGATGGACTTGAAGTCGGCGGGGTTGCCAAAGAAATCCCAGCGGTCGGAGGCTTCGCCAGTTGTGCTGAAATTAAACGCCTGATCATTGACATTCCACGGCTGGCCACTCTGGAGGCTGATGATGGTATTGACTTGCCAACCTTCGAGGAGCTGACTCTTGGTCTTCTTTTCAGGAAGTGAATATGTCACGGAGAGGGTAAGGCGGTGGCGAATGTCCTCGTCGCTGCTGCCATGATCTAGGTGCGGACGGGTGCTGTCTTGGGGCAGGAACGCAACCCAGTTTGAGGACAGGTCATCCAGGGCATGAGAATAAGTGTAGCCAGCCACGAAATCGAGGCCATGATAGTTGCGAGCGGTGAGGGTCGTTTGTAACCCGTTGTAAGTCGATCCATAAAAATTCGAGAGGTAGTTGATGAGAGCCAAGTATGGGGCCTGGGTGGCAAAGGGCAGCGTGCCCGATACCGGATCGGGCTGATTGAGATCAACGACGCCGGGAAGCTTCACTCCGTGGTTGCCCACGTAGGTGACGTCGAGACCAAGCTTTCCGGAGAAAGCATGTTGGACGCCCAACGTCCAGTTCATGACGTAAGGAGTGCGGAAATTGCGATTCATAGCGAAGGTGTTGCAAGGACCTGGATCGCTTCCGATTCCGTCTCCGCACTGAACAAGTCCAGTGACGTTGGACGGATAAATTGGGGTGGTTTGATCCTTCCAGGTAAGGCTGCCTGGGCCAGATCCTGGGATGGTGACTCCCGTCGTGAAAATGTTTCCGATGGCTGGTTTAGTGGTAGGCGTGACGGGGCAGTTCCCACCCACTGGAGCCGCTGGACAAGTTATGATCGTGGCCCCAGTGGGAACGGCGCCGAGGCCAAAAAGAGTTGGGCTATTTTGGAGGTTCTGCTGAGACATGTAAGTGCTCATGGACAGCAGATCGTAAACGATGCTGCCGCCAGCGCGAATGACCGTCGTTCCCTTGCCAGTCACGTCCCAAGCAATCCCCAAGCGCGGGGAGAAATTCTTGTGGTCACCCTTGTAGATGGAACCGATGTTTTTGCCCACTTGTTCAAAGCCGACAGAAGGCTCCCAATTCCCGAACAGGTTTTTGGCCTCGGTCGGAACAGCTTGGAATTCGTAGCGGAGCCCCAGGTTGAGGGTCACTCGCTTGGTGATGCGCCAGTCATCCTGCATGTAGCCAGAATAAAGCCACTGCGAGATGTTCCGGGTCGGATCTCCAGCCAAGAAGCCGGCGCTCAATGGATTGCCAGAGAGAAAAGATTCCAGATCAGCAAATTTGACGCGGCCTCGCCCGCCCCGGTAAGTGGCTTGATGGACCAAGTCCCGTCGGAGCTCTCCGCCAAATTTGAAGGCATGCTTGCCGCGCAGATAGGAGACCTGATCGATGAAGTCATAGACCTTATCGGGCCCGACAATTTTCGGAAAGTTGTGGAAGGCACCCAACTGCGAGAAGGGGCCGTTGGGGAACCGGACGTCCGGAATACCGCTCAACAAAGGATTGGAAATACCGGTGTTGATCTTGTAGGGGAAAGTGAGATCGTCCGGCAGAATCTGGAGAACATAGTGCGTGAAACCTGCGCGGAGCTCGTTGGCCCACGTGGAACTCGGGGTCCAGGCCCAGTGGCCAGCGACGGTTTGTGCGCGGGAATGAACTTTGGTGCGGAATTGCGCGAGGACCTCGAAGAAGTCCATGCCCACGATGGTGTCATTGCCAAAGAAATAAGAGCCGCTTAGGGTGTTATGGTCGTTGATGTGGTAATCGACTTTCCCGATGGCGTTCTTGGAGCTGTTCTCGTTGGGAAAGGTGAGATTTACAAACGTTCCCTGCGCGGCGTTAGGAGTATAGAATCCTAGCAAATAGCTGCTGAGAGGGTTTATCGACCCTCCGCTAGCAAGAATATCGGCGGTGGCATCCGGGACGCTAATGGTGCAGTCGCCCGTGGTTAGCGTCGCACACCCATTACCACCTCCGCCCGCGATGGAAGCCGTAGTCGGGACGTGTCCTGGAAGCGAGTTGCCGACGGTATAGCGCTGAGCTTCGAAGGCGCCAAAATAAAAAAGCTTGTCCTTGATGACGTGTCCCCCACCAGTGACACCGAATTGCTCGAGTTCAACGGGAGTCTTCGGCGTGCCAACCGGATCGAAGTAGTTGCGGGCGTCGAAGGAATCCGAACGGCCAAAGCCATAAGCAGTGCCGTGAATCTCGTTGGTACCGGACTTCAAGCCGACGCTGGTGATGGCCCCTGGCTTCCAGCCGAATTCCGCCTTGGGATTCACCTGGGTATTGAACTCCTGAATGGCGTCGATGGGAATCAGAGTTGCGGCATCACCTAGCACAGCAGCCGCGTTGGTCACACTCAGGCCCATGAAGGCCTCGTCGTTAGTGATACCGTCGACAATGAAACTGGTGTCTTCAGGGCGAATGCCGTTCGTGGTCTGAGTCCAGGGGCCGCCGCCTGGGTAAATCGAAGTGCCAGGACGCAGGGAGATAAGATTCTGGTAGTTGCGGCCATTCAACGGCAAGTCGTTAATAATTTCGTTGCTGATTGTGCCGCCCAGAGTGGTGGAGGTGGTGTCCACCATGGGAACTTCTTCGGTGATGGTGATCGTCTCCGTCGTTGAGCCCGTCTGAAGTACGGGGTCGATGCGCACGTCCTTGCCAACTTCTACTAAGATGTTTTTGCGCTCAAATGTCTTGAAGCCCTTGTATTCGGTACGGACCGTATAAGTGCCGGGCAGAAGGTTCAGCGCGACGTAGGCACCGTCCGAATCGGTGGTCAGAGTCTGTGAGACGCTTCTTGCAACATCCGTAATGGTCACGGTGGCGCCAGCGACGTTACCTCCAGACTGGTCGCTTACGACACCTAAAATCCTGCCCGAGCTACCTTGTGGAAGAGCTGCGGCACTAACAAGTAGTGCCAAGCAAGTCACCACGAGAACTTGAACCAGACTGGCCAAGATGGCACACCCCGGCATGGCTTTCTGCTGAACATTGGGCCGCATGAGGACCTCCCCCCACAAAATAGGTATAGACGCTGTACCACCATATGATACAGGCTGTCAAGCAATTCCCTAATTGCATGCATCTGAAATAGCGATTTAGCCCCTTCCGCGAAGGTTTCTGGTACAGAGGTTGGACCACAGTTGAGCCTCGTAATCCCTGTGAACGCCGCTCTTTGCCAAAGGCCAGTCGCTCTCAGAAGTGAACCTCAGCATCAAGAGGTAGGATCTGCCCAAGGTTATGGAGGAACATTTTCGCCTTTATTAATTCCATCTAGGCCTGCGAGTGTTGCGCACGGGTACTTTGAGCCGTGAGGAATTCCAGGATTGCTTGATGTGTCGCTCCTGCTTGGTCGGTGTTGAACTAAGGCCCATGATAAGCAAACAGGGCTCGCCGCTCTCCTGCTCATCCCAATAGCTCGTTGCTCCGTGATTTTCGGTGAAAGGCATCGAAGCATCCGGCTGAGAGCAAGATGTCACTCGGATCTCATTCCGCGGTCAGCCTACCGGCTCAGATGAATTGCGAAAGTGACCATGAAACGTGAGTGACTAACGCGAGTTGCATTTTATATAATTGCGCGTCACGCAAAATGAGGAATGGAGATACGCTGCGGCTAGCAAGATCGCGAGCATTATGCCCCCAGCTTGACGGACGACCAGGCGAAACACATGAACTTTGATTTCGGCGAAAAAACAAGAGAGCTGCAATACCGGCTGCAAGCGTTCATGGATGAACACATTTATCCGAACGAACAGCGTTTTCTCGATGAAATCGAGAGCGATCGGTGGAAACCGACGCGCATCATCGAGGAGCTCAAGCCGAAAGCACGCGCGGCGGGCCTGTGGAATTTATTCATGCCCGATGTGGCAAACGGCGCTGGTCTGACAAATTTAGAATACGCACCACTATGCGAGATTATGGGCCGGAGCCCGATGGCTGCCGAGGTGTTCAACTGTTCTGCGCCTGACACGGGGAACATGGAAGTGTTGGCACGCTACGGGACTTCAGATCAAAAAGAGAAATGGCTGAGGCCTCTTCTCGCTGGAGAAATCAGGTCCTGCTTCGCAATGACCGAACCGGATGTCGCCTCCTCAGACGCCACGAACATATGCGCGCGGATTGTCCGGGAGGGAAACGAGTACGTAATTCAAGGGCGGAAATGGTGGTCCTCAGGTGCAGGCGACCCGCGGTGCAAGATCGCGATCTTTATGGGCAAAACGGACAGTGCGGCTCCGGCACACAAACAGCAGTCTATGGTGCTGGTGCCGTTGGACGCGCCAGGAATTAAAATTGTCCGGATGCTGTCGGTGTTTGGCTACGATCACGCTCCGCACGGTCATGCCGAGATTATTTTTGAAAATGTTCACGTTCCGACGACTAATATACTGCTGGGGGAGGGACGGGGATTCGAGATTGCACAAGGGCGGCTGGGGCCCGGGCGCATTCACCACTGCATGCGATGCATCGGTGTGGCGGAACGGGGGTTGGAAAGGATGTGTGTGCGGGTGCAGACCCGCGTGGCTTTCGGGAAAGCCCTGGCCGAACAGGGAACCATTCGAGCGGACATCGCGAAGTCCCGGATGGAAATCGAGCAAGCTCGTCTTTTGACGCTTAAAGCTGCCTACATGATGGATACAGTTGGAAACAAGGCGGCCCGCGACGAGATCGCGATGATCAAGGTGGTCGCGCCCAAGATGGCGTTGCGGGTGTTGGACCGCGCCATTCAGGCGCACGGCGGCGCAGGCGTTTCACAGGACACTTTCCTGGCGTCGGCCTGGGCCAATGTCCGCACGATGCGACTTGCCGATGGGCCGGACGAAGTTCATATGGAATCGATCGCCAAACATGAACTGGGGAAGTGGGCGAAGGCACAGAAACCGTCCGCTTCTAAATAATTTTCGAAATATTTCCGCATATAGCAGGAGAGGTAAATGCCGCCGCGCGTAATCCCTTCGTTGGACTCACTGAAAAAATTGGTGGGGCAAGAAATCGGCTGCAGCGAGTGGTTTGTGGTCACGCAGGACCGGATTCAGCGATTCGCGGAAGCCACAGAAGACCGGCAGTGGATTCACCTGGATCGGGAGCGTGCTGGGCGCGAATCGCCATACGGAACCACGATTGCCCATGGTTTTCTGACGCTTTCTCTCATCAGTGGTTTCGCGAAACAAGCCATGGAGATTCGAACGGGGGTTCGGATAGCCGTGAATTATGGCTTGAACCGTGTGCGATTCCCTGCGCCAGTTAGAGTGGATTCAAGAATTCGCGCGCGTTTTGCATTGGCCACGCTCAAAGAAATTCCCGGCGCTGTGGAAGCTACATTTTCCGTGTCCGTAGAGAGCGAGCGGACGGAAAAGCCTTGCTGCGCGGCAGAATGGATTGTGCGCTACTACCGATAGGAAAACAGCCAGCGATCACGCACCGACGCCCGTATGATTCGAAGGAATACCGGGCGATGCGTTTCATATCGCGCCCGATTCCGCAGCTCGAAGAGAAGCAAGTAGAAGGTTCTTGATGAGTCCCGGCATGGAGGCAAAGCGCTGATCCTTTGTCAGGCCCTGGTGGTAGCGGTAATAAATCTGCTGGATGATCACTGCGATTTTGAATCGCGCAAACGCCAGATAAAAGACCATGCTTGAAACATCGCGGGTGGCAGCCTTAGTGTAGCGCTGAACCAATTCGGCGCGCGTGAGACTCCCCGGAAAGTTGGTAGGACCCCAGCGAATCTTCTGCAGCTCTTCAGGATCTTTGGGATCAATCCAGTATGCCAGTGCCGTCCCCAGGTCGCTCAACGGATCGCCGATGGTGCACATCTCCCAATCCAAGACGCCCACAATTCTTGTAATGTCCTGCGAATCCAAGACTACGTTGTCATATTTGTAGTCGTTGTGAATGAGAGCTGCATCGCTGGAGGGCGGTAGGTGATCGTTCATCCAGGAAGAAATTCGTTCGATTTCGGAAAGATCATGGGTTCGCGAGCCATGGTACCGTTCGATCCAACCGCGTACCTGCCGTTCCAAATAGCCTTGCGGCTTGCCAAGATCGGCCAAGCCGATTGAGCCATAGTCGATACGATGAAGGCGCGCGAGATTGTCAATGAGTGACTCGCTTAAACGTCGCGCGGCGTTAGCCGAAAACTGCAAACCCGGTGGAGGATCTTTCCGAAGGATGACGCCTCGGATCGGTCTCATCAGATAGAAGGGTGCGCCCAGGATCAATTCGTCATCACAGTACCAGAGGACTTCCGGAGCCACCGGATAGACGCTGTGGAGCCTAGAGAGAACCCGGAACTCGCGTCCCATGTCATGCGCGGATTTCACCCTGCTGCCGAAAGGGGGACGACGAAGAACGAATTCCGTGCTTCCAAGAGAAACCGCATACGTCAGGTTGGAATGGCCGCTGGGATACTGTTGGATGGTGAGCGGTCCGCGTTCGTCCGGAAAGTGAGCGCGGAGAAAAGGCTCCAGTTTGAGCAGGTCCAGCTCTTCGCCGGTTCGCATCGCAGTTGGGCGATCCCGAAGATCTGGCATCTCTTATTCTCCGCTGCGCATAAAATTGGGCATTCCGTTGCTTTGCACTATTCAGTACTGACCGCAGTCATCGCATTTTCGTCTTCCGCTCACCTGTAGGTTTGTAACGATGGGTTGTCCAGATGAGGGAATGAATTAAAGATGCTCAGCGTGAAGCGGCCTTTGGAAAAAAAGAACTCGCTGAAAGAACAGTTTTGAGCCATCCACGATACTTGCAGCGTGTTTTTTGGAGTGAGCTGCAAAGCACGTTGCGCTGCCAAGGCGATCGGGCCGCCCGAAGTGAAGATCACAACTCGTTCGCCGCGGCGGCTAGCCGAGAGAAAACGCGTTAAACCTTGATTTACGCGTATGGAGAACTCCGTCCATGATTCCACACCATGGGGGCTGATTTTCCCATCGACCCACATGCCGATCACGGCCTCGAACATCTTCTGAAAAGTCTTGAACCGTTCATGAGAACCGTTGGATTTCTCAAATGCCCTATGCAAATCGCGGATCTTATCGCTGCTTTCGAGCAGTTGGGGCAGACTGCGTTGCAGTACTTCATCGCCTTGATATTCGTCGAATTCCGGGACCACAACTGGTTCGGGGAATTGTAGGCCGGCTTGCAAGCAAGCATCACGGGCAAGTCTGGCAGTGTCTTTGTGACGAACGCAAGGCCCGGTCCAAGCTCGATCGAATCCCATATTGCGTTTCGCCCAATACTCACCCAGCAAGCGAGCCTGTTTTTCTCCTAATTCGGAAAGTTTGTCGTAGTTCTGTGAAAGAAACGAAGCTTGCGCGTGCCGAATCAAGAGTAGGCGGCCCATTCTTCACCAGTAGATTTCGCAGCAGAATCCCAACGATAAATACGTCTTGAACTTGTAATTCAGTCCACAATCCGGTTATCCAATTCTGCGCATGTTACGCAGTGGCCGTGTGCTGTTTATTGAACTCAGCAAAAGTTTTGCCCTGCTCGGCGAGCTTCTTCAGCAAGGGGGCGGGTGCCCACGTTTCGCCGTGCTGCTTGTGAAATTCGCAGATGCGTTCGCACACATTTTTCAAACCCACTGAATCCGCGTACCACATCGGGCCGCCGCGGTAGGCGGGGAAACCGTACCCGTTGAGATAAATGATATCGATGTCGACGGCACGAAGCGCAAAACCTTCCTCCAGAATACGCGCGCCTTCGTTGACGAGTGCATAGAGGCAACGATCCATGATTTCGTTCGCGCCGATATTGCGTTGCGGAATGCCAGCCTTGGTAACCCAGTCTGCAATCAGCCTGGCAACCTCAGGGTCAGAAACTGGCCGACGCTGTTCATCGTATCTATACCAGCCCGCGCCCGTTTTCTGGCCATATCGGCCGAGCTCACAGAGACTATCTTCGCAGAAAGGCTGACGAATGCCGGGTTTCTGCAAGTGACGATACTCCTTGCGGATGCGCCAACCCACGTCGAGCCCCGCGAGGTCGCCAGTGGCGAGCGGTCCCATGGCCATGCCAAAGCCAAAGAGTGCGTCATCGACGGCTTCGATGCTGGCGCCTTCTTCAACGAGAAATTGCGCTTCGCGGCGGTAAGGGCCAAACATGCGGTTGCCCACAAAACCCATGCAATTGCCGACGAGCACGGCAACTTTGCCGAGCTTCTTGGAAAGATGCATACAGGTGGCGATGACTTCCTTGGAAGTAGCCTTGCCGCGGACGATCTCGAGGAGGCGCATGACGTTGGCGGGGCTAAAGAAATGCGTGCCGATGACGAACTCGGGGCGCGCCGTGCTGGAAGCGATTTCGTTGATGCTCAACGTGGAAGTATTGCTGGCCAGAATGGCGCCGGGTTTGCAAACACGATCGAGTTCTCTGAAGATTTCCTTCTTGAGCGCCATGCCTTCGAAGACCGCTTCAATCACCAGGTCCGCGCTTGGAAAACCATCAAAGCTTAGCGTCGGCTGAATTCGCTTTAGACACTCATCCACGAATTGCTGCGTAAATCGGCCGCGCTTCACCGAGCTTGCGTAGTTTCTCTGTATCGTGGCGACACCGCGGTCAAGGGCCGCCTGATCAACTTCCTTGAGCAGGACGGAAATGCCCGCGTTGGCGAGGACCATGGCGATGCCGCCGCCCATGGTGCCGGCGCCAACAACCGCCGCGGAACGTATGGGCAGGAGCGGAGTTTCTTTTGGGATGTCGGGGATTTTAGCGACTTCCCGCTCACCAAAGAAGACATGAATCAAAGCCTTCGATTGATCGGAAAAGAGGCATTCGGCGAACAACTTCTGTTCCGCCTCGCAGCCTTTGTCGAAAGGCAATTTCACCGCTGCTTCGATGGCCTCAATGGCCGCGAGTGGTGCCGTCAAGCCACGCTGCTTCTTTCGTGCCGTGTCGCACGCGGCAACGAAAATCGGTGCATTCTGTTCAGCAGTGCCAAGCTTTTCATGGCGTTCGCGCGTCTTGAGCGCAGGTTTGCCGGCGACTTCGCGCGCAAAGGCTAGAGCCCCGGTCAGTAAGTCACCCTCGATCAACCGATCGATGATTCCCAGTTTCAGTGCTTGATCGGCCGAGATTGGTTTGCCTTCCACGCACATCTCCACCGCCGCTGCAACACCCGCAAGGCGCGGAAGCCGTTGCGTTCCGCCCGCGCCAGGAATAATGCCTAGCTTCACTTCTGGCTGGCCGACTTGCGCGCCTGCAACGGCAAC
>Ga0209283_10001576_pt1 | contig 12475 bp, 9 predicted proteins | sample CZO8metaG_2_FD_188354 | JGI IMG/M metagenome (GOLD analysis project Ga0209283, IMG submission 188354) | Vadose zone soil microbial communities from the Eel River Critical Zone Observatory, Northern California, USA - CZOApr15con2H1.8 metaG... | ecosystem: Environmental > Terrestrial > Soil >...
AGTTCGGCGATTCTTTTCGAGATGAGCTCCGATGCCGACTGGCCTTGGCTCGCGCCCGACTTTTTCATGTTCTCATGTTGATGAGCTCAGAAAGCCCATAAGTGATGACTTCGTGCTTTATCTCTTTGCGATGTTTCGCGACCTGATCCAGTAGAAGTTTGGACATTTATGCCTTACCTCCGGCCATTCTATTTTAGCGGCTTCATACTCAAGAAAGAGTTCTAGGCGCCGGGAAGGGGAACGCCTTTGGCATTCGTGGGTCCTAAGTGATCGACCCTCGCCACGATGGGCAGCTGCCCCCAGAATCGAAACAACCACATCGATGAGTCCAGATCGTGGTGCCGCCGGTACCACAGACCAGGCCCCAGCCTCTTGTCAACCGGCAGCCTTGCCGGTTGGGCGAAGAAGTCTTGAAGATCCTTGCCACCCTGAACAATGAACTGGTGGGTCACTATGGAGGCCTCCAGCCGGAGTCGACCGAGGACTAAGCCGGTCTCAGCATAATGAAGCCCTCGGACGAGCTTCTCCACGACCAACTTGAGCACCTCGTGATCTAGTGGTGAGACCGGAGCAGCACGAACCACCAGACCTATCGGCGTGCGGACCAGCAGGGTTGTCTCGCCTGGATGAGGATCGGTCCACACTGTGTTACGCATGATGCTTTGGAACTTGAGTAATCGGTGCTGCCTATCCTTACTGTCTCTGCCGCTGCTCGGCTTCCAGCGCCTCGAAAAGCGCTCGTAAAGCCCAGCCGCTTCCGGCCGCTTGGAGTCTAGACCCATCATGATCGCCGCGGCGAACTGCTCCTCGACGAGTTTGAACCGCATATTACATGCCTTGCAAGCAGGTACGGTCAGCCGCTGCAGATTGGACGGCGTGGTGTCTGGATACCAACTGAGCGGGAACACATGTTCGTTCTCAATACCCTCGGCGAGGCCACAATATACGCAAACAGGGCGGACTATCATTGTCCGATCGCGCCCATTTTCACGGCCTCGTTCTTGCGACTAGTCGTGGACCTTCGGGCACTCACCTCGACAGAACGCTTGGCCACCACAGCGGCGACGCGGTCGGCAACCTCGCTCGTCTCACGGAGCACATCGGTCTCCCAGAAACGCAATACCATCCAGCCCGATTCTTCTAGCACTCGCGTCTCCCGATGATCGCGCTCGACGTTCCGTCGGATCTTCGCAACCCAGTATGAGGCGTTGTGACCCCGGGCGAGTTTTGCAAGGCGGGCCTCAAGATCGTGGCCGTGCCAGAAGTTGCCGTCGCAAAAGATGGCGATGCGTTGTTTAGAGAAGACGATATCCGGGCGGCCCAGCAGCCCGGGATGATGGAGTCGATAGCGCATGCCTCGCCGCCAGAGCTCGCGCCGCAAGACGAGCTCGCAGCGTGTGTTCGTCTTCACGCTGGATCCGCGTGCGGCCGCGGAGGCACAGTCCGACGATGGGCGCAGCCCAACAAAAGAAGGCGTGGTGCGCTGCCGTTTCATTTAGGCCCTCATTCTACTCGCACAAAGGGATGCCAGTCCGACCCCTTTTAACTGGCCACGTCTAAGGGGGCTGACCTATTAACCGCTCTCCGGCCGAGTTCGGTTCGCCCGTCAAAGACTTTCGACCCCGCTCAAAACTCTTTCCTACTCGATTGATGGCTCCCCTGGAGGGAATCGCGGCGTCCGAAATCTGGACAAGAGAGTGGTCGGCCCTCTTCTTGTATGAGTGCCGTGAGGCGCTGCGCGTCAGTCTTCCACAGTAGAGGAAGAGCACCACATGGCGAAGGTGATCAGTCTTTACACCGGTGCGGGGGGAATGGACTATGGTTTCGAGGCTGCAGGCTTCGAGACCTCCGTTGCGGTCGAGTTAGACCACGACTGTTGCGAGACGCTTCGTCACAACCGAAAGTGGACGGTCATAGAGCGGAGCATCTTCGAAGTCCCAACGGGCGAGATATTAGAGCGGGGAAAGCTGAAGCGAGGGGATGCCGGGCTGCTGATTGGTGGTCCGCCTTGCCAGCCCTTCTCGAAGTCCGGTTACTGGGCTCGAGGTGACTCGAAGCGCTTGGACGATCCACGCGCTAACACTCTGAGCGCTTACATGCGTGTTGTAGAAGAGGCCTTACCTCAAGTCTTCGTATTGGAAAACGTTACGGGACTAGCTTTCTCGGGCAAAGACGAAGGACTGAAGTTTCTCCTGGAAAAGATACAGCGCATCAACAGAGCTACCAAGAGCAACTACAAGCCCTATTCTAAGCTGCCGAATGCGGCGGCCTACGGAGTTCCCCAACTTCGGGAGCGCTTTGTTATGGTGGCCTCACGTGACGGCAAACCGTTCCGGTTCCCACCGCCGACGCACGGGGACTTCTCGAGAAAGTCAGCATGGCTCGAACTTGGGTTGCAGCCCTTCCGCACCGCTTGGGACGCTCTGGCGGACGTTGAGCCTGCCTCGGACGAAGACCTCGCCGTGCGAGGGAAGTGGGCTGAACTCCTTCCTTCAATTCCCGAAGGCCAAAATTATCTTTGGCACACAGATCGAGGAGGAGGGCTCCCTCTATTCGGTTGGCGACGACGCTACTGGACATTCTTACTAAAGCTGGCCAGGAACCGTCCGTCATGGACCATTCAGGCGCAGCCGGGACCAGCGGTTGGTCCCTTTCATTGGAGTAATCGCCGTCTCAGCCTGCGTGAATTGTGCAGGTTGCAAACCTTCCCCGATAACGTGAGCATCCAGGGTGGCCGCTCTTCAGCACAGCGCCAGGTTGGTAACGCTGTTCCACCTCTTCTGGCTGAGATCATTGGTCGGGAGATTCGCACTCAACTATTGGAGCTCCGCCCACTGAAGCAGGCACCGTTGCTGTTGCCGAAAGATCGGTCTTCAACGCTCCCTCCCCCTTCGCAGCCAAAGCCGGTGCCCAGGAGTTTCAGGAAGCTCGTCGGCAATCATGAGGCGCATCCGGGTACGGGCAAAGGCTACAACGCTCGCACTCGCGAGGAATCGGCTGCCTAGGCAAATTCTAGTAAACGAGCAGACATAGGTCACGGATTTGGGCAAAGTCCGGCCTCGCGTCTGGGTGGATCCAGGGAGACACGAGGAAGTCACACATACCGCTCACCGACAGATGGTCCTCTCAGGCTTCCTGCTCCCGCGCGAGCGTACCGAGCCCCTCCCGGAGGAGTTGGTTGAGTCGCCGTCGGATCTCGCCGGCGTGCTTCACTCCGCTCTCCCTAGCGGTCTCCTCCGCAAGCGCGAGCCCACATACAATCCGGAGAAGTGGAGCTAGGGTTGCCTCCGCATCGTTGATGAACTGCTCGCTGAACGGATGAGCCAAGTTCAGGAGGATATGGATACTTCGCTCCTCAATGTTGGTTGCCGACCCACGTTGGAACCATTCTGCGGCGCGATCCGAGACGAGCTCAATCGTCACGGACCATGGAAGCTGATCGCGAGGAACATTCACGGTAAAGGTTCTCTTGGTGAGCGTCTTCTCTGAGGCTTTCAGGGGTTCTCGAGGATCATCCGGTTCTACTTTCTGCAGCTGGGCCCCAAGCACTTCAGCAGTAGAAGAGCTAGCGAGAACCGCGCCGGTGCTGGTAACAGCCGACAAACCGAATCCGGCCTCCAAGTCTTGTGCTCTGCGCCGCGCGCGATATCCCTCTGCTTGCTGTAGTAGGGGCAGATCAAAGCTATTTAGCTCTATCTTTAATCGCGAGATCACAGCCTCTTCCAAACCATCCCACTGGATACCGTCCTTTGTGTGACTGACATCAAACCCGTCGACAAATATCTCGCCCACGAGGCGCTGGTACGTGTAACTGTTCGGCGTCTTGAAGAGCTCAGCAGGCCGGTACGTCTCGTCGGCGCTCCCTTGAATTAGTCGATTTCTTCTGAAAACGCTAAACCCGGCGCGCGACACGCTTCCGGTTGCGAGAAGCCCAGCCCAACCCCAAACCCTTCGACTTCTGTCGAGGGTAAAGTCGAACTCGCGCCTCCACTCTCGTGGCGGCCCGTCGGGCTCACGGAAGTGCGGAGCAACGAGCAACTTAGGTAACTCGTATTCGAGCTCCTCTGTCGTGCTTCCAATGGTCAATCGAATCCGGACAACCTTGTCGCGCATCAGGACACGGTAAATGCTTGAGAGGTGCTCCTTAACTTTGCCGAGTGTGCGCCCCTTGGGACGAACACGGAGACTGCTTAGTGTGACCACCGTATAGTGGTCCGTAGCGGAAGCTGGTCGTTCTGCCACCGGCAGCGATTCGATCCCTTCCTGGGTAATTTTTGGGATGTCGAACTCGATCGTGCGCTCGACGGGTTCTCCGAGGGCTGATGTTCGTACAGACCAGCGCTTTGCGAACCAACACGCAGCGGCCTTCATCCCAAGCCCAAATTCTGAAAGCCCCATCGGATCGGGCGGTGGCTGGGATGGACTGAACGCACGTGGAAAATCCGCCTCCGCAATTCCCCCGGCCCGGTCCGTAATCACGATCTCGTCTTCATCAATCCGGACGTCAATCAGAAGAGGGTCAGCCCGTGGCTCTCGAACTGATGTTAGATAGCTCTGAATGGAATTGTCGACGAATTCTGCAATAGCAAACCAAGGTTTGTAGTTCAGTCGAGCGAAGGCAGCATACATTCCCACTCTCGGCCGAATCTGAACTCGACCACTTTCAGTGAGCTTCTCGTCCAGCCTCTGCAGTGGGGCGATTAAGACACTGTCGACGCTGACCGCTGCCCCGGTGACTTCACGCGATGATGGGCGCAATCCCGCCTCCAGCATCAGGCGTTCAACATAGGTCGCCAGATTCTCCGGCCGGAATGCATAGATCGTCTCGCCGGAAGTGCTGCGGTGTTCTGCGTATCCAGTGTCCGCCGCCTCCTCGAGTAACGCAAGCGGCATGAAGAGAGAGACCCGGGTCTCCTGAGCCAGACGCCTGTATGCATCCATCGCGACAACGACTGCTCGCTCGTCACCTTGCTCGTCCCAGAGCCCCAGTAACAGTGCGTAGCCTTCTTTGGGCTCGCGGATGATTCGTCCATCCTTCTCGGCAGGATTTTGGAAGCGTCTCTCCATCGGGCGACTGCGCCCTGATCGGCTGATTGCGCGAGCGTAGATCGAAACCGGTACCGGGCCAGTTGGAAGAAGCACGGACCCTTCCGAAGGCCAGCCGCGTTCAGGTCGAGTGATGGTCAAAACCGAGCTAGACAACCGTGCGATAGCCGCTATGGCTGACCCCTGTCTCGGTTCAACATTCTCAGCCGAGTCTATTTCAGCAGCATCTTCTTCAGACGGCGATTGTCCCCGGAGAAGCCTGTTGATCAAAGAATCCTTTTCCCTGCCGGTATCGTCAAGCCCGAGGGTCGCACACATGGATTTGAGCTCATCGCGCGACAATTGCTCCAAAATGTGCTCGAAACTCAGTCGTCGACCATCCGCGAGGCCGTCAATCAGAGCATCCCTGTCTCGATAGCTTTCTACACCGATGTCAAAACTCCGGGCTAGTTCCCGAAGTCGCTCAGCCTGCAATACATCGAGAGCAGCGCGTTTCTTTGCGGCACCGAGCCTCGTATTTGATGAGGCGGGCTCTTGCATCGGGCTTGACGGCCGATCGTCATCGACCTCAGGGTCCTGAGCGGATCGGGGCTCGCTCGCTAGAATGCGTTCAATCAGAACACTCTTGTCCTTGCCAATCGTGACCAATCCGAGCGCCGCGCACATCCCCTTAAGCTCGTCGCGGGAAAGCTGCCTTAGAATTTCCGCGAAACCGATCTTCCTGCCATCAGCTAGTGCTCCAATCAGGGCCTGTCTATCTCGATAGTCTCTGGCCTCAATACCAAAGACGCGAATGAGCTCTCGGAGACGTTCAGCCTTGAGTACCTCTAGGGCGCTCCGCTTCTTCGCCGAGCTTAGCGCGCTTGAGGATGACAACCTCTGCTCAAGAATGCCAGCAACCTCTGTTATCTGACGACTGCTCGAATCGGCTACCATTGGCAAGTTCCCCTCCGACCAACGGGTTCGAAGCTCAGCGAGAGTTGGCCAATCACCTGCCTGCAAGTCGATGCCGGGAAATCGCTCTATTACGCTGGTTGCGTCAATTCGGAACTCTACATATGCGTTGTAGCTTTGCGTCCTCCTGTCTTTTCGGAAGAATGGGCCGAAAAAGACGCGACACGCTTCGTTCAAGGTTAGCGCTCGCTCCATTCTGTGCGTCGCCGCATACATGGCAAGCCACGCCTCCCGATCACGAGGGTCATCGAGATTAGCTGCGATAGTAGCGGCATCGATCTCGCTGAACAGTTTGCGAGATTCGTTGGAGAGTTGGATACGGGGGCCATCAGGAGTCACAATCAGTGTTGCGGGGGCAATGCCTTGCGAATCGCCATTGAAGCGCACAGGAAATTCGGGAAGACGGCCCTCTCGCGCCGATCGCTCGTTGATATCGGCCCACATCGCGTCACTCTTTTCATCGAGGTTCATGCGTTTGGCTCTGACTCACCCTCTTAGGCCGCCCTCGACTCCGCTCGCCTAACTCACACTGCGTGACTCCAGCGACCAAAGAGTGCTGCCGGTAACACACCACGCCTAGCTGCTACGTCGGGCTCAAGCGAAACAGTGTCCGAGAGATCAACGACGAAGCGAACAGAGCTGACTTGTGGTGGCACTCGGGGATCGACCGTGGGTATCGCGCTCATGTCGTAAACAAGTCGTGATGACCGCGCGCGAGAAATATTAAAACGAACCTGATCAGCCTCCCGCCAATCCTCTCCAATTGTTGCTGCCACGATCGCACGTAGTCGGCGCCGCTGCTCGCCGCGCGCCGATAAGCGCGTCAGTGCCTCCGCAAGGAGGTCATTAGTAGACGCTCCCGCATCATGCGGCTCGAGCATCACTGAAACCATGAATCCGATGCCCCCTGTTGGCACACTCAGTTGAGAGAGGGTGACTTCATGCTCCCGCACGGCTGCAGTTGTGCTCTTCACCTCTACTTGCTCATTACCAACCACAAAGTCGTGCTGTTCATTTGGGTCCGAATGCCAAGCAGCTCCTGCGATCTCGCAATCCGCTGCGTCCAAAAGAACAAGAAGCTCGGCCCAAAGTCCAGAGATCGTGCGACGAGAAGGACCGGACATGGATCGAAAGAGCTCGACAAGATCGCGGACAGCCTCATCCACTTCATTGGGCGAAGGCTGCTCGCCTAGATATTCCACCAGGCCCTCAACTAGCTCCAGAAACTGGGCTTGAAGGTCAGCATCAGCCTCACGGCAACGCAATACCAAGAAATTGCTTGTCTGAGGTTTGAGCGTTCCGATATCGAGCACGGTCGCTGATAACTGCGGCTCATATTCGAAGTGTCGCAAACGGATCGGGCCCAATTGTGAGGATTCCGGGTGAGATTTTTCCAACTCGAACAACACAAGGGCATTATCGCTTTCGTCACGAGCAATCCGATAGCGACTCGTCGGAAATAAACGTACAGCGTTGAGAGCGCCAGTGTCTCTCGGTAAATTAAGCGAACGAAACAGCTCTGCAAGTCTACGTCTGCGCATTCGGGGTTGCGTTAGGTTGATAGATCATCGCCCGCACCAATGCATTTTTCGGCAGTCGGATTGTGAGCGGTACGTCGGGCACCGGGGACTTGTTTGCGCCATCGAAAGTGACATCAAGCTCGTGAACCTGGACTGTGGCGAGATCCGGGTCGTAGATGTTACCGGCGCCGGGATAAACCTTACCCTTTGTTTTTCGGTCATAACCCTGGTGAAGCTTCACAATTTGCGCCCCACGTGCTTGCCGACTCGCTTTCCCCATAAACATGAGCGAAGCGAGCGCATCAGGCTCTTGCTGCAACAACTTAGCGAGTATGTAGCGCGCCGCGTAGAAACCTGCCTCGTCATGATCGCCCACCACACGATATCGAAACAGGAGCCACTCCATGAGATCCTGTAACCTTACTTCGGCGACGCGGTGCCTATCTGGTGCTTTCGGATGGGGCAAGAGCGCGTTCGAGGTTCTTTCTTTCAATTTCCTGACTAAATCGCGGTTTGCACTGAGAATTGCGTCGTCAAAAGAAGCGCCTTGGATGATCCATTGAGTCGGGTCGACGCGGTAGTAAGGATCTGTGAGCACCTGCTGTCGCGTTGGTCGCATCCGAGGGTTTAGGTAAAGCGCGCGACTCCATTCCTGAAGCGGTCCCGGATGTGCCCGCAGCTGGGCCCGAAGATCCTCCTCGTGGTCTATATAGGCTTCGAAGACGTCCAGGAGGTCTACATTGAGATATGTTCTACACAGAGCCAGATACCGTTGTTTGTATCCAAAGAAGCGAGCGAGCTGTTGAATTGTATCTGCCGTCCACGTGCCAGCTGACCGTGGCATATACGTTACTGTTAGGCCCTCGATCGTGTAGCCGCGATTTAGCTTCTGACCGCCCACGAGGATGTGTGCATATGCATTGCTCCAATCCACTTCAGTGCCCGTCTCGCTGTTAACTTTATGGACAAGGGTGCGGTCTAGCGCCTCGACAAGGTCGGCAGAGAGATCATCAAACGCCGGGACATCGGCGCCCGTACGCCGTAAGTCCGCAATCGCCTGCTCAAATTCCACGCGCAGGTCGGCGAAGTCAGGTTCAGTTGGGGACAAACGGAGAGTCTGCTTCCATCGATCGCAAACGCTGAGTACCCACTTGTAATACTCGTCATGGTCCGTACGCTGAGGGGACGGGTGGACCAACATCGAACGGTTCTTCTCGGCGTGCTCAGGACGATGGTGACCGAGGGCCACTCCAACGAAGAAAACTCGGAGAGCAGCAAGCAATGACTCGGGAGGCTCTGGGGGCGGACTTCCCGTGCTGAATATGTCCGTGGTGGGAATAACGTGAACGAGCTCGCCTCTGCGTTGTACAAAGAAGACCCGACCTCCTGTGTATCCTCCACCCGCATCCAGAACGACGCTGAAGTCCGGTGAAAGGTGCTCCGCAATGCTGATCAAGAGAGGTGCCTGTGGAGTCGCCGTGTATTGAAGATACGTATGCGGTCCCAGGGCGCTGCGGACATTTCGAATCTGCGTGTACGTTGTCGACGGAACACCGTTTGGATTGGTGTTTAGTCCAGCCTGATCAGCCTCATCGTCGATGACCAGAGTCGGCACATCCTTCACTCCAGCGCGGCGAAGAACCTCAGCTAGCTGGTCAAGATGTGCATGGTTTTTCATAACAACAATGAAAGCCGAAGCTCGCCGCTCTTGTTGCCGAGTTGCTTTCCAGCTCTCGAGCGACCCGCGTAGCCCATCTACGTTTGCTTCGAGTTCGTGACCAGCTGACGTGAGCATGTACCAGAGACGCCGCGGCCCCCTGTCTACCTGTAGGTACGTCTTGAAGCGCTTCCATGACTGATCGAGCAGATTGTCTGTGGTTCCCGCAAGCACGATCACTAGGCCAAAGCCGTTATCTCGTCCGAGCGACGCAACAGAGGTTATTGAGATCGTTTTGCCGCTCTGCACGTATCCGACAACGAGCCCAGTGCGCCGTGGGATTTCCGATTGTGTCGGTGGGAGGCATCGCGCCAGGATTTCTGACGCGCTTCTCTCAACCAGGTCAAAGGCCGCAGCGTTTGGAAGCTCCCCCGTCTGGAGCAGAAGCCCGCGAAGGTGCGCCATTGCATCGCCCGACCGTGGCACCCAGAGGACCATGTTCGGCTTGGAGGGCTCGTTTAGCTTGATCACCTCGCTGGACACGTTGGCCAGATCGGAAGCCAACGGAGAAAGGGTCGGATCGATCAGTTTCATAGCAGAGCCTACCGATCCTTTCGCGTGTTACCCAATCGGGTTGGAGTGACCATGTCGGTCCTGACCCAAACTTTACACCGCGCTTGTTGTCTGGGCGACCGATGATCTGATGCGGCAAGATTATGTCAAGGGAGACACGCACAATGGGTGCTGGTCGCCGAGTCGCAAAAGCCACCAACACCTCGCCAATGCGTGCCCTCGGGCCACTTGTTGCAGACTGGTGCGCAGTGCGCGTGCGTACCGAAGACACCGATGCACGAAGCCCCGGCGGCGACGTTGGCGTTGGGAGTACAAACACTGCAAGAAGGACAACGCGTCGGGTCCTTACGCAGAAGATGCTCGATTCGGCGGCCATCGCAGAGGTTAGCTACCGCAAGTTGGCACGTCTTCTGGGCGACGCTCAGAAGGCGGGTGCGATGTAAAGCCGAGGAAGTTGCAGAATAGCTCCCCAAGATTGACAGCAGATGAACCGGCTCCAGCGATTCAATGGTGGTGGTCGTCGGTCGGCGTGTAATCCCCCTCAGTCGAACCTTCGTGTATCCCCTTGGGAGCAGTGGGGTCATGGGGCGGAGGAGGAAACAGCTTCCGGAACAGCCAGTAACATGCGCCGACGAGGGCACTGCCGCCAACGACGAAAACAGCAAGTTTGGAGCCGGTATCCATTTGGCCCGGAATAGGAGCAGCTCACGCTCCAGCAACGCAGTTCGTGAGCCGTCCAGATTGCTCCCCGACGTGGACTCGAACCACGGACATGGTGATTAACAGTCACATTTCGGCCAGAGCGCGAGATATTTCTCAGAGGGAGAAGTGGTTCCGGATGGTCCCAAGACGGGGGAAAAGTGGGGGACAGGTGGGGGACAAAATCCCCGGTTCTTAAGCCATGCGTGGCGCGGAGAATGGGAAGGAAAGCTGAGCGGAAGAGGGATTTGAACCCTCGACCCTCGCCTTGGCAAGGTTCTCACGCGGTCAATGCTTCTAGCATCTTGGCGATTTTGCGACGAGCAGGGCGAGCTATACGAGCCACACGAGCAGGGCGAGCAGCAAAAATGCATCAGCAAATGCATCAGATCGGGGGTGATGCACTCGCGCCAGGTAGAGGCCCCGGCGCCACTCCTACGGCCCAGGGTTTCCCGCGGTGGAATTCCCGTCCCAATACTTAACCAGTCCCTTAAAGGATCATTGGACGGTAACCGACCGACGCCGGGCGTCTTGTTTTCCGGTCAGCTGCTCAGGAGGTGTTTGGCGGCGATGAGTGCCAGCGGTGTGGCAAGAGTTCGTCGATCCGTGATGCAGGATGAGTCTGTACTCGGATCAGCACATCGGTGAGGTATTCGATCGGGTTCACGCCGTTCGCTTCGCAGGTGGCAATGAGCGAGTAGAGCCCGGCCAGGTTTTCGCCGGCTTCGTTGTGGCCAACGAAAAGAAAATTTTTTCGACCTAAAGCGGCGATGCGCAGGGCTCGTTCCGAGGCATTGTTATCAATGGGAAGCCGAGCATCGGTGAGAAAGAGCGTCAACGCATTCCATTGCGAGAGCGCGTACCCGACGGCTTCTCCCATCGGCCCCTTGGGCAGATGTTTCGGCTGCTCGGCCAACAGCAATACCTTGAGCTCGTCCATCACCTGCCGGCTGCGCGCCTGGCGCATCGCCAAGTGCGCCGGCGTGCCGAGAATCTCTTGATCCAGCGCCGCTCGTTCCACCTTGTAGATTTCGAGGATCAGGTCCAGGACGCGGTGAGCGGCAGGCGAAAAATTGCGCGCATCGAAAAATTTTCGTCGCAGGTGAGCGAGGCAGCCCGCGCGCTCCCGAGCACCTGGTAGCGTCACGCGGTTATAGCCGGTGTAACCGTCGACGACGAGCTTGCCAATCGTTCCTTCAAGGACTCTCGCAGGAGTTTCGCCAGAGCGGCTTTTGCTGAAGACATAAGCAACGAGCTCCTTGTCGAATTCATCTCTGGCAATAAAGCTCCACAGCCAGGCGATGCGAGTTTTCTGCTTTGCCTGCACGCGCAGGGTGGTCTCGTCGGCCAGGACTATTTCCCTCTCCGCCACCAGGGCGAGAAGCCGCGCCACCAGAGGGGAAAGCAGCTCTGCCGTCCGATGAAAGAGGTCCAACAGCGTCGAGCGGTCGATGGGAACGCCCTCGCGTCGATACCGCTTGGCCTGTCGGTACAGCGGGATGGAATCTGCGCATTTCGAGACGACGACGTGGGCCAAAAAGCCCGGGCCATAGCGGGCCTTGTCGTAGACTTTGGGGGCTCCATCGGCGGTGAGGATGGTTTCACCGCAGCGGCAACGAAGCTTCTCCTGGATATGGAGCTGCCGCTCAAAACGAGCAGGAATTAATTCGTAGACTTCGGTCACCTTGCCATCTCCCAGAGGGGTGAATTCGCGCCCGCCGCATTTGGGACAATTCTTTTGCTCCTCGCGCACTGGATGGTGGATTTCTCGAGAGGGAAGTGTCCGCTTCTTCCGTGCGGCGTCTCGACGCTTGGCCAGCGTCTCTTCCGCGTCCGTGGTAATGGCTCCAGCTTTCTGAAGCTCGCTCGCCACCGACGGCATCTTTTCCGAGCGCTTGCCGAAAATGTGGCGCTATAGACTTGCGACCGTCTGCTCAAGCTGCCCGACGCGCTCAAGCTACGTCTCCATCTGCCCGACTTGCGTCTCGAGCGCGGTAACTTCTGCTTCGAGCTTCTCCGCCTTTTC
>Ga0209283_10001577_pt1 | contig 12466 bp, 13 predicted proteins | sample CZO8metaG_2_FD_188354 | JGI IMG/M metagenome (GOLD analysis project Ga0209283, IMG submission 188354) | Vadose zone soil microbial communities from the Eel River Critical Zone Observatory, Northern California, USA - CZOApr15con2H1.8 metaG... | ecosystem: Environmental > Terrestrial > Soil >...
CCTTGAGTTCCACGGGACGCGGTCGGGCGTCGAAGAGCAGGCGAGGCTGGTGCAGGACATTGCCAGCGAGAACGGCGGAATGGACTTCGAGTGGACGACGAAGGCCGAAGACCGCAATCGGCTGTGGTCGGCGCGCCACCAGGCCTATTTCGCCTGCCTGCAGTTGCGCCCAGGCTCGCGCGCGGTTTCAACCGATGTCTGCGTCCCGATTTCGCGGCTGACCGAGTGCATCGTCGAAACTTCGAAGGACATCGCCCGCGCTTCGACGCCGATCCCGCTTTTCGGCCACGTCGGGGACGGCAACTTCCACTGCGAGATCCTCATCCGACCCGACAGCGAATCCGAGCTCACCGAGGCCAAGGCTTTCAACGAGCGCCTCGTGAACCGCGCGCTCGCCATGGAAGGTACCTGTACCGGGGAACACGGCATCGGCTTCGGCAAGATGAAATCCCTGCGCAAGGAATTGGGTGAGGCGGTCGACCTCATGGCCACGTTGAAGCACGCCATCGACCCGGAAAACCTGATGAATCCCGGCAAGGTCGTAACGCCTCCTGGCTAGCGGTCTGTTGAAAAACGCTTCCCGCGTGAAAATCGAATTCCGCGTAAGGCGAGTTTCAGAGGGAGGCGTTTTTCTACAGGCTTCAATTTGGGGGTCCAAGGGGGCGTAGCCCCCTTTTTCGACAACCCGCTAGAGCTTCAAAAGGTGCTCCCGGTAGTACTTGAGCTCCTCGATCGACTCGTAGATGTCGGCGAGCGCCTCGTGCTTGCCCTGCTTGACGAGGCCCTTCGCGATGTCGGGCTTCCAGCGCCGCGCCAGCTCCTTGAGCGTGCTCACGTCGAGGTTGCGGTAGTGGAAGTAAGCCTCGAGGCGCGGCATGTGGCGGGCGAGAAAGCGGCGGTCCTGGCAGATCGAGTTGCCGCACATCGGCGAAGTTTGCTTGGGCACGTGTCGCCCCAGAAAATCGAGCATCCGCTCCTCCACTGCAGCCTCGTCCAATGACGAGGACTTGACCTTGTCGATGAGGCCGGTGCGGGCATGGGTGTTTTTATTCCACTCATCCATTGCCGCAAGCAATTCGTCGGGCTGGCGCACGACCAGGACCGGCGCCTCGGCCAGGGTGTTCAGCTGTGAATCGGTAACGACGATCGCGACTTCGATGATGCGGTCCTTATCGGGGTCGAGGCCGGTCATCTCCATGTCCAGCCAGATAAGGTTGTTCTGGTCCTGCGCCATGCCGCTTTTTCCGGGACTGCTGTGTAAAATGGCATTGTCGCATAATCGACTTCGCCCAATGCATTGGTTCACGATCGTTTTTCTCGTCGCGCTCGCGCTCACAACCGCAACGCGGCTCTGGCTGGCGCGGCGGCACATTCAACACATCGCGGCCAACCGTAGCGAACTTCCCGCAGAGTTTTCGGGGCACATTTCGCTGGAGGCGCACCAGAAGGCCGCGGATTACACCACCGCCAAGGCGCGCCTGGGGATGATCGAGTCGTTGGCGGCCGTCGTGGTGCTCGTCGGATTCACGCTCGGCGGGGGACTTCAGTTCCTCTCCGAAGCCTGGGAGCGCGCTTTCGAGGCGGGCGGCTACGCGCACGGCATCGCGCTGATCGCTTCGGTCGCGCTGATCTCGAGCGTCGTCGATCTGCCCTTCGGCCTGTACCGCACCTTCGTGATCGAGGCGCGCTTCGGGTTCAATCGCATGAGCCTCGCGCTGTTCCTCGCCGATCTGGCCAAGCTCGCGGCGCTCGGGGCGCTCCTCGGGATCCCACTCGTCTTCCTCGTGCTGTGGCTCATGGCGAAGATGGGCAGCGCCTGGTGGCTCTACGTGTGGCTCGCCTGGGTGGCGTTCAACCTGCTCCTCGCCACGATCTACCCGACGCTGATTGCCCCGCTTTTCAACCGGTTCTCGCCGCTCGAGGATGCGGATCTGCGCGGCCGGATCGAGTCCCTGCTCGCAAAATGCGGATTTCGCGCGCGAGGTCTGTTCGTGATGGACGGCTCGAAGCGCTCGAGCCGCGGCAACGCCTATTTCACCGGTTTCGGCGCGGCCAAGCGCATCGTGCTGTTCGACACGCTGACTTCGCGCCTCGCTCCGCCCGAAATCGAGGCGGTGCTCGCGCACGAGCTGGGCCATTTCTCGCGCCATCACGTGTGGAAGCGCATGGCGCTCGTGTTCGGAGCGAGCCTCGCGCTCTTGTGGCTGCTGGGGTGGCTGATCGGGCAGGATTGGTTTTACGCGGCGCTGGGCGTGCGCTCACAGGGCACGGCCATGGCGCTGGTGCTGTTCTTCATGGTGGTGCCGGTGTTCACTTTCCTGCTGCAGCCGCTCGCGAGCCTGTACTCGCGCCTGCACGAATTCGAGGCGGACGCGTACGCGGCGCGCCACGCCGACGCCCGCGACCTGGTCCGGGCTCTGGTAAAGCTTTACCAGGACAACGCGGCGACGCTCACTCCGGACCCCCTGCACTCCGCTTTCTACGATTCGCACCCGCCCGCGGTGGCGCGCATCGCGCGGCTGCAGGCCCACCAAGCCTAGGAGGCGCAACATGTCGATGCTCTCCGGAAAGAAATGTCAACCGCTGCCCGCCGGGACTCCGGCTCTCACGCGCGCACGGATCGATGCGCTGCTGAAGGAAGTGCCCGGCTGGGCGTACGACGGGAAGGCGATCGCGAAGAGCTGGTCGTTCAAGAACTACCACGAGACCATGGCGTTCGTGAATGCAGTCGCCTGGGTCGCGCATCGCGAGAATCATCACCCGGATATGAGCGTCGGCTACAACCGCTGCCGGGTGGAGTTCAGCACGCACTCGATCGGCGGAATCTCGGAGAACGACTTCATCTGCGCCACCGGGATCGAAGCGCTCGGGGCAGGTTAAGCCGATCCAGAGGAACGCGATTGAAGACGATTTTTTCCTCGCTCAACCTGGTCGAGGTGCACCATCTGAAGAACCTCTTTCAGTCGGCGGGCATCCGCTGCCGCATCAGGAACGAGGACCTCGTGCGCCTTGCGGGCGAGGTCCCCTTCCCCGAATGCGCCTTGCAGCTCGTGGTCGAGCGCGAGGAGGATCATCCGGCCGCGGAGACTCTGCTCCGCGAGTTCCTCCGTCCGCGGCTGCAGGCGGTCAAGCCCTGGCGCTGCGCTGACTGCGGCGAGACGATCGAAGGCCAGTTCACCGCGTGTTGGAGGTGCGGCGGCGCCCGCTAAAGACGCTGTTTCAGCGGGCTGAGGGACGCTAGGTCGCGGCTCCGGCAAGCGCGATGAGCACGAGCAGGAGCAGCCACATCACCAGCGCGCGCCAAACCAGTCCGACCGTGCTGTCGAGATGGCCCGTATCGGCCGGGTCGCCGAGGCCCAGCTCCGGCCGGTCGAGGACTTCGCCGCCCTCGACGATCGGCATGCCGAGCTTGACGCCGAGCGCGCCCGCGCCGCTCGCGAGCACGATGCCGAGCGCGGGATCGGGCCAAGTCGCGGCCTGGGTGCGCCAGCAGTACACCGCGTCCTCGAAGTCACCCACCACCGCGAAAGCGGCGGCGGTGAAGCGCACCGGCAGCCAATCCAGCGCGGCGAACGCGCGACGCGCAAAATGGCCAAAGCGCTCCAGCTCCGATACGCCGTTCGCGCTCCAGCGGCGGTCGAGGAACATCGCCAGGCGGTACAAGATGGCCCCGGTCGGTCCCGGAAGGAGCACGAACCAGAACACCACGGCAAATACGTGGCGATGCGAGGCAACCAGGGCTTCCTCGATGGCGAGGCGCGTCACCGCCTCGCGGTCCAGATTCGAGCTATCCGCGCCGCGCCAGGACGAGAGGACGTCGCGCGCCTTCGCGAGATCGTTTTCCTTGAGGGCGAGGTGGATGTCGGTGAAATAGTGGCTGCGCTGACGGAACCCCATGGTGAGATAGAGCGCTACGACGTTTACGAGGAGCGCGAGCAGAGGACTCGCGCCGTACGCGGCCGCATAGACAAGCCAGGCGCCCAGCACCGGCGGCAGCACCGCAAGCAGCCATGCAGTTGCGCCCTGCTGCGCCTCGCCGGCGTTGAATTGCCGCTCGAGGAAAGTCGCATAGCGCGCCACGGGCGAGAACAGATAACGCCGGTCCGCAAGCGGACGCAACTGCTCGAGCAGGAGCGCAGCGACGAGCGAAAAGAGGCTCATGATTCGATTCGCGATCGGCTGGACATTCAGCCGGTCAGGAATGAGTAGAAGTTCATCAGCATTCCCGCCGTAGCTCCCCAGATGTAGTACTGCCGGTACGGGAGGGCGTAGTAATAGCGCTCGCGGCCTTCGGTCAGGACCCTGTTGCGCTGGTGGTTCGCCGGATCAAGCAGAAATTTCAGCGGCACCTCGAATACCTCGGCCACCTCGAAATCGTCGGGCCGCAGATCGAGCGGCGGGGTCACGAGGCCGACCACCGGGGTCACGCGGTATGCGGTCACCGTGACGTACGGGTGCAGCTCTCCGAGCACTTCCACTCGCGCGGCCTCCAGCCCGATCTCCTCCGCGGCCTCCCGCAGCGCGGTCTGCGCGGCGTCTGCGTCCCCGGGCTCGACACGGCCGCCGGGAAAGCTGATTTGCCCGGCGTGGTCGTTGAGGTGCGCGGTCCGGCGCGTCAAGAGGATCGTGAGCCCGCCGTCGCGCCTCACCACCGGCACCAGCACCGCCGCGGGCCGGATTTCCTCGGCACTTCTCCAAAGGTGACCGTCTCCTGCGGCGATCGGGCTGACGGTCCGGGGTTCGGCGAAGCGCGAGCGCAGCCAGGCTTCCTCGGTCGGGGAGACGGGCGAATTCATGTGGCGGGAGGGAAATTTCCGGCCCCTATTCTACGCGTGACCTGCAGCGCTGATCAGTGCGCGAGGGGCATTGCTTCCGTCCCGCGCGGGAGCTATTCTACGGGCGGCCGGAATAGATTTTCCGGCAGAGGCGTTTACCCGACATCGCGGGCGGCGCACGACGCAATCCGCGCGGACCGAAAAACCTTTTTAAGGAGGAACCCATGAAAATTCGTTTCGCTGTATTGTTCGGCGCGCTCATGCTTGCGAGCGCTTCCGCGTTCGCCTTCCACTGCCCCGCGGACATGAAGAAGATCGATGCGGCGCTCGCCAAGGACCCGAAGCTGTCGGCGCAGCAGGCGGCCGACGTCAAGAAGTTCCGCGCCGACGGCGAGGCGCTGCACAAGGCCGGCAAACACCAGGAATCAGTCGACACGCTTGCCAAGGCGATGAAGATCCTCGGTATTTGACGCTCGCGTTCAAGAAACACAAAAACGCCGCGGCTAGCCGCGGCGTTTTTGTTTGTGCGGGTCCGGGCTCGCTCAGTGCACGAAAGAGAGCGTACGCTTGAATCGCTCGGTCGCCTCGACCAGCGCACAGAGAATCCCCGGCTCCCACACGGAATGTCCGGCGTCGGGCACGATCCGGTATTGGGCCTGCGGCCACGCGAGGTGCAGCTCGTGCGCCGACACCAGCGGGCAGACCATGTCGTAGCGCCCCTGCACGATCACTCCCGGGATGTCACGCAGCCGGCGCGCGTTCGCGAGGAGCGAATTCTCCAGGAGAAAAATATCGTTCACGAAATAATGCGCCTCGATCCGCGCAAGCCCCAGCGCCACCACGTCCCCGGCGAAATACGCCACCGTCTCGGGGCTGGGAAGCAGGGTCGAGCAGGACCCCTCGTAGGTGCTCCAGGCCCGCGCCGCGGGCATGTGCACCGCGGGGTCGGGGTCGATCAACCGCCGGTGATAATTGCGCAGCAGATCGCCGCGCTCCTCCGGCGGGAGAAAACCGGCGAATTTCTCCCAGGGCTCGGGGAAGATGCCGCGCAGGCCGTAGAGAAACCATTCGATCTCGCTTTTGCGGCACAGGAAAATCCCGCGCAGGATCAGCCCGAGGCAGCGCTCGGGGTGCGCCTGCGCGTAGGCGATCGCCAGGGTGCTGCCCCAGGAGCCCCCGAACACGATCCAGCGTTCCACGCCCAGGTGCCCGCGCAAGGTCTCGAGGTCGGCGATGAGATACGGCGTGGTGTTGTCGCGCAGCTCGCCCAGCGGGGTGGAGCGCCCGGCGCCGCGCTGGTCGTAGACGACGATACGGTAGGCGCCGGGATCGAAAAAGCGCCGGTGCTTCGGGGTGCTGCCCGCGCCGGGTCCGCCGTGCAGGAAAACCACCGGAATCCCGGCCGGATCGCCGCTCTCCTCCCAGTACATCGAGTGCGTGGCGTCGAGCCGCAGCATGCCGCTTGCGCGCGGCTCGATCTCGGGGAACAGGCCGGAGACGGCAAAACTCGCGAGCTCTCCCATCCTCGATTCCCTACGGGATCAGGATCGTCGATCCGGTCGTCTTGCGCGCTTCGAGGTCGCGCTGCGCCTGAGCCGCGTCCTTGAGCGCGTAACGGTGATTCACTTCGATCTTCACCTTGCCCGAGAGCACCACGTCGAACAGGTCTTTCGCGGTCGCCAGGAGATCTTCGCGCTTGGAGGTGTGAGTGACCAGGGTCGGGCGCGTGATGTAGAGCGAGCCCTTCTGCGAGAGCACTGTCAGCTCGAACGGGGGAACGGCCCCCGAGGAATTGCCGAAACTCACCATGAGCCCGCGCGGCTGCAGGCAGTCGAGCGATCCCGTGAAGGTATCCTTCCCGACCGAGTCGAACACCACCGGCACGCCCTTGCCGCCGGTGAGCGCTTTCACGCGCTCCACAAAATTCTCCTTGCGGTAGTTGATGCAGTGGTCGGCGCCGTGCGCCTTGGCAAGCGCGCATTTTTCCTCGGAGCCGGCCGTGCCGATCACCGTGACGCCGAGCGCCTTCAGCCACTGGCACGCGATCAGTCCGACCCCGCCCGCAGCCGCGTGGAACAGGACGGTTTCGCCCGATTGAACCTTGTAGGTCCGCCTCAGCAGATACTGCGCGGTCATGCCTTTCAACATCATCGCTGCTGCGGTTTCGAAGGAAATCCCTTCGGGCAGCACAACCAGCCGGTCGGCGGACATGTTGCGCACTTCTGAATAGGCCCCTGGAGCGCCGCCGGCGTAGGCAACGCGATCGCCCACCTTCACCTGTGTGACCCCCGCGCCGATCGCCTCCACCAGTCCGGCCCCCTCGTTCCCCATCCCCGAGGGCAAAGGGATCTTGTACAGGCCGCTGCGCTGATAGACGTCGAGAAAGTTCAGGCCGCAGGCCTTGTGGCGCACGCGTGCCTCGCCCGGGCCGGGGTCTCCGGCCTGGACGTCTTCCCATTTCAGAACCTCAGGCCCGCCCTGCTGTTGGATTCGAATCGCTTTAGGCATTTTTTCTCCTCGGTTGACAAACTCCAATATTGAATTCCCGCTCCGCGGCTATAAACCGCGCTCATTTTTTCGAGGGGTCCTCGCGACTGGATTGCGGGACGTTCGACCGTCCTTCGGCGGGCGCTTGGGAGTGGTCGCCCGCGGGATGTGCCGAGTCCTGAGCCTTGTTCCCCATCGCCGCGGCATCGCGCATCGCTGCGAGGCCGGATTTCTGCATTTCCAGGCCGTGAATGGTCGCGCGCAGAACGTTGAGATTCATGTTGAGCCAGTTCTCCACCGATCTCAGCTCCGCGATGCGCCTTTCGATCTCGTCCTGGCCGAGGGTCGGGGCCATCACGCCCGCGGGCGGCAATCCCATCGGGCCCCAAAGGTTTTTCAGGAATTCGAACGGATCGGGAGGCTGATTCATGACGCGAGGCCGCAGCGAACGGAACTTCAAGTTTATTGTCGGGGACCCAAAAACTCCAGCACCTCGGCACGGCGCGCCATGGTGTCCTGGTAGCCGAGATCGATCAGCGCCTGGCAGTAGCCCTTCTCGAAGAGCAGATAGCTCGCGAGGTTCGATCCGTTGCGGTTCATGGCGCCGATTCCGCGCAGAAGGAACCGCACCGTCCCGGGAAGCTCGTTCACGTGACGCACCGCGATGCGCTCCAGCGGCTGGCTCGGCGTGATCACCAGCACCTTGATCTGCCGCAAGGGCAATCCCGCCTCCCGGAGCTTTTCCGGGGGAATCAGGCTGATGGTGCGGTTGATCCGGTGCAGGAGCTCGATGTCGGCGTTAAGGCTGTCCAGGAAAATGCTGTTCAATGCGTGGCCGGCGATCTGCGCGAGCGACGGATAGAGGCTGCCGCGCACCCGCGGCGGCTCGGCGTGCGCGACCTGCTGGCCGGTGCCCACCACCAGCACCCGGTCGGCGCCCAAGTGCAGCGCCGGGCTGATTGGAGCGATCTGGCGCATCGATCCGTCGCCGAAGTATTCGCGGTTGATCTTCACTGCGGGGAATATGAACGGCAATGCCGCGGAGGCCATCAGATGCTCGACCCGGATCGGCATCGCCGCACCGACACGCTGGGTGCTCTCCCAGGCCTCGGTGCCGGGCCCTCCCTGATAGAAGGACACGCTCTGGCCGGATGAGTATCCGGAACAGGTGATCGAGACCGCGTACAGGTGGCCGTTGTCGATGTTCTCCTGGATGCGGCCGAAGTCGAGATTGCGCGCCAGCATATCGGCAAGCGGGCTGCTGTCGAGCAGCGCGACCGGGCTGGTGCGCGAGATCAGCGTGATCGCGGCGAGCCAGCGCGCCCCGACGCGGGCGATTCCGAACGGATCGGAGCGGTAGACGTGATGGACGTGGAAGTGCTCCCATACATCGAGAAGATTGCCTACCGCGGCGTCGAAATTGTCGGCGAATACCGCGAGCGTTGCGGCATTGATCGCGCCGGCCGAGGTGCCGCAAAGGATGGGAAACGGATTCTTCTCGGGAAGCGGCAGGAGCTCCCTCACCGCCTTGAGCACACCGACCTGATAGGCGGCGCGGGCACCGCCTCCGGTGAGAATGAGCCCCGCTTTGGATTTGGTTGACTCGGAGACCAACGCCATGCTCGAGGCCGGTGCGGGTAGGCGTGCGCGGTCGAGTGCAGTTCTTCAGCCCCGGCGCGGCGAGGACCGCGTCTCGCCGTGGGAGGCGTTCGCATCCACCACGGTCAGCGCGGTCATGTTCACGATGCGCCTCACCGTCGCGGAGGAAGTGAGGATGTGAACCGGGCGCGCCGCGCCAAGCAGGATCGGCCCGATCGTGATGCCGTCGCCTGCGGCGGTTTTCAGCAGGTTGAAGGCGATGTTGGCGGCGTCCAGCGTCGGCATGATCAGAAGGTTCGCTTCCTCCTTCAGCCGCGAGCGCGGGAATCCCGCAAGCCGCAGCTCGGCGTTGAGCGCCGCATCGCCGTGCATCTCGCCTTCGATCTCGAGTTCAGGGGCGAGCGAGAGGGTCAGCTCCAGGGCCCGCCGCATTTTCTGGGCGGATGGCGCATCACTCGTGCCGAAGCTCGAGTGCGAGAGCAGCGCCGCCTTGGGGACCACGCCGAAGCGGCGGACCGCCTCTGCCGCGAGCACCGTCATTTCCGCGAGCTGCTCGGCGGTGGGGTCGAGGTTGACGTAAGTGTCGCAGATGAAGACCGTGCGCTTGGGCAGCATCAGCACGTTCATCGCGTAGAAATGCTTCGCGCCGGGCCGCCGGCCGATGACCTGGTCGACGTACTGCAGGTGCGAGGCATACGTGCCGAAGGTGCCGCAGATCATTCCTTCGGCCTCGCCGCGGTGGATCATCATGGCGCCGATCAGCGTGTGGCGGCGGCGCATCTCGATCTGCGCGTACTGCTGGGAGACTCCACGGCGGTCCATGAGGCGGTGGTACTCGGTCCAGTATTCGCGGTAACGGGGATCGGATTCGGGGTTGACGAGCTCGAAATCCGTCCCCGGCCGGATGCGCAATCCGTAGCGCTCGATGCGCCTCTCGACGACGGCGGGTCTGCCCACCAGGATCAGATTGGCGAGGCCTTCGTCCACCACGACCTGCGCGGCGCGCAGCATGCGCTCGTCCTCGCCCTCGGCAAATACGATTCGGCGCCGCGGGCCTTCCTTCGCTGCCGTGAAGATCGGCTTCATGATGAGGCCGGAGTGGTAGACGAATTGCAGGAGCTGGTTGTGGTAGGCGTCGAAATCGGCGATCGGGCGCGTGGCGACTCCGGAGTCCATGGCCGCCCTCGCCACTGCCGGGGCGATTTTGGCGATGAGGCGCGGGTCGAAGGGCTTCGGGATCAGGTACTCGGGCCCGAACTTGAGGTTCTGCTCGCCATAGGCGGCAGCCACGACGTCCGACTGCTCCGCCATGGCAAGATCCGCAATGGCGCGCACCGCGGCGAGCTTCATCGGTTCGTTGATCGCGGTCGCGCCGACGTCGAGCGCGCCGCGAAAAATGAACGGAAAGCACAGAACGTTATTCACCTGGTTCGGGTAGTCCGATCGCCCCGTCGCGATCACCGCGTCGGGGCGCACGCTCTTCGCAGCATCGGGCAGGATCTCCGGCTCCGGGTTGGCAAGCGCGAGGATGAGCGGCCTGTCGGCCATTTTCGCCACCATCTCCGCCTTGAGTACGCCCCCGGCGGAGAGGCCGAGAAAGACGTCCGTGCCCGGGATGATTTCGGCGAGCGTGCGCGCCGATGTCTTGCGCGCATAGCGGGCCTTGTTCGGATCCATTTCTTCCTTGCGGCCCTCGTACACCACACCCTTGATGTCCGAGACCCAGACGTTGTCGGCTTTCAGTCCCAGGCTGACCAGCAGATCGAGGCAGGCGAGCGCCGCCGCGCCCGCGCCCGAGCAGACGAGCTTCACTCTCGCCAGTTCCTTGCCCACCACCCGCAGCCCGTTCAGCACGGCGGCGCCGACGATGATGGCGGTGCCGTGCTGGTCGTCGTGAAACACCGGGATTTTCATGCGCTCGCGCAGCTTCCTCTCGATGAGGAAGCATTCCGGGGCCTTGATGTCCTCGAGATTGATTCCGCCGAATGTGGGCTCAAGCGCCGCGATGATCTCGACGAGCTTCTGCGGATCGCGCTCGTTCACCTCGATGTCGAAGCAATCGATCCCGGCGAATTTCTTGAAGAGCACCGCCTTGCCTTCCATCACGGGCTTCGCCGCTAGCGGCCCGATCGCCCCGAGTCCCAGCACCGCGGTCCCGTTGGTGACGACGCCGATGAGGTTCCCCCGCGAAGTCATGTTGCGCGCCTCGGCCGGGTCGCGGACGATTTCCTCGCAGGCCGCCGCCACCCCGGGCGTGTAGGCGAGCGCGAGATCGCGCTGGTTCACGAGGCCCTTGGTGGGGGTGACCGAGATCTTTCCCGGCGGTGGCCGGAGGTGATATTCCAGGGCGCTCCTGCGCAGGGTGTCTTCCATGGGAAAACCGTGACTTGAAGTTTCTTTATTGCGTGGCACCATGATAGCCGAATTCCGCCGCGCCGCGGCGCCCGATGTCTTGCGCATTTTATTCAACTTGCCGCGCGACGCGGCATAATGTGTCTGTGCCGAAAACACTGCTCTGTGCCGCGTTGTCGCTTCTCGCCCTCGCCGGCTGTGCGGCGGGCCTTGAGCGCGACGGGCGCGGCAACCCGAAGATCGAACGCCTCACTGAGGAGGCGCTCGCCCGCCTGCCTGCGCCCGAGCCCAAGCTCACCGCCGAGGACCTCGTGCGGCTGTCGCGCGAAGGGATGCCGCCCGAGAAAATCATCGAGAGATTCCAGGCGACTCATTCGCGGCTGGGCATACCTCGGTCCGAAATCATGGAGCTCGGAAAGCAGGGCGTGGACCGTAAAGTGCTCGACTACGTCGGAGAATCCGAAGAGCGCGCCCGCCAAACCGACGTGGCCGAATCGCTTGCCCGGCGCGACGCGGAGCAGGCGCAGCTCGAGGAGCAGCGCCGCGAGCTCTATCGTCACTATTTCAATCCCTACTGGCCCTACCCGCCCTATTGGGGCGGGACCATCGGAGTACCGCGACGCAATTGGGGCTTCTACGGGTATTGGTGAGGACGATTCGCCATGAAGCGTGACGCGAATTTGATCCTTGCGGCCCGAATGGCCGACATCGAACCCTTCCATGTGATGGATGTGCAGGACCGCGCCCACGAGCTGGAGGCCAAGGGCCGTCGAATCATTCACATGGAGATCGGCCAGCCGGACTTTCCGGCGCCGCCGCCGGTCGCGGAGGCGGCGATCGAAGCGATTCGCAGGCGCCGCCTGGGCTATACGGCTTCGATCGGCATTCCCGAGTTGCGTCGGGCTATTTCCGATTATTACCGGGACCGGCTCGGCGTGGCGGTACCCCCTTCGCGAATCGTGGTCACCGCCGGAGCTTCAGGCGCGTTTCTGCTTGTCCTGGGAGCGCTCGTCAACCCGGGCGACGAGGTGCTGCTGCCCGATCCGTGCTATCCCTGCAACCGGCACTTCGTGCGCCTGTTCGAGGGCCGCACCCGCGCAATTCCCGTCGACGAGAGCCGCCACTACCAGCTGACCGACGCCGACGTTCGCGCAAACTGGAGCCGGGCAACGCGCGGCGTGCTCATCGCCTCGCCCTCCAACCCGACCGGCACCATGATCCCGCGCGAGCAGCTTCGCGCGATCATCGAATCG
>Ga0209283_10001579_pt1 | contig 12459 bp, 11 predicted proteins | sample CZO8metaG_2_FD_188354 | JGI IMG/M metagenome (GOLD analysis project Ga0209283, IMG submission 188354) | Vadose zone soil microbial communities from the Eel River Critical Zone Observatory, Northern California, USA - CZOApr15con2H1.8 metaG... | ecosystem: Environmental > Terrestrial > Soil >...
AAGGACACCGCCGGCCCCGCTATCAACCCCATGATCAAGGTCGTCAACATCATCGCGATCCTCATCGCCGCGTCGGTGGCGTCCAACTATCTGATTCATTAGAAGCGGCGCAGCACTAAACTCAGTCACGGGGGTCGTGACGTGAACGACTATCAGAAGGAGATCGCCGACCTCGAGGCTCAGATCGACCAGCTGGTCGAGGCCGAGGGCGACCCGACAACGATCGCCGAGCTGTCGATGCAGCTCGAGATCCTGAAGGCCATCTACACGCGAGCCACCGACCTCCTCGAGCGAGGCAACAAGGACCAGGGGTTGCGCTATGGCCTGCGCATCCAAGGCTACGGTGACTGGACCCTCGACAACGTCTACGCGTTCGTCTACGAGCGGGCGGTCGAGCTGGAGCCCCAGGCCCACCGGGCCTTCGTCGGCGGCATCAGGAACGCCGACTTCGCGCTGATGCTCAACTCATAATCAGCGAACATGGAAACCCCGCTGACCCCCCTCGAGTTCGGCCGCCGGGCGCGGAAGCTGTATGGAGAGCGCGCGGGCGTCATCGACGGCGACCTTCGGATGACCTACGAGCAGTTCTTCAGCCGGTGCGACCGCTGGTCGGCGGCGCTCCAGGGCATGGGCGTGAAGAAAGGCGACCGGGTCGCGTACATCGCGCCCAACACTCACGAGATGCTCGAATCGTTCTACGCCGTGCCACAGATCGGCGCCGTACTGGTGCCCATCAACTATCGGTTGACGCCTGACGACTTCGTCTACATCGTCACGCACTCAGGCGCGACGGTCCTGTGTGTTCACCCGGATCACATGGAGGCGGTGGACAGCGTTCGAGACCACCTCGAGCCGCCGCAAGGGATGGATCGAATACGAGACCGCCCTCGCCGCCGCGAGGCCGGACTTCAACCGGCCTGACATCGCCGAGGGCGACCTCCTGTCCCTGAACTACACGAGCGGAACCACCGCCAAACCGAAGGGCGTGATGATCACGCACCGCAACGCATGGGCAAACGTCGTGGGGACTCTCGTTCACCTGCACCCAACCGTTGACGACCGTTACCTATGGACGCTGCCGATGTTCCACGCGAACGGCTGGACTTTCGTGTGGGTCGTCACCGCCGTCGGTGGCAAGCACGTCTGCCTTCCGAAGGTGGATCCGGCGAGGGTCTTCGAGCTGATCCGTAACGAGAACGTGGGCTGGCTCTGCGCCGCGCCGACTGTCCTGATCGCTCTCGCCAACGCGCCGGCCGCCGTTCGCGGCGAGGTGCCGCGCGGGGTCAATGTGGTGACCGCGGGTGCGCCGCCGGCCGCGGCGACCATCGAGCGGATGGAGGGAGAGTTCGGCTGGGAGATCACGCAGGTCTACGGGCTCACGGAGACCTCGCCGTTCCTGACCATCTGCGAGCCGCGCCCTGAGCATCGCAGGCTGGCGCCTGTCGACCGGGCCGTCATCAAAGCCAGGACCGGGGTGGAGCTGATCACGTCAGGCGAGCTGCGGGTCGTTGACGCCGACGGCAAGGACGTGGCTATGAACGGGCAGGACCTTGGGGAGATCGTCTTCAGGGGCAACGTGATCATGCAGGGCTACTACCGGGACCCTGAGGCGACCAAGAAGGTGATGGGCGATGGCTGGTTCCACACCGGCGACGCGGCGGTGATGCACCCGGATGGTTATGTGGAGATTCGCGACCGGATCAAGGACGTGATCATCAGCGGTGGCGAGAACATCTCTTCCGTGGAGGTCGAGGGCGTGCTTCTGCGCCACCCGTCGGTACAGGAGGCGGCGATCGTGGGGCTGCCGCACGAGAAATGGGGAGAGGCGCCGCATGCGTACGTGGTGCTGAAGGCGGGCGCGGAGGCGACGGAGGACGAGCTCATCCAGCTGTGCCGCGAACGGCTGGCGCACTTCAAGGCGCCGCACAGCGTGACGTTCGTCCAGGAGCTGCCGAAGACCGCGACGGGCAAGATCCAGAAGTACGTTTTGAGGAAGGGCGCGGCCGCGATCGTCAGGCAGTAGCGTCGTGGCTGTTCGGTTTGAGCGCGTAACGAAGCTTGCGATGCGGCCCGCCGAGGCCTTCGATTTTTCGCTATCGGTGGCCGCGCATCTTGCCTCGATGGCCCGCTCACACGAGCAGGCAATCGGCCGTCTTGCATCCGACTCCCTCCGCCTGGGCGACGAGATCACCTGGCGTGCGTGGCATTTCGGGATCCCGTGGCGGCTTACGATCCGGATAACCGCGTTCGACAGACCGCACCGGTTCATCGACGAGCAAGTCGCGGGGCCGTTCCACCGATTCCACCACGAGCATGTATTCGAAGACTTCGAAGGTGGAAGCCGGATGACCGACATCGTGGAGTTCGAAGCGCCGGCCGGCTGGCTGGGCCGAATCGCGGAGCGATTGCTCCTGGCTTCGTACATGCGGTCCCTGATCGATGAGCGAAACCGGTACCTGGCCGAGCGGGCAATGAAGTAGGACCGCCATGCTGGTTTGGGCCGAGAGGATCCGATCTGGCCCGCGCCGCTGCATGTTGAGGAAGGGCGCGGCCGCGTTCGTCAGACAGGAGGCGTCGCACCGTTTCGCGCCGCCTCGCGCTTTGCATCCAGGGCCGTCAGATATCTGCCTATCGCGATGCAGTCGGCAGCATCAATCGCGTCCATATGGCTGTGGATGCTTATCCACTCGACCGCGGTACGTGATCCCGATCGTTCATACGATTCCGAGTCGGAAAGCATCGCTGCCTTCCGGCAAAACTCGAGCTTATAGAGACCCATGACGGCGTTCGTGCGAATCAATCTGTCGAGAAGCGGCTGCTTCTTGCGTTTGATGGCGACGCTGCGGCTTCGCTTGCCCACTCGTCCCAATATACGAACATACGTTTGGATTGCAAGATCCCTTTACAGGCGGCCGCTCAAAACCACGCTCGTCTCCGGGCGACCCTTCGGTAGTAGGCGTCCTGAGCCCACCGAATCGGCGGAAGCTGATAGGGCGCAGCGAGCACCGCCCAGCCTCCGCCCAACTCTTTCAGCACCCGATTGATCCCCGCCGCTCCCTCGAACTTCTTTCCACCCGGCTCGACCGCCCAAGCCGCCCTCTCCACGTCGTCACGACTCAGGCCCAGGCGTTCGATCAGCCCCGGCTCCTGGTTTGGCCTCGGGTCGATCCGGGCGGCTCGATCGTGGCGCTGGACCCAGCGCGCGAGCCCCGTTCAGAACCCGCACTCCCCGTCGTAGACGACGATCAGCCGATCATCTGCCACAGCCCGAACCTACACTCTCCTGGGATGGAGAAGGGTGGGTTGGAGCTCCCGAACCGCTACAACGTCGCCGCCGACCTGCTCGACCGCAACCTCAGCGCCGGCCGCGGCGACAAGGTGGCCATCCATTCGGCCGGTGGCATCGTCACGTACAAGGAGCTCTTCCAGCTCGCGTGCGGAGCCGCGCGAACGCTGGCCGAGCTGGGCGTGCGCCGAGAGGAGCGCGTCCTCATCGTCGCTTTCGACAGTCCTGGCTGGGTGGCCGCTTTCCTGGGCGCGATTCGACTGGGGGCGGTGCCTGTTCCCGTCAATCCTCTCCTCCAGCGCTCCGAGGACTACGACCACTACATCGAGGACTCGCTGGCCCGCGTCGTGGTCGTCGACGGCGCCACGGAGGAGAAACTGAAGGCGGCCGTCGATCGCGCGGTCGAGCCGCCACGGCTCCTTCGCGCCGGGCAAATCGCGGTCGAGGAAGAGGTCGATCCAGCCCCGACGCGCCGCGACGATATGGCCTTCTGGCTCTACAGCTCGGGTTCCACCGGGAAACCGAAAGCCGTTGTGCACCTCCAGCACGACATTCCGTATACGTGTGTCACCTATGCCGAGCAGGTGCTTGGCATCACCGAGCACGACACGACTTTCTCGACCACAGGACTCTTCCACGCTTACGGATTCGGCAACAACCTCACATTTCCTTATTGGGTGGGCGCGTCGAGCATCCTCCATGCGGGGCGGCACACACCCGCGACCGTGCTGGACACGATCGAGAAGCGCCGGCCGACACTCTTCTTCTCGGCGCCGACGCTCTACAACGCGATCCTCAACTTCGAAGGCTCGCGGGACAGAGATCTCTCGTCGATTCGCCATTGCGTCGCCGCCGCCGAGGCTCTGCCCGCGGAGGTGTGGCGGCGCTGGAAGGAGGCTTACGGCCTGACCATCCTCGACGGCGTCGGCTCGACCGAGCTGCTCCACATCTATTGTTCCAACCGGCTCGATGATGTGCGGCCGGGGTCGAGCGGCAAGCCCGTTCCCGGTTACGAGCTGAAGATCCTCGACGACGAAGGCAAGCCCGTAGCGGCGGGGGAGGCGGGAGACCTCTACGTAAAAGGCGACAGCGCGCTCGCGTTTTATTGGGCCCAGCACGAGAAGACGAAGCGGTCGGTGCTCGGGGAATGGTTCTTCAGCGGCGATCGCTATCGCGTCGATGCCGACGGCTTCTACTGGTACGAGGGCCGCTCCGACGACATGATCAAGGTGAGCGGGCTGTGGGCCTCGCCGATCGAGATCGAGGCGGCGCTGCTGGAGCATTCGTCGGTGGCCGAGAGCGCCGTGGTTGGTGTCAGCGTCGAGGGCTTCACCAAGATCAAGGCCTTTGTCATTACCAAAGGCGATGCGGCGGCCGGCGATGCGCTGGTCGCCGAGCTTCAGGAGCACTGCAAGTCACGGCTCCAGCGCTACCAGTTCCCGCACCTCATCGAGTTCGTGCCCGAGCTCCCCAAGACCGTGACCGGCAAGATCCAGCGGTACAAGCTCCGCGAAAAGGAAGCTGCGACCGCTGGTGCCTAAACACATAGCCGTTGTGCCCTGCGACGGAGCGGGGAAGGAGGTCGTCCCCGAGGCGGTCAAGGTGCTGCGCGCGGCCGGCGCCGATTTCGAGTTCGAGGAGTTCGACGTCAACGCCGACTCGTATCTGCGCACACGGGTGCCGATCCCAGACGATGTGTGGAAGGAGCTCGCCGCGGCCGATGCCATCCTCTTCGGCGCCGTCGGCGACCCCCGCGTCTCCGATCCGAGCTACCTGGCGGGCGTTCTCCTCCGGCTGCGCTTCGGGCTCGACCTGTACGTCAACCTTCGCCCCGCCAAGCTCTATGACGATCGCCTATCACCGCTGCGTCGAGAGGATCGACGGCGCACGGACCTGTTGATCGTGCGGGAGAACACCGAGGGCCTGTATGTGGGCATGGGCGGGCGGTTCAAGAAGGGCACCGAAGAAGAGATCGCGACCCAGGAAGACGTCAACACATATCTGGGCGTGTCACGCATCATCGAGCACGCCTTCACGACGGCGCAGCGCGAGGTCGTCATGGTCGACAAGTCCAATGCGATGGTCTTCGCGGGCGGCCTCTGGCAGGAGCGCTGGAAGGCCGCCGCGGCCGCTCATCCGGAGGTGAAGACGCGCCACCTTCTCGTCGATGCGGCGGCCATGCAGCTCGTCAAGGACCCCGGCCAGTTCGACGTCATCGTCACCGGCAACCTGTTCGGCGACATCCTCTCCGACCTCACCGCCGAGCTGGTGGGTGGCATGGGAATCGCGCCCTCCGGAAACATCAACCCGACGAGCGGGCGCGGTCTGTTCGAACCCGTCCACGGCACGGCGCCGGACATCGCCGGCAAGGGCCTCGTGAACCCGGTGGGGGCGATTTTGAGCGCGGCTATGATGGTGAAACACCTGGGTGTTCCTGAAATGGCAAAAGCGATCGAGGGTGCGGTCGAGTCAGCCATTCGCGCCCGTGAGTGCACGCGCGACATCGGCGGTGACTTGTCGACCTCGCAGGCCGGCGACGCAATCGTCAAGAGGCTGAAGGACTAGCAATGGGAATGACGATGACGGAGAAGATCCTCGCCCGCGCCAGCGGCCGCGAGAGCGTGCGCCCGGGCGACCTGATCCTGGCCAAGATCGACTTCGCCATGGGCCACGACCTGACCATCCCTCCCGCCGGCAAGATCATGCGCGAGCAGATGGGGGCTGAGACGATCTGGGACCCGGACCGAGTGGCCGTGACCCAGGACCACTTCCAGCCGGCCAAGGACGCGGCCAGCGCCACCTTGGGCCGCCTGACTCGCGAGTTCTCCCACCAGATGGGGATCAAGTGGTACTTCGAAGTGGGACAGGGCGGCATCTGCCACACGGTGTTGCCCGAGAACGGGCTCGTGCTCCCAGGGGAGCTGGTCGTCGGCGCCGACTCGCACAGCTGCACTTACGGCGCGCTCAACAACTTCGCCACCGGAATCGGCTCCACCGATCTCGCTTGCGTGATGGCGCTCGGTGAGCTGTGGTTCCGGGTGCCGGAAACGCTGAAGTTCGTCTATCACAACCGCCTTCAGGAGTGGGTCGAGGCGAAGGACTTGATCCTCTATGTCATCGGCAAGATCGGCGTCGACGGCGCGAGGTCGAAGGCGATGGAGCACGTGGGCGAGACGCTGAAGCACATCGACATGGAGGCGCGCCTGACGATCACCAACATGGCCATCGAGGCGGGCGCCAAGAATGGAATCCTCGAGTTCGACGAGGTGACGAAGGAATATCTCGACGGGCGCGCCAAGCGACCATATACGCCAGTCTTCTCCGACCCCGATGCGGAGTACGAGAAAGTCTTCGAGTTCGACGCGGCCGCGGTGGAGCTCGGCGTCGCCAAGCCCATGTCGCCTGACAATTACGCGCCGCTGTCGGAGGTTCTCGGCACGCGGCTCGACCAGGTGTTCATCGGCTCCTGCACCAACTCGCGCATCACCGACCTGCGCCGGGCGGCCGCGGTGCTCGAAGGCCACAAGGTCGCCGACGGCTGCCGGCTGATCATCACGCCGTCGTCGCACCAGGTTGCGATCCAGGCCGAGAAAGAAGGCCTGATCAGGACGTTTCTCGCGGCGGGCGCGGCGTGGACGACGGCCACCTGCGGCGCGTGCCTGGGCGGCCACATGGGAGTCCTTGGGGAAGGAGAGGTCTGCCTCAGCACCACGAACAGGAACTTCCCGGGCCGCATGGGCCACCCGAAAGCGATGGTCTACCTGTCCAACCCCGCGGTCGCGGCCGCGAGCGCGGTCACCGGCGTCATCACCCACCCGAGCGAGGTGCTGAAGCACATGCCGGCAGGAATCCGATGAGCTTTCACGCCCCTCTCATTCAAAAGGGGGGAACTCCCCCCTTTAGGCGCCGAGTCTGGCGAAGCCAGCTCTCGGCGCACCCCTCTGCTACCCTCCCCCCGGAGGGGGCAGGGTAGGCGTGATCGTCCGCTGGCTTTGCGCCTTGGCCGTCGCCGCACTGGCAATGACACCTATCGCAGTCCTGGCGGCGACAAGCCCCAGCCCGGCAACGCTGCGCGCTGCGCTTGCCGATCCAATCGACCGCAATTTCATCGAGGCCGATGTCGGCACGGCGGGGACTCTGGAGGGTCCCTTCGACGCCGAGTCTTACGCGAGCTACTTCGAGCTTGCCGGTCTGGATGTGCATACGGGACAGAGCCTCGTCCGGAGCCTGCACAGCAATGGCTTTGTCGCCGGCTATGGGAGGCAGTGGTACCAGTCGCGGGCGTCGGAATACCTCGGCGAGCTGGTTATGGGGTTCACAAGATCGTCAGGCGCATCGTCGATCGCGAGCGCCACCAAGATCCGGTATCAACAGGACCAGGGATTCCAATCTTTCATCGAACCCCATCTGAGCAAGGGCTCCTTTGCGGTCACCGCAGCCAGCGGTGGCTACCAGTGGACCTCAGTGATCTTTTTGAAAGGCAACAACCTGTTCGCCGTGGTGCAAGGCTCAACGGGCGATTTCATGACCGACCAAACTCTCGCGCAAGCTCGGCGCGCGTACGACTTCGCGCCGTCCAGCATCGGGGCGTCAGCGCAGTCGAGCTCTCCCACTGGCCTCGCGCAGGGTTTCCGGCTGATCGCAGCTGTCGGGTTGATACTGCTGCTCATCGTCGCGACGGTCGTGGCTGTCATCGTGTTCGTGGTGCGGACACCGCGCCCGCAACCCCCCATCCCGGTGGAGTTGCAACCCAAACCATGACGTTGCCCAAGGTCATCCGGGGCAAGGCCTGGAAGTTCGGGGCCAACATCGACACCGACCAGATCATCCCGGCGAAGTACGCGATCTACTCGCTGGACGAAAAGGAGCTGGGTAAGCATGCCATGGAGGGCGTGCCCGGCCGGGATGGTTGGGCGGCCGGCGTGGGGCCCGGTGACATCCTGGTCGCCGGCTCGAACTTCGGCTGCGGCTCGTCGCGGGAGATCGCGCCCATTGCGATCCGCGGCGCCGGCATCTCGCTTGTCATCGCCGACTCGTACGCGCGCATCTTCTTCCGTAACGCGATCAACCTTGGCTACCCGATCCTGCAGTCGCCCCAAGCGGCTGAAGCCGTGGTCGAAGGTGACGAGCTCGAGGTTGATCTCGAACAGGGCATCATTCGCGATTTCACAAGGAGCGACGAGTACCCCTGCGAAGCGTTCCCACCGTTCATGAACGAGCTGTTGAAAATGGGCGGACTCGTGCCGTGGGTTCGCAGGCGGCTGCAGGAACGTCGCATCGCCGCGAGGACCTAGTGGACGGCGTCAAGCCCTTGTCAGGGGCCCCCGCGAAATCGCCAGATTTCGTGGGGCAGGTCGAGCTCCAGGAGCCGCTCGAGGAGCTGGCGCGGGACCCCAAGCGCTTCGCACATGACCTCGTTTTTCCGCCCGAAGACAGGATCCGCGTCTACGACGACACGCTTCGCGACGGCGAGCAGATGCCGGGCGTCGCGATCACGCCGAAGGACAAGTACGAGCTCGCCCGGATGCTGTCCGACATCGGCGTCCACGTCATGGACGTCGGCTTCCCCGCGGTTTCGGAGAGCGAACGCGAGACCCTGAGGCTCGTTCTCGAAGGCCGTAAGCGCGGCGAGATCCGGTCCGACCTCGAGGTCGTCTGCATGATGCGCTCGACCCCGAGCGACATCGACGCCACGATGCGCGTGATCGACTCGCTCGGGTACAAACGCGACGAGGTCACCTACTTCATCTTCACGTCGGCGTCCGACCTGCACGTGAAGTACAAGCTCGGCAAGACCCTGCTGCATCGCGAAGGTGTTCCCGAGTCCGAGTGGCTCGAGCTTCCGGTCTGGTTCTATCGCGCCGCCAATCTGAGGATGATGTGCGACGCCATCCGCTATGCGCGCCAGCAGGGCGCGACCTCGATCGAGTTCGGCGGCGAGGACGGCAGCCGAGCCGACGTCGAGTACATCGCCGAAATCCATCGCGAGGGAATCAGGGCGGGCGGGACCCGGCCGTCGACGCCCGACACCGTGGGCTGCTACTCACCGTTCGCGGTCCGCGAGTACATTCCTCGCATCAAGGCCGCGGCGCCGGATGCGCCGCTGGTCGTGCACTTCCACAACGACCTCGGGCTGGGCGCCTGGAACACGGTGATGGCGCTTGGGTCCGGCGCGGAGGTGTTCACGACGAGCGTCAACGGCATCGGCGAGCGCACCGGCAACGCGCCGATGCACCAGGTGCTCATGCAGCTGCGCTACCTCTTCGGCATCGAGATCCCAAAGTTCAAGTACGAGAAGCTGCGCGACCTCGCCCGCCATCTCGAGCGCGTGACGGGTATCCCGGTGCAGCCTACGGAGCCCGGCATCGGCTTGAACGTGTTCACGCACGAGTCCGGCATCCACACGGCCGGCATGCTCATCCACCCCGCCATCTACCAGTTCCTTCCGCCGGCGGACATGGGGGCCAAGGTCGATTACGTGTACGGCAAGCATTCGGGGGCGGTGGTCATCGAGCACGCGCTCCGTGAAGCAGGAATCCGTCCGGAGCCCGAGCTGGTGGCCAAGGTGCTGGGCGAGGTGAAGCGCGTGCGTGAAGAGCGTGCGGAGCAAGCCGACTTCTCCGACTTCCACCAACGCTATTACGAGCATCTGGGGCACATGGGCCTAACGGCGGAAGAGGTCGTCGGCATCGCCCGCGCTCTTACAGTGAACAAATCCTGATGGCGACAACGACGCGGCGCGAGACCGCCACCCATGAGGAGTATCTCCAGCTCCATCGCTGGATGTCCATGGCCAAGGCGCTGGACAACCGCATGCACATCCTGGTCAAGCAGGGACGTGCGCCATTCGTCGGGTCGAGCCGCGGCCACGAGGGCATCCAGGTCGCATCGACCGCCGCCATCAGGCCGGATGACTGGCTGGTGCCGCACTACCGCGGGCTTGCGAACGCAATCGTGCGCGGGTTGACGATGAAGGAGTGGATGCTGGCGGTGTTCGCCAAGGCGGGCGACCCGCTGTCCGCCGGCCGCAACATTCCGGGCGGCTGCTACAGCTACCACAAGCTGAAGATCGCCCCCGTCTCGCAAGTGGTGGCAACCTGGATCCCGAAAGCGTCGGGCATCGCGTATGCGTCAAAGCTGTCGGGGGACGGCGCCGTCACGCTGTGTACGTTCGGCGATGGCGCTACGAGCCAGGGCGACTTTCACGAGGGCGTGAACTTCGCCGCCGCCCACAAGCTGCCCGTGGTGTTCGTGTGCGAGAACAACGGCTACGCGATCTCGGTGCCGATCAGGCTCCAGATGGCAAACCCCGACATCGCCGACAGGGCCCGCGGTTACGGCATCGTGGGTGTGACCGTAGACGGCACCGATGTGCCCGCCGCCTACGCCGTCTGCAAGGAGGCGGTCGAGCGCGCGCGACGCGGCGAAGGCCCCACGCTCATCGACGCCAAGATCTGGCGTATCAACTCGCACACCTCGGAGGACAACCAGCTCAAGTACCGCAGCCAAGAGGAAGTTGCCGACGCGGCCGAGCACGACCCGCTCGAGCGCTTCCGGGCATGGTTGATCGAGCGGGGCTGGATCGCCTCTGAGGATGCTGACCGGATCCAGGCCGCCCTTGACCAGGAGGCCTCCGACGCTGCCGACTGGGCCGAGCAGCAGCCGGACCCGGTGGCTGAAGATGCCCTTACGAATCTGTTCGCGTGACCAGAAGCCGTGGCCAGGGAAGGCTCACGCCGTCTCCAACCCGGTGCACCGAAGATAGACTGACTTCGACTGGGCCCCGTGGAGAAGGAAGAATCGTTCCCGCCTGACTCTGTTGACTCGCCTGACGTATCTGGCGACGTCGAATCGCTCCTGCCCGACTTGCCCGAACCCGAGGTGGCGCCGCCGGTGCCACCGGAAGCCTCCGTGCCAGCGAAGGATGCCGTTCACGCCACAGCGGAGCAGCCCGTTAGTGACGAGGAGGTCTCCGAGCCCGCAGCGGCTGAGATCGCCAAGCCGGTGAAGTCCGCGAAAGTGGAAAAGCCCATCAAGGCGAAAGAGCCCGCGCAGGCCGCTGATTCGGAAGCCACCGACCCCGGCCTGCCCAAGCCGGCCTTGCCGATGCAGAAGCCGGCGCCGGCTTGGGCATCAACCGCCCCGGCCTCGAGTGAAGAGGCTGCCGCCGTCGAAGGCAACGGCGAGGGACCTGCGCCCGCGAAACCAATGCAAAAGCCGACGCCGAACTGGGCCAAGACGGTGCCCGAAGCGACGACGCCCCCGGTCGAGGCGGACCCCGTGGACGCCGATGCCAAGCCCGCGGTGCCGATGGCGAGGGAGGCGCCCGCTTGGGCGGAGACGATTCCAGAGCCGGCAGGTTCCGCGGAACCCGAGGAGATGGAGGAACCTGCTGTCGAGGCCGAGGCCCCGGCAATCACAGCCCCGCCGCCAGCCGCGCATCCCGCTGCGATAACCACGCCTCCAGCTGCCGTCACCGCCCCGCCTCCTGCGGCAACCACGCCGCCCGCTGATGCGACCGCCCCGGCCGCCGCCACTGAGCCCGAGATGCAAGAGGAGGAGGCGCACGCCGACACCAAGCCGGCAGAGCCCATCACGCCGGCGTGGCCTACGCCGACGACGCCGCCGGCGCGCACCAAGAGCGACGTCTGGCCGGCCGACCCGCCGACCGAGCCGGCGATGCCCGCGTGGGGTCGATCGCCCTCGGCCAAGCCCGAGCCGCCGGTGCCAGACGCGTGGCCGCCCGAACCCCCGACCGAGCGGGCGATGCCGGTGTGGTCACCGTCCGACACGGTCCAGTCGGACACCTCACCCGCCGCCGCCCACGACAGCGTGCCACCGGCCGTGACCAGCCAACCCGCGCCGGCGGCACCGGCCCCAACGCCGGCGGCGCCTGTGCCACCTATCGCGGCACCCGTCGCATCCTCGCCGCCGGTCGCTCCCGCACCGCCCCTTGTTCCACCGCCGCCGGTCGCGCCCGAAGCTCCGGTCGCGCCCCCAGCCCCGGTCGCGCCCCCGGCTCCGGTCGCGCCTCAGGCTCCAGCCGCGCCCGCGGCCGCGGCCCCCTCAGCTTTCGATACGGATTGGCCGGGAGCGGTGCCTGTGCCCTCCTGGGCCCCGCAGATTCACATGGGCTCGACCGCGCCCCCGCCCTCGCCCGCGCCACCTGTTCA
>Ga0209283_10001583_pt1 | contig 12450 bp, 9 predicted proteins | sample CZO8metaG_2_FD_188354 | JGI IMG/M metagenome (GOLD analysis project Ga0209283, IMG submission 188354) | Vadose zone soil microbial communities from the Eel River Critical Zone Observatory, Northern California, USA - CZOApr15con2H1.8 metaG... | ecosystem: Environmental > Terrestrial > Soil >...
ACCTCACTTTGCGGAACAGAATCTGCGTACATTTGCCTTGGGATGGAGCTATGGGGAGACACTGAGAAAACAGTAGTGCTACCTTAGCTGCACTATGATATACTAGGGACTCAGAGGGGGCGTGAGAATGTATATGTTTTTCGTCATATATAATCCTGATGGCAGGATTAGTGCATGAGTCCAAAGTTGCCACGCATCACTGCAGCTGAGCTGAGACGAGCCTTGAGACGCGATGGCTGGGAAATAGTACGACAAAGCGGTAGCCATGCTATATTGAAGCATCCTAAGAAGTCAGGCAGAGTTACCATACCAGTGCATGCTACCACAACCATAAAGGTGAAGACACTAGAAACCATCCTGGAACAAGCAGGACTGACTGCCGACGAACTGCGGGATTTGCTTTGAACCTAAAGGATAAGACAATGAGCGAGTACCAATACACTATTATTCTGCATCCCGACCCAGATGAAGGAGGGTACACTGTCACTGTGCCTGCCCTCCCCGGGTGCGTGACACAAGGCGAGACGATTGAGGAAGCCATAGCAATGGCTAAAGATGCTATCCGCCTTTATGTTGAGTCGCTCATAGCTGATGGCGAGGTCGTACCTGAAGAGCGGGAGCATCCACAGGCAATCATCATCAACGTAGCTGCCTGATCTTGTGAGGACGCATGCCAAAACAACGCTTGACACACAAAACAAGTTAGGATATCATACAACTCGCAGAATGCAGCACAAATGCATTCTGCGAGATACATTGGGGTGTCGTTCAATGGTAGGACTGCCGACTCTGGATCGGCCAATTGGGGTTCGAATCCCTGCACCCCAGCCAGGAGAGGCTCCTTGCCTCTCCTTTTTTGTTATCCTACCCGCCAGAAACAAGCCCCGAGATCGTCTACTATTGCAGGTAGTAACTCTTCAGGACTCCTCACCACCTTCGGTGGTTCGCAAGAGGTCTTTTACTGCGGGATGTGCAGCCGCAGGCTGCACATCCCGCAGTAAAAGAAGACCCGAGCCGCCGGAGGTGGTGAGGAAGCAGGCACCTGAATAGTTATTGTAGATAAAAATCTAATAGGGAGGAGCAAGCAGTATGTCGTCAAACAGCCAACCGCTCAACGCGCGGCGAGGTGAGACCGCCTCTGGCTCTGGCAGCAAATGGACGCGGCGACTTGACATACCACTGACCATCCTGGCATGGATTGCACTGGCGGCGGTGGTGCTGTGGGCGGCAGAGCATATCATCAGGTCCCTGATCGTGCTGGCTATCGCTGCGCTCCTTGCATATGCCCTCGCCCCCTCTGTGAAGCTATTGGAGCGCGTGATGCCGCGTTTGCTGGCAATCCTCATTGTCTACCTCATCGTTCTGATTGGGCTCAGTGTGCTGCTTTACCTCGTGATCCATACAATCTTCATACAGGCCATCGAACTGAGGTCCTTTCTGACACCACGAAGAAATGGACAACTGGCTCCCCTGATGAAGACACTGATGATGTATGGCATCACACAAGATCAAATAGTCCTGGCTCGTCAGCAAGTTGTTAGCCACCTGGAAAACCTCGCCAGTGGAGCCTTCCCGGTGCTGAAAGGTTTCTTCGAGGATATTCTGGATATTGTCGTTGTCGCCATGTTGGGCATCTATCTCCTCCTAGATGGCTCGCGAATGATGCGCTGGTTGCGTACGAACGCGCCACTGATGCAGCGAGAGCGCGTTCACTTTTATCTGGATGCCATCGAACGTGTCGTTGGAGGCTACATACGGGGGCAGTTGACCCTGGCTGTTTTAATCGGCCTACTGGTTGGTGTGGGTATGGGATTATTGGGCGTACGATCCGCCGTATTACTCGGTGCACTGGCGTTCGTCTTGGCATTCATTCCCGTGTTGGGCACATTCGTCTCCGCAGTAGCCTGCATTCTGCTTGCGCTGGCGAGCAATCCAGTATGGGCCCCATCATGGGTGCTGGCCGTGATTGTGCTGATCTATTTCGTGGTTATTCATGCCATCGAAGCGCACATTGTCGGCCCGCGCATTGTCGGCCACGCCATCGGGCTACACCCGGCCGTCTCCATCTTTGCCCTCATTACTGGTACGGAGCTATTTGGTATCTGGGGCGCACTCTTCGCCGCACCTGTTGCAGGACTATTGCAGGTCGTGCTCTTCGCCATTTGGAGCGAATGGCGCAAAACCTACCCCGACCAGTTTCCGCTTGAACCTCAAGCTCAAACAGACAACATCCCTATCGAGAACGATGTCACGGTGAAACTGAATACAAAAGCTCCAGAAATACCGACCGGCTCAGTTGCAGCGGAACAGCCAAATCCATAAAGATGAGTAAGAAACAGCGACGCTTCTGCCACCTGTGTGGCAAGGAACTTCAGGGCGACTACCTTCTATACGAGAACGGGTTGGTTGTATGCGAGCGTTGCCAACGCACTCTACCTCATTGCAGCCGTTGCGGTATTCCTTCACGTCAACTCACAGCGACGCGTGGCGTGCTGATCTGCCCTGCATGTCGCCAAAGGGTGCCCGTCTGCGCCTGCTGTCATGAACCTATCCTGGGACGCTATTTCATCATCGGTGATTCACCCGTGCCATACTGCGAGGAGTGCACGCAAACACGTCCCCGTTGCGATGTATGCCACGTTCCCTTCCTGGATTCCCAGGGCAAGATGTTTCGCGGGCGCGATGGTCCTATCTATCGTTGTGCCTCTTGCCTCGGTTCAGCAGTCACGACACTGGCGGAGGCCGAGAGTCTTTACCGTGATACACAGATCTTACTGATGCGAGAACTCGCACTTGAGATAGCTGTTCTGCCTAAACTGCACCTGGTAGAACGTGCCAGGTTGATTGAGCTGCACCAGCAAACAGATACTCCTGTTGGTTCTGATGCAACTCCAGGACCTGAGCAGCAACATTTGCTTGGTTATTTCAAACGCATCAATGATGACTGGGATATTTACATTGAACATCTACTGCCGAAAACCCTGTTCCAGGCGGTTGCGGCGCATGAATTGGCTCATGCCTGGCAATCGACGCATGCAGCAGAGGGACAAGCTCTCAAGATTGTTGAAGGTTTTGCAGAATGGGTCGCTTACCGGGTGTTGCTGGCACTGGGACAGCAGCGCGAAGCGGCCCGTCTGACGCGGCGCAGTGACCTCTACGGGGATGGCTTGCAGTACTTCATCGGGCTGGAACGTGAGCATGGGCGTACGGGGGTGCTGCAACGGGCAAGTCAGGTGTGATATGATCACCTACCCATGTATTCACACTCATCTATTGGAAATTTCCTCAATTATGTCATACTATGCTGTAGAGGTACCTGCTCTGATTCATAATGAAGTAGGATAAGGCAAAGTAAGGCAAAATACTCGATGAAGCTATGCCCACACTTCAGCGTCATTCTTTGCACCTATAATCGGCGCAATCTTGCCCTCTCTACGTTGGCGAGCCTGCGTAGCCAGACACTACCATATAGCCAGTTTGAAGTCATCGTAGTAGATAATGGTTCTAGCGATGGCACATTCGATGCCGTCCGGACCTATGTGAGTGCTGGCATGCAAGAAGAGAAGGATGCGAAAGATACCTGGCAGGTGCAATGTCTCTCCGAACCACAGAACGGACTGGCATATGCACGCAATACGGGGCTGCTGGCAGCAAACGGTGAGGTGGCAGTCTTTCTCCATGATGATGCTCTGGCAGACCAGCATTGGCTAGAACACTTATTGACAGCATATGAAAAAACAGGTGCAGATGCTATAGGCGGACGTGTTGAATTAGATTGGGAGGTGCCACGCCCGCATTGGCTCAGCGAGGAACTGCTAGAAATGCTTGGTTATTTTGCGCCCGCAAGGGTGCGCACACAACTGGCGAAGCCCACCAGTTTAAGTAGCTGCAACTTTTCTGTCAAGATCGAAGCTCTGCGTGCCATTGGCTACTTTTCACCCTTGCTAAGTAAGAGTCCGAATAGGCCATTGCGCATGGAGATGGATGATCTCTGCCGTCGTCTGCGTGACGCAGGCTATGCGCTCTGGTATGAGCCGGAAGCGATGGTTGTTCATCGCGCTTCCGCAATTCGCTTGACACGGCCATTCTTCGTGGGTCGCGCTTATTGGCAGGGCCGCTCCGAGGTGTTATTGGAATATGTTGCGTCTGTCCCACCCCACCCGGCGGGCGCGATAAATCGGGTCCCTACGCATACCCCTACTCCCCACCCGGCGGACGCGATAAATCGGGTCCCTACGAGACTGCCTATGAAGCTCCTGGCTATATTAACTGAATTACGGGAACTTGCATACCTGGCGCTGCTACACCGTCCGCTCCTTGGGCTGGCAGGAAGGTCTACGAACGAACGTCTGTTGGCTGCGATGGAACAAGCACGCAGCTGGGGACGGTTGCAACAGTGGTTTCAGCTTCCTAAACGACCTTCAAGAGAGTCGGTAGTCAGGGCAGTCTTGTTCGTTCGTCCTGCTGGAGCAGATCCCACGGCAGATCTGCTTGCTCAAGCACTCACCTCTCAGGACGTAGATTACGGTATTGGGATTGAAGGTATTACATGGTCCTGGCTCTGGGCGCATCGTCCACGCGATGAGCGAACCAGAAGCATCGTGCATTTTTATCGCGTAGGTGCATTCAACCTGACCTATGGACAGCGTCAATGGTTCCGCTTTTGGCTCTGGCTGGCACGACTTTGGGGATTTGGCATCATTACTACCGACACAGGTGGTTGGTGGCAGAGTACGTATAGCTTGCGTTTCCTCTCGCGTCGTTCGTTGGAACGTAAGGTTCTCTCTGCAAGCGATGTTGTGCTGGCGTATACCCGGCAACCCGAACAACTCTATCCCGATAGGCGACTGCGCCGACGGGTGCGTTGTTTACTGCACCCGGGCTTTCGCGGCTACTATGGGCCACCAGAGCCACGCGCCCAGGCACGCGAACAACTTGGTCTCCCTAAAGAGGCAGGCACAGTCTACCTGTGCTTTGCTTATGCACATACCGAACGAGAGGTCGTGCTCTTGATAGAGGCATTTCTGGATTTGAAGCCTGGTAAGCAGCAGAAAAAAGCAACGCCTCAATTGCTGATTGTGGGATTACCGGCAGACAAGCAGTCGCCAGCATGTGTACTGAAGTTAGCTGCACTCAATCCGACGATTCATCTAAATATGACAACCCCATGTAAAGAGGATATGCCCTTGTACGTGGGAGCTACTGATGTTGTGGTGTTGCCGCATTTCAGCATGCCGGCCGCCGGCATGCTGGAAATGGCTATTTTGGCACTGTCTTATGAGCACGTTATGATTGTCCCCAATCTCCCGCGTTTTCGTGGTATGCTGCCGCCACGGGCAAGTATCCTCTACGATCCAACGAGCCGGGCATCACTGGTGCGTGCATTGTCGCAAGCGCAGGCAAGCACATTTCACTTGAACGCGCAGGAGGCTGTCATCCTTGAAGCCGAGAGTGGGTGGCGCGAGTACGCGCAGCGCCTGCTGAAGCTCTATCAGCAACTGAGGTAAGAACCAGGATAGGAGCTAGAAAATCCGTTTGCCCAGTGCCGACAGAATCAGTTCAACGGCCAACCTGGCGGTGCGATTCTCCTGGTCGAGAACGGGATTGACCTCGGTGATATCCAGTGAGGTCAGTTTGCCGGAATCGGCGATTAACTCCATCGCCAGGTGAGCTTCGCGATAGGTCATCCCACCTGGCACCCGCGTACCGACGCCTGGCGCTTCGAGCGGGTCTATCACATCCATATCGAAACTCACATGTACGCCATTGGTCCCGCTGGTGGTGATCTCAAGCGCCTCTGTAATCGTTGCGTAGAGGCCTCTGAGGTCGATGTCCTTCATAGTAAAGACGTGAACGTGCGATTGACGGAGCAATTCTCGTTCGCCGATGTCCAGGTCACGTGCGCCGACGATGGCAATATGCGCCGGGGAGACTTTCGGGCTAAAGCCGCCCAGATACACCAGTCGCTCGTCGCCAAGGCCTGCCAGAGCCGCCAGCGGCATGCCATGAATATTACCGGATGGTGTGGTTTGATCGGTGTTGAAATCACCATGAGCATCGATCCAGAGAAGGCCGACGGGGCCACGCGCCTTGACGACGCCGGTGACTGATCCCAGAGCAAGGCTGTGATCACCGCCAAGCACCACTGGAAAATCGTCGGGGCCACAGGCATGCTCAACTACAGTTGCGAGTCTTTCGCAGACATCGAGAACCGGCTTCAAATTCCTGAGATGTGTGTTGTTCATGTAAGAGTTTTCTGGCGGAGCGACGACCAGGTTTCCTTCATCAAGGACGGTGTAACCAAGCTGGCGCAGCTGCTCGTCTAGACTGAAACGAGCCTCCAGGGCGGCATAGCGAATGGTATTGGGACCCATATCCGTCCCATGCCGCCTGGTGCCCATGTCCAGGGGGACGCCAATAATATGAACGTTCACTATTTTTTCCCTCTTCTCCGTTGAACAAGGTCAGATGTGTTCAAGTGGCACAAAACCAAGCGTGCGCAGAGCGTTATCCATCGTCTGCACGGTCGCACGTACTAAGTAGGCCCGAAATGCTTTCACGCGCTCGTTCTGCTCTTTGAGGATGGGAGTTGTATGCTCATAAAAGTCACTAAAATGGGCGGCCAGATCATACACATAGGACGCAAGCAAGTGTGGTGCAAGCTGCGCGCTGGCCTCTGCTAAGCTGCGCGGGTAGGCGTCGATGTGGCGCAATAGTTCCCACTCACTTTGTTCAAGCTGTTCAGGCAGAACGTAGCTCCCCGATTTATCGAGGGAGTCGGGTAGCGTATAGTTTGTTTCTTGCAGGCGCCGGACGATGCTATTAGCTCGCGCATAGGCATATTGCAGGTAGACGCCGGAATCGCCATTGGCTCGTAACGCTTCGTCGATGTCAAGCGCAATGATCTGTTGCAGACCATAGCGAATCATGAAGTAGCGAATTGCCGATGCCGCCAGGTTAGCTGCCGTCTCTTGCGGCAAATTTGGCTTGGCTTCCAGCATTCTGGCTATCGCTATATTGATTAAGTCGTCAGCCTTAATCTCGATGCCTTTGCGTCCTGAGAAGGCGTAAAACTCGCGACCGTCAGATGTATCTACTCCCAGGCGTGCCGCCGTAGCAGCAGAAAGGGTGACGACCTCGTAGGCGAGGTGGATCGAGTTATCGGCCTGCTCGGCATATCCCAGTCGGCGCAGCCCTTCGTAGACGACTTGCTGGGGATACGACTGGCGCACATCGACCACGTTAATAGCCCTTTGTGCGTGACCAAAGCGCCTGGGGTCTGCCTCCTGATCAGACGCACTAGTGTCTTCTGCCACACGCATGGTCCAGAGGATGCGCCCATCATGCTGGAGACCCCAGGGAACAAAGCGAAACAGGGTCGCTATTTGGGGATCATCAGGCAGGCCAAATTTCCAGAGTTGATAAGCAATATCCTTGCCAGTGTAGGTTGCTGTCCCATCACTTCTGACCAGAATCTTGTCACTTGAGCGATCCCCTTCTTGCGTTTGCGTTGTTCCCTCACCAAGAGGAAGGACCCAACAGCCTGCCAGGGGTCCTGTTTCGGGCTTTTCTAGCACACCACGCTCACGCAGCATCGCAAAGGTGCGTTTCCACAGGCCCGCACCTAGAATGGCAGATTCCCATGTCAACAGGTCATAGGAGACATTGATCCGCGCCATCGTGGCCAGGTGGGCTTGTACGATCTGGCGCGAAAGGTCGGCGGCTATGACGGGATAATCAGGTCCTGCGCCTGGTTCACTGCCATGCTCAATGGCACGCAGCACAGCCTTACGCCGTTCGAGCAGTTCTGGTTGGTCTTCATAGGCTTTGCCCACGGCAACATATACACGCGAACAATAATAGTCGAAAGATTCGCCGGGCAATTGCTGGTTCCCTTCGGGAAGTTGCAGGAGGCCTTCGTTGAGCAAGGTAAAGCCCACCACAACATCTGCAACCTGCACACCTGTGTCATCGATGTAGTTCTGGGCCTCGACCTGGTAGCCCTGCGAGCGCAACATACGTACGACGGTATCACCGATGCTTGCATTACGCAGGTGGCCCACGTGGGCGGCCTTGTTGCTATTAATATTGGTATGCTCAATCACGACTTTGGTGCCAACACCGGTATCGTTGTGTCCGAAATCGGCCCCTGCCTCCAGGACCCGCTCCATAATGGCTCGACCTACGCCAGGGCGATGCAGGCGAAAATTGAGATAGCCAGGTTTAGTGACTGTGATCTCGTCGATGGCGGGAATAGACATGGTACGCAGTATGCTGGCCAGCGCTTCGGCGATTGACAATGGGGGTCGGCCCAGCTTGTTCTTGCCTGCCCATGACATGATGGGCATCGAATAGTCGCCAAAGCTTGCTTGCGCTGAGAAACGCAGATCAATGGGCAACTGTTCGATATCGAGGTCTATCTGTTCCTGGGCAAGATAGATTAGGGTTGCTTGTTTAACGAGCGCGGTGAGATATGCATTGAGATCCCTTGCATCAGATTCGGCGGTTTGCTGCTTCTCACTGGTTATTGACATTGTTCCTCTACTCTTCCAGACTAAGGTGTAGCCAAATGTGTTTCTTATTTATGTGCTGCCACTATAACCTAACTTTTGCAGGCGGTCAAGCATAGAAAGACATATGCTTGATTGTGCTATACTAGCACAGAAAGATCACTTTCACTATCAGGAGGTTGTCCATGTTCTGTTCACAATGTGGAGCGCAAGTAGCGGACGGTGCGCATTTTTGTGAGAACTGTGGTGCATCGTTGCAAGCTCCAGGAGGCGTCTCACAGAGGGCACCAGCGAAAACAAGCCGTCGTGCCGACAAGCCCAAGGACCCGTACCAGGAGCAGATTAGCCAGCTCAAGTTGCAAATACGGCAACTCAAATTGGATTTGAAGCGCATTAATACCGAGATGTCGGCTATCCGCGCACAATACAACCAGTCATCGTCATTTGTTCCTGGTGGCATCCTCAAACGTGGCTACAAAGACATCGAGGATGCACGCTTGTGGGGTCACCAGAAGAAGAAGCAGGAGCTGCAACAACAGATTATGTACCTTGAGCAACAGTTGCTTGGACTCCAGCAACAACAGGCGCAATGGCAGGGATAGAAGTCCTTCCGTAGAGCTTTGCTTTGCTCGTCTTGGTGATTTGCCAAGTTCAACCCATGGGGCAAGTCACCGTTACAGGGACGGTATTTGCTGGTCCTGAGAAGGTGACAGATGGGTTCACATTCGTACAGCCACTTGGTGTTCCTGGTATAGAGAAAGTCACTGTTATTTTTTGACCTGGGGTTAGTGTACCAGTAGATGGGCTAAAGGTTATGCCAGCCGTAGTACTGGAGGCTGACCATTTCAGGTTGCTCTGGCCGGTATTCGTCAAGGTTACATTACAGTTCCAGGAGGCTGTTTGAGTGTTAAATGAACAGTTAGGGTCACTAGTAGTGGGGAGAGTGAAACTGCCTGGACTGACTGAAAGCATCGGCGGTGTCGGACTCGGTGTCGGCGTTGGCTTCGGAGTTGGTGTGGGGGTCGGTGCCAGCGTTGGTGTCGGAGTTGGTGCTACAGTGGGGGTAATGTCTGTCCGGTTCACCACGTAGAGCTTGACGACTGAGTTGCCATTGATGATCGTGCCACTAGCCGGTCTTACCTGCACAACAATATTTGGTCCCTTCGTTGGGTCTATGGCAGGGGTAGCAGTCCTTTCTTCATAATTGCTGATACCCGCCTGGGTGAGAGCCGCTTCTGCTGCCGAAAGTGTGTCACCCACGAGCCCATCAGGGATGATCAGCGCTGCCTGCAAGTGGACTGCAATAGTCGAGCCTTTCGGAGCCTTATCACCTGGCTGTGGAGACTGACTTTTCACGATGCCTGATGTCAGGCCGTTGTCAACCTTCAATTGAAAACCGGCCTTCGCTGCCTCCGTTTGTGCTGCCTGGTAAGACGAGCCAATGAGGTAGGGTACAGGAACCTGCACCGTGACGGTTGGCGTGGGAGTAGGCGTGATAAAAGGTAATTGAATGAAGCCAAGTACTCCTGCCAGATACAAGCTAAAGCCGAGCAAAAGTAATGTTGCCAGAAGGATGAGCGCCGTAATAATGCTCGCGGCGCGTGAGTCGTAGCGTGGTCCGGCAGGACGTGGCATTGGAGCAGTGTATGGGGGCCCCGCGGGACCTAACTCGAGCTGCTGGCTATTGTAGTTTTGTTGGTGAAGTATGTTGCCGGCATTGTTGTTGATACCACTACGAGCGGTCGCAGGACTACTCACCGCTCTGTTAGGTCCTGAAATCGGAGGTCGCCGTGTTCCAGTTTGAACGGGTGGCTCATTGGGGGAATAAAGGGAAACAGTCGTTTGTCCCGGCGGTGTGCCTGTATTTCCTTGGGATGGTATGCTATCAGCCACTTCGGCTTCCCCCAGCATCTCCAGAGCCCGTGCCAGGGCATTACCATCTGAGAAGCGCCTATCTGGTGCTTTCTCCAGGCAGCGCATGATAATCTCTTCCAGCGCAGGGGGAATCTGGGGGTTGAGATGTCTGGGTGGTGTCGGCCTGTCCTGGATATGCTGCATAGCTACTGCCACAGGTGTTTCTCCATCGAAAGGAGGACGCCCTGTCAGCATTTCATACATGACGATGCCAAGGGCATACACGTCGGCGGCTGGAGTGACGATCTCACCCTGGGCTTGCTCTGGTGCGTAATACTGCACTGTGCCGAGTGTCATACCAGTGGTGGTCAGTCGTTCGGCGTTGATGTCTTTATAGACGCTGGCGATACCGAAGTCGGTCAGTTTAATTGAACCGTCACGCCCCACCAGGACGTTCTGGGGTTTGACATCGCGATGCACGATGCCGCGGCGATGTGCGGCTCCCAGGCCTAGCGCGATATCGTGCGCAATGATGACAGCACGATCGATATCCAGTACCCCTCGTGAACGCAGGTAGCGGCGCAGGTCAGTGCCTTCGATTAACTCCATGACAATGAAATAATTGCCATCGGTCTGTCCGTAGTCATAGACCTGTACAATATTGGGATGTTGCAATGCTGAGGCCGCTCTCGCCTCGCGTTGAAAGCGTGTCACAAACTTTGGGTCGGTGCTATAGGCTTCACGTAGCACTTTGATAGCTACTGTGCGGTCCATGCGCCTATCCAAACCACGATAAATCGTGGCCATGCCACCCCTACCTATTGGGTTTTGTAGCTGGTATCGCTCACCCAGAACTTCGATCTGCATAGTTTTCCTAAATAGGTTATCCGACGTTTGCTCGTCAGGCTTTGACTCAGCCTATTTTAACATATCCTTCCAGTATTTCCATCCCTTTCAGGAGTTTTGGGTGTCAGCGATGCCAGCGATGCCGGTCATTCCTGCTTCGCCAGTACACGCTCATCGCCTCTACGTCGTGTTATACGCTGCTCATCCATGTGCTCTAAGAGCGGTAAGACATACTTGCGTGTTGTGCCCAGCACATCACGCGCCTCTGCTGCTGTCATCTTGCCGTGTTCCCGCAGATGTGCCACCAGTCTGGCTACTGCCTCTTCATGGGTCTCTCGCAGAAAAAGCACGCCGTCGCCTAGTTTGACCAGTCGCCCTTGCTCAATCAGTGACCCCAGTATCTCAGGACCGACAATGCTTTCCGCCTCAGCATAGACGGGTGGTGTGTAGGGACTCTGCTTGAACTGGCGCATTAGTCGCTCGACAAGTTGCTGTTGTGCCGCAGTAAATGTTGGTACAAAGCCAGGTAGTCGAATGAAGCCACCTGTTGTGGCAGCCTCGCCTGTAGCTCCCCGATTTATCGTGGGAGCAAGTTGTCCTTCTGCATGCAGAGCTGCAAAGACTTCTGTTGCCATCTTCGCCGGCAGATGCAGCCGTGTGCGCCATTCTTCCTTTGAGAGACCACTACGCAAGGGATACTGTCGATGCTGCTCCCGTACCAGCCGAATAGCCTCATCGGCCAGGGCGTCCCACACAGCCTGTGCGAACCAGAGCATGCCTATGCGTCTCACCCTGCCTGCTTTTAATAACGTCTCCAGTGTTTGTTGTGTCACATCCTGGGACAAATTGCTGTGTTTGACTATATCTGCTAAGTCGTACCCGACCAATCGTCGCCTGTCCAATGCAGCCAGCACCAACTCCTCGGGTGATCCACGTTCCAGGGTTGCCAGGGCGTTGAGCACGGATGGCTGAAAGCGCCGGTGGTAACGCGGCTGGATATCGACAACCTCACCTCCGCCAATCGTTATACTAGGCGAGGGAATACGCAGGATAAAGCGATCGCGGCGGGCTACTACTGCTGGACGGCTCAAACGCAACTGCACCCATGCGCTCTGACCAGGCTGGAGCTCTTCTACATCCAGGAGCCTGATGCGTGCTGGGACTTCTTGTGAGCCACTGTAGAAATCAACGAGCGTATTATGCGCAAGCGGGCGCGACGCGTCGGCCAGTAGTTGTATAT
>Ga0209283_10001584_pt1 | contig 12450 bp, 11 predicted proteins | sample CZO8metaG_2_FD_188354 | JGI IMG/M metagenome (GOLD analysis project Ga0209283, IMG submission 188354) | Vadose zone soil microbial communities from the Eel River Critical Zone Observatory, Northern California, USA - CZOApr15con2H1.8 metaG... | ecosystem: Environmental > Terrestrial > Soil >...
GATCAGAATCCGCCGGAACTTGTCTGGATGCGGCGCCCACCACCCGATCCCGAAACGCGTCTCACTTAGATCTCCGACAATCTCCTCAAACATCGCGCGTGCCGCTGGAATGTGTACGCCAAGCGCCTCATTGGCTCGCACCTCCCGCTGGCTGCTATCTAAGCCCTGGAATGACACGTTGAAGCGATCGAAATCATCTCTTCGCATTGGGTACCTGTGGCAATGCGAAGAACTCTACAGCAGTGTCACACCCCGCGCCCGGATCCGCGAAGTTGCTCGCCGGGCGCAGAATTGCATCGTTGCGTCGAGGGCCCTCACGTCGGCACCGACGGCGTAGAGGAGGGGTCCTTAGCCGTGCTTTACTTGCTAAGTGGCCCCACCGAGCTTTCCATTTCCTTCATTGCCGGCGGGCGACGTTTTGTTGCCTCCGGCTGGACCAGAGGCACTCTCACGTGACGTCCAGATCATTCGTTGGTTCATTGTCGACCGCTGGGGCCGACAGATAAAAGAGGCGTCGCCACTCGGCGAAGCTCTTGCTCTGGCACAGAGCGCAGACCTGACCGTGGACAGCCCCGTCCTGGCTACTTTCTGGAAACGCGCCTTCTCCTGCTCCAGGGGCCTCCTCTTCTTGATACTCTGCCGCGATGCTCGGTGCTCTCGTGGGGTTGGTGGTGGGGCAGTTCCGTTCGCGCGCATCGCTTCTGGCAGAGAACGAGCTTCTCCGACAGCAACTGGCGGCTGCGAAGAGCCGGCTGCAGCGCAAGCGAGTGATGTTCACCGGCTCGCAGCGCTTGACGATCGCGCTGCTGACGAGGTGGACGGCTTCGTGGCGGGCGACCGTGACGCTGGTGCAGCCGGCCACTGTGCTTCGCTGGCACCGGGAGGGCTTCCGCCTTCTGTGGCGATGGCGATCACGAACTCACGGCCGAAGGCCGACGCGCTACGCGACGCTGATCCGCGAGATGACGGCGCGAAACCCAAGGTGGGGCGCCGAGCGGCTTCGAGGTGAGCTGCTCAAGCTTGGAATCCGGGTCGCGAAGCGCACCGTGCAGCGATACATGAAGAAGCGGGTCCCCGGCGACGGCCAGCGCTGGAGTACTTTCCTCCGCAACCACGTTACCTGGGCTTGTGACTTCGTGCAGACGTTCGACGTGCTTTTCCGCCCGATTTTCGTCCTGTTCTTTCTCGATCTGAAGAGACGGAGAATCATCCATGCTGCAGTCACCCGGGCGCCGTCCGATGACTGGGCTGCGCAGCAGGCGCGAAACACAACGTTGGACATCCAGCCCGAAGTGCTTGTCGTCGATCGCGACGCCAAGCTGGGTGCTCGGTTCGCGCGGCTGTTCGAAGCCGTCGGCACCAAGGTCGTCCGCACCGCGGTTCGGACCCCGAACATGAACGCCTTCGCCGAGCGCTTTGTCGGCACTCTCCGGCGCGAATTGCTCGACCATGTCCTCGTGCTTGGCGAGGGCCATCTTCTGCGCCTTATCGCGAAGTACACCCGCTTCTTCAACGAGGCTCGGCCACATCAGGGTCTTCGGCAGGAACAACCCGTGCCTCGAACACCCGAGGCAAATGGTCGTGTCGTCGCACACCCGGTTCTCAATGGGCTACATCACGACTATCGAAGGGCGGCGTAAGGCTTCTCTGCGGACGCAGAAAGTAGCCAGCACGACTCTTGCGGGTCTCGCGCTTCCGCCCGATCCGGGGTGACATGGCGAAGCAGTCGCTCTAAAGACTCGCTGCGCGCTCGCTTCAACCCGTCGATTCGGAAGTTGAACCGCCGACTTCTGTCTCGTACCCGGCCGTCCGTAAGCATTCTGCGATCGCGGCGGCCTCCACCACCGCCGCGTCAAATAGTACCTCGATACGTTGCTTGCGCGCCCGCGCGCGAACCTGCCGAACGCCCTGCAAAGCCTTTAGCAGATGCTCGACGCGCTCCTCGCAGCCCTCGCAGGCTAGCCGCTGATCACCGATGACTTCGAACGTGACGGACTTGAACATACGCAGGACCTCTCAGGCAGCGAGTGCTACTGGAGGGAAACGGTCGCACCAGGTAGCGGACGTTCCGCTTCCCTTTCCTGGACCCGCGCTGCCGATCGCATCTGCGGCGCATGCCCGACGCCCTTGATTGCCTCGAAGAAATAGGCGCCGCGCCCCCAAAGAGAGTTGATGAAGATCGCCGTCACGCTCACCGCCATGGCGACCATGCCCCAGATCGGATGGACCAATCCGGTAGCGGCCGCCGGAATCCCCATGCCGTTGAAAAGGAAGGCGAGGAATACGTTTTGCACGATCTTCCGGTAGCTGTAACGGCTGACCGCGTAGGCGTCGAGCACGGCGCCAAGCCGCTGGTTGAGGATGATCACGTCGGCGGATTCGATGGCGATGTCGGCTCCGCTGCCGAAGGCGATGCCGACGTCGGCTTGCATCAGGGCCGGCGCGTCGTTGATGCCATCGCCGACCATTGCCACGCGAGCGCTCTCCTGCAACTGCCGGATCAGCGTCGCCTTCTCGGCTGGCAGCACGCGCGCATGCACCTCTTCGATGCCGGCGGCACGGGCGAAATGGAGTGCCGCCTGCTTGTTGTCACCAGTGACCAGGCTCGTGCTGATTCCGAGCGCGTGCAGTCGGCGCACCGTCTCCGCTGCGTCGGGACGCAGGGCGTCGCCGAGCGCCAGCAGACCGAGAAGCACGCCTTCTCGTGCAACGCCGATGACTGTCATTCCCTGCGATTCGAGCTCCTCGATGCGTCCGTCCTGGGCCGCGACACCCAAGCCTTCCGCCTTGAGAAAGGCCGGGCTGCCGACGACGAGCCTCGTATCGCCGAGTCGTGCTCGTACCCCTTGACCCGCAACGGCCTCGAATCCCTGCACGTCGGACAGAGCGAGACCGCGTTTGAACGCCTCCTCCACCACTGCCCGGGCGAGGGGATGTTCGGAATACGCCTCCGCGGCTGCCGCGAGCGCGAGCAATTCCTCTTCCGGGGAACCCAAGGCGACGATCTGCCGCAGCGCGGGGTGGCCCTCCGTCAGCGTGCCGGTCTTGTCGAAAACCACGCGCTGCACGCGCCGCAGAGATTGAAAGGCCTCGCCGGTGCGCATCAGCACTCCGCGCTCTGCCGCTTCGCCCGCCCCCCGCACGATCGACAGCGGCGCCGAGATCCCGACCGCGCAGGGATAGCCCATGACGAGCACGCTCAGGCCGGCGAACATCGCACGCTGCAGATCCGGAGAGGATCCGCTGGCCAGCGGAACGAAGAGCCAGAAGAGGGTCGCGCCGGCCGCGGTGAGCAGCACGATCGGTGTGTACACGCGCAGCACGCGGTCCACGAGGTGCAACAGGCCGGGCTTCAGGGCCCGGGCGTCTTCTACACTGCGTATCACTTGCCTGAGAAAACTCTCTTCACCCACCACGGTGACGCGCACGAGGAGCGAGCCATGACCATTCAGGGAGCCACTGACAACCCGGTCTCCCGGGCCTTTCTCGCGGGGTAGCGGCTCGCCCGTGACCAGAGACTCATCCACGTCCGATTCCCCGGACTCGACCTGACCGTCCACAGGCACGCGCCCGCCTGGGCGGATGCGGACCAGGTCGCCGACGCGCACGTTCTCGAGCGGAACCTCTTCTTCCTTGCCGTCCTTCACGACGTACGCAACGTCGGGCTCGAGGTCCAGAAGCTTCTTGACTGCCTGCGAGCTGCGCGTTTTCACGATGAGCGACAACCACTCGGAAAAGACGTGATAGGTGAGCACCATGACCGCCACTGCGAAAAAGGCTGTAGTCGGGTAGCCGGGCGGATGGAATGCGAGGCCGACCGACCCGCCGGCAAGACCTGCAAACGCGCCGAATTCAACCAGCACGTGCTGGTTGAGGATGCCGCGCCGCAGCGCCATGGCGCCCATGCGCAGGATGTGCAGCCCAACCCCGAAGATGAGGAACAGGGCTAGCGCTCCGGCGAGCCACGGGACGGCGGCACCGAACGGACCGCGCAACTTGAGGATGTAGATGCCAGCGCCGAACGCCGTGAGAAGGGCCGAGCCCGTGAGCGCCCAACGCAAGCCATAGCCGCGCAAGACGACGAAGGAGAACGCCACGAGGCTCACCATCGAAAACACGCACAGCGGAAACCAGACGCTGTCGACCGGGTATCCGACCAACCCCATCGCGGCAATGCTCATCGCGAGTGCGGTCAGGAAACGCCCGCGCTCGCGCACGAGCGCGCGCTCTTCTTCTTCGAATGGAAGCAGCTTGCGCGGATCGGAGACGGTATAGCCGATCTGCTTGAGCGTCCTGATCAGGTCCTCGGCCCGTGTTTTGCCCGGGTCGTACTCGATGAGGGCCTGCTCATGTGTCAAGCTGACCGCCACTTTGTCGACCCCGGGTCGCCGCCCGAGCGCCTTTTCGATCGTGCCGGTGCACAACGAGCAATGCAGCCCGCCGATGCGGGCACGGATTCGCCGGCGGTCCGGTCGTTTGGAAGGTTCTTCGCTCCAGAAACGTGAAGCGGATTCAGCGGTCATTGCGGGTGCGGTTTGGGTTGCCATTGGCATCTCTCCTCACAACTTCTTCACAAGAGCGCAGCAAAAGTATTCGCGTAGTAGCCGCTCACGAACAGCAGGGCGACGCCACAGACGACCTGGATCGCGCGGCGCCAATGGCCGAGACGCGTGAAGCGCATCACGGCGGTTGCGATCAGGCCCGCCACCAGAAATGGAAACCCACGTCCGAGCCCGAACGTGAATGTCAAAAGAAAGCCGTACTCGGGCCGCCTGTTGGCTGCAGAGACGGTAAGCAGGAGCAGCAGTGGCGCGACCGACGTGCCGAGACTGAACACGAATCCGTAACCAAAGGTTCCCGCGAGTCCAGGGCGGCGGAGCGCCTCGAGCTGGGTCACCTTCAAGCGCGGACCCCAGAAAGCGACCACCGCTGCCACCAGCGACAGGACGGCCATCGCCAGCGCCCAGTACCGCCCAAACGATTCGGTAGCGAGCGCGCCAAGGCGGCCTGCGAGGGCACCAAGCACAGTGAGATTGATGACGATGCCTGCGAAGAAAGCGGTCGCCACCTTGAGCCCTTGTCTCCTGGATTGCACCTCCGTTGCGCCGGCCGCGCTCGCGATGCCGAGGCCCACCGGAAGCGTGCACGGGCACACGGCGCTCGCCACGATTCCGGCGAGAAAGCTGATTCCGAGCGCGAGCAAGAAGCCGTGCCCGGAGCCGACCTGGCGAAGGAACGCGTCGAGTGTCACCTGACCTCCGTCGGTGGCCCTGCCTGGTAGCCAAGGCTGTTGACGGCCGCGACCAGACGATCCGGAGAGAGCTTGCTCGGAGCGAAGCGGATGCGGGCGTTCCGTTCGACGAGGTTCACCTGGACATCCGAGACGCCTTCGATCGAGGTCAAGGCCTTCTTGACTCGCGCCACGCAAGCCGAACAGGACATGCCCTCGACGGGCATGACCACCGTCTTCATGTTGACCTCTTCGCTGACTGCGGGACGCGGGGCATCTCGGCTCGTACATGCGCCGGCAACGAGAACCAAGGCGCCCACCACGCAGGTGAGTGCTACGGTCGCTCGCGACGCTTTGCCCCTGCCAGGGCTAGTGCTTCCCATTACGCCTCCTCTGCAGGACGTCGGGGCCATCCGCCGGGTCGTTGAGCGCTTCGAGGATCGGGCACTCCCGCCGGCCGCGGCTGCAAGCACACGACTCGACCAGACCGAAGAGAGCGCTCCGCATGGCCTGTAGCCTGGCCAGCTTCTGGTCGATGTCGCGCATCTTGGCCTCGGCCCTGGCGCGGATTTCACTCCTGCGCCCGCCGTCGCCTCCATCACGGAGACTGATGAGCTCCCCGATCTCATCCAGTGTGAAGCCAAGATCCTGGGCCCGCTTGATGAAGCGGATGATCGAGACCGTCTCCTCCGGATACTCCCGGTATCCCGAGGGGCGTCGCTCCGGTTCGGCGAGCAAACCCCGCCGTTCGTAATAACGGAGGGTGTCGATGTTGACGCCCGCTTCTGTGGCAACCTGGCCGATCTTCATGGTCGCTCCGTTTCGTGGGTTGAGAATGTAAGGTCTGGACTATGGTCCAGAGTCAAGGGCTTGTTTTTTTCTCTTCTACATTCGCGGAACGTAGGGGGACGCGCGGGTCAGGGTCGGACGTCCCACCGAGTTCGGGGGGAATGCAGTCGTTGTCAGACCGCTGAAGGTCCGCGTCGCTGAATTGGAGCAGAAAGGGTCCTCCGTCGCTGGAACTCTCGCCTGAACCAGGTGCGGACCTCGACAGCGATCCGGCGTCCCATGAGCTTGACTGTAAAGTCGGGAGGGTCTTGAGGCTCGACTTCGTTCACTCGAACACCGAGGTCCGAAAACATTTGGTCCATGAACAGGCGCTCTTCCAGCCGTTGCGGCGCAGCGCTCGGCGATCGCGGGACGTATCGTTAATCGCATTAACTATACTGGCTCCTATAGGAGCCAGGCGTTTCTTGCCACCCTGCCCTGCTTTGTCGCGCGATGCGCGCTTGCTGCGGAATCGGCGAGGAATATCTCGATACCCTCGCCTTTGTTACCTCATTTCGTTGACTCTTTAAGCGTATCCGCTTTGGCAGAGCGCTCGAGCGTCTTCGGGCGTGGTCCAATTTCAACACGACCGAGCGGAATCCGGTTCCTCCATGGGTCAAGGAAAGATGAATTTCGAGTCGGCGACCTTTCAACACCTCTCGCGCTTTGTTGCTTTGAACCTCGTCCTCCGGCCCTTCCAGCCGGCGTCATCTCGGAACTCTTTGCGTATTGTTGATTAAGACCGAAACGCTGTCCGAATCCCGATTGGACACTGCCATATCCAGCATTCCATCGCCGTTGAAGTCGGCTGGCGACCGCCGCAGAGGTAGAGGAGATCGCGCGCATCATCAATGCCGCGTTCGAGATCGAGCGCGAGTTCCGCCAAGGAGAGCGGACGTCGGCGTCCGAGATTCGAAGACTGATGAGCTGCGAGACGTTCCTGGTCGTCGAGCAGATGGGCCGGTTGAGCGGCGTGGTCGAAGTGCGAGCCGAGGGCACCACCGGATACTTCGGTATGCTGGCCGTCGACCCATCGGTGCGCCGCGCGGGAGTGGGCCGCGCGTTGGTCGAGGCCGCCGAGAATCACTGCCGCGGCGCCGGATGCACCGTGATGACCCTGAGCACTGGGGAAGACCGAACCGAGCTGATCCCGTATTACGAAAGCGATCGAGCCCTCAACCAGCGCAGCGTTCAAGCGCGTGATCCGGAACGTCAAAATGGATAAGCCACTTCCAAGCGGGTAACCTTAATCCTGTTCTCGCTCTTGTCGTTGGAGCGTTCTGCGGGCGACGCCCAAGATAGCGGCCTGTCGTTGGCCAGAATTGGATCTTGTGACTTGACGGTAATCTGCGAGGGGGACCACGCTGCCCCTCCATGTGGTCCATCGTGGTTGCCCTGCTAGGCTCGCTCCGCTCGGCCCTGCGAGCGCGTAGGAATCTGGTACTAGAGAACCTTGCACTTCGGCAGCAGCTCGCCCTCCTGCGCCAGCGCTCCAAGCGGCCGCGGTTCGGAAGGTTCGACCAGCTCTTCTGGGTCCACCTTTCTCGGCGCTGGTTGCGCTGGCGCGATGTTCTGCACTTGGTACGGCCCGAAACCGTTATCCGCTGGCATCGCCAGGGGTTCCGCGCCTTCTGGACTTGGAAGTCGAAGTGTCGAGGTCCAGGACGCCCGCCGATAGACTCGGAGCTGAAAGACCTGATCGGGAAGATGGCGCGCGCCAATCCGCTCTGGGGCGCACCCCGGATCCATGGCGAGCTCCTCAAGCTGGGCTTCACCATCTCGCAGCGTTCGGTCGCTCGACTCATGCTGCGTCGGCGAGGGCCACCCTCGCAGTCTTGGAAGACCTTCCTCGCGAATCACGTCGCCGACCTAGTTGCCGTTGACTTTCTGGTCGTGCCCACTGCGACGTTCCGCATCCTCTTCGTGTTCGTGGTGCTGCTCCACCATCGGCGCCAGGTAGTCCACTTCAACGTGACAAGCGCACCGACCTCGGCCTGGACGGCCCAGCAGATCCTCGAGGCATTCCCCGAAGACTCCGCTCCCAGGTACCTCCTCCGCGATCGCGATTCTGTCTATGGCAACACTTTCCGAAGACGCGTGGAAAGCATGGGCATCGCTGAAGTCCTGACCGCCGCGCGGTCGCCATGGCAGAACCCGTACGCCGAGCGCGTGATCGGTACCATCCGGCGGGACCTCCTCGACCACGTGATCGTGCTCGGCGAGGGACATCTTCGTCGTCAGCTGTGCCGCTATCTTCGCTACTATCACAGGGCGCGAACTCACCTTTCGCTGGCGAAGGACGCGCCCGAACCACGGCCAGTAGAGCCACCAGAACTCGGCGGCGTTATCGCCCTGCCTCAGGTTGGTGGCCTTTATCATCGCTACGCTCGACGAGCCGCGTAGCGTCTCTATGAGCAGAGAGGGTAAAACCAGGTGGAGCCCTCGCCTCTTGCCCTGTCGACAGGTTGAAGCTCGACAGGGCGGGGGCACGCAATCGCGACTCCGATCCCGGGGGACAGACGCATCAAGCACAACGACCAGCGATCCGGTATTGGCCAAGCACAACGGGCAGGGCTTTAGTCTTTTCTGGAAGTGGAAGTCGCGTATGCCGTTCGGACGCCCGCGAAAGGACGCGGACCTGCGCCGCCTCATCGCCGAAATGGCTCGCGCCAACCGGAACTGGGGCGCGCCGAGAATCCACGGCGAGTTGCTGAAGCTAGGATTCTCCGTCGGCCAATCTACCGTAGCCCGGTATATGCCGGTCCGTTCTCGGCGCCCACCCTCTCAGACCTGGCGGACGTTCCTCTACAACCACCTTGGTGGAGCGATCGGAATCGATTTCTTCACCGTCTCCTCGGCCACCTTCCGGGTCCTCTACGGCTTCGTAGTCCTCGATCACGGCCGCCGCCGCATCCGCCACATCAACGTCACTGAGCATCCCACTGCGGAATGGACACGGCGCCAGATGCTTGACGCCTTCCCGTTTGACACGCCCCTGCGCTTCCTTCACCGCGACCGAGATAGCATCTTCAACGCCCTCGTCCGACGCACCATCTCCACTCTCGGACTCGACGAGATTGTCAGCGCGCCAAGGTCTCCTTGGCAGAACCCCTTCGCCGAACGCGTCATCGGCTCCATCCGGCGAGAGCTGCTCGACCACGTCATAGTCCTCGACGAAGCTCATGCCCGGCGCCTGCTCCGCACCTATCGCGTCTACTACAACGAGACCCGTACCCACCTGTCCCTCAGCAAGGACGCACCCGACGGTCGAGAAGTCCACCAACCTGAACGCGGAGCAACAATCGTCGCGCTGCCGGTCCTCGGCGGGCTCCACCATCGGCACGAGCGCCGCGCCGCCTGACGCGGTCACGTCTTCTGCAGCAATGCTCGCTTCACGCCCGGCGGCCGAGTCCGCCATCGGCTTCATTCATCCGTACCAGGTGCCTCTTGTGGCTCGGCGCACGCGGTGAAGCAAGCCGATGAGCAAGACAGACCCATTGCCGGGGTCGCAACTTCACAGATGGACTTTTGGATAGGCACAGTGAAAGGCCGCTCTACTTACCGGCCCTCGAGAAAATCGGCGATGTTTCTCGCCAACCAGTTTGGCCGCTCGTTGTGGATAGAGTGCCCGGTATTGTGCAAGAAGATGGCTTTCCCCGGAGTATTGGTCATCTTCCACGCGACTGCCCGCGTGTGCCAGCAAAGATCTCCGCCCGTGTCGTCGTAGCCGCAGGCGAGGAGCATTCACGTGGCATTTTGCATGTACAGGGGCTGGTTGGTGTCGGGTGCGATGAGCTGGTGGCTGAAGACCAGTTGTTCGGCGCCGAGCCGCCAGTGCCACAACCGGAATCTCGGATCGTAGGTCTCATGGCGATCGAGGCGCGCGGCGAACATGTGCGCCGGCTTGCAGTTCCAGCCATCCCGGTCCCACTCCTCCGCTTGCGGCTTTCGGCCCGCGAGTCCCATCCTCCAATCGAATCCGTAAAAGAAAAACAGCCGGCGCATGACCTCGGTCTCGGGGACCACCCTTGGATCGCCGCCAGCCCACAACCAGGGTATAGCCACGGGAAGGTGCTTCGTGACAGGGTCGCCACCCTCCGCGAATGAGGGCCAGATGGCCGCGGGGGACCATGGCACAACGGCCTTGATCCACTTCTTGTCCGGCCGGCGCCCGAGTCGCATCGACATGTTTCCGCCCAGGCTTCCGCCGACGATCGCGCGCAACTGCTGCTTCACCCCCGGGACCTTGCGATCGAGTGTCTCCAAGAATGTCACGATGAAGTCCTCGATGAAGTCTACGACGGGCACGTTGTTCCTGGCGCCGGCGTCGAAAACCTGGAGGTCGGTAATCTCCATGTCGCGGTCACCTATGGGCCGGAACTTCGCCTTGCCGACTGTCTCCAGCGGGGAGATGCGCAGGTGGTCAATGTTGCTTGCGTAGCCGCTGGTCGGCAGATCCATCGAGATCACGGTGTACTTCTTGTTGCGCTGCGCGCCGATGGAATGAAGCGCATGTGTGAGATCCAGCGCTTCTTCGACGCGCGAATCCATCCCATGGACGTAGACGATCACCTCCGCATCCGGCGCAAGTACCGGCTCGGGGTCCGAAGGCACCTGGCGTCCGGAAGACCGTCCCGGCTTCGCCAACCCGGCCGGGGGCGGATACGCGATCATGTATCGCGTGTTCACTGTGATTGGGGCCGGCGGTGCAGCGCCGTTATATCCCCGTACAGGGACCGTGACCGCCAGGTCGTATTGCGGGAACTCGGTCGAGGGAACGTTCACCGGCCGATAGGGCTGATCGTCCTCGCCAGAAACGCCGATCCACCCGAGCGTGCGGCGTTCGGGCGAATTGCCGAAGCGAATGACGTTGGCCACCTTGTATGCCCGGTCCAGTGCAGCAGTGAGCCCCCGCGCGCCGTCCGCGCACGACAGGCTGCGTTCGTTGGGAGGGTCCTGGCGGAACTGCGCGAACGACCTCCGGCCGGTCACGCTCAGATCCGCGAACGCGTTCCCGAGTACGCTGTCGCCGCGCGCGAACGCCTTAGCCGACTCGCACAAGCTGAACCGAGGATCGGCGCGCTTCGCCGCGGCGCGCAGATCCGGGCGCAGCCGCGCTTCGTTCGCTCCAAAGCCGTTGGTAAAGGATTGGACCGGGTCGAAAGCCAGCTTGCCTGGGAGAGTGATGTTGACCGCTGTCATGCGGAACTCGCCAGGCACTGTTGGCGTCCAGTCGAGCACCGACTTGGGAGGAAAGTAGTTGTCCTCGAGAACCTTGGCTGGATCGCAAGACTCGGGATCGCTCGGAGTCACCGACGCCTGGTTTGCAGCGACCGTACCCTTGGGGAGCATACTTCGGATCGCGTTCCATTTTCTGACGAATTCATCAAGGTCGGCCTTCCCGTCGGGCGAGTTCGCGATCGCGTCGCGCAGGCACGAATCCGGCGCGACGCCCTTGTCGCGCACCAACGCCTGGAACGCGCATTCTTTCGCCTCCTGCCGATCGGCCCCGACCGACGCGTTGTTGCAATACTCGGCCTTGCCGAGGGCGCCGTGCCAGTGCGGGAAGAACGCTGCGATCGATGACGGCGAGCAATCGGCGCCGCTCGCGATCTGCCACTTCCGGACGAACTCGTCGAGGTCCGCGCTCCCCTCCGGCGAGTTCGCGATCGCGTCGCGCAGGCACGAATTCGGCGCGACCCCCTTGTCGCGCACCAGCGCCTGGAACGCACAATCTCTCGCCTTCTGCCGATCGGGACCGATCGACGCGTTGTTGCAATACTCGGCCTTGCCAAGGGCGCCGTGCCAGTGCGGGAAGAACGCTGCGATCGATGACGGCGAGCAATCGGCGCCGCTCGCGATCTGCCACTTCCGGACGAACTCGTCGAGATCCGCGCTCCCCTCCGGCGAGTTCGCGATCGCGTCGCGCAGACAGGATGTTGGCGAGACGCCCTTGTCAACCAGCGCTTGGAACGCACAATCTTTCGCCTTCTGCCGATTGGGACCAATTGATGCATTGTTGCAGTACTCGCCTTTGCCCAAGGCGCCGTGCCAGTGTGGGAAGAACGCTGCGATCGATGATGGCGAGCAATCGGCGCCGCTCGCGATCTGCCACTTCCGGACGAACTCGTCGAGGTCCGCGCTTCCCTGCGGCGAGTTCGCGATCGCGTCGCGCAGGCACGAATTCGGCGCGACTCCCTTGTCTCGTACCAGCGCCTGGAACGCACATTCTTTCGCCTTCTGCCGATCCGGACCGATCGACGCATTGTTGCAATACTCGGCCTTGCCGAGGGCGCCGTGCCAGTGCGGGAAGAACGCTGCGATCGATGACGGCGAGCAATCGGCGCCGCTCGCGATCTGCCACTTCCGGACGAACTCGTCGAGGTCCGCGC
>Ga0209283_10001597_pt1 | contig 12425 bp, 12 predicted proteins | sample CZO8metaG_2_FD_188354 | JGI IMG/M metagenome (GOLD analysis project Ga0209283, IMG submission 188354) | Vadose zone soil microbial communities from the Eel River Critical Zone Observatory, Northern California, USA - CZOApr15con2H1.8 metaG... | ecosystem: Environmental > Terrestrial > Soil >...
CCCCCACAAGAACCGGAATCCAGGCCCGGGGAGGACAGAAGTCCTCTGGGTTATGACCCCTCCGTCGTACTGATGGGCGAGCGAGCCCTCGTCCTGGGTGGAGCCGGCGCGATGGGACGCGAGGTCACCCGAGATCTCGCCCGCACTAGCGACTTCGAGGAGATCCTGATTGGCGACCGGGATGTCGCCACGGCCGAGCGCCTGGTCGACGAGCTGAACGACCGCCGCCTAAGCGCTGTCGGCATCGATGTCACCCAGCTCGAGGAGGTCGAGTCGCTGATGGCGCAGACCGACGTGGTCGCGAACTGCACCACTTATCACCATGGCCTTGAGCTGGTCCGAAGCGCCATCCGCTGCCGCCGGCCCTACATCGACCTCGGCGGCCTGTTCAATACGCCCCGTCAGCTGGAGCTCGGTCCAGAGGCGGAGCGGACCGAGGTGCCGATCGTGCTGGGCTGTGGGGCTACCCCAGGCGTCACCAACCTCATGGCGCAGGCGGCCGCGGCGGAGCTGGATTCAGTCGATCGGGTCGAGATCGCCTTCGGCAGCCTCCGGCCGCTCGCCGCGTCGCCTGGATTGCTGGACACGATCCTCGAAGAATTCAGTCCGACGACCGAGCGCTTCTACTACGAGAACGGCCGATTCGTTTCGGTTCCGCCGTTTGCGGGTGCGCGGGTGCTGGACTTCCTGCCGCCGATGGGCGCTTTGGAAACCTACTTTATGCCCCACTCAGAAACTCACACGCTGCCGCGGTTCCTCGTCCGCCCCCCCAAACACGTCTCAGTCCGCGGCAGCTGGCATCCCGAAATCATGAAAGCCATGCGGGTCTTCCTCGACTACGGCCTTACAGCCGAAGAACCCTTCCCATTCGATGGCACGGCGCTGAGCCCGCGGGCGTTTCTGCGCGCGCACCTGTTGCACCGGCCGCCAGCGCTGGATAGCCCGGTCGCATTCTTCCTCCGCGTCGATGTCGCCGGTCGGCATGACCGGAAAGAGAAAACCATCGGGTATCGTTCGGCCCATCCAACCGACTGGGGGCAGGCGGGCACGGCGCGAATGACCGGCATCCCTGCCTCAATCGGTTTGCAGGCACTGGCCCGCGGTGAGGTCGCGCGAGCCGGCGTCATGGGGCCCGAGGCCGCCTTCGCACCAGAGCCGTTCTTCCGGCAGCTCGCAGAGCGCGGGGTCGTGGTTGTCCACGACCAGGCGCCGCTGACCAGCTGAGCGGCGCCTTCTCCTTTTAAGCCCTGCTGTATTTCGATTAGTGGCACTGAATTCATTTGTTGCCAAAAGTGCTCAAAGTGCTATTAGGGGACGGAGTCTTCGCTACCAAACGGTTGTTGCAGTGCGTGTGGGATTCAGAAAATAGGTCGGCCTGCCGGCGGCTTGGGGCGCATGACACTCCAGCCACCGCGCGAGTTCGCAGCTGAGCTAACCGGATAGGCAGAACAATCGCTTATCGATAGCTTCTTGGCTGTCGGAGGGCAGAGCGCAGTCGCGTCAGGTCGCTGACTTGGACAAAACGATCGGCTCGTCTGAGATCGCGGTGATGGCGACATGTGGCGGTCGTCCGATGTCGCTGAGCATGCGCACGAACCGTTCGGTGCCGTGTTCCCAGTGCTGCCAGATGGCGCGCTGCGAGCGGTCGACCGGCCCCTTGCCTAACTGCCGCGCCAAGGCGCGATGTTCCTCGAGCGACTCCCGCATCGAGTCCCATTGGTCTGGGTAATACAGTTCCAGAACGCGTGCTTGTTTACCGAGAAGGTCATAGAGGGCGATCAACCTGGGACTTCTGCTTGCGCCGACGAGCGCGTTGTGAAACCTGGAGTCCCCTGCCCGGTAGCCGGCCATATCCTCCTTGTCGATTGCAATCTCGCACTGGGCTAGGTGGTCCATCATTGCTGCAACTTCGGATTTACTGAGTCGGCCGCGCAGCCGTATGGCCGCCATCTCCAAGCTCGCACGCACTTGCGATAGGTCGCGGATGTCATCTACGGACATCCTGATCACTCTTACACCTCGTCTCGGCATTGACTCAAGGACGCCCTCAGCGACCAGGATCTTAAGAGCTTCACGAACGGGCGTGATGCTAACGCCGACCTCAGCCGCGATGCGCGCCGCAAGCAGTCGATCACCCGGCTGAAAGCCTTCCTGCAAACGGGTAATTGCTTCTCGAATGTGGTCGGCTATCCGTTGTGGCAGCATCTCGTGGAATTCCGCCCGACTCATGCCGATATGGGATCCGTCGTCCGACTCGCGGCCGACACGCTCTTTCACAGCTTCAAGCGATGCGCGGACCGTCATCTGTCCACCTCTTCGGGCAGTTCATACCATGGTAATTTGCGACCCAGCTTTGCGCGAAGTCGCCACCTGACCGACTTTGGGGCGCGGTCAATTGCATCCTTGATGACTCTGGCGCGTTGGCTGATAAGAACAGACTCGTCCCGGGAGAGGAAATCTGCCGCCCGTACAACAAGCTGGTCCAAATTGTCATTCAGCGTTGTGTACCAACCCCAATCTCGGCCGCATAGATCTGTGACAACGCGAACGTCGAGCTCCTCTCCCGGCTTTTTCGATCCCAGGATGGGGGAGAAATCGAGCAACAGCGCCAGCGCATCCTGGACGTCTTTACGGTTGAGTTCAACAATCTGAAGCTTGGTTAGAAGAAGATCCGCCGGACTCAGCGTGGACTCGTGAAGCCCAAGTCTCGGCTCCAGATTGAGGCTGTGGCACATCGCGAACGTGCCCAAGAAGATGTCAAGCCGCCTCCCGCGGGTCCGATCCTCAAAGAGTAGCCGACTCTCACCGTGAAGCGAATTGAAACGCTCGTCGGCACCATATCCGTGATGGTTGAGGAACGTCGTCAGAACGCGAGCCTGGCGTCGGGCAACCACGAAATCGAGGTCGCGATATTCGCGCGCCAGTGGAGCATCACCTGCCCTGGGACACCGCGAGCGGACAGCTACCCCGCCCAACAACCGCAGCAGCAGCCGCTCTGCCTCGGCGGCCGATATGAGCCGCTGGCCCTCAGCGACAGGATTGGCAAGGGTCGGGCCGTCCGTCGGCGGCCCGAGGTCCCCCGCATCAGAGGGGAGTGTCAGCCCGACCTTGCCAGCCAGCGATGCTCACCTTCCGGCCGTGTATTGAGCCTCAATCTTCGGTTTGAACGCAGGCTATCACCCTGGCTACCTACATCATCACTCGGGAGGAATTTCGGCGTACGTGCGGGTGAGATCCATTCCCTGTCGGGCTCGGACAAATCGGGCTCCAAAATAGAACGCGACCGCAAGGGTGGCCAAGACAGCGAAACTGATCAGGAAGGCGCCGCGATTCGTGACCCCCAGACCGGGATAGTGCAGGAAGAAGAACCAATCGAAGGCGCTCGCGATGACCGTTCCTGCGCCGGCAATCGACAGCAGCGGGATCCCAGCAACTTTTCGCGTGGTTGCTGAGGCTCGCCAGGCGTCTGGCCGGCGATATGGCAGCACAACTGCCACCACTCCTAGCAAGGTGATGGGCACGATGCTGAACAGAATTGCGACTGCAAAAACGGTAAAGAAGCCCGACCCGCCGAAAATCGCCCACGCCAATACCGCAGCATTGAGGATAAACACCACGGCGAGAGCAACCGTCGGTGCATGTCGTTTGGAGACGTAGGAGACTCGCATCGGCAGGATGCCATCAAACGCATAGGCGAACAATGTCCGCACGGGCTGCATGAAGTTGTTGTAAGTAATCATCGGAAAGGAGATGGCAAATGCGATCCAAAGGAGGAGGGCCAACACAATGCTTCCGCTTGCGATGGAGGTTAGGAAGACGTAATAGGGAGGCGCAGCGAACGGGTAGTCGCTTGATCCGCTGAGCGCATTGGCAGCGGTAAAGAAATCGCCACCAAATGCGTTGAAGAAGATCCAGGTGAAAACAGTAAGGATGACAGTGATCGTAAGGGCACTGGCAACCATCATGAGGGGAATCTGCCAGGTATTGGCGCGCCGAACTTCTCCGGCGATGAAGATGGAAAACCAGTTGTAGACTAGGAATCCCATCACGGCGCCGACCGCGGGCCAAGTGTTGTCCAGGCTGAACCCCGGGTGGGTGTCGATGCCGCCCTTTTGTGCTGCCGCTATCAAGTTATGGTAGGTGTCCGGCTGTTGCGTGATTGGTCGAGAGATGGTGTTGAAGTGACTGATGAAACTGTCTCCTCCTGCAACGATCAGCGTTATCGCGGTCAGGAGAAGGCCAATCCCGACTAGAAGAAAGGCCCCGTTCTGGAAGCGCAGATACCGTCGCCATCCTCCGGACACAACAAAGGCAGACAGCAAGAAGACGGCGATTCCAATCGCGAATTGCCACCAGTGGCTTGACTCGACTGTGTTGCCCCAGCTGATGAGTGTTGGGGAGTTGGCGATTAGGCCAATGCTGATCAGGGCCGGTCCGGTGGCAACAGTGGCAGCGCCCAAGCCCCAGAACGCGATCGACAAGACAACACCAGCGGTCTCGCAGAAAGAAGAGATGAGCCCGACTGCCGGATGGATGATTCGAGAAACGAGAATGTAGTCACCACCGGTTCGTGGCATGGTGGAGGATACGAGCCCGATCCCCAATGCGATAACGGCTGCGGCGACAAACGCGAGCCAATATGCGATGTACAGATTCGCCCCGGGGAAGGCCCCGAGCGTCCAAAAGATCGAGATCGCAAGTACGATCGTGGGGATTCCCGCGATCACGTTGAAGATATACGTCGAAAGGGGGGAAACCTCCCGGACGAGGCCTGTGGACTGCCTCGCAAAGAGTCCTGCCCCTCCTACTTCCTTGACAACCATTCTGCCTGGTTGGACCGGCGGGTTTGCGTCCATCGCTATTTCTCCTCCCTATTCCCTAACTACGTCATCCAGCTACAAGTTGATGCATCCGAACCTGCGTCTTGTCCAGCGCCACGATGCACCCCAGGAGTCGCCCACTGTTGTGCTCTGAGCCCGGGTTGATAGCGACGGTCCGGCCGATCCGCTTGATCCCCTGCGACTCGTGGATGTGGCCATGCAACGTGAGCAGGGGCTGAACTTCTTCGATGATCTGCCGGACCGCCTTGCTGCCGACGGGAATCATTCGCGGCTGGCCTCCTCCCAGCACCGGCCTTAACGTCTGATCAAGCTCGGGCGCCATGTCGAGGCCACTGTCGAACGGGGGCACGTGCACGTTGAATATGGCGGTCTGAGGCGTCTCCAGCCGATCGCTGAGAGTCCGCAACCGCCGATAGAGATCGTCTTCGTCGAGTTCCCGGTAAGAATTCCATGGCGTACGGTTTGACCAGGCGAAGGAAAGGAGCTCATGAGTGCCGATTCGGGTTATCCGTCCGTCACATGGCACGACAGCGGGGCTTCCTTCAAGTAGCTGATCGATGGACCAGGGGTCATCATTGCCTGGGATTACATAGGCACGAACTTCGGTCGAGGCGAGCTTCGCATCGGCCAGACCAATCCAGCGCCTAAAGTCCTCAACGATGACGCGCTCGAAGATCTGCGCCCGCAATTCCTCATGCTGGCGCAACTCTTCGACCATCTCTGGGCTGGCCCGCCAGGGATAGAAACCGTTCATCCTGATCGCGCGTTCGAGTTGCTCTAACTCTTCAGGTGTGTTCGCACGTCTGATCTCTCCACCAACGTGGGCTGAGTGGCCCTGATGGTTGGCTACGACTGGAACCAGCGCCTTGCCGCAAAGGTCGCCTCCCATGACCAGCGCACGCACTTCGTAGAAGTGAGCTGCGTTAAGGAACTTGCGCCAGCAGACATCATTGCCGTGAATGTCCGCCGCGAAGAAGAGTCGAAGGCCGGCGCCGTCCAAACGTTGTCGTCGGAAGAAGTTGACAACTGGTGACACGGATCAGGAGCCCTGATCTGCATCGATCCGGACGACGGCATGCGGAGCGAGTGTCACCTGCAGCGAGTGCGCGTGAACAGTCGCCTCGCGACGAGACAAGCGGAATTGCTCCGGCCGGAACATCGCATCCCAGGCGTGACGGTCGTCGAGCTCTCTAAGCACCACCGTTCGGCTCTCAAGTTGGTGTATTTCTAGCTTCTGGCTGGCAGCAGTCATGTTGGCTACAAGGACGTGCAACCGATCTCTATGTCTCACCGCAAGCCCATTCACTTGGAGCGGCGAGTTGGACTCACACGCCACGAGCTGGCCCCGCTTCCATTCACCTAAGTCGGCAAGGACGTGGTAGAGGGGAAATATTTGGCTCGGAGCGGCTGGAAACCGCTGGGGAACGGTTGATCCCGCCTCGGTCTCCATGACCCCACGCCATCCGGTCGTCTCGTAGTAGGTCGCTGAACTAGCTCCGCTCTCGGCCAGGTACTTGACGCTGCCCACCGTCCAGGCCGCGCCAAACAGCGACATCTGGCGCGCGTCAACGTTCGATGGCAACTCACCCGGAGCGGGGTCGGATTCTGCGGCGGTGGCGACTGCGTTAAATCTGGGCTTGAGGGTGACCGGACCAATGACCAGCCTCCGGCCATCTGCAAATGAGAGTGCGGTCTGCACCGTCTCCGCTTGGGCGGCGAGGTTTTCGATTAGCGAGAGATCGTCCGAAGCGTGAAACTGGGGTGTTATCGGATAAACCAGTTCGTCCAGGCCTGCCACGTCCGGTCGACTGCGGTTGAGATCGGCGAAGTGGTAATTCGTGCCACCAGCGAATGTGGGGCCCGAGCGCAGGCCGGCTAGAACCTGGCGAGCGATCCGTACCCATCGGGTGTCGGTTGACGTCTCACGCGTATGGAAGACGACAAAACGCACTACGGGAGCGTCCTGCTCGAGGGATGCCGCCAATCGAGTCAGCTCCGACTCGGCATCCTCGCTGACGAAGATTGCTATCTCGAGAGGGCAACCAAGCTGCCGGCAACACCGTATGGCTCGCGCAAGCTCCAATGGATAACCGGGATCACTAAGTTCCAGATCAGCGCGAACATGAGTTGGCCGCACAGCTCGGACAACTTCAGTTTCCCGGGCACTAAGTTCGCCGCCGTGACTCGCCATTCCGAGTCCGATGGAGGGGAGCCTGCCTCCAGTTGGCCGCCCAAGCGACAGCGACAACTCAGTTGGCAGCGGCCGGACTGTGCGTGGTCGTCCGGCGAGTTTCATGGTGACCGTTTGCTGGATCTGCTGCCCTGCAGTTGCCTGGTGAGGGAAACCCAGGGCTTCCGGCGTCGAGTATGTCTTGAATGAGGCGTCAGTCCAGTTGCGGTGATCCTCCATCTCGAAGAGGTCACCCTCAAAAGCGAACTCGACGCCGAAGCTCTCGTCGAGTCCAATCGTGAGGTTGGTTACGGCCGGAAAAAGGGGAATGTCGATCCCGTCAATTAGCCGCTGTGGTCCGATCAGCACTGGAAGACTGCCGTCGACAAGCCCCTCCAGCGTCCGCCCTATGTACTTGCGTCCAGCAGACTCGCGGAATGGATGGTGGATGCAGATCCCGATCTTGTTGTACCGGAAGCTCCCGCCGCAGGTACCGTCCATTGTGTAGACGATCGTCCCGTCTTGAGAACCGCTAACCGTGCCATGCCAGGTGAATTGGATCTCCCGATCGGCATGATTCGCATTGAACGAGACCTCGAAGCTCCCAGCACCTTCTTCCAACTTGATGTTGGAGAACTGGGGCGGGATTGTGTTCCAGTTGGGGTCACGAACGGCCACGTAAAAACGACGCACAACCTCTAACTCACCGATCTGGACGTATCGAAGGTCACCGCCGTCCAGACGTGCCGTCAATGGGCCGGCCCGCAGCGATGTGAGCTCGTGCGGCGACTCGTCCCGCCCGTACCAGATCTGGTGCCGACTGAGCAAGTCGCTCATCTCACGCACGTGCGACTTCCTGAGTCGAGTACTTATGCGTGTAGGCCCAGTGACAAGCCTCGAGCAGCTTGGCCTCCGAATCGATGCCGGTAAAGCGGGTCAAGCTGAAGGGCGTGAGATCCAGCACCGACTGGCCGGTCGCGATCCTGCTCGCCAGCGCTTCCCCAATCGCAGGAGAGGTCGTGAAGCCACCGACGTTACAACCTGTGGCGACAAAAAATCCGCGCAGGTTAGGAGCCTCATCGAGGATGAAGTGGCCGTCAGGCGTGACTGTCGGCAAACCGCCTCGAAACTCCGCGATGTCACTGGCCTGGAGAGTGGGGAACACTCTCGCGAGGTCTTGGGTGGCGCGTCGCAGAGGCTCGAAATTGAGTTCGAGATCGCGAACCTGGAAATCAGCTGGCAGCGTGTGCATGTCCACCTGCCACGGGTCCGGTTCATAGTGACCAACGAGTAGCCCGCCCCATTCTGGCCGTACGTACACGCGACGATCGAGTACTCGGACAGTGGGTTGCGAGTAGTCGACCCCGCTGATGGGCCTCGTGATATAGAGCTGGTGACGGGTAGGGACGACCGGAACAAAAACCCCCGCCATCTCCCCGACCATGCGCGCCCACGCCCCAGCGGCGTTGACCACCACAGGTGTGCTCACATCTCCTTTGTCGGTCACAACGCCTTCGACCGAGTCGCCGTTCGCAGTGATGGCAGTCACCGTGGTGCCCGCTTCCACCACGGCCCCCAGGCGCTGCGCGGCGCTGAGGTAGGCCCTAGGAAGCTGACCCGGTTCGACGTACAAATCCCTAGGGGCGTACCAAAGTGCGGAAGTATCACCTGGCTCGAAAAATGGCGCCCGACGTTTCGCATCAGCAGGTGAGATCACGTCGACCTCGATTCCCAGGCTCTTGCCCCGCTTGACCTCGTCCAACAGCGCTTCGACATACTCGGGCTCCTGAGCAACGCGGATGCTCCCCGTCTGGTGGACAGCCAATGGTTGACCGGTGTCCTTCGTGAAGCTTTCGATCATCTCGATGCTTCGAATGGCTATTCGACTGAGGGTCTCGTTTCCCCAGATCTGCATTGCCTGCGCAGCACCGAGAAGTGAGGTCTGGGAGACTGGGTCCCGCTTTTCCACAACGAGCACCCGTCGGCCGAGCTTGGCGAGGTGATACGCGGTGCTGGCCCCGAACGCGCCAGCGCCGATAACCACAGCATCCGCCCGGCGGATCACCTCTGCTCTCCCTGTTTCACGTGGCCGGGCGGAGATTCAAGGCAGCGGCCATTTCCAGCGGCCAGCTCAGGAGCGCCGAGGGGATAGATGAAGGAAGGACTGCGCCGAGGGTCAGTCGTCTGTCCACAAGGGTGTTCGGACTGGTGATGCCGCTGACGGCATCGGACGGAAGGAAGGCCACGACAGTGGCGACCTCGCTGGCTTGACCAAAACGATTTAGCACGATTCGTTTTGCCTTGCTCGGGAACCCCTCCACTGGACCTCCGTCTTGGGCAGCTCCGGGCGACGAATAAATTGTACTTTGCAAAATATATGAAAGCAAGCCGTGTCTGGGCAAGAGATGTCAGCCGCGAGGACTTTTCCGCGTGCGCCTTGAGGAACTGCTTTCTTGTCAGCCCAATCGCCGAGGCGCCGCGGGATGACTGCAGCGAGAACCGATCGGATGTCGTCCCTGGAACCGTGTACGCGAGGTTCAACAGTTAGCCGCGCACCCCGAAGTAACCCCAGCTGTGCAAGTTCGGCTGCTAGGCGACAAAACGCCTTCGGCGCCCATGCGACAGACCTTCGGCTGGTTTGCTACAGCTACTTCGGTACCTACGCGACACTCCCCGCCCATGAGGGAGATGAGCGTGACTGAGCAAAGGTACAAAGCGGTTCTGGCTGTCATCGCCGGCGGTCGGACGGTGGGTGAGGTGGCGAGTGAGTGGGGCGTGTGTCGGCAGACCATGCACCGCTGGCTGGCGCGCTACGAGAGCGAAGGCCTAGAGGGCCTCGGCAACCGGCTATGCCGACCAGCACACTGCCCGCACCAGATGCCTGCTGAAGCGGAGGTGATGGTGCTCGAAATGCGTCGAGCCCATGCCTACTGGGGAGCGCGGCGCATCGCCTTCGAACTGGCTCGCAAGCGGGTCCAGCAGGTGCTGTGGGACGGCAAAAGTGGATCGAGCTCATGCCGCCCTTGCGTAGACGTGATGAAGTCCGCCTAGGATCGGTCGACTGACGACCACGCCGCCCGACATTGGCGGACGTGGTACCGGCGTGCCCAACTCAAGCGTGCGGTGGGGACGATCGTGGTTGTAGTAGCGCACGAACTCGGTGAGCAACGCGAGCAGATGACGCTCATTCAGCACGATGATGTGGTCAAGGCACTCTTGGCGAAAGGTCCGCACTACTCGTTCCGCGACCGAGTTCGCTTGTGGCGCTCGGTAGGGCGTTCGGACATCTGCGATGCCGACGCCAGCGAGCTTGGTGCCGAAGTCACCGCCGTAGGCGTTGTCTCAGTCGTGGATCAGGTGTCGCGGTTGGCAGCCCCAGGCAGAGGCTGCGATCACCTGCTTCCAGATCCACGCAGCTGTTGGGCTGGAGGTAACGTTGAAATGAATCAGCTCTCTGCGGTGGTGGCGGATAAAGAAGAACACGTACAACGTTTGGAAGCCGACCGTATGCACCACGAACAGGTCCGCCGCCCAGATGCCCATGATCTGGTTGCGCAGGAACGTTCGCCAGCTCTGACTTCTCTCGCGCTTCGGACCCCGCCATCGATAGCGGCGTATCGATCGATTGCTGACCACGATCTCGAGCTTGAGGAGTTCTCCGCGGATGCGCTCAGTGCCCCACAGAGGGTTGTCCCGCGACATTCGAGCAATCCGCTCCCGGACTTCTAGGCTGAGGCGTGGTCGGCCAAGTCGAGTGCGCGACCTCCAGGTCCAATACAGGCGCCAACCCCTGCGATGCCAGCCGATCACCGTCTCCGGTTGCACGATCCTCAGTTGATGAGACCATCCGTCTGGCCAGAGCGACCGCATCCAGACCCAAAGGATCCGGTCCCGGTTGCGCAGGCGCGGCTTCGGCTTGCGACGAAGGAGCACCTCGAGTTGGTGTCGCAGGACCAGATTCTCGAGCGCAAGGTCTCGGCGGGAACGACAGCCATCAATAAGGACGCGAAGCAGCATCAAGAGAAGGCCCAGCACCGGCGCGGGAGCATATCAGGGCAGGGCACGCCACCGTGTGCATGCTCCTGATCGACTTTTGCCGCCCTTCAACCGATTGTCTCGACGCATGTTCTCGAAGCAAAAGGGCCAGATCCGCTTCGTTCATACGACGATGCTATTCACCGAGTACCCGGGTAGGGGTAACAGCTTCCGCACCCTGACACTAGAGCCGTCACGTTCGGAAGTATTGGTCGGGGGCCCGGGATTTGAACCCGGGGCCTCACGGTCCCGAACCGTGTTGGTGGCGTGTCCTCGAATGTCCCACGGGCTCCGCTTGGAGCCTCCTGAACTCAAATGCCGCTTGTTTGGTGTCCTAATGCGTCCTCGTAGAGCCGCCCGGTGCCGGGAAGTCGTGACCCGGCTGTGACCCGGCGCGCGTCCAGATCAGCCCAGGCCCGGCTCATAGACAACCACTACGGCCCGCACACGGGAGCGAGCGTCGAGGTCGATAGGACATGGCCGACCGGCGTTCAGACGGTTGCCTCGCTGACGAATAGCTCCGCTGTGATCTGGCTATTGTCGAGGCCTCGGGCCATTAGGACGAGCACGTCCCGCTCGCGATCAGTGAGGGTGCCGACGCGGGTCGTGTCTAAGCTCGATAGCGGGCGGCCTGGGCGCACTCAACGTTGATGGTTTAGGCAGCATAGCTCCGCTCATCACGCCCCCCGAACTACCTTCCCGCCATCCATTCTTCAACACAGTCCGGTGGAAGTAAGGGTCCGCACCTAGCCAGGAGAAGCTGGCTCTGGGCGGCGGTGCTGAGTGGCTGAATCGGCCGCGGCAACACCGTTTCCGCCATACCGGCTGCCGGCAACGCCGAAGGACGCTTAATCACAATCAGCGCGACGATCGCCGCCACGAAGCTGATGAAGGCGGCGATCACAAACGCCTGGTGGTACCCGGCGATTACGGCACCTGCACCTTGGGGGAGGGACACCCTCGTGACCGACCCAGCGATGTTGACCAGAATCGCCAGTCCCATAGCCATTCCGACCTGCTGGGCGGTGCCGATGAGACCGGAAGCGATTCCTTGATCCCCATCGGGGACGCCAGCTGTGGCGGCCATGGTAACGCTGACGAAGGCAAGTCCTACGCCGAAGCCGGTAACTAGCATGGCCGGGATGAGGACGGTGACGTAATCGCTTTCGGGGGCGGTTCTCAGGAACAAGAGCATCCCCGCCCCCAGCACGAGAGTGCCGAGTGCGATCAGGGTTCTGGCCCCCACCTTCGTTGCAATCCGGGCTCCGATGTTGGAGACGACCATGATCAGCACCGTTTGCGGCAGCCAGGCAAGACCTGCCTGGATCGGTGAATATCCGAGGATCTCCTGCAGATACAGCGAGTTGAAGAACACGGCG
>Ga0209283_10001601_pt1 | contig 12413 bp, 11 predicted proteins | sample CZO8metaG_2_FD_188354 | JGI IMG/M metagenome (GOLD analysis project Ga0209283, IMG submission 188354) | Vadose zone soil microbial communities from the Eel River Critical Zone Observatory, Northern California, USA - CZOApr15con2H1.8 metaG... | ecosystem: Environmental > Terrestrial > Soil >...
CGCCCGAGCGCCCTCGGCGACGATGGACTCGCGGTGGGAACCGCCCACCACTCGCTGGGCGGCACACCGCTTGCAGTCGGGTTCGCACATCGCTTACGGAAGGACGCGGCGACTCGCATCCGATGCACGTGCCGACGTGGCGTCGACCCCCGATTCCACCGGTGCCGACACCCCCGAAAGGAGGAGCAGCATGAAGAGCAAGACCATAGCGAGTATGAATTACATGATGCCGTCGAGGTGGGGTGGCCGCGGCAGCGCGATCCCGCTGCTGCGGATCGCGACCGACCCGAGGACATGGGTGTTCGCCGGTGCCGCCGCCGCCGCAGGCGGCCGCGCGCTCGGCCGGTGGCTCACACGCTTCGACCTCCGAGGCCGGACGGTCCTGATCACCGGCGGCACGCGCGGCCTCGGGCTCGAGCTCGCGCGACAAGCCGGGCGCGCAGGGGCGCGGGTTGCGATCTGCGGCCGCGACGCCGACACGCTCGCCCGCGCGCGCGAAAGCCTTTCGCAGACGGACGTGGCCGTCCTCGCGACGACCTGCGACGTGACCGATCGCCACCAAGTGGCGGAGCTGATTCGCTCCGTACAAGCCGGGTTCGGTCACATCGACGTACTGATCAACAACGCCGGCATGGTCGAGGTCGGACCGGTCGGAGCCATGACCGCCGTCGACTTCGAGCGCGATATGGCCACGAACTTCTGGGGTCCGCTCAACGCCATTCTCGCGGTGCTGCCCCACATGCGGTCCAGAGGTGAGGGTCGCATCGTCAACATCGCGTCCATCGGCGGCAAGCTGAGTGTCCCGCATCTCTTGCCGTATAGCTCGAGCAAGTTCGCCCTCGTCGGGCTTTCCGAGGGACTCCGCGCGGAGCTCCGGGCGTCGGGCATCGTCGTGACCACGGTCTGCCCGGGATTGATGCGCACCGGAAGCCCGCGGCACGCGACGTTCAAGGGGCGGCACGACGCCGAGTACACCTGGTTCAATCTCGCGGATAATTTCCCTCTCCTGTCGATGGACGTGGAGCGCGCGGCGCGGCGGATCTTGAGGGCCGTGCGGTACGGGAACTCGCACGTCGTCCTGTCGCTTCCGGCGAAGGTCGCCGACAAGCTCCACGGGCTGTTTCCGGGATTGACCTCCGACGCGCTCGGTCTGGCCAACCGCTTGCTCCCCAGCACCGAGAGCCACGAGCACGGTGTCGAGGGCCTGCACTGCCGGCCGGTCGTCTCGGTGCCCTGGCTCGGCGCGCGCAGCGACCGGGTGGCGACGCGGCACAACCAGACCGGCTGAAACGCGGGGTCACGGCCGACGGAGGCCGGCGCGCCGGGTTTTGCCGGCGAGTCGGCCTTCCCCCGGCACGTCGAGGCTCTTCGGCCGGGCGGAGGACACTCCGCAGCGGGGCCGGTCGCAAGGCGCTCCGACTGTCCGCCCGGGGTGACACTTTTGAGTCACGCCCCCTCGGCGGTCTGTCACTCTGGTGCGCAGGTGTTAGGGACGAGCAACCCCTAAGTTGCTGACGCACTGCTAGTTTCCGCGACTGGCACCCCTCGTGCTTTCATTCTCAGATATGCGGACGGGTATTCCCTCCGGCTGCCTTTCCGAACGCGACCCGATCCACGAAATCCTGACCGTCGGTTGGTGCGACCGTCTGCGCTTGCAGCGCAGATCGACAGTTGTTGTGCTCGGACTCATGCTGTTCGTCGTCGCTGTCGCCGGGTGCGCGGGTTGCCCTGCGACTCCCTCCGCTTCCACGCCGGCGTGGTCGGCTCCGGCGTCACCGGCACCAGCTCCGGAAGGCTCAGCATCGGCTCCGACGCCGCCGGCCTCCAGAGCTCTGAGGTTGCCGCTCGCGCCGACCAACGGGTTCAGAACGCATGAGACTCTTAGAGACGTCCACTTTGGGCCGGGACGGTCCGATGCTCTGTGGGCCGACACCCGAGTTCTCGACGGTGCAGTTGGCTGGCTCAAGGAGAACCCCACCCGGCTTCTTCGGATCGAGGGATACACGGATGGCAGCGGCACCAGGGAGCAGAACCTGAGCATCGGCGAGAAGCGAGCGAGGTTCGTCATGAAGTACCTGGTGTCAAAAGGTGTGGAGGCCGCTCGCATCACGATTGCGTCATTCGGCGCGGACCGCCCAGTGTGTACGGAGACGACGGAGGCGTGCCGAGCAAAGAACCGTCGCGTGCAGCTCCTTGTCAAGGAACGCTAAGCGAAAGAGGAACCCCCTCTCCGCACTTGAGGGTGAAGGGGACGAGCATGCGTGTTCCGATTGGTATGATAGCGTTCCTTTTTCTCTGCGCCTTTCCCACGGATATTTATGCGGAGCCGACCCTTCACGGCTCCCAAGACTTCCAAACAAAAGCTTCATTTGATTTGGCTGTTCAGAAATCGATGGTACTTCGACTCGGTAAGAGCAGGTTGGAAACCAAGACCGCATTCGTCACTTACACGAACGAATTCTTTGCGGGCAAGACGAACGCATTGAAGATTCAGTTCTTCACTCAGCCGATCGTAGGGGAAGCCCAAGCTAAGCTACTGAGGCACGATGACCGCGAAATGAGCAGGGGCGGCTATGCGGCGCTTGTTTTATTCCTGGATGAACGAGATCAGATTTGGCAAGCAAACTTAACCTATGTGATTCCCGGCACGACAGTTGTGAGGACGGTCGCATCGAGTCGTGATGAATTGACGAAATATTTCTCTGACTACCATTTCGATCGAAGTCGTCTGCGACTGAAGAGCAGAGGAACGTACAATACAGCACCAGATTCGAAGGATGACGGATTGACTCTTTCCTGAGTCTGAAGGCTGCCGAGGCGACCGTCCTCGTCATGCGGCTGATCGGGCTCGTCACCCGCCTTGCGCGGCCGGGCGGCAATGTCACGGGGTTGTCCTTCTTCTTCCTGGAGCTAGTCGGCAAGTGTCTGGAACAGTTCAAGCAGGCCGTTCCGGGGGGAGTAGGACGTCGTCAGCCGTCCGTACACGTCGCCAGGTGGAAAGAGCACCCATGCTCACGTCCACAGGGTCGGCCAGCCCGCAAATGCAGAGGTGCGAACGCTGAGGTGCGAACGTGGAGCGCCCACGAGAGGATCACCGTAAAGAGTACGTCAGTTACGTTCGCCTAACGGCGGCATTCGCCCTGTCACGGCTCCTCGAGGCCGTCGAGCGGTTGGTATCGAATAGGGCCCTAGAACTAGCCCGCAACTAGCCCGCCATCGTTGGGCGCACCTGGTGGTGTATCGTAACTGCCTGAGGCGCCTGTAGCTCAGCCTTCTCCGGCAGCGGGTTGTCTCCTGGAGCTTCCCCCAGGTGAGTATCTGGGGGAACCGTGTCGGGACTCGCGCCGTTGAGCAGACCCAACGGAGTCGCGGCTTCCTCTACACGCGGTCCACCCACCCAACGTTCCTGGTCAGGTTCAGGAGCTCGTGCTTCCTGACGCCCGTGTATCGATTTTGGCGCGCTCACGCAGTATAGTCTGGCTGCGCCCGATGCCCGTACCGAGGTGAGGACATGCTCAAGATCGACGGTGTCACCCACTGGTCAATCCCGGTCAACGATCTGGAGGAAAGCGAGCGCTTCTACCGCGATCTGCTCGGTCTTGACTATCGCGGCCGGCTGGGCAACTCCCACATGGCGTGCTTCCACGTGGGCGGCCACGACATCCTGCTCTGCGAGCGCAAGGAGAAGCTCTACCGGACCCCGCAGCAGGACAACCGCCTGCATCACTCCTTCACCCTCTCGCCAGAGGAATGGGAGAAGGCGGTCCGGCTCTTCCACGAGCGAGGGGTGAAGGTCGAAGAGCTCATCTACCGCGAGCACGGCTTCTTCACCGGCCGCGAGCTGTACTTCCTCGATCCTTCAGGCAACCTGCTCGAGGTCCGTGATCCGACCTGGAAGGCGGGGATGGCGACCCCGGCGCTCGCGGACATCGTCGGAGACGGAAGCCGGCCTCGCGACGCCGCTTGACATGGCAGCGAGTCTGACCCAATGAACAGCGCTTGGCCCATCGCGCTCAGCGCAAATTCAGCGCAGACACCAAAATGACGCCTCTTGAAACGCGTAACGTATTAGTTTATAAGCACGCGCCTGTAGCTCAGTAGGATAGAGCATCGGACTTCTAATCCGAGGGTCGCAGGTTCGACTCCTGCCAGGCGCACCACACCATCACTGCGCGGCACGAGGGTTCCTCGGTTTCATTGAGTCAACGGAAGGGTATTGTGCCCTGCTCCTCGACGAGGCACCGTCATGGTGTCCTAGACCCACGAGGACGCTCGGTGCCAGTTACGAGCAGCGCTACTCGATCACTTGTCTACCCCCGCAGCAAGAGCCATTACGGAATCGTGAGGCTCAGCGCTTGCGCGGTCTTCTACGTGGATAGCCCTCGCGACGATCTCGCACATTCGGCTACTCTCTCCGCGGATCAGGACGCTCGCATCCGTATTCGCGATGGACTCGATGACCGAGCGAATTTCTAACATCCACGGATGGCTTTCAAAGAGGGTTGCCCGATCGTCCCCGGTCATCATCCCCTCCGCGGCCTTCTAGTGCTCAGAAAATCCCGGGCCGGGTGACCATGGGCGTCAGGCCGCGGGTTCGAGTGTCACGCGGGAGGCCGCGGTGGCCAGCCCGCACTGGAGCAGAGCAAGCGGCGTGGCGTGGTTCGGTGTCAACTTGTTGTTGTCGATGATGGCCACTCAAGATTGCGAGAGATCCAGGGTGGCGATCCCGAGCGTTTCCGCCTGCCGCCGCCACTCCTCCGCCGGAAGATCGCCGCTCATGAGACGTGCGATCACGGTGAACGGAGCGACCGTGGGCACCGCACGGAGTTGCGAGACGGTGAGGGCCTGCAGCAGAGGCAAGAGCGCTGATCTCGCCGAAGTCAACCTGCACACGCGGATCGGCCTTGTGCTCGCCAGTCGCCTGAGATCGACCACCATTCAAGCTCCGTTTCAGGCGTCGCGGATGCGCCCGAGCACCGCGCGCCCGGTCGATGACAGCCCTTCTGCATCCAGCGCCGACTCGAGGCGGCGCTGGATGCGCGTGATCTCGAAGACCTCGAGCCGCCCGGCGGCGTCCAGATCGGCCCACGCCGGATGAGGCCGGATTTCGCCGGGCCCGCGCGGGCGCCACGCGCCCACCGCTTCCTCGATGAGGCGCTCGCGATCGGTCATGATAGCTCCACCGCGAGATCGACGCCGCGTCGCCTCAGGCACTCCGCCACGAACCGCCGCGCCCGCACGATGTTCTGGAGGAAAGTGTTCCGGCGCATGCCCAGGCGCTCGGCGAGTCGTTCATCGGGCTCGGTGCCCCCACTCTCGAGACGCGCCTGGAGGGCTCTCCCGGGCCGGTCGGGCAGCAACCGGCGGCACTCCTCGATGGCGCGGCGGAGCAAGGGGTCGCGCCACCGGTCGGGTGCCGGCGCCACGAGAGCGGCGGACGCCGCCAGGCGTTCCAGCGCATCCGCCTCCACCGGCTCGAGGCGGTTGCGCCTCAGCATGTCTAATGCGACGTTCCGCGCGATGCGAAGCGCGAAGCGGAGAAGCCCCTCCGGCTGACCGTCCGGGACGAACCGCGGCGCTACCTGCCAGACGCGCAGCAGCGCCTCCTGCAGCGCGGCCTCGACGTCGATTCGCGTGGCGAGGCTGCGCAAGCTGGCTCGCAGTCGTGGCTCCGCGCCGGCGAGCCAGCGCGCAAACGCGGTGGTGTCACCGGCGCGGATCGCTAAGACCAGCGCCTCGTCGCTCGCGATGACATCAGCGCGATCAGGCACGGATGACGGTGACCGTGAGCAGACCGCCCCGGATTCTCACCTCCACGCGCTCGGGTGTTTCCGGGGGGCCGTCCGCCGTCAAGCGCACACCGAGCCGCACGACGAGCCCCGACGTCACACGCCCCCTGGTCGTGGTGCGCTCCGTGACGATTTCGGCTGGCACGACGATTCCCCTCGGCCAGAATATCTCGACGTCCTCAGGTGCCCAGTCGAGCTCCGTGTCCACGTCGATCTCGAAGATCAGCTCGCGGTCGCTGCGCACGACGAGCCGGCCGGCCAGCCGTCGTGGTGCCGAGCTCGGCCTGGAAGCTCGTTCCCCGGTGGCGCGGCGTGGTGCACGTGGCCTCGCTGGCTCCACCTTCCCCCGGGTGGGGGCGGAAAACAACTCGCTGACCCTTACGGACTGTCCGAGCGAGAGTCGCGCTACGAGAGTCGATGACGACGCCCGCCTGAGGCCGAGCCCCGCGATGGACGTCCCGTGCGGTAGCGCGTGCGGAATTCGCTCGCGGCGCGTGGGCTGTCTAGGATCGACCGCGGGCTCTTCACTGACCGCCACCCACGACGTCAGTCGCGTAGCGACCTGAAAGTCGAGGCCGATGCGCTCGACATCTTGGTCCGACACGGACAACCCGGCCGCACGCGCGAGCTCCAGGTCCTCCACCGCCTCCCGACCGTAGAGCGTCACCACGGCAGCGTTGCCCTCCCCAGGAGAGGTAGCGCGCACGACGAGATCGCCATCCCAGGTTCCCGTCCGTGTGAGGCCGTGCACGTGAAGGTCTCCGCCGTCGGGCCGGAGCCTCAGCGCGACGCGGAGCGGCGCCCCCGCGCAAACGTCCGGCACCGCGCGTGGCGCGTGGTCGAGAAGGGCCGAACCCGAAATCTTGATCTCCGTCAGGACGGGCTCGAGCATCCGAGCGAGGAGGCGCGCCACGTGAAGCCCGACGGGCTCGCCGAGGCCGATCACCACCTCCGTGCCGCGCCCGGCCCGGGCGGCCGGCGCGGTGAGCGCGCGGTTGACCGACGATCCCACCCCCACCGTGTGCAGGCGGGATCCGATCGGCAGGTGCTGCGCCAACGCGGCCACGATCTCAGTTTCGAAACCGATCAGGCCGTCCGTGATCAGCACGACCTGTCGCTGGGCGTCCTTCCGGAGCGGCCGAAGCGCCTCGCTCACGGCGTCCCGCATTTCGGTCGAGCCGTCGGCCTCGAGCGTCGTGAGCCACTCGATCGCGTCGCGCCGCGCCGCATCGGTGGCACGCGCAGCCTGCCCCCGCCAGCGCCGCGGCCGACTGGCGAACGCGATCAGCTCGAGCTGGTCCGCCTCCACGAGGCTCTCCACGAGCGCGCATGCCAGCGTCCTGGCCTGGGCCAGCGGCTCGCCCGACATCGATCCGCTCGTGTCGATGAGCACGATGAGGTCGCGCGGAGTGGCGGATGGACGGTGCTCCGGGCTTGGCGGCGTGACCGTCAGCAGACCGTAGGCGGCGCTGGCGTGCGGGCGCTCGCCCGCAGGACGAGCAGTGTCGAGCGCCAGACCCGTTGTGCGTCCTGCCGCCGGCCAGCGTATGACGACGTCGCGGTCCGGCGCTCCCCGAAGCTTGGCCTCGAGCCCCGAGGCTCCGGGCGCCACCGCGAGCTGGTGAGAGGGTGACACCGGTGCGCCACCTCCGGGCAGCGCGTCCCTGATGACAAGCGTCACGTCGGTGTCGATGTCCACCCCGCTTTCGGTCACGTCGACGGTGACTTGCTCGGCATCGCTCACGCGTCCCTCGGCGCCGAGATACCGGGGTGCGACCACGGTTGGAAACCGCCACTCCCACACGCCCTCGTCGAGCCAGCCGAGCGGTTGGTCGATCGTCAGCTCTGCGACGACTTCCGTGCTCGGCGGAACGTTACCGAGTTCCAGCGTGAACAGATTCGGGCGCTCCTGCTCGACGAGCCCCGCGCTGCGGCCTTCGACGAGCGCGGTCTCGAATCGCTCACGCGCGGCGGCGATGCGATCCACCTCACCGACGATCCGCCGGTCGCCGATGCGGAAGGCGTAGCCAGCCAACGCCGCGTCGGCGGGCAGTGGCACCAAATAGGTGACGCGCAGCGGCTCGGCGTAGGAGTTGACGAAGTGCTGGTGCAGCGCGGCTCGGGCCAGACCGCCGCGCGCTTCGGCGTGGATGCTGACACCGCGCAGGGGCAGCGCGCGGCCGTCGGTCGCCACGAGCCGTCCTCCAGAACTCGGGTCGGTCGCGTTCGGGGCTGCTGATGTCGCCTGTCCGTTGACTGGGCTCATGCCGGCACCTCCTGGGTAGCCTACGTGACCAACGCAGGAAGGTCGCGCTTGGTGACAGGGAGAGAACCTGAAAGCCGCGCTGCCGGGGTTGGGGCCCGTGTCTGAGATCGTCGGCAACCGCCAATCGCATGGGACTCTTTCTTACGTGTCACTGAGAGTGTCACCAAGCAATCGCAGCCGCGCGCAATCTACCGCACTGTGACGCATCTGCACTGAGCTACGCTCGAGGAGCGAAGTATCTGAAAACAAATGTGTCGGTGGTCAACCGCGCGGACAACTTCTAATCCGAGGGTCGCAGGTTCGACTCCTGCCAGGCGCACCACGAAATCAATATGTTCTGGAACGGCATTATTCTGCTGTCACCGAAAGTCGGGAAGCCGGTGAACCCCATTTGAAGGTCAAAGGCCTCGGACCTGCCGAAACTCCAGAAGTGGTGTCAATGGATCGTATCGGTCCGCCCGCCCTTACGCGCGGATCCCGATCCGGCTAGCGCAAATTCAGCGAGGCAATGGAACGGGTTCCGCTGCGTGTCATCGCTTACCGGGCGCAAAGAACGGGTTGGGCCCCGCAGCATGGTCGGTCGTGTCGACGACCCCGGCGATCTCAGGGAGGCGCGCCCGAAGTAGACGCTCAACACCCTGGCGGATCGTGACCTCGGCAAGGCTGCATCCCTGGCAGCCGCCCTCGAGGCGGATGTGCACGCGGCCTTCGGTGACATCGACTAGGGTCACTCGTCCGCGGTGGGCCGCGACGGCGGGATTCACCTCGGAGTCGAGGATCCGGCGTACGCGCTCGGTCAGATGGGCGGGACTGCCCGACGTCGGGGGGAGCCCAGGCCACACGACGCGCACTTCGGTCACTCCGGGCACCTCCGCACGCAGAAGCGCCTCGATATGTGAGGCTGCGGGCAGGACGGCGCCTGGCGATCCACTCGCTTCGAGGGTGACCACACCACCCTCAACGGCGACGACGCGTACCGAGCCTCCCCGAGCGATGATGGACGGCGTCACGCTACGGTCGATCACAGCGACGGCGGCCGCGGCCAGGTCTGAACCTGCCAGCGACGTCGGCAGAGATTCGGGCACCGGCCCGCCAGCCGCACCGGCCTTCGACACCTTCTCCAGCGCTGTATCGAGATCTGCGATCAAGTCCTCGGGCGCTTCGAGCCCGATCGACAAGCGCAACAGATCATCCGGCACTGGTGACGAGGGTCCTTCCGTACTGCGGCGGTGTTCGATGAGACTTTCGACGCCGCCGAGTGACACGGCCCTTTTGAACACGCGTACCGTACCAGCCACGCTCATGGCGTTGGCCTGGCCGCCGGCGACCCGGATGGACAGCATCCCACTGAACCCGCCGGTCATCTGGCGCGCCGCCACCTCGTGGCCGGGATGAGACGGCAGTCCAGGGTAGAGCACCGCGGTCAGTGCTTGATGCCCATGGAAGTGACGAGCGATGGCGAGAGCGCTCTCGGACGAACGCTGCACCCGGACGAACAGTGTCCGCATCCCGCGCTGCAGCAGCCAGGCCTCGAACGGGCCGAGCACAGCGCCGGTGCTCCGGCGCCACGAGCGGATCCGCTCCCAGAAGGGATCAGCGCGCGCTGTGACCACCGCACCGGCGAGGACGTCACTGTGGCCATTCAGGTATTTCGTGGCCGAGTGGACCACGAGATCAGCGCCGAACTCGATGGGACGTGTCAAGACAGGGGTCGCCGCGGTGCTGTCGACCGCAACGCGCACATCCACGGCGTGGGCGATTTCTGCCACGGCAGCAAGGTCCGTGACATCCCACATTGGATTGGCCGGCGTCTCTACCCATAGAAGGCGCGTACGACCGGGGCGGATGGCCGCAGTCACCTGGGCGAGGTTCGTGGTGTCGACGAACTCGACGTCGAGCCCCCACGAGACTGCGAACTCCGCTAGCCACTTGCGAATGCCCCAGTAGAGAATCCGCGAGACGAGGACGTGGTCCCCGGGAAGGAGAGACTGAAAGACGGCCGTTGCCGCCGCGCTGCCGGAGGCGAAGAGCATGCACGCGACGCCACCCTCCAGGGCTGCGAGCAGGTGCTCGGCGTGGTCGTAGGTCGGATTGTCGGCGCGCGTGTAGGCCAGGCCGGACCTGTAGGTCCCGTCGGGGCTACGCTCGTATATCGTCGATGGGTGGATAGCGGGTGAGAGAGCGCCCGATGCTTGATCGACCTCACCCAGGGCTTGGGCGGCGAGCGTTTCGCGTGAGAGTCCGTCTGTCATGGAAACCTCAGTGGTGGTGAGCCAGAGCCGGGTGTGGCCTCGTCTGGCCCATCAACCGCGCGACGACGAGACCAGAGACGGACGTGAGCGCCGCGACGAGGTGGATCGCTGCCGCGATACCGACGAGATCCGCGACAGCACCGGAGAGCAGTGCCCCGATGGCGTATCCGAGATCGCGCCAGAATCGGTAGACGCCGAGGCTGGTCGCGCGCCACGCGGGGTGCGCATGGTCCGTGATCGCGGCGAGGAGCGTCGGGTAGACCATCGCCGTGCCGAGCCCCTGCAACGCGGCGCCACCCAGCCACGCGACATAGGTCGGCACCAGGACTGTCAACCAGATCCCACCGGACTGCACGATCATGCCCCACGCGATCAGCTCTTTCCGGCCGAAGCGGTCGGACAGCGGCCCGGTCACAACCTGCAGGACACCCCACACGATGGGGTAGACCGCCTTGATGATCCCGATACTGCCGACGCCGAGGCCGTACGCGGCGAAGAAGAGCGGATAGAGCCCCCAGGACATACCGTCGTTCAGGTTGTTCACGAGCCCGGCCTGGCAGGCGGCGAAGAGGCTGACGTTACCGAGACTCGTCACATAGAAGACGTTCTGCAGCGATGGACGGACGCCGCTCGAGGTCTGAGGTGACACGGCCGCTTCGAGGTGCGCATAGGGGCGCGTCTCCCTGACAAAGAGAGAGGAAATCGCGATGCCGACGACGGCGATGACGATCCCGAGGTAGAAGGGCTGCGGGCGCAGCGCGCTGTGAGCGGCGATGTAACCGGTGACCCACGACATCACCCCCACGGCGAAGTACCCCGCGAACTCGTTCAGCCCGAGGGCGAGGCCGCGTCGCTTCGGTCCGACGAGGTCGATCTTCATGATGACGGTCATCGACCACGCCATGGCCTGGTTGGCGCCGAGCAGGACGTTGGCGAGATCGATCCACCACCATGCCGGCGCGTAGATGATCAGAAATGGCACCGGCAGGGCGAAGAGCCAGCCGATCACAAGGATCGGCTTCCGTCCGATGCGGTCAGACGCACGGGCGGCAATCAAATTGATGATTGCCTTCGTCACGCCGAAGCTCACGATGAACGACGTGATGGCGGTCTTCGAGCTGAGCCCGAACTCCTGCTCGCCGAGGAGCGGCAGCACCGTCCGCTCCAGCCCGACCATCGCGCCCACGAAGGCGTTGAGGACGACGAGAAGCGCGAACTGCGGGAGGTTCTCCCGCAGTCCGAGCCGCATCGCGCTCATTCTCCGCTGAGGTTGCGCCGCCTGTTCTCGGCGAAGGCCTCCGGCTGGGGCGGAAGGTCCGCCAGGACGAACTGCACGAACTCTGACTTCGAGGTGAGGCGGAGCGCCGGATTGAAACGACGCTCGAAGCCGATCGTCGAGCCAGGCTTCCCGCTCAACCCTTTGCCGCACGCCGCGCCGCCGAAGTGTGCGGGAAAGACCTCGACATGATCGGGCAATTTCAGGATCTTGTCGTAGAGACTCTCGTGGAGCTGCTCGGCGAACGTCGTCTCAGAGCCTGCGCCGATGAGGTCCGGGCGGCCGACGCCACCCGAGAAGAGGGTGTCTCCGGTCAGGACGAACCAGGGTTCCGGAGCCCTGGTTTTGTCGGTGACCAGGATCGAGACGCTGTCGGGCGTATGCCCCGGCGTGTGGAGGATGGAGAGGCGCACGTTCCCCAGATCGTGGTCCTCACCATCCGCGATCTCGACATGAGGGAACCTGACTGGCGCGGACTGATGGAAGAGCACGGGGGCGCCCGTCACATCCGCTAGACGACGGGCCCCGGAAAGGTGATCGGCCTGGACATGCGTCTCGAAGATGTGCGTGATCCGCATGGACTTCTGCGCGGCCGCTTCGAGGTAGGGCTCGATCTCGAGCTGTGGATCCACCACAGCGCAGGCGCCTGCGCCCCCTCAGCCGAAGAGGTAGCTGGCGCAGCCGGTCTTCGGGGACAGGAAATGGCGAAAGATCATAGGAGCCTCCTTTCAGGTTTCTGGAGTTGTATTACGCCCGTCGGTGCTATAGGGTCCAATACGTAGTTTGGATTCTGACTATAGGGGAAACCCGAAATGACGCTCCGGCAGCTC
>Ga0209283_10001607_pt1 | contig 12398 bp, 10 predicted proteins | sample CZO8metaG_2_FD_188354 | JGI IMG/M metagenome (GOLD analysis project Ga0209283, IMG submission 188354) | Vadose zone soil microbial communities from the Eel River Critical Zone Observatory, Northern California, USA - CZOApr15con2H1.8 metaG... | ecosystem: Environmental > Terrestrial > Soil >...
TCCAGCGGGATGTCGAGTACAGTGCCGTCCGCCATGGTGCCGACGAGAGAAACCTTGGCTCCGGCGAGGGGTTGCCCAGCGGCCTCCCAGATCCGCGCGGTGTAAGCCTCGCCCCGCCCCTCCGAAGCCGCCGCAGGGTTGCGGACCAGTTCCACCCGCGGCAGGCCTGCAAACCGCGGCGAAACAACATCGCGCCTCTCCGCGGTCGGCGGCGGCATGGTGGCGACCGGGTCGGACGCTGGTTTGGGCTGGGTGCTCGCGTCGCGCGGGCGCGCAGCTTCCCGGCTCTGGCGCGGTCGCACGGCCTCCGGTCTCTCCGGCCCTTCGGCCTGAGGCACTTCAGGGGCCTGGGAGGTCGGCGAAGGATTCTCGGCGATCGGCGGAACCTGCGCCAGAGGCGCTTGCGGGGTCGGAGACGGTGGCGCTCCGGCGCGGATCCGACTCATAAAGGTCTTCACCGCCGGCAACTGGGAAAGCAGAACCAGGATCACGCCCACTAGCAGCATCGCAATAAACCACGAACCGATCCGGACCCCCTGCCGGCGCTTGAACTGGAGGATGCGCTCAAGCTCGCGATCGTCCTCGTCGGAATCGCCGAGCGAGAGACGCTCGATCGGCGACCTCGGGACGTCCGGAGCAAGCCGGTCAGCGATCCTCAGCGGGTTGGCGACTGGGGCCGGCACGATGGCGTAGCCCTTCTTCTTCAACGCGAGGTCGACGTACGGGTGGCGGCGGCGATCGATGGACGGCTGATCCGCCGCGCCGGGTTTCGCCTCTGAGGGGTTGGCTCGTCGGCGGTCCCGGACAATCTCGAACTCGTCGTCCGGGTCCAGCGACATCTGGAGGGCCTGGAGGAACTCGCCGGTCACGAGCCGATCGTTGGAAACGATGCACAGGCGCTTGGGCTTCGCCCTGGATCGCGGAGATCCGACGTCATCCGGCTCTCGATCCTGATCCGGCATGTCGACCTCTTCTAGTCGCTGCCGGACAGTGGACCCACGGCGCTCAGCTCCGTGGCCGGACCGGGCGACCGACGGATCGTCGTGCGTGATCACTGCCGTGGGAGCTGAACCGGGCCCGGAGGCAGTCGCCAAGGGTTGACCGCACCTATGGCAGAACCTATTTGTAAGAGGGTTGGGTGTTTGGCAGGCGAAGCACAGCACTTCGAGCTGCGCCCCACATTGGCCGCAGAACTGTGCGCCAACAGGATTCTCGTGCTGGCATCGGAGACACTTCATCTCGGACTCCTACAGCTAGGTCGGTGAAGGGTTCGAAACGGTGCGCCGAGATTAGCCCGCCCGCGAAGAGTATTCAACGGTTCCTGACAACCGTAGCTTGGCACTGCGGGAACAAGGATGAGTGCAACCGCGAAGAGGGAAACCGCCGCTACCCTTCTCACTTCTCGCTCACTGACGTCTAGGAGAGGGTAGACCCAGGGCAAAACAGATGTCAATCCTGCGAACGTCGCCTAGATTCTGCTGGCTTCGAGACGGGACCAAGCAATCAGGGCGTTCATTGCATCCCCGAGCGTCACCCACCGCTCGAACACCACCCCACACGAGCACGCCACCGTGAGCAGGTAACCGTTCCAGGCAGACTCGGTCGCGTCGCCGGTCAGCGGGCCATGCCAGCGATGATCGCGAACGAACTCTTCAATGTCGACGAGGAGAGTCATCGGATTACTTCGTCCGCCCGCAACAGCACCGACGACGGGATCGTCAGCCTGAGCGCCTTGGCCGTCTTGAGATTAATCAAGTCTGCGATCCGCGTTCGGTGAAGAAGAAACATCCCATCGGCCACAACCAGCAGAGCGCTCGCACGCTCCCGGGTCATCGCTGCAAATGCGCTCGCGAAGTTGTCCGGTCTGCGTGCTTCTAGCGCTTGGAGTCGTACCCCTAACGAATGCGCCGCGACCTTCGCCTCTGCCAATACGAATTCGTGGCCCGGATTTGACAACGCGGGGACTCGTCGCCAGCCTTGCGCGGCCCGGCGGGAACGTCACAGGGCTATCCATCCTTGCTCCCGAGATCGTGGGAAAACAGCTCGCGTTGCTCAAGGAGGTCGTCGCGCCGCTCGCTCGCGAACCAGGGTCAGGGCATTGTCGAGCGCCGTGGGAGGTCGAAGTCCGACAGCTCCAGCTCCATCCGCCCCGCCTCGATCTTGGATAGGTCGAGGATGTCGTTGATCAGCGAGAAGATGCGTGCCCGACGCGTAAATATCCTTCAGATACTCCGCCTGCTTCTCGTTCAGCTCGCCAAACATGCGGTCGGTTAATACCTCGGAGAAGCCGATGATCGCGTTGAGGGGTGTCCGTAGCTCGTGGGACATGTTCGCTAAGAACTCGGACTTGTGCTGGCTGGCGACCTCGAGCTGACGGCTCTTGTCCGCGATCTCGCGGAAGAGGGGCGCGAACGTTCGGAGCAGCTTCATGATCGCGGGCGGGAAGTCGCCTGGCGCGTTTCGGGTCACGGCGAGGCAGCCGATCAGGTGGCACCGCGCGCACAGCGGGGACACCGGCCGCGATCAGCCCCTCGCGCAGCCGGCCCTCGTAGGCGCCCGCCACGGTGATGTCGGGCACCTGCGCGGGCCCGAGCGTCACGGCCGTCCGTCCGACCACGCCCTCTCCCTTGCCGATCCGCGCGGTACGCCGGGCCTCGGCGAGGGCCGCGCCGGGCGCCGCGCAACAGGAGTTGGCCGGAGGCGAGTGCCTTCCTGGCGGCGAATCCGTGATGACGTAGTGGAATGGCGGCTCCACGGTGAGGTCCCGGGGGAGACGGACATGGTCTGCGTGAGCCCTACGGTCGAGGTTTCGGCGCGCCCCCAAGGTAGGCGGCCTGGATCTCGTCACTCTTGAGCAACGCTTCTCCCGAACCGGTCAATACGATGGCACCGGTTTCTATCACGTACCCACGGTCGGCGCACTGCAGCGCCTTGCGGGCATTCTGCTCCACGAGCAAGAGCGTGCGCTTCTCACGCTTCAACTCCATGATGATCCGAAAGATCTCGCGCACGAGCAGGGGCGCCAGACCGAGCGACGGCTCATCAAGCATCAGGAGTTTCGGGCGGGCCATCAGGGCCCGGCCGATGGCCAGCATCTGCTGCTCGCCACCGCTGAGCGTCGCCCCGAATTGCTTGCGGCGTTCGCGCAGGACGGGAAACTTGTCGAAGACCATCTCCATGTCGTGTCGAATGTCGGCCTTGTCAGAGCGCCCGTACGCGCCCATTTCGAGGTTCTCCTGCACCGTCATGCGGGTCAGTATTCCCCGGCCCTCCTGCACCTGCAAGATCCCGAGCCGCACGATCTTGTCCTCGGCCATGCCCCGCAGGCTCCTCCCCTCGAAAATCACGTCGCCGCGGCTCGGCGTCAGGATGCCGGAGATGGTCCGCAACAGGGTCGATTTGCCCGCGCCATTTCCGCCGATGAGCGCAACCACCTCGCCCTCCTTGACCTCCAGGCTGGCGCCGCGTAAGGCCGCGATGGCCCCATAGCCGACGTGTAGATCGCTCACGTGCAGCATCGGCCCTAGTCCTCCGTGCCGAGATAGGCTTCAATGACGCGCGGGTCTTTCTGCACGATCCTCGGCGGCCCCTCGGCGATCTTCATTCCGAAGTTCAGGACCGTGACGACGTCTGAGATCTTCATGACCACGGACATGTCGTGCTCGATGAGCAGGATCGTCTTGCCCATGGCTCGGATCTTCTTGATGACCTCATCGATCTCCTCGGTCTCGCGCGGATTCATACCCGACGTAGGCTCATCGAGCAGCAGCAGATCAGGATCCGTGGACAAGGCCCGCGCGATCTCGAGGCGGCGTTGCTCGCCGAAAGGAATTGTGGCGGCGAGGGCGTCGCGTCGGTGGCTCAGGCCGATGAACTCGAGGATCTCGTCGGCGTGCGCGCGGATCGCACGCTCCTCCGGCAAGGGCCCGAGCCGAAAGAACATCCGCAGCAGGCCGGCGCGCGTGCGGCAATGGCGGCCGATCATGACGTTCTCGAGCACGGTCATCTGAGAGAACAGCCTGATGTTCTGGAAGGTGCGGCTCATCCCGAGCATCACACGCTCGTGGGACTTCAGCCGCTCGAGCGGCCGCCCCTTGAACAGGATGGAGCCTTCGTCGTGGGTGTGGAGCCCTGTCACGCAGTTGAACAGCGTGGTCTTTCCGGCGCCGTTGGGCCCGATGATCGCGTGAATGGTTCCGGGCTCGATGCAGACGTCCACCCGGCTCACCGCCACCAGGCTGCCGAATCGCTTTGTCACCCCTGTCACCGCGAGGATCGTCATGTCAGACACCTGGGGAGCAGGGGCGCACGGTCGTGCGCCCCTCTCATCCGGTTCGACGTCGCGCTTACCGCATCTTCAACGCCGCCGCCTTCCCCTCACCGACGGGGACGAACCTCCCGTTCTGGACCTGGATCAGCGTCCCCTTCTTGATCGCATCGCCGGCGTGCTTGCCGTCGAGGATGTCGACGATGGTAATCTTGCCGTCCGCGCTGGTCAGAGCGGGGAAATCCTTGACGGTGGCCAGCGCATCGCGCACTTTCTTGCGATCCGTCTCGAGCGTCTTCGGCGTGTTGGTGACGTTGGCCTGCTTGATGGCTTGCGCCAACATCTTCATGGCGTCATAACAGTTCGCCGCCGGCCAGTGGGGCGTTTCATTGGGGACCTTGGCCAGCAAGCGCCTCACGTAGCTCTGGTTCATCTCCGTCGTGGCGTCTTTGTCGTACGTCGCATTGTGGACAGCCCCTTCCGACGCGAGACCGGCGTTCTCGACGATGCGCGCATTTCCCATTCCGACGCCGCCGACCCACAACACCCGGAGGTCTTGTTTCTGCGCTTCCTTCATCATGTTGGCCGTTTCGACCCAGGTGCCGCCGACGGCGATCATGTCGGGGTTCTTGGCCTTGATCTTGGTGATGTGGGCGCTGAAGTCCGTGTCCCCGGTGAGGTAGTCCACCTCCTCCACCACCTCGATCCCGGACTGCTTGAGTCGCGGACGGAACGTGTCGTGCCCCAGGCTCTTCGAGTAGGCGTCCTTGACGTCGGTGAGGATGGCCGCCTTCTTCACCCAGGGATAATGCTCCTTGACCCACTTGAGGGTTTGCGGGACCAGGACGTTCTCGTCGACCGTGTTGCGGAAGGCCCACGAGTACGGCGCGGACACGCCCGGCTTGGTCGAGGTCGGCGAGAAACAGAGAATTTTCGAGCGCTCACAGATCGGAAATACCGCTTCGGCCTCCGCGCTCCACTGCGGGCCGTGCGCGGCGAGGACCTGGTCCTTGTCGATCAGACCTCGTGCCAGCTGAATGGCCAGGGCGTTGTCGCCCTCGGTGTCCTTCGTGATCATCCTGAGCTTCCGGCCACCGATCCCGCCGGCGGTATTGATCTCTTCCACCGCGACTTCGGTGGCGGCCCGGCTCTGGACGCCGTAGCTGGCCCCCTTCTTGGTCAGCGGCACCATGAACCCGACGACGATCTCATCGCCGAAGGCGTGGGCCAGCGCCGGCAACGCCAGCATGGCGACGAGAGCACAACTGAGGAAGACGAGCGCTCTCTTCATCGTGTCTCCTCTCTCCGTGAGAGAATCCTTAGGGAACTGAGCGCTGGGGCGTCATGTCCCGGTCACCACCTCCTTCCGTGCGCCGGCACGAAGCCACCGTCGAATGCTGAGCGTGTCTCGCCCGAGAATGCCTTGCGGTCGAAAGATCATCACCAGGATGACGATGCTGCCCCAGACCTCCCAGCGCCAGTCCGCCAAGAACTGGAGCGCGGTGGAGAGGTACGTGATGACGAACGCGCCGAGCAGGGGACCGTACAACACGTCCATACCTCCGAGCACCATGTACATCGCGATGTCGACGCTGCGCTTGAAGTCGAAGTTGTCGTACTGGATGAACACGGCATGGTGGGCGTACAGGCCGCCGCCGACGCCAGCGACGAACGCGCCCGCCGCGAAGGCCGTGAGCTTCGCACGCGTGACGTCGATGCCCATGGCTTCGGCCGCGGTCTCGTCCAGCTTGACCGCGTCAAAGGCCCGGCCCATCCGTGACCGGCGCAGGCGCGCCAGAAACAGCACGAGGAGCCCCAGGAAGCCGTACACGTACCACGGATTGGTATAGGGAAAGATGCCCCGGATCCCTTCGGCGGCGCCCGTGGGCTTGAAATTGAGGAAGAAGACCTCGACCACCTGGGCAAAGGCAAAGGTCACGAGCGCCAGGAGCAAGCCGCGCAAGCGCAACACCGGGACACCGACGAGGAAGCCGGCGAGTCCGCTCCCCAGCCCCGCCACGAGAAGGGCGATTGGGAACGAGACGCCGGCGTAGAGCGTCAGCACCACGGCGATGTGCGCGCCGATGGACATGAAGCCCGCCTGGCCGAAGGACAGCTGCCCGACCGTCATGGGCAGGAACATGCTGAGCCCCATGATCATGTTGATTCCGATCGTGATCAGATCTGCCTCACCGAGAGTGAACACGCCGGTGACGACGCCTACGAGAGAATCGATCACCGCTTGCATGGACGCACCTCCCTACCGGCCCGCTTCGATCTGCAGGCGACTGCCGAACAGCCCTGTCGGTTTGTAGAGGAGGATCAGGATGAGAATGCCGAAGGCGAAGCCGTCCTTCCACGCAGGGACCAGATACGCGACGCTCATGGTCTCGATCATGCCGAGGATGAGCGCGGCCACCATGGCTCCGACAATGTTCCCGGATCCGCCGAAGAGCATGATCGTCAGGCCCTTGAGCCCCAGGGCCCCTCCCATCAGCGGCGTGATGTTGTAGGCGAGGCCGATCAGCACGCCGGCCGCGCCCGCCAGAGCCGAGGCGATGCCGAAGGTCCAGATCGTGATCCAGTGCACGTTCACGCCGAGCAGCCGGGCGGTCTGCGTATTTTCCGCACAGGCGCGCATCGCCCGCCCCATCGTGGTCTTCTCGACGAAGAAGTAGAGCCCCACCATCAGCACGAGCGACGCGGCGACGATAAACATCTGCACGTACGTGATCCGGAAGGCCCCGAGATGCAGATCGTACTTCTTGAGCTCGTCGAACATCGCGACCGGAAAGCTGCGCTGCTCGGAGCCGAAGAGCTTCACCGCGGCCTCTTGCAACACGAAGGCCACGGCGATGGTGGTGATCAGCGGCGTGATATGGAGCTGCCGGCGCCCGAGCGGGCGAAAGGCGACGAGCTCGACGACGATGCCGACGACCCCGGCGCCGATCATCGCCACGATGAGGACCAGCCACAGCGGTAGGACCCCGACCTGCGACATGGCGATGATCACGAGGGTGAGCCCGACGTACGAACCGATCATCGCGACTTCCCCGTGCGCGAGGTGCAGGAGATTGAGCACCCCGAAGATCAGCGTGTAGCCGATGGCGACGAGGGCATAGCCCCCTCCCAGCATCAGCCCATTGATGACCTGTTGGATGAACGTCGCGAGCGCGGCCATCGTCTACCTCCCCACTCGCTTGCCCAGTCTGTCGATCTTCTCCTGCACCGCCACCAGATTTGCATCGTGCTGGAGCGCCTGGCGATAGGCCGCGAGTGCCGCGTCGGTCTGCCCCAGCGCTTCGTGGCTGGCTGCGAGATTGACGTAGGCAACGGCGTATCCGGGCGCCTGCGCGATCGCCTGGCGGTAGGCGCTGAGGGCCTGACGGTAGCGCTCTTGCTGGTGGTACACAAGGCCGAGATAGTTGTAGGCCTCGGGATTCGTGGGGTGGAGCGCGATGGCGCGACGGTACTCGACTTCGGCGTTGGCGTAGGTGCCCAGGGAGGTGTAGGCAAGACCGAGAAAGAGATGAGCAGCGTCATTGCCCGGTTGCAACGTGATGGCCCGGCGCAAGGCCCTCACGGCCGCGTCGGCTTCGTCGCTGCGCAGGTATCGCAAACCGAGCTGGTAGTAGCTGGTGGCGCTGTCGGGATCGATCGTCAGGAGGCCTTCCGAGCCCAGGGCCAGCGCGACGGGCTTGCCCAGCTCGAGCGCGCGCTTGATCAAGAGCTTCTCGCGGTTGTTACGCGCCTGCGGGTGGGTCGGGTCGAGCGCCAGGCCCCGATCGTACGCACGCAGGGCTTCAACATCGCGTTCTTCCGCCTCGTAGTAGCGAGCCAGGGTGAAAAACCCCTGCGATGAATGCGGGGCGAGTGCCGTCACCTTCTCGAAACACTCGATCGCGCTGTCGAAGCGCCCGTCGCTGGCGTATAACTCGCCTAGGCGGGCTTGGACCGTCGGGTCCTTGGGATGCTCTTTGGCGCGCCGCAGGCGCTCGACGAGATCGATGCTCTGTCCGACGACGCCGGCCAGGTCGGGCCGCAGATCCTTCGCCTCCTGATAGGCCGCAATCGACGCCTCGAAATTCCCCTGCGCCGCGTAGCTGACGCCCAGGTGGATGTAGGCAGGCGCGTGGCGGGCGTCGACCGCTAGAACCCCCCGAAAGCGTCGAATCGCCTCGTCGTAGTCCTGCTCGTTCCAGGCGATGTAGCCGAGCTTGCTCAGGCTCTTGATGTCGTCCGGGCGGCGTTCCAGCGCCGCGAGCGCGTGGCGTTTGTGAACCGCGGCAATGCCGAGCGCGAACTTGATCCCGTCGTCTTGCGGGTCCAGCTTGAGGGCCTTGCGATACGCGCGGGTCCCGTCCTGCAGCTGACGGCGCCAGTTGGCCAGGTAGCCGCGCACGATGTAGTGGGAGATGCGCCGCTGGACGGCCACGCGCCCTCGGATGCTCTCGCGCTCTGACAGAGAGCTGTCCCGAAACGCCAGGAGGGGCGTGACGTCATCGGTAAAGTCAGCAAGCTCGGCGAGGTTCTCCTCGACTGGGTCGCGCCAGGAGAGGCCGTAGAACTCCACGTACGGACGGTCATAGGTGTTGAGGCGTGTATTCCCCGCCGCGTACCGGCGCACCGTGTCCGCCCGCATGGCGAAGCTTTCAAGGAACTGCCACGGGGTGGCCACGTGGACTTCGGCAAGGTCACGTTGAATGGACGGGGTGTGGAAGTGGGCTTCGAGCTGCGCGACATCGATCTGTAGAGGCTCGAGCGTGCCGAGGAGCAACGTGTAGCCTTTGAAACGGTTCAGCCACATCGTGGCGTGCGGGTAGACGTCCTGAAAGGTGCGCGCGATCATCTTCAGGCTCGCGTTGTCGACCTGGTGATAGGGCAGCCACTGAACAAAGATCCCGCCCGGCTTCAGGACCCGCTTGCTCAGCTCGTAGAACTCCCGCGTGTACAGGTTGCCGTTGCCAGCGTGCTTGGGGTCGAGGGTATCGACCGACAGCACGTCGTAAGTCTCGGGTGAGACCAGGAGGTAGTTGCGCCCGTCGTCGATGATGACCCGCACGCGCGGGTCGGTCAGGACGTCGTGATTGACCTCGGGAAAGAAGCGCGCTGCGCGGATCACGCCGGGAACGAACTCGACGATGTCGAGCCGTTGCAGCGCCGCGTAGCGACTCAGCGACCAGGCCGTCCCGCCCGCGCCGAAGCCGATCACCAAAACCCGTCGCGGCGCCGGGTGCAGCAGCATCGGCAGATGCGCGAGCATTTTCTGGACTTCGGGATAGTCGTTCACCAGCGCCACGTCCGGATTCGGACTGCCGGTCCCCGCGACCGACCAGCCGTTGATGCTCAACAGCCTGCGGTCGTACATGTCGGTGGCCACTTTCACGACGCCGGCGACGTCCTCCTCGTAGTGCAGAACCTCTTTCTCCGGCTCGCCCGCGATATCGGCGAAACGGAACGTCGGCGTCGTGACCATCACGGCGATGAGGCAGCTCAGCGCGCCGGCATAGAGCGCCCCCTGGCGGAGGGGCGATGTGGAACTGGACGCCAGCAGGACGCCCCCGATTCCCACGCTGAGCAGTGCCGTGAGCGCCAGGCTGTGATGGATTCCGAGGAGTGGAATGGCCACGAAACCGCTGACCCAGGCGCCCGCGATGGCGCCGAGCGTATTGCAGGCATAGGCGGTGCCGACGCCTCGGCCGACCACCTGGGGGCCGTGCGTCACGATCTTGCTGACCAACGGAAAGGTCGCGCCCATGCAGAGCGTCGGGGGAAGGATCACGACGAACGTCTTCAGAAAGGTGAGCCCGAGCGGAGCGCCCCAGTAGGCGTTACTGAATCCTTCCCACCACCCGTCGAGGCCATAGAACAGCCGCCCGAGGATCGCGATGGTCAGAATCCCATAGATGCCGATCCCCACCTGTAGCGCGCCGAGCAGCGCCAGCACGTTCCCCGAGCGGTCGCTGATGCGTGCAACCAGCACGCTCCCGAGGGCCAGCCCGCACAGGAAGGTCGTCAGCATCGCGCTGAAGGCATAGGTCGAGTTCCCGACGAAAAAGGTCAGCGCGCGGGTCCAGATCACTTCATAGGACAGCGCCGCACACCCGGCCAGGGCGAACGACCACAGGACCCGGCGTACGGTCCTGTCGTCGTAGAGAGCGACCGCGGGAGCCGTATCTCGTGGCGAGCTCGACGACGCCTCCCGAGCGTCTGGCGCCTCGATCCACCGCTGTCCGACCCACACCACGAGGGCAATTGCGAAATTCAACGCGGCCCCGATCCACACGGTCCGGGACAAGCCGAGGGAACCAATCAACATGTAGCCGGCCATGAAACAGCCGAGCACGGCGCCGCCGGTGTTGAGCGCGTAGAGGGCGCCGACATTCCATCCCAGCGTGGCGGAACTCTGCACCAAGTATCGGCTCAGCACCGGCAAGGTCGCGCCCATCAAAGCCGTGGGCACGCATAGAAGACAGAAGGCGAGGAGAAAGCGCACGAGGCTGAAGAGCCAGAACGAAGAAGACAGCGATTGGTGCAACAAGACGTAGAGAGGCGTCAGGGCCTGGAGGACTACCGGGAAGAGGAGGGCGCTCAGACCAATCCCAGCCTCGAGACCCGCGTAAACGGCGAGAACACGCCGCCGGCGATCGATATACCTCCCGATCCAGAAACTGCCCATCGCGAGTCCGGCCATGAACGACGCGAGGACCGTGCTCACGGCAAGGACCGTATCGCCGAACAACAGATGGAGCATACGGGCCCACGCCACTTCGTAGAGCAGGCCGCTGATGCCGGACAGGAAACAGAGGGCCAAGACGACGCGACGCCAGATCCGGACGAGGAGAGCGGATGCGACAATCGCCATGGCTCCATCCAAGTGACTGCTTCCCCAGGACACGTCATCGTCGCGGAGCCCCAACGCACGCGCCGCGCCCTGAGCTGGATCGGACAACTATAGCCGAAGCGCGGCGGGACGATCCTTCGTCCCCTGCTCATCGACGACCCAGACCGCATGCGTCTGATCCGCCCAGTCGACTCCCAGGTAGTAGCGCGGCAAAAACCGCGACAGGATATAAGGCGACGAATAAACCTCTGCGTGTCAACAGCTTCGATCCCAACATCCGAATCTGCATCCATATGCTAGGCACCAATAGAAGCACGGCCACCAGCAACAAAACGACTTCTCGTGTTCCTATGAGTCCTCCGTTTATCCATACCGACCCATTCGGCCTGCTCAAGTTTTCGAGCTTTGGGAGTTTTCAACTTAGGGCAGTTGCAACCCCGGCGGTCCTATGCTGCGGCGTGCAAGGGAACCTTGGGTATAGACTAGGCACGACGCAAACCTCGCCATCAGCGGTGCAGCTACAGAGCTACGCTAACGTCCACATGCTCAGAGGATTCGGACTGTCGGCAGGACGAGGAGCACAACTCGGTTTCGCCTTTGCCGATGTCGAGGAACTTCCCCAGCTGAGGGAGTTGGCACTGGACACGCCGTGGTTCGGTGTTTCGTTTCTCTTCCGCAAGGGAGGGTTCCCCATTCCTGTAGGTGGAGCCATTGGCGGTTCGTCTTGGGGCGGGTCCGCGACAGCTTCACACCCCGACTGGCCTGGTAAGGAATGGACCCTCCTTTGGGGGGTGCCTGGCGCCGGAAACGCAATCCTCTTGGGTCGACGGAAATGAAAGGCTGGTGGATCCTGGGTCGTGAGCCGGCCAAGCTCGTTATAGAAGCTCCCGGGTCGGGCACGAGTGCGCTACCGCAAGTCATGCGGACGTTCGAGAAGTTCGGGACCGCTACTCAGGAATTGAAGAGCCAGGCACTCTCGGCCGCGCTCCCTGCACGAAAGCTACTGGGGTGGGAGTACAGCAAGAAGCACTGCATTCCGTGCACGATCGAGCTTGTCCCGTCGCGCGCGGCTCAGGGCGAGAGACTGGTGGTGACTTGAGACGTTTCCCTCGTCCGAGGGCGAAAACGCCCCTTCGGATACGTGTGGTCGTCAGTCACCTTGGTTATTGGCATCATCGCTTTGATCATCGGACGAGGAATGACGCTTGACGGTCTGGCGAATTTTTCTGGTGGCCTTCCTTGGACCGTGGGTGATTCTTCAGCTCGCCTTCTTTCTGGACTGCTTTC
>Ga0209283_10001610_pt1 | contig 12393 bp, 9 predicted proteins | sample CZO8metaG_2_FD_188354 | JGI IMG/M metagenome (GOLD analysis project Ga0209283, IMG submission 188354) | Vadose zone soil microbial communities from the Eel River Critical Zone Observatory, Northern California, USA - CZOApr15con2H1.8 metaG... | ecosystem: Environmental > Terrestrial > Soil >...
GATCAACCCGCTTGGCACACAGCGTGACGGCCTGATTACGGAGGAGTCGCACAGCGAAACCGGTGATGGCGATCCTGGCTGGGACGGCGTCTGGACCTCGCAGGCTCGAATCACCTCAGAGGGATGGGCAGCCACTATCGGGATTCCCTTCTCTACGCTGAATTTCATGCAATCGCGCGACGTCGTTTGGGGACTGAATTTCAAGCGCTTTATTCGGCGAAAGAACGAAGAAGACCTGTGGTCTGGCTGGCGGCGCGTCTTTGGCATGACCAAGATCAGCCAAGCGGGTGAACTGCAGGGTATTTCCGAGATCGGCAGCGGGCGCCTCTTCATCATCAAGCCTTATGCATTGGGTGGATTCCGCCACTTGCCTCCGAGTGCAACCGACACCGGCCTGACACCGGGTACGAGCGCGCTGCACACCGGCGGCGTAGATATCAAGCTAGGACTTCGTTCCAATGTGGTGGCTAATCTGACCGCCAATACGGACTTCGCCGATGCTGACGTGGATACGCAGCAGTTCAATCTGACGCCGTACAAAATTTTCTTTCCTGAGAAGCGCCAGTTTTTCCTGGAAAATGCCGGTATCTTCGACTTCCCCCTCGGCAGTGGCGAGAGCGCAGACCGGCTGTTTTTCAGCCGAGATATCGGGATTGATCCAGTTACCGGTCAGGAGGTTCCGATCAACGGCGGCGGAAAGATTACTGGGTCATTGGCTGGCTTTGATTTGGGAATCATGGACGTGGAAACGCGCCACTCCGGCCCCAATCCTTATGCCAACTATGCGGTCGTGCGGCTTAAACGTTCGCTGCCGGGCGGCTCTTACCTCGGGGCGATGGCGATCGACAAGCGCTCCGGGAGTGTTACTGACAGCTTTAACCAGGCTGGGGGCTTGGATGGACGCTTTGTGCTGGTAAGAAATCTGGTGCTGAATGGCTTTGCCGCCCAGACACGCACATCCAATTTTTCCGGAGCCCAAACCGACCTTGGTGCAGGCCTCAGTTATCAGAGCAATTGGCTGGACCTGCTTGCCGGTCATCGCAAGATCGGTGCGAATTTCAACCCAGAGGTGGGGTTCCTCGAACGTACCGACTGCATATGCGACTTTCTCGATCTGAATTTCAAAGCTCGACCGAAAATCCGCGGCGTGCGCGAATTGAACTTCGAAGGGTTCATCTTCCACGCACCCGATACGCGTGGCGCGCTCCAGACACAGGAATGGCAGAGTACGTTCCGAGCCAACTTCCACAATGGCTCCTACAGCGACGATGACATTGTCGATGTATTCACCCAGCGCATCATTGAACCATTCAATATTTACAAGCAGGTAGTGATCCCAGTCGGTCTCTACCACTGGACTCGCCACCAGGTGACTTATGGCTCGCCGCAGGATCGGCGACTCACTTGGAGTCTTTACGAACGATTCGGCAGCTATTACAACGGGCGCTTGAACGAGGCGCGTATTCGCGGCACGTATAGAGCAAACGAGCGACTTTCGTTCAGCTTAAGCGAGCAGTGGAACCGGTTCCGGCTGCCTTTTAGTGGGGGGAACTTCTCTGTGCTTTTCGGGAGTTTGCAGACGAATTATTCGTTCTCGCGCTTTCTGACGCTGTCCACGATCATGCAGATGGATACGGCCAACACCCAGGCCGCGAGCGCCAACATTCGCCTGCGCTGGAATTACCGGCCTGATAGCGACCTTTACGTGATCTACACCGCCGGACAGCGGTTCGCCAGCCTCGCTGCTGCCAACCCGACTCAATTGATGGAGCACCGCTTTGCCGTAAAGTTCACCTACTCGTGGCGACCCTGAGCGCTACGCTCGGTCCAGCCGCCCTCGGCTGGGCCCAGCCGAGCTCGGCGACTTTATAACAGGGCGTCCTCAACCCGCCATCGCCAGCCGTGTCGTCATTCCACATCGATTGGCGCTGACATACCTGGCGAGAGGTTACCGAGCGGGAGGGCAAGCGGTGTGGTTTACGACGACCAATCTTAGCCACGTCATCGAGACGTTGGAAGTGGCAACCCCGCTTCAAGGCATGTCTCTGGCGACCCGCCTTCAGAGAACCTAGGCACTCCCGAGCCGTTCTTGGCCCCACCAGCCAGGCTGTCATCTAAAACATGAGCGTGCTCTGGCGATACAAACAGCTCCGTTCCTCCTAAATTGGCAAGGCCGCACGCATAACCAATCTTCGGAAACGCTGAACGGTACCTCTGTTCCGCCACATTGATCGCCCTGATCGCGGAAACCGCGGACTGCTCATTTGCAGCAATCCTTGTCCGCAGGAGGTTAGGGATCAACATGGCAGCGACGATCAGCACAACGGGAATAATCAGTGATTATCCTGTTGACACAGATGCGACACTGAAAGGGCCGTGAAAGGGAAAAATGTCCGGGATCAGGCAGCCATCGGTTCAGCTTCGACGCGCCACTTGTGGTTCTGCAACCAAGTCGCAATGATGCGCTCAGACCTGCCGCGACCATGTATAGAGGTGAGCCATTTTTGGAACTGATCGCTGCTGGATAGGGAGTTCTTTAGCTTTAGGTCTCCAGATAAATCCCTGTAGATTAGGCGGACCAGTTTATCGCGACCTTCAGCAAATGTAAGGGTATCGCTAGACTCAAGGGTGCATAAGCGCTGTGGAGTCAGGCCGATCATCGCAGCGAAGTCAAGTTGTCGTTGCTTCAGGCGTTTTCTCAGATACCTCACCTGAGAGCCGGTGAGCGGGGAGCTCTTTTCTACGATAGTGCGACCAATCGCTGCGAGCAGATGCTTAAGGGCGGGGATTTCTGCAGACTGTTGATTGCACCGTTCGCAAATCCAATACTTGACACCTACCAGATCGACATTGTTCAAACCTGAACCAACGAAGTGATACGGTCGCTCAGGCGTAGCCATGTGTTCGGTTGCGGTGGATTCGCAATCATGCGTGAAGGTGCTCATGATGCCGCTTTAATATTTCGTAATCACTCTGAGCGTTCCGGTCTTGGTACGGGGGAGAAGAACTAAGTGCAATTCGTCTCCCTCTATATCGGCAGTGCGGATCGTATACTTGAATAGACCTTCTTCTTTCGCAGGCTCAGTCTTTTCAAGAATCCAACTGCTCCGTTCCAACCCGTATTCGACGTCATCAGCACTAATATTCCTGTAAGCTCGATCAAACTCTGAGTGAAAGTCTTCTCTCCACCAGCCCTTATCGAGCGCTTTATTGACAAATTGTCGGAGTGCGATCGCCGACAGCGGCTTCCGACCAGAACTTAACATAATATTAAGTGTGTCAGTAGGCAAATGCAATCAACCTGTTGAAAAGTCTGATTACGGTAGTGCATCTTTGCATGCATTACCGCTAAGTAATCTCCTTTAGCCACAACGAGTTGCACCGTTGTCCCGTTTTGAGCCTTGGCAATTTTTTTTGCCCTACAGCGAGTGACCGTTCAAGGCAATTGACAAAGCATATTTCGCTTGCAACCATAGCGAAGGTGGGCAGGGAATTTGAACCCATCGCCTCACGGACGATTCCAATTTATGGGATCGGTTACGCCACCTGCCGCTTACCCGCCACAGACGAAAGCTCACCACGGCTCGATTCGCGTCCCGCTGAAGAGATTAGCGAATCGGGCCTTCGTGTTATGGCTTCGCGCACGGTGAGTGCCGTGATGCGCTCGGCCAAATGTCTCTCTTCATAGTGTCACGGTTACTGTGCACACACCTCCGCGCCCTGCTGTACGATTTCCACAGCATTTAAGACTTGACATGTTCGGGAATCGAACTAAGATGAGGTCGGTCTAAAAAGTTCGATTCTGTACTCTCACTTCGGATTCTCACTTCGAAAGAGCGATTTCAAAAATGGGCAGCCTGCCAGGGTTGCTCTCGGCTTTTTGGCCAGCATCCATCGTATGCTTGATGTCGCGAGTGTCAATACTGAAGTGCTGTGGAAATGTCGCATTTTCGGTGCAAAGATCAACGCAAGTAACTGCCATACAATTAGTGCACATTGGGTATCATCTCAAGTATGAAGGTTAATAAGCAGAAGTTCGATGCGCTGCTGGATCGGCTATCCGCACACCGCCGACGAAGCGCAAGGAAATAAAACCGGGGCAAAGAAGGCCCGGCAGGTAAGCTCGCCAGCCTAAGCTGCCGGGAAACGGTACAAGCCGGTCCCGATCACGTTCTCGTACCGCAGAAAGTCCCGGTCGTTAGTGAAGACTTGCCACCGACGGCGACTTGCAACGGCGCAGATAAGCATATCGACCGAGGAATTGGACACTCCCCGCAACGCGGCACTGGTTGCTCATGCGGGCTGCTTCCTCATAATCCTCAGCAACCAGCCCAGTCTCACTAAAGGCCCGAAGGTGGTCACGGAGGCGGCGAAACTGATTCTCTTCGCGAATGCCGGAGAGCAACTCTTGCCGGATTGGCCCTATCAGCTGCGCTCTACCTTCTCTAATCAATTCAGCTAAAGCTGCCGTGAGAGTTTGTTCCTTAGGATTCAGTGGCTCTTTTCTTCGCCGTAGTGCTAGTGGTCCGAATTTACCACGAAGGACACGACGGAATAAGAAAGGAACCGTAAAAGGTGCCCCCTTCGTGTAACTTCTTGTCCTTTGTGGTTTATGAAATTAGGACACCGAATTTAACCACGAAGGACACGACGGAATAAGAAAGGAACCGTAAAAGGTGCCCCTTCGTGTAACTTCGTGTCCTTTGTGGTTTATGAAATGAAATTAGGACACCACCGGGATGTGCGTCCTCCTGGAAGCTTGGGACCCCCAAAAAACCGGGGAGGGTTTTACCCCTCCCCCGAGTCAGGCCTGCGTTGCGGATGAAAATCTATGGCTGTACTTGTGCCTGCTGCTGTTGCTGCTCGTCCAACTCGACGCCATCCCCGACGTGAACATCTTCAAGAGCGAAGACGACCATGCCGGTAGCAGTGGTGGGCGTTACGCCGATCACGACAATCTCACCCACGGCTCGGCGGGGCAGATCGCGCACATGTATCTGGGGGCCCTTGCCTTTTGTGAACCTCTTGGCCTCGAAGGAGGGCGGCCGCTTTTGCGTTTCTTCCACAGTGGACGCCTTGAACGAGATTGAATCCACCGGATCTCTTAAATCGGCTTCGTAGGCACGCACGGCGCGGAAGTAGTCGCCGACTTTCACACCCTGGTTAGAACCCACATTCATGTAGGCCTTCATGCCGGTCCCCAGCGTCGTATCAAAGTCCTTAGCCAACACGATCCGACCGGTAAGTTTACCCGTGGCGGGCACGAAACGATCGAAGCGCAGGGGCGGGTGAAATGAGACTGCAGGTTTCTCGACGAACGGCACAGCTAAATCGCCCGGGTTCACCGGATCGCAGCTGAACTCGATTTGGGCAATCGCGGTCTTGCTACGGGTGTCGATGATGCGCACGCGCCCGATCTCGGCGTAAGGCTGGCCCGCTGCGGCTATTGCCGCGTGTTGACCCTGGAAATTCTCGAAGCGATTGGGATCTGCCAACTCACGCACAATGGTGTACTGCGTGCCAGTCTGGTACCCGCTACCGGCCAGGTACACGACTTCGCCGGTGGCAAACTTCGTGGTGTTCGGGGTTTGCAGTCCGCCAGCCACAAAATTTGAGTTAGGCAGGACTTGCTTGCTGATGAAGCCGGCACAATACAGATCGGCGTAAGTGGGTGTCTGGACGCGCTCGGTAGGGGAACTCACCGACGTGTTGACGGTCCCTTGGGAACTGCTTTGATCCGCTGGAGCTGACGCGGGCGCGGGGTTCGATTGCTGGGCCCATGCGGCAACGCTCAGCATCAGCAACAACAGTCCTGTTTTCTTCATGTTACCTCCGAGTCGAGGCCCAGTGCTCAGGCCGGCCCCCAGCTAACTGCCAGGCAGACAGGGGCTTCAGCCGGAAAGTAACAGGCAGGTAAAGGTGGGTCAAGGTTACGAGGGTGTTAGGCAACGCACAGAAAAAGTTTTCCCCGCACCCGCATAATCCGTTGTTGCATCTGGAATTACGCCCCTGTAATATCGCGCCCACCTAATCAGGATCATGATATCCGCACAGCCCACCTACGTTCCTCGGTTACTTCCGTTGCGGATGCCCCGGGTCTGCGTCGCGGTCACGGGCAGTGATCCCGCCGAGATGGTCGACAAGGCGGAATCGCTGGCGCGAGACAACCCCTTTCTGGAGTTCAGGTTAGATTATCTTCCACGTCCGGCTCTGGCACTCGCCAAGATCAAGCGCTTTCTGGATACGCATCCTTACGTAGTAGCCGTCGCAACCTGCCGTCGGGCGCTAAGTGGCGGCAAATTCCGGGGCTCAGTCGTCTCCCAACTGGACCTGTTGGCGAAGGCCTCTGCTGCAGGTTGTCAGTTGCTCGATGTCGAATTGCAGACGGCAACCAAGTGCAAGCCACAGCAATTACAGAAATTGCGGAGTCGGGCAGCTCTGATCCTTTCCTTCCACGACTTCCGCGCCACCCGCAAGCTGGAAGAAACTTTGCAGAAAATGCTCGCCTACCCCGCCGACTTTTACAAAATTGTCACTACGGCTACCACCCTGTCGGACAACGTGGTGATGATGAAGTTTCTGGAAAAGCAGAGTGATAAGCATTCGCTGATCGGCCTCTGCATGGGGGAACAGGGAATCATCAGCCGCATCTTGGGAGTGCGAGCGGGGAGCGTCTTCACCTTCGCGTCGGTCAGCCCGGGAGAGGAAACCGCCCCGGGACAGGTGACTGCACAGGACCTCCGCAGTGTGTACCGCATCGAGCAGGTAGACGCGGCAACGCGGGTATACGGCGTGGCCGGCGACCCGGTGACACACTCGCTCTCGCCAGTGATCATGAACGCCGCGCTACGTCGCGAAAACGTAAACGGGGTTTATCTGGCGCTCCATGCCAAAACGCTGAAAGATCTTATGGCCTGCGTGCGGGATATTCCGATCCATGGCCTCAGCATCACAATGCCATACAAAGAGGCGATCCTCCGGCACCTGGACAACACCGATTCGCACACTACTAAGATCGGCGCTTGCAACACCGTGGTGCGCGCGCAGGACGGAAAACTTTATGGATTCAATACCGACACAGCTGGCGTGGTGCGTCCTCTAGAGCAGCGGCTCCCCCTCGACAAAGCTAAAGTACTGGTGTTGGGCGCTGGCGGGGCGGCGCGGGCGGCGGTATTCGGTCTCAAGGAGCGCGGCGCTGAAGTTTGGATCTTAAACCGCACTGCGGAACCGGCTAAGAAACTGGCGCGGCGGGCCCGGGCACGATCCATCAAGCGGGCGGACCTGAAGAAATTGACTTTCGACGTGATCATCAACGCTACCCCTATGGGCATGGGCAATGGCCGCGAGTCTCCGCTCAACGAAAACGAAATCAACACACGCTACCTCTTCGACATGATCTACGATCCACCCGAAACCCGTCTGATGAAAATGGCTCGCGAGCGCGGGGTGCAGGTCATTCCCGGTGTGGAGATGTTTGTGCACCAGGCGGCGCGGCAGTTCGAGATCTGGACTGGCAAGCCGGCGCCTTGGGACGAAATGCTGCGTGTGGTGGCCATCACCCTGCAGGAGCGAGCCGCAGCGAAGAACGCGGCCAGGAACGCGGCCAAGAACGGGACAAAAAAGAAGTAGACCTGGTTCGCGGGGAGCCTGCGGCGTCCCAGGTGTAACTGTGGGGGCGAACGTTGGTGGCCAGGCTTCAAAGATTGTTCCACGTGGAACACTAGGAACACTTGCAAATCGCGATAGTGTTCCACGTGGAACATTTTGTACTAGCGATGTTGTACGTACAGTAATATACGTATCGTATCCGTAAAGGCATGAAAGGGCAGGGGAAACGATGCTCCCGTGTCTGGCGAGGAGCCGAGAACCATTGCTTGGATGAGAGCGAAGGCCACCCGGCCGCGGGCTGCCGATATATCGGCCGAGGTGGGACCGTCTTCACCTCTGGGCTGATAGATTCCATGCTTTGCGCGGCGCAAAAGAAGGATGAGGTACCCGGCAGGAACCGATATTAAATTGATACTGCGTCATGCGCCTCGCATTCGGGGTTCGCATTCCCATCCCTCGAAAAACCGTGAAGGATGGAGCAACCTCGGTGTGTTCGGTGGCAATGAAAGGGTGGGCCAGCCCCCAGCCCCAAAAAGTCAGGGATCGGGGGAAGCCAAATGGGGCCGTCCTGCCTTGGAATTTCATCGCACGAAAACTAGATAGAACAGGCACAGGTACGCAAACAAACCCACAGCCCAATACCAGCCTCGGTTGCTTTTCGGCGTCCAGACCCAAACAAGAATTCCCCCGAGGAGCGCGTGTGGTAGACCCACCAACACCTGCAGCCACAGCGGCCAGTCAGCAAATTTCGTCATAAGTTCAAGATGCTCCCATCGGGGCCATCTGTGCTACGGGACGATGCTCGTTGCCGCGCCAGCACTGCAAAGCAAAAGTGCTCCCGCATCAGCGTCTGTTCCCAGAGTGTATAACGGGGTCGTTACTTTCGACGTAAGCTCTCCGAGCAGCGGCGCAAATTCTCCCCCCGCGCTTTTGGAACCTGCCGCCACAGAAACTTTACCCAGAAACTCAGCGCCGAGTGCTAGCTGATTGCTTTGGGCGTTGTTCGCAACCGGGAATAGCGCTAGCGCACTGAACGCTTGTACGACTCTCCCGGCGGTCGTCTGATGAAAACCGTTGTAGCAGTTTGACGTTTGCGCCTTGACATACTGGTTCATTGAGTTAGCGACGGCACCAGGATCAGGCCCGTTGTTTGCGGGGGGCGTCCCCGGCTTCTGAGAGTTAGGTTCGCTCGGCGTTGGTACATGCCCGATGAAGAGCCCACAGCCAAAGCACTCACGTCCTGGTGGTACTACAATGATTACGGGGACCGAGCCGCCCGGAACGCCAGGGACTATAGGAGGAAGTGCCACGACGTTGACTGGTGGCTGCGGGGGGACTGGAATGGGACAGGTCTTACCCTGAGGGCAGTCGGTTAGCCCCAGCGGGTCTACGGCACCCAAAGGATTGTTAGCCACATATGCATAACGGTTCCAGGTCTGCGGGTTCCTTAAGTCAATGACACCCAGTCCTGCCGGGTCGGGCGAGATCCAGCGGCCCTGATTGGCGTTGTATTCACGGAACAGGAAGTCGTACGTTCCGGACACGGTGTCCTGATCATTTCCCGTGAAACTAGGGTCGACCGTGCCGGATTCAGCGTAGTTCTCTCCGTAAGGCGCGTAGGCATCGTCAGAGAACTTGGTGCGGCTAGTTGTTGAAGAAAAGCGTGAGCTGCCAAGCCAATCGCTGTAACGGTAGTGAAACGTCGTATCGTATACGGCTGTGGCTCCTCCCGGCAACGGCAGGTTGATTGTCTTCCGCGTCTGACCGCTCATGATCGCTGTTTTCCCGACTGGACTGTACAAAATTTGTGTATACACTCCCCCGCGATTCTGTTCAACCATGCGACCAAGAGCATCGTAGGTCAGGCCCACGGTGTCGATAGTCACCGGATGTCCATCAGTATCCCAAGTATAGGTGTGGAAACTGTCATTAAGCGCGGGTGCCCTGGTCGGCGAAAGCTGGACGTAGGAATTTTGATTGGGCGCTCTCGCATCCCCGGAGGGGATGTCCGAAGGGAAAAATCATGGCCGACTAACTAGGTCGAATCGTGCCCTCCAAACAAGGGATGGTGGAACGACTCGTCCACCGCTAAGTGATTCCAGATGCGTTTCCCAGAGTTCTGGTCCTCAAACCTTCTGGCGACGCGGCGGTGCTCAGCGCACCGCACAGGAAACCGCTGTCCTTGACAACGCCTTCGCTCTTATCGATGGGCAATGCAACAATTTAAAAAAAGCGCGATTTGAGCTGCTGGCATTTCCTCCACCTTCACCGACACTATGGTTCCGGAGATAGGAATTGTGGATATCGAATCGGAATGGACAGCGCAAGATCGGGAACAGGGGGCGTCCGGGGGACCGATTCGGATTTTCCTCCGCCCAGGTTAGCGCCCAAAACCGGGGCGCGAACCTGGGGCACCCGGCCCCTCCCGGCAACGGAAGATTGATTGTCTTCCGCGTCTGACCATTCATGATCGCTGTTTTCCCGACTGGATTCAACCATGCGACCAAGAGCATCGTAGGTCAGGCCCACGGTGTCAAATGCACCATTGGTAGTTACTCTGTTTGTACGTCTCGTATTTACTCTGTTTGTACGTCCGGAAAAGGGGCGTTGCGGGAGCCGCGCTTTGTTTATAGACTCCACACGCTACCCATCAAACGCGTTTCATTCGTGAACTAATCGTAGCCCCGCTGGCTCCCAATTCGGCTCCTCCGGAGACCCTATGCTCAACCCGCACAAGTGCTGGTTTTCAATTTTGCTGCTCAGTCTGGTCGCCGTTCCTTTTGCTTCGGCAGATTCCATCTCCCTGGGCAATGCATACGCGCTGCAAAACAATGGTTTTACCCAGGTAGAACTGTCCAGTCATCCCGGGATACCGTTGTTCCCGAGTTTTGACGCGCCCCCCTTCCAGACTTCACTCACCATTGGAGTACCACTAACGGGAGTAGTGCCAGGCGGCGCGAACGATACCCTGATGATCACATCACTTATTCTGGGGAATACATTGACCCAGCAGTTCTCGATTCTGGCTGGAACCTATCCGCCACCCGGTTCGACCAGCTTCGCGGTATTTTTCACATTTCAGTATCCGTCGGGTATCTTTCACCCCACGCCAGTGAAGCTGGACATCTCGATTCTCGACGGCAGCCAAACGCTCAGCTCGGCAAGCTACGTTTTTACCTTTGTCGAGCCCGCGCCGGAGCCCACGACTCTGGTGTTGCTCGGCACGGGTCTAGCGGGCACGTTGGCGGCAAAGATGAAGCGACAACGCTAGACGGAAAAGGATTGTTCAAGGATTGTCGGCATACGCTTGTGCCAGCCGGTCGCTTGTTCGTAAGCGTGTGCTAGCCTGAATACCCAATCTTCCCGCCAGTGTGGACCGATGATTTGCAATCCAATGGGAAGGCCCTCGGCAGTGAAGCCGCACGGAATGGAAATCGCGGGCAAACCCCAGACATTAAAAGGCCGCGTATTGCGCAGCATGAGAATTTCGCGCGGGCGGAGGACATCGGGATTGTCTTCGAGTTCGGCAATAGTGGGAGGGGAAATCGGCGTGGTTGGAGTGACGAAAAGGTCTACGTTTTCAAATACTGAGCTGATGGTGCGGCGAGATTCATCGAGTTCGCGGCGGCGGTGGATATAGTCAGCCCCGCTCACACCAGCGCCAGTACGGATGCGGCGCAGCGTCTCCGCTTGGTAGAGCTCGGGAGTCTTGGCCACGAACTCGGCGTGATACGCGTGGGATTCAGCAGTCTGTAAGGCGCGGTCGGTACTCACCGGCAATGTTACTTCGCGGACATTCCCGGTCAGCTTCTGAATTACCGATAGCGCCTGGTTGACGCCTGCTGCAATTTCCGGATCAAGATCCTCAAGGAAAAACGAGCGAGGCACGCCCACACGCAGAGGCTTTGGGTTTTCGCGGAGTGCTGCGACGTAGTCCGTCACAGGCACATCTGCGCTGGTGATGTCTTTCGGATCGTAACCAGCGATGGCTTGTAAAAGTATGGCAGCATCGGAAACCGTTGCTCCAATCGTTCCGACGTGGTCGAGCGACCACGACAGGGGGATTACGCCGCGGGCGCTGACACATCCGTAGGTCGGCTTCAGACCTACGACACCGCAAAAAGCCGCCGGTAATCGGACGGAACCGGCGGTGTCGGTTCCGATCGCGCCGTAACCGAGTCGGGCAGCAACCGCGGCGGCCGAGCCACCAGAGGAACCACCCGCAATGCGGCTTACATCCCACGGATTGCGCACTTCTCCGAAATAGCTGATGACCGAGCTGGCCCCGTAAGCGAACTCGTGCAAGTTCTGTTTGCCAATCAACACCGCGCCCGCAACTTTTAAGCGGCGGACGCTCTCGGCATCCTCGGCGGGCACGCGGTCTTTGAACAGTGCGCTGGCCGCGGTGGTGAGGATGCCAGCAGTGTCGATCACATCTTTCAAGCCAATCGGAATCCCGTGCAGCGGCCCGCGCCATTCGCCCTGCTGGATTTCTTGCTCGGCGGCCCGGGCCTGAGCCATCGCAGATTCCGCAGTAACCGTAACGAAGACGTTGAGCGCGGGGTTGAGTTTTTCAATCCGTGCCAAGCACTCGCGTGTGAGTTCCACGGGTGAGATCGATCTCTGCCGTATCAGATCACTGAGTTCGAGGATCGTAGTCTGCAATTTTTAGTCCTCTGGAGCAGGGAGACTATTATCGTTGAAATGCAAACAAGGAAACGCAAACAAGGAAATGCAAACAAGGAACTGCAAACAAGGAACCGCAAGCAAGCTCTCGCAGCAGCG
>Ga0209283_10001611_pt1 | contig 12392 bp, 14 predicted proteins | sample CZO8metaG_2_FD_188354 | JGI IMG/M metagenome (GOLD analysis project Ga0209283, IMG submission 188354) | Vadose zone soil microbial communities from the Eel River Critical Zone Observatory, Northern California, USA - CZOApr15con2H1.8 metaG... | ecosystem: Environmental > Terrestrial > Soil >...
GGATGTACCTGCGCGATTTCTTCTTGCACCTGTCTCGTTTGGAACGGAGCTTGTCCAACTGTTTGTTGTAGTAGCGGTAGCCCTTGAACCCGCCGATGTGGTAGAACCGTCCCTGGTCGGTGACTCCTGTTGCTAACGTTTTGATGCCCAGGTCGAAGGCCATGGTACCGTCCTCACGCATGGGGCGTTGCTCGCGCTTCTTGCGGGTGTTCTCTTTGGGGTCCTGGTCCTGGTGTTGCTCCGCATCGTCATAAACGAACGAGCAATAGTAGTTGCCGCATGCATCTCTGGATACTGCCACCTCCCGAAAGTGCTCAGGCGGCGTCTCAGTAAGATGAGCCACAATGTTGGGGTAGCCTTTGGGTCCCCACTTGCCACCTCCCCCTGTGGGAAGGATCAGCGTGTTGCCTTGTACTTCCAGATACATGGCTGGATAACAGAGCGTAAAGAACTGGTGTCGGGGCTTGAACCGGGGAAAGCCTGGTTTCTTTTCCCCTGGTGTCACTCGCTCAAAAAAGGCTTGCATGGCCTTCTCCAGGCGGAAGTAGACTTCTGCCAAGAGCTTGCCGTAGACAAAGTTTAAGTCAGGGTCATACGCTTTGCTCTCGCGTAACGACTTCTTTGCGATCTTGATGTTCCAGTGTTCCCCATTGCGTAGCCGCATCACCCACCAGTTGTACAGCCCACGACACTTGCCCTGCATGAATTCCAGGGTAGCGGCGTCCTGCTCGCTCACGTTGATCTTGATCTTTTGACTCAGTAACATGGTTCCACCTTCCTGACAACAGGTTTCTTGTTTTGTACACTGTTTCATCATAGGTTCCTACCCCAGCACTTCCCACACTTCTTCAAGGTCATCTAGTCAAGCCATACCGAACAAGAGCAGCAGGTGGATATGGGTAAAGTCTTGCGGTAAAGCTTGATTATCCAGTACTCCCGCGATTGTGACGCTTGCGATGCCTTGCTGTGACCGAAGCAGCTGCAAGGCATCGTGTTTCGTTCTTCCCGCGATGAGCTGTTTGATCTGCTGCTGCTCCTGGGGACTGAGTGTATACACCCACGTACCCGTACACGTAAAAGAGATGACCATGAGTTGTATGTGTGGTGTGACGCCTGGCTTGTTGAGGGTCACATGGATCGCGCCGGTAAGCGTGTAGCCTGTCCCCACTTGTTGGGTTGCAATGCGCGTAAGAAGCTGTGTCGCTTGCACCTGTACCGCTTGCTGGTTATAGGAGACTCCCAGACATGACGTTGAAATAGTCACTTGGACCGTCGTTGCCTCACTTCCTATGCCGTGATCGGCGGTTGTCGTTGGAGTACATGTAGGAGGAGCAAGGGCATCACCCTCTCCCAGTTGGGTGATCAAGGCCGCCTGTTCACTTTGCAAGAGATGGGGTGCTAGATTGTCTACGACGCGCTGGATATCTGCCTTTGTCACATAGAGAAAGTCTCTGGCGTCTTGCCCTCCAACAAACTGGCTATTCTTCACCAAAACACCATTGGCAATCGTAGTGTTGATATCCCCTGCTCCTATGCTGCCTGACGATCCGGCTTTCATGGCATACGCTGAAACGCTCACCTCTGCGAACTGCGGCGGGTTGGCTGCTGGAATGGTCACGGATTCAGTGGTTGCAACCTTTACCCCGTCCTGTCCAACAAACACGCTTCCTCTCGGGAGAGACTGCGCCGTAAAGAGGCCGTTGTAAAAGGTCAAGATACCAGATGCGGCGCGTGCGTCCTGATGGCCTTTACCCGTTGCCTGGGTAGTTTGTGTTTGGGTAAGCGTCAGCTCCGGCAAGACTCGCCCAGGGACTCCGTTTCCGTCTGCACCTATGGGAAAGGTCGCGGTGGTGGTAATGGTGTGCGCCTTCGGTGTGATGGTCACGGTGATGGACGGGGTTAGCAGTGCGGTAACTTGGCTATCGGCCATGTCAAACAGCAGAAAAAAGCCGAGGATGAGGAGGAAAGGGAGGAAACCAGGCCGTTCTTTTGCTCGCGTGGTCGTGTGCTTGGTCAGGGGAATCTCCGTATCTGGTGCCTGGCTCTCGACGATGGGTGCTTCTTCCTGGTCAAGCGGCACTCTTGAAAAGAGGATACCTCCTCCTGCAACAGGGTAGACATGGATGGTGGCTGGCTCCTCCTCTTCGCCATGGGTCTGTGCCTCCTCCTCGCTCCCAGGTGTTTGCAGTGTTGCAAGCACCTGGTGCATGGGTGCGTCAAGATCGTACTGCTTCCTCATATGCTCCCTCGCGTGCTGATGGGGGGGATTGCTCCCCCTGTTAGTGTGACGGTTGAAGGACAAATTGCCCGTTCTGGTTGAGATAGATGATCTGTGTTCCCTGCACGGTGACGATCATATCGGTTTTCCCGTCCCCATCCACATCCTGAAAACGCAGGGTAACGGGGTAGAGGTCTGCATCTTGCCCGTAGAGTTGTGGCCCTTGATAGATTTTTGCCTTGGAGCTATCCCTTCCTGGAATCTCGATGATGACCACCCTGGCATGGAGGTTCATCGCGATGAGATGCGTCTTGTAGGTTGGGCTATCGTTGTGTCCCACGACTACATCATACTGGGCGGTTCGTGGGCGTCCATACTGCACGTCGTCCTGATGAACAACCCACCGCGAACCTACAGCCTGTAACCCGGTCCATGCAGCAAGCATGATGATCATGCCCAACCCTAACCAGAGAACAGGATGGGCGCGAAACCAGCCTCTTTTTCGTCGTGTGTGTGTTATGGGGACATCCTCAGTGGTGCGTTGTGCTAGCGGCGCAGATCGCCGTTTGGGAATGCCCTGTACTTGGTCCGGGTGAAACTGATAGCGGGGGGTGCCTTGCAGAGAGGCCACATTGTAGCGGATACTGCTATTTGGCACTCGCGGCGGCCACACGTCGTCATAACCACCCTCATCGTCTGTTTCGATGAGATGACCCGCACTATCCTGGTAGGTGGTGCTATTTGCTCGAAGTGGCCGTGCGTTAAGCCGTTGAACAGGCTGTCTCGAACTGGCGTGTCTGTCGGTGTTCATGGCTCCCCCCTCCTCTGCTCTTCACTACGATGCAGGGCGCACAGGATCAAGCGGGCATCGGATGGCGGCCTACTCTGACAGCGTGGACAGTAGGCGTACAGGCCGCACATCACACACAGTTTCTCCCCTAAGATTAAGGTCGGGTGCCAGCGGTGCCAGTCCAGCGCACAGTTAGCAAGGGCTTTGGTGCGTTGAAGGGAGGTCGTCGATGCGAGTTTCATCATGACCGTTCTTCCTCCTCATGCCCAAGCATCCCGTGCTGCTGGTAGCCTAGCACACATGCCTCCTGTACCTGTTGGGTCAGCACCCCCACTCGCTGGAGTTGCTTGGTCGCCTCCGAGAACAGGCGTCGAAGAGCGGCATGTTCCCCTTCGTCGAGGGGATAGCGCTTGTCACTTGCCAAGCGTTCGAGCCAGTAGAGGGCACTCACCCACTGGGAGGAGGCGTCTTGCAGGTCTTGGACCACCTGCTCACAGGCGGCGCGATCGTGCAGATCACGGCCGTTCGAGCGGCTGTGACAGGCGTGGTTATACTGCCGCAAGGCTCCTGCTTCCAGGGAGAGCGCGGAGAAGACCACCGAGGTAGTAGTGAAGGCGGGATAGCTCAAAAACGTTCCTGCAAAGGTGGCCCAGAGTTGCGCTACGCCTTCCAGGGGCATCCAGGCCATACTGGTGGGCTGGTCCTGTTGGCTGCCAGGCGGAAACTGATCGTCGTTGTAGTGATAGCCAGACGATGCCTCGTGGACTGTTCTGATGGTCATGATCGTTTTCCCTTCTGTCTTTGCACACTATAGCAATCGGCCAGCCACAAAGTCCGTTGCTTCCTCAGGAGTAAGTAGGCCATCATCTACGAAGTGTGCCACTTCCGAGATTAACAAAGGATCTTCGTGACATCCACAGGTTCCATCGTAACAAAAGGGTTTATCGGTGGTATGAAGGAGGTCATCGTCTACGGGGATGACGGGGACGGTGTAGTACTTTTCGGGGCCTTTTGACATGAAAGGGTTCTCCTTTTAGTGCTTGCTTGACGCCCAGACCCTCAGACAAGTATCATCTTGACGTGAGCGGTCTAGAAGCGGTTAACGGCGACTAGACTACTTGCTTGCCAGCGTATGGAAAACGCTGGCTTTTCTACGGGGTTGCACTACTGAGGATACGCTACCATTCAGTCATGACATGCACTGTTTTGTCGCCATAGCACTCTCGTCGCGAAACCTTTCATTCGGTTTGGTTATGGAACGACTACGGGCAAATGTACCTGATATTCTCTAACGGCGATGATTGACGTATTTCACTACTACGTACTTACTCTCGCTTGATAAACCTACTAACCAAAAATTCTGTTTTGCTTACCGTGATATTATTACAAGAAGTATAACAAACTTGGTTGTGAATGTCAATATTATTCACAACCAAGTTTTACCTGCTCGCAATAACTGATATTTTGACGATATGGTAAATTTGTGTTTGCAAGCAAGGAGAAACTGTAAAAACAGTAGGGAATAGTGTACACTAAGTTAAACACACCAAAGGGGGAGCGAAAATACCGCATGCCACGACTACAGCCGCCCGAAGGCAATCTTGGTTTGAAAGATGCCGTAAAGTTTCTGCACGATTATGGTCTATATGTAAGTGAAGCAATGATTTATAAATATGTGAAACAGGGAAGATTAAAACGGGAAGGCCCTGAATCCCGTAAACAAAAGTATTACAGCATCGACGCGCTAAAGAAAATTATCCGCGAGGAGACGGGATATATTGGAGGTGTCGAAGTGCAGTTCTCTCAGGCAACCATTGAGGATTTAGAGAAGATCTCTCAACTCTCAGCGAAGCTTTTTAAGACGGCAACGCTACGGCCTATTCCCACAGAGACGCGCCGAATGTGGTACGAGAAAGAAAGTCGTGGACACTATATTGTCCGAAAGCCCAACAGCGATGTCGTCGCTTATTTGCAGATCGTGGCGCTTACAGACGAACGCATAGAGGCATACATGCGTGACGAGATTCGGGGAAGAAATATCACGGGTGAGGACGTACAAAGACTAGAACCGAGTAAGCCCGTAGGATGTATAGTAGTGAGCATTGGAAGCGACCCGGATATCAAGGACAAAGCCCTACGTTACAGATACACGAGTATACTTCTTCACGGCGTTAGCAAGGAAATCGAGCAACTAGGAAAGCAGGGAATTATCATTCCGCGTCTCTATGCCTTTACTGAGTCTAAGAGCGGTATACTTATGAGCGTGAGAATGAAAATGAAACAGTATGCCGAGCCTGTCGGGAACCGTTACACTTATTGGCTTGACGTACTCACATCATCTATTCCCCTTGTGCGAAACTACCAACGTGCTCTGGGAGAGTGGTTTGTCAGATATCCAGAATATGCGCAAGCTCTTGCTGAATGGCGACAACGTGACCACCCAGGAGACCCGCATAAATAAGCCGAGATACCGAAAACACTCTTCAAATAACCGAGGAGTGTTTTCTTTTATCCCTTATGTTAAAATATGGTTTTGAATATTGACAACCAAATTATCTTAGGGTACACTCACTATAGGTAGTATTTAAGGCTATTCGGAATTTATTGTGTTTGCTGCTTGCTAATTGTGACAAGCGTTACTGGCCAAGAGATGTAAACAATAGTCTATCGCTCCAGGAAGGAGAATAATAAACTGATCTTTTCCCGGCCATTAATCAAGATCAGACTTTTCAAGGCCAAATTTCCTTCGATAGAAGTGAATCACTCTGGCCTCTTCCTCGGTGAGATTTTGCTGGCTCTGCTGCCAGAAGGCAGGGTTCCGTTCAGCCATGTTGACCCAATCGCTGGTTTGTGCGAGCCGATTAAGCACATCGTCAATATCGGCATGACCAGCCTCATAACTGTAGGGAAGCATTCCATAGTGAATGCCAAAGGCAAGAGCCTGGAACATCACATTGAGCTTGTCGCAGAGAGCTTTGACCTCAGAGAAGAGCAAATCTTCTTGTCTCATGGTCGAATCGAAACTCTCCTGGACGAATGACCGATGAAAATGGGCAATACGAGTATTGCGCAAGTTTCTGGCGCGCTGGAGCAAGTCCTGGACAGAGGAGTCATCCCATGCGACTTTCAATCGCTTGCGAAAAGCCCGCTGATATTCGGGCTTGACCATGCGTAAGACCTTGTTTTTGAACTGCTTCAGTGTGTAGAGGCCATCGCCTGCATCACTCACCAGTTTCGTGATGCAGAGCACGCTCATTTGAAGCGCATTGCGCACGACCTGACCGAAGAAGATGGCGTTGTCGGGACCGCCACCAAAGAGCAGTTCCAGGGGAAACTGGAAGATGCGTTCCGCGATGAAGAGATTGACGTTCAACTCGCCGAGATATGCCATGAAAAAAGACACACCCTGCTTGTATTCAGCGAGGCTCGCTTCGACCAGTACGTTTTCGGCCTGGTCATGTTCGCCTAAGGGAAGATCTGGCATAATGACTTTTAACTCCTTCAATCGTTTGCGATGTGTCAAGTATAACATATGGGTGGAAGATCCCCAAGGATATCTATGATCTCTTCTGTCATGGTTGAGGACAGCCGCTTATTAGCAACGATGTCTTTGATAGTCTCGAAGCGTTTTTGCGTAGCAGATGTTACATTCGGCGAGTAACGAACACAACAAAATCCGGATACCCGTTTTTTTGAGGAGGGTGAAATCCTGCAATGCCTACATTTCAATATGTTTTTCAATACAGTGACTCCTCCTCTATGATAATTCCAGGGGCTCTACGATATGTACGCCCTCTCTATCTACACTGAGTTGCTGCACCCGAAGTTCCGCTTTTTGGAGCAGTTCGTCGCAGTGGTGTGCCAATCTCATACCCTCTTCATAAAAATGCAAAGCGCGCTCAAGAGGCATCTGCCCATCCTGTAATGCAGCAACCGCGGCCTCAAGCCGGGCATAGGCTTCTTCAAAAGATAAATTTTCCAATTCAACGTACCTCCACAGGGATGTTTCCATCAGTTACTTGTATTGTTAGTTTGTCGCCTGGTTGTGCCTGCTGAATACTGGTGATGATGGTAGAGTCAGTATCGCGACGTACGACGGCATAGCCGCGGGCAATGGTAAGCAGGGGGCTGAGCGAGTGTAGACGCAGAGAGGCGCCACGCAGGCGTTCGCCGCGTATGGAGAGGATGTGTTCCAGGCGGGTCTGCAAGAGTTCTGTGGTGTCGTCGAGCTGCTGACGACGCCTATCCAGCAGACTGCGGGGATTGGCTCGTTGCAAGTCACGCCGCGTGCGCTCCAGGCTCTCGTGCAGGTCGCTGAGACACTCTTCCATCAAGTCGGTCAATATCTGTTGCTTGTCCTGGATATCGATCCGCCAATCGGCGATGTCGGGTACGGCAGCTGCCGCGGCGGCTGTGGGTGTGGAGGCGCGATAGTCGGCGACAAAGTCGGCAATGGTGAAATCGGTTTCATGTCCGACGCCGCTGATGATGGGGATACGCGAGCGGGCGATGGCACGGGCAACGACCTCTTCATTAAAAGCCCATAGTTCTTCAATGGAGCCACCGCCGCGCCCGACGATGATGACCTCAGCTTCGCCATGTTCATTGAGGAGATCGAGGGCAGCCGCGATGGCGGCAGGAGCTTCGGCACCCTGGACGAGGGTTGGCGAGAGAATTACTTCGGCCAGGGGATAGCGCGAGTGCAGAACGCGTAACATATCGCGCAAAGCGGCGGCTTGCGGTGAGGTGACAATACCAATAACTGCAGGTTGCGCTGGTAGAGACCGCTTGCGTCCAGCTTCAAAGAGGCCTTCCGCCTCTAAGCGCGCTTTGAGTTGTTCAAAGCGCAGGAAAAGCGCGCCTTCCCCTAGCAATTCGACGCCCTCAACGTAGAGTTGGAGCTTGCCATCTCGCTCATAGAATGAGATGCGTCCATTAGCGGCAATAGCCATACCATCTCGAAGGTCAGGGGACGCCGAACGCAAACGAGCGTTTTTGAAGAAGACACAGGGCAGTTGGGCCTCAGCGTCTTTGAGGGTGAAATAACAATGACCGGAGGTGTAGGACTTGCAGCCAGAAATTTCGCCGCGTACCCAGATATCCTGCAAGATATCGTCCGTCTCCAACAGTTCTTTGAGATAGCGAGACAATTGAGTGACGCTGAAGACCGGCGGAGCCTCGTAAAGTTGCATGGTGCTTATGCCCCCTCTTCCTCCCCTGCACTGTCGACAAGCATGAGGTACTGCCCGTATTCTACTGGCTGTCCCTCCTGTACAAGGATTTCGATCACGCGACCGGCAATAGGCGATTCCACATCATTAATGACGTTGAGCGACTCGATAGTTGCTACGAGTTGGCCAACTTTGACGCGATCACCAACTGCTACCAGTGCGCCCCCCCTGGGTTTGGCCCACCGATGGAAGATGCCTACTAAATGCGCGGAGAGGTGGTGCCTGGTTTCTTCGGGGGCAGCAGTAGCAGGGGCAAGTGATTGAGCCTGCGCGGGGAAGTCTATGAATTGGGCGTTGAGGACATCTGATGGGTGCTGTCCATTGCTCTCAAGGGCTTTTGCCTTGCGTAGTACCAGTCGTGTTCCTTCTCCGCTATTTTTTATTTCTAGCTCGGAAACGTCGCTGCGGTCGAGCAGGCGCACCAGGTAACGCAACTGCTCGATACTCAGCACACCTGCGGAATCGTTCTCCATTTTGAGATGCGATTCCCTGTCATTTTGTGAAATGTAGGGGTGACCTTTCTGGGTGCCCTTGTTTCCGTCCATATTGCTTACTCACTCCTGGGACGCGATAAATCGCGTCCCTACGCACGTTCTACGTATGTGCCGGACGTGGTATTGACGCGGATCAGATCGTCGTTTGAGATGAAAAGTGGTACCTGCACGACCAGGCCGGTTTCAGTGGTTGCCGGCTTGGTGCCCCCTGTGGCGGTATCACCTTTGAAGCCTGGCTCAGTATACGTGACACGGAGAACGACTTTTTCAGGCGGCTCGACCGAAATCGGTTCGTCTTCAAAGGTGATGAGGTCCAGTTCCAGGTTGTCAATGAGGTAGTTTTTGGCAACACCCAGTTGTTCTTCGGTGAGTACAACATCATCGTAGGTGCTGGTATCCATGAAATGATATTGATCGCCGTCCTGATATTGGTAGGTGACGGTGCTGCGGTCGAGGTAGAGCCGCTTAAATTTTTCGCCAGCATCACAGGTGCGGTCAAAGGTAGCACCTGAGCGCAGGTTACGCAGTTTCATACGTACTATGGCACCACCGCGGCCCATTTTGACGTGCTGCCAATCGAGTACGCTGCACAACTGTCCTTCAAATTCAATGGTCACACCTTTTTTCAGGTCGCCAGTGGATATCATAAGTATTGCCCTTTCCTATTGTATAAAAGGAGGAAGGTTCGGGGACACCTCCGTTCTCCCTGCTTGAGGCAAAGCCTCTGCACCCTACATTATCGCTGAATCACCAGTTCGGTTGGTGATTGTGTTAACACTTCAATACCGTCTTCTTTGACTAAGACACAATCTTCGACGCGCGTGCCACTCCAACCAGGGATGTAAACGCCGGGTTCGACGGTGACGACGGTGCCTGCTGGCAATATCATATCATCTGGAGAGCGGGGAGAGAGATTTGGTGCTTCGTGAACTTGCAAACCGACACCGTGTCCCGTGCCGTGAACGTAGTACTCTGCCAGGCCAACTAAGTCCAACGCATTGCGGGCCAATGCATCGGCAGCCTTTCCCTGGATACCTGCATAGAGGTTCGCCTCACACATCTTCATAGCGTTGAGGACAGCGTCATAGACTTCACGCATACGAGGCTCGGCAGGCTCACCAAGACAAATGGTACGAGTCATATCCGCGCAATAGCCCTTGTAGCGGGCACCCATGTCAATGGTAATCAGTTCGCCTCGCTGGATACGCCGCTCGCCAGGGTGAGCATGTGGCATTGAACCGTTTGGCCCGGAAGCCACTATGCTGTCAAAAGAGGTGCCCTCCGCACCCAATGAGACCATGTAGCGCAATATCTCCCATGCTATTTCTTTTTCGGTCATTCCCGGCTGAATCCAGTTGCAGATATGTGCAAATGTTTCGTCTGTAATGGCAATAGCACGCTTGAGTAGCTCTACTTCAAATGGCTGTTTGACCTGTCTCAACTTGTCCACATAACTATCTTCAACAGGCTGAAGGGTGAAAATGCCTTCGCCAGCACTACTGATCTTATTGTACTCCCAATAGGTGACTGCCGTGGACTCGAAACCAATCTTCTGCCAACCATGTTCCTGGGCCGTCGTGGCAATAGCCGGGGCATACTCACGGGAGGTAGGAACAGTGACTTGCCAACCCTGGGCCTGGTTCTCAGCTACTTCTTTATACAGCGGGTTGGTGAATAGTATCTGCTGCTGCTGTCCCACCAGCAACATACCCGCACCCTCTGTATCGTCGTTGAGCCATCCGCTTAAGTAGGAGCGATTCTGTGGCTGAGACACCATAAACGCATCCAACCCTTGTTCAGCCATCCATGTTCGAAGTTGACCAATTAATTCTTGATTCATATATTTCCTTCTTTGGCCTGCTCTCGTGCCAATTCGACTAATGCCTCTAACGCCAACAGATACCCACGCCAGCCAAGCCCAACGACGTGTCCTTGACAGACCGCAGCAATCATGGAGTGATGTCGGAATGGCTCACGAGCATATATATTGCTCAGATGTACTTCAATAACAGGCGTTTTGATAGACGAAAGGGTATCTCGCAAGGCGATAGAGTAGTGGGTCAGCGCACCTGCATTGATGATGATACCGTTCGCGGCGGCATGATGTTCCTGAAGATAATCGATAAGTGCGCCCTCGTGATTCGATTGGAAGAACTGTACAGTTGCTTGCAACTCCTCCCCACGCCTGCACAACATTTCGGAAATTTGTGACAAGGTGACTGTTCCATAAACGTCAGGTTCGCGGGTTCCCAGAGTATTCAGATTTGGGCCACTTAAGACCACTATGTTGAACATCGTACTATGGCCTTTTCTCTGTAAAAAATGCTGTGATAACGTTTTGTACGAGGGCATCAGGCATTGGTGTAACAACAATGTTCCCAAGGTCTTTCGGCATAACCCACTGTACCTGTTTATTGGCTACTTTCTTATCTAATTGTAGTGCGGCGAGAATATCCTGCGCCTGTGCATGACCGGCATAGGAGGTTGGTAGGCCTAGTGCCTGAAGCAATCTATTCTGCCGCTCCAGTGCAGTTTTAGGAAACATCCCTGCCCGCTGTGCAATAGTAGCTGCAACCACCATACCCAACGAGACGGCCTCACCATGTAACAGCTCACCATAGCCTGCTACGTTCTCAAGTGCGTGCGCCACGCTGTGACCGTAGTTGAGAATGGCTCGCCGTCCCTGTTCACGTTCATCTTCCTCGACTATCGCTGCCTTCAAAGCAATACAGCGTGCAACAATTTGACAAAGGAGGGCAGCAGGAGGATGAGAAAAGTCTCGTAACGTATCTGCGTATTCCTCAAGCTGGGCGAACAATGTAGTATCGAGTATGATACCATACTTTACCACTTCTGCCCACCCTTCTGTACGTTCGCGAGTGGGGAGTGTCAAGAGTGTCGCGGGATCGACCAGCACCAGCTTAGGATGATAAAACGCACCGACGAGGTTCTTACCCCTGGGATGGTTGACGCCTGTTTTGCCACCAATTGCGGAATCGACCTGGGCGAGCAAGGAGGTGGGCACCTGTACCAGGGGCACGCCGCGTAGATATGTGGCGGCAGCAAAGCCGACCAGGTCTCCCACCACACCGCCGCCGAGGGCAACAATCGCCTCACGCCGCTCAGCACGCTGCTCGATCAACCAGTCATAGATGGTCGCGAGCTGGCTCTGTGACTTGCTGGCTTCACCCGCGGGTATGGTATAGAATTGAGGATCAAAACCAAAATAGAAGAGCGTTCCTGCCAGCATGGAGGCATACAAGGCATGAACGTTGCTGTCGGTGATGATGAAGACTCTGGGAGGCACACCCAACATCTTGAGGTTTTGTCCGAGTCTACCGAGTCCCCCCCAATCTACCACGGCGTTATATCCTTCACCTACATTGATACGTCGCACAATTGGAGGTTCCGCGGCAATTTCGCCCGCGCCGATGAGCATGGCAATGATTTCCTGGGCAACACGTTCGGCACTTTTGCCCTCAGTTGAGCAGGTGTAATGGGCATCTTCATACCCCTTCAAGCGTTCTCTGAGCAGGTCTTGCAGTGCTTTCAGGGGATTGGGGCCCGCGAGCAGAGGGCGAATTTCAGGCGATTCGTTGGAACCGGCTTCTGCTGCTGAACTTGTGCGCTGTAAATTTAGTCGTTCCAGGGCAGTAGCT
>Ga0209283_10001612_pt1 | contig 12390 bp, 10 predicted proteins | sample CZO8metaG_2_FD_188354 | JGI IMG/M metagenome (GOLD analysis project Ga0209283, IMG submission 188354) | Vadose zone soil microbial communities from the Eel River Critical Zone Observatory, Northern California, USA - CZOApr15con2H1.8 metaG... | ecosystem: Environmental > Terrestrial > Soil >...
GCGGTACAGTGGCTCGTGCAGAGAGCCGAACACCCTTCCCTGCAGCCAGTGCGGCCGCGGGTACCCGCCTATCATCGAACATGGGAGGAGAACCTCCTCACCTCTTATTTTCATGGTTACCTCCTTGAGTTTGACAACTTTGTCTGCTGAGTATCTATGCTTAAAAACTGAGAGAATGGGTCTGTGCTAAACTCTACGAAATCCTCCTTCCTCTGTAATGCTGTTTACATGCCCCACTGTGGAGAGGCAATTCTAGCAGCGCTAAGGCTGACTGGTAGGGCGAAACAATGGTTACAAATCTTGTGCCTGGATTAATAAAGCTTTACAGATGGTGCATTGTCTATATTGCTCTTTGATGTTCTTTAGTATACGGATTTTCAGGTAAAAGTCAATGTATTCTGGAGGAAATTAGGAGGTTTTGACTTGACATACCCTTTTTGGCATGGTACAGTTTGCTTATATATACACAGCCATGATATTTTGCTCACCTTTGTTCATCTTTATACGTGTCAGGAGGAACATGAAATGCCTGAGCAACTTCCGGAACTCCCCCTCTCCCAACTTCGCACTATGCTAAGCACCATGTATCGTATCCGCGCCTTCGAGGAGAAAGTAGATGAGCTATTTATGCGTGGCGAAATGCACGGGACGACTCACCTTTCTATCGGGCAAGAGGGCACAGCGGTGGGGGCGCTTAGTACCTTGAGGAGCGATGATTATATTACCAGCACACATCGCGGGCATGGACATTGCATTGCCAAGGGCGCTGATATTTCCCTCATGATGGCCGAGCTGCTCGGCAAAGAAACTGGTTATTGCCGCGGTCGAGGTGGCTCTATGCATATTGCCGATGTGGAAACGGGCAATCTAGGGGCGAACGGAATAGTAGCAGGGGGTATGCCCATTGCCACAGGTGTGGGCTTGAGCATGAAGATGCAGGGGACGGATAGGGTCTGCCTGTGCATCTTTGGAGATGGCGCGGCCAATGAAGGAGCATTTCACGAATCCATCAACCTGGCAGCCACCTGGGATCTGCCTGTTATCTTTCTGTGCGAGAACAACCAGTATGGCATGTCCATGTCAACACGGCGAGCTATGCGCAACGAAACAGTGGCTCAGCGGGCTGCTGGCTATGGCATACTGGGCGAGCTTGTCGATGGGAACAATGTACTGGTTGTCTATGCTGCTGTCTCAGCCGCCGTGCAACGCGCGCGCGCGGGTCACGGTCCCAGCTTGATCGAGTCGCGCACCTATCGCTACAAGGGACATGCCAAAAGCGACCAGAATCTCTATCGCAGCCGCGACGAGATTCGCGAGTGGCAACAACGCGATCCTATCCAGTATTTTGTGAACTATCTCACCTCTGAGAAAGCGCTGAGTCAGGAAGATGTAAGGAAAGAAGAAGCCGCAGCCTATGCCGCGGTAGAAGAAGCCTATCAATTCGGCCTGGGCAGTCCCGACCCCGATCCTGAGACATTACTCGAAGGAGTATACGCATGACGATTTCCCACCCGCACTCCTTGACCGGCGCTGCCGGAGAAGCTGTTGAGCTTTCTTCACAGAAAATGACCTATGCCGCAGCCATTCGCCAGGTATTACAAGAAGAAATGCGCAGAGACCCACGAGTTTTCTTAATGGGTGAAGACATCGGCATTTATGGCGGCGCTTTTGGTTTAACCAGAGGTCTGCTTGAAGAGTTTGGGGAGGAGCGTATACGCGATACCCCTATCTCCGAGCAGGCCATCGCCGGTTGTGCAATCGGGGCGGCGCTAAGCGGTATGCGGCCAGTCGCAGAGTTTCAATTTAGCGATTTTATGACTCTCGCCATGGATCAGATCGTCAATCAGGGTGCCAAGTTGCGCTTCATGTTCGGCGGCAAAGCGCAAGTACCCGTCGTTTTTCGAGCACCGCTCGGCTCTGGTATGGGTTTCGCTGCTCAGCATTCACAATCGCTCGAAGCCTGGTTCGCGCATGTTCCCGGCTTAAAAGTAGTGCTGCCTTCAACGCCAGCAGATGCCAACGGATTACTACGCACAGCCATCCGCGACCCGAACATCGTTATTTTTCTAGAGCATAAAGCCCTGTATAACCGGCAGGACATGGTTCCCAGTGGCGACTGGCAGGTACCGCTTGGCAAGGCCGACGTGAAGCGGAAAGGCAAGCATCTTACCATTATTGCCCTATCTATTATGGTTCATCGCGCCCTCGCGGTTGCCGAGCGCCTCGCAGAAGAAGGCATAGAGGCGGAGGTGATCGATCCACGCACCTTGCGACCCCTGGATGATGAGACCCTGGTAGATTCAGTCTGCAAAACCGGAAGAGTGTTGATTGTGCAGGAGGCGGTGCTCACAGGCGGTTTTGGAGGTGAGATAGCAGCACGCTTAGCCGCCAGCAAAGCATTTTATTACCTGGATGCGCCCATTATGCGGCTGGGCGGCGCAGAAATCCCTATACCCTACCAGGTCCAACTCGAAAAACGCGCAACTCCTCAAGAAGAAGATATTTACCAGGCAGCTCAACTGCTGCTGCAACAGAAGCCTGCATAGGAGCAACGAAGCCTATGGAGAAGCCATTTACTATGCCCAAACTTGGTGCTACCATGACGGAGGGTACTATCTTGCGCTGGCTTTATCAGCCCGGTGACAGGATAGCAAAGGGCGAACCAGTCGTTGAGATCATGACCGATAAGGTGAACATTGAAGTGGAGGCACCGGTCAGTGGTCGCCTGGTCAGGGTGCTGGCACAGGATGGCGATATTTTACCGGTTGGCACGACACTGGCAATACTGGCTGATGATTCCAACGACTCCAATGGACAGGCCATGACCGGGGATAAGGTGATGCTTCTCGCCATACCCATCGCCAGTACACCGGCTGCCAAACGTGAGGCCGCACTACTGGGTATCGACCTGCAAGCTATCATCAGGGCGGGAGTCAAACCTCCCCTGAACCGTAATGATGTTATTTCTTTCGCCATGAATACGAGTCAACAAGCGGGAATCGAGCAACATATCCCTCAAGATGTACGAGCTACGCCCGTAGCACGAAAAGTCGCCGGAGAACATCAACTGGACCTGGCTCGAGTTGCGGAACGCAAACCTGATGAAAAGATAACACGGGCCGATGTTGAGACTCATCTCTTAGAAATCGCACCCTCAGGACAGGTATCCGAGCAAGCAACAACTCCCGCACAACCGATAACCTCAAATGGCACAGCGGATGAAGAACTGGTACCGCTTACTCCGGCGAGACAACTTATCGGAAAACGTATGCTGCAAAGCATCAACTCGGCCCCTCACATCTACCTTGACCTGGAGATCGATATGACAGAGGGTGAGAGGTGCCGCCAGAACATCGGACGTAGTCTGCAGGCCCAGGGAGAACCGGCCCCATCTCTAACAGCATTGATCGTGCGAGCAGCGGCGGCAGCCATTGTGCTCAATCCAGATGTGAACGCCGCATTTGAACAGAGTGCTCTTCAAGGGAAAGATGCATTACGTCGCAGGAGGGCAGTGCATATTGGCATAGCAGTAGATACAGAGCGCGCATTGATGACGCCTGTGATCCGCAATGCTCATCAACTGTCACTGCTACCCATTGCGCATGAGTTAAGACGCCTCACTCTCGCCGCCCGTCAAGGAACACTCACACCCGAGGAGGTAACGGGCGCGACCTTCACTATTTCTAACTTGGGAATGTATGGTATCGATACCTTTCACGCGATTATTGTGCCAGGGCAAAGCGCCATACTTGCTGTGGGCAAGGTAACCAGGCGAGGTATTGTTATCGAGCACGAGGGTACAGCTCGGCTCGAGATACGTCCCATTATGAAGGTCTCCCTTTCTGCCGATCATCGCGTCCTGGATGGTGCTGGTGGAAGCCGCTTCCTGCAGCAGCTCAAAACGTTTCTGGAAGACCCCTATCTCTTATTGTGACAGCCGCGAAGCTTGATTTTTCAGTGTTGAGATAGGGTACTCTACTTCACATGCCATAGTATCCGGGCGCTCGTCCGCTTGATACGAGTATGGATGGGTGGGTCAGCAAAGCATCAAGTATAACATCACCGCCGAAACGCTTTAGATCGTACTGGCAGACAATAGTCACAGCAGGATACTTATCGACCAGCGGATTGAGCTCTGCCTCATATGTCGCCATTTCCTCGGCTCCAGGAGTACCCTGGAGTGACCATGTCATTTCACCAGTCATGAGAACCCGCTTATGCTCCGCCTCTAGCACCGCCAGAATTGCCGTTTCGAGAAAATCTAGCATCCGTTGAGCATCAAATCGTCCCGGCAGCAAATAGGTTTGCGAAGGGGGTAGTACTCGTAACAGGCCGCGCGCAATCAGTTTATCCAATGGCAACCCCTCGGCATGCAACCGCTGCATCAGTTGATCTGATGAAGTGCTATGCTGGAGATAGATCACCGGTGCGCCAGCATTCAAGTGATCGACTATGTAAGGACGCAGCAATTCCCACTGCTCTTCTGCATCTCGAAAGAACAGGCTGATGTGACGTTCGGTATAATCTGTAGCATTATCATCTACAACTTCAGTTTCATCTACCTGTTGCTCTGGCTGTGCATCCTCAGATGGCATGAAGGCGATCAAATCCTCTACCAGAAAGCGTCGTTCATTTCGCCCACCAACACGAAAACAACGTAATTTACCGCTATTGGTCCATCGCCGTAAAGATACTTCACTCACGTGAAGGAACTCGGCCGCCTCGCTGATTGTAAGAAATCTCTGTTTTTCTGGCATATGTAAGTGTACCCACTCGAATCTATACTTTATTAGTCTTTATTGTACTACCACCTCCAATTAGATGTCAAGCTTTGTAACTAATGCAGAAAACCACGGTAATCCCGCAAACCCTTTCCCTTCTTCCACCTGGAGATAGGGTGGAACTACACGAAAGGTCTCGCGCAATAGTCGCTGATTCAGATGGATTGGCTTGGTGGTAAAATAAAGCATCTATAGTGAAAAGGGAGGCTAGCAATGCTCGTCCGCAAATTAACAGAAGAAGATGGAGAAGCGCTTTGGGCCTTGCGCTTGAGAGCGCTCACAGACAATCCAGAGGCATTCGCCACAACCTATGAAGAAACCCTGGCCTCTGGCAGAGAGCGTCTGGTCGAAGGACTTCGCCAGAAAGAGGCTTTTTACGTTGGTGCCTTTGAGCATAGCTTAATCAGCATGGTCTACTTCCGACGAGAAGAGGGACGCAAGAACTGCCACAAGGGACGCATCCTGAGTATGTATGTCCAGCCGGAAAGTCGTGGGCTAGGAGTAGGCAAAGCCCTTTTACAGGAAGTGATTACTCAGGCAAAGCAGTTCGTCGGGGTGGAACAACTGCATCTGACTGTGTTGACGACCAATACTGCTGCCCGCTCTTTATATCATTCCATGGGTTTCGAAGTGTATGGAACTATACTAAGGGCCTTGAAGATGGACGAGCAGTATTGGGATGAGGTGCAGATGGTACTACACTTGCAATGACCGATGATCTCACGGCCTCTTGAGCGTGTGAGACCTGGAAGAGATGATGTAGGAGACCATTCAAATTCGGGTGCTGGTTAATAGGCACCCGAATTTGAATGGTCTCCTACAATAACCTTCTCGCTTTTCTTCTCAAAATTCCTCCATGCCGTTCATGTTTTTTATGATAATCATCATTGGTAAAAGATTTATCAATCTCAAACATCGCACAGTTGTACCATGAGTAAAATATTATATAATTACTGAAACTTATATTCGTAAAATTAGTATCATATTTAAACTATTTTACTACTCCTGTTTAATATATAATAATATATCTCTAGTGCTACATTTATAAATAGAGTTGCAGTCATTTTTACGACGGAAGAAGCAGCGCGCTTCCCGAGCCACGACACTGTCCTACTAGCACAAAGGTGCAGATGAGCTATCACGCTTAATTACCACTGTGCATACTTGTGCCTCATTGAATAAGCTATTATAACATATTTTTAGCTCCATCTAATCGCAATTGGCGATAGGTGTTTTTGATCATTTAAGTGGGGACCAGTGGGCTCATTTCTGATCACAGAAACGGGGCTCATCCTCACATTTGGGGAAAGCTCTTCCATAATGTGGAATGAGGACATGTGTTTGATGTAGGTTCCCATGTATCGGGTGGTTCCCTGGTGCCATCGTGTTTTGTCGTCACGGGTAATACGGGCAGCTGGTAATAAGCGTGAAGAGTTAGCAGGTTTTGGCGCGAAGAGTGAGCACTCGGCGCGAAGCATGAGCAGCACAGCCATTGAACACCTGAGAAACCGCTCTACAGGCGGCCTACAACGCTCAGTGGTGGTCAATTCGGATGGAAAGTCGCGCTCCTTTGGGAGACTTGGCTCGGCGACACGAAGCCGTATGATGCGCAGCTTCGGGTGGAAAGCCGCGTTTGGACAAACAATGTTCTGGCCCCAAGGATGTTACGATCCGCTCTCGTGCCTAACTGGACTGTCAAATGGGAACAAATTGCTCGCGGGAAACGTCTCTTGAGAAGAAAGACGATGGACTGGCGCATTCTTGTGGAGAGTGCGACGGAAAGGAAGAGACACCCATGTTTTGGAAGCAAATGCGTGCGCTGGTTCCCCTGGTGGCACTGGTCGCGCTGCTCTCTCTTTTGAGCGGCTGTGGCTCGAATACGATCGGCCAGACCGGGAGCGCGCCCGCGACACCTCTTTCCTCTGGCAAGCTGCCAGATAGCGTCCAGATCACTTTTGGCGGGCCAGGCATTGCACAGGCGCCGCCGCCGCAACGGACACTGCATAAAGTCGCGCTGGTCCAGCAGCTCTATCAGACCATGCTAGCACTTTCGTGGATGCCACCGAATATGGCCTGCCCTGCTGATGCCGGACCGAGTTATCAGCTCGTCTTCCGGTCTGGCACACAGACCTTGGCACAGGCCGATGCCAATAGCGGCGGGTGTGGCACCGTGACTTTCTCTGGCGAAAAGCGGGATCGCCTGGCCTCCCAGTCCTTCTGGACTCAACTCCACCAGGCCATTGCGGCGGCAACACCTGTTCCCAAACCACAAGCACTCGCCATCCAGCATACCTTACAAGGCAATCAGCCAGTGCTCACCGCACGCATCACCAATGCAGCCATCGCGCAGCGCCTGTATAGCGCCCTCCTTGACCTGCCAGCAGCCACTCATCCGAATTGCTCTGATTCGCAGTATCCGACCTATCAGATGGTTTTTCAGACCGCAAATCAGGCCATTGCCGCCTCGATCAGCCAGCAGTGCCAGACGATCTCCCTCAACGGCAAGTATCAGTCACCCAGCGGCCTCTACAGCCTGACCGCGCACTTCCAGCAGGTGTTCACCCAGACGCTCGCTGAGGCCACCTTCGCGCCGGCACAACCGGATCGGCTGCTGAAGGAAATTCAGATGGGCAACAGCATGGTCGTTCACGGGCAGGTTACGAATCTTTCCCTCGCGCGCCAGCTCTACTCCACCATCTTCACGCTTCAACCGGGCACCATCGGACCAGATTGCCCCTCAGCCGCTGACAAGATGAACCACACAGCGACGCTCTCCACACTCAATTTTAGCCAGTGGAGCCTGCCGATTATGGAATTGAGCGTCTACAAAGGCACCTGTCAGCTCATCAATCCCAGCCCTGGGATAGCCACCGGCCAGACCTTGCGTGGCGATACCACCTTCTGGAATCTGCTCAATCTGGTAGCATAACATTGTTTGTCCAAACGCGGCTTTCCACCCGAAGCTGCGCATCGTATGGCTCAGTGTCTGGCGAGGCCGCGAAAATAGGCGAGATCGGTTCGGACAAAGCAGATTGGATCGGCCAAAAATTGGAGTGAAGGTTCGACAGAGGTTCTCAAGCGAGCGTGTTTGTTCGATCTTTCAGCTTGTTTTCCGCCAGCTCGGGCAGAGGGTCTGCTGTGAATTTACAACTGCCGGGTGCAACGAGCCACTTCTGGAGCGGTTTTTCAGACAGTCAATGGTTGTGCTGCTCACTCTTCACGCAAACTGCTCACTCTTCGCGCCAAAACCTGCTACGTCTTCGCGCTTATTACCAGTTATGAGAGAGGCAATCTGCTGAAAGCGCCTGGCCGAAATCGGCCAATGTTCGACGTGATCCATTCAGGAAGCCTGAGCTGAGTGTGGGGATTGGCGACGATCCGCGCTTCGGCTTCCCACGCCAGTACTGGTTGAAAACATCCCTGATTGAAAGAGGCAGATGCCACTGACGCGAGTGTACAGTGATGGTTGCAGACGCGCTCGCAGCAGCGACTCCCATGACGTGAAGCCTCCCGGTGCGCCGGTGGTATCAATCATGATCAAGCCGGGCGCACTCTTGACTAGCTGCGCTGCCTCTTTCTTCAAGAACGCATCGGCTCTATCATCCGAGAATGCGAAGCGGACGACGATATGCCGTTGGGTCTTACCGTCTTCCCCATGAACATTGGCTCGGCTCAGCCGAGGTCGGGACTCCTCTCCGTGGTCATTGGTTGTGATCATGCCGGGCGCCGTATCGTTGAGGAACAGAGTCCCGAGTCCATCGGGCAGTTCCTCAACGTTGGCGCCATCTGAGCGCACCAGCAACGGGACCCGCGCACGGATGTGCTCTATCTCTCTACGGGACGGCATCCGACGCAGAAAGACCTCCAGCGCATACTGCTTGTCTACTGTGTTCAGCAGCCCGGTCAGGTCCGCAAGGACCTTGTCCGCGTGCTTCTGCTCTTTCGAGCTCTGCGGTTGCGTGACTTCAACGTACGTCCATGAACCGTCGCCATGACGGACGCGAAAGTCGGGGATCCGGCGCGATCCAGGAAGAGGTGGCTCCACCTCCAGCTCGACCACTGCGTCGTCAGATGTGACGATCCAGATGGCTGTCAGCTCGGCCCACGCTGCAGGCTCTTGTCGGCGGAGTTTCTCGATGAGTGTCGCGGTCCCTGCAACGCCGTCAAGGCATTGGAGGCGCTTTCCCTGGCTCAGCACGGACGCTACAGCCCCTGGACCCCATGATTCCACTCCACCGTGGACTCGCTGCTCGTCGAGCCACTCTCGGCCGAAATATCGGTCGACCACGTTGCATAGTGCAACCCACTCCTCTGCCGCCGGCAGCTCCGTAACGAGGGGTTCCCGGTACCAGACGCTGTTGATTTCCTCCCACGTCCAAGGCATCGCTGCTCCCTTTGATAACTACGGATGGTGTAAATCATTTTATTCCATGGGCGGCAAACGAGCAATAGGGTGCAGGAACGTTTTTGCGCATTGCCATAAAATAGCTCTTTCCCCTCTGCTGGCCGTTCCTGGCTTCCTGCGAACTCACCCACATAATTGTCAAAATTCTTCAGAATTCGCTCACGTAAGAAATCTCGCCAGAGGAGTCTTTACCTATACCTTTCCTATTCATTGGACTAAAATCTTGTAGGGAAACGGATAGGCAAGATTACTGCTGGAGTCTCGACCGGGACTCCAGCAGCGATCTTGCCTATCCTCATGCGCGCTCTGATCTGTACCTGCGTCTCGCGTGTCCCAGATCAGATGTTCTCGCAAGCACTCCGAAAACGAGGCGTCACCCCTCATGGTGGTCGATTTGGCTCTCGAGTTGCGCGCGATTGGCCAGCACCATGGGGAGCACAGCGAACGCACAGCACAGAGCGGGAATGGCCATCACCCAGTTGATGCCCAGAGCAGGAATGAGGAGACCCATGGCTGCTGGAACAAGCATCGAGGTTACATTGGTGCTGATGATCAGAAGACTGCTGACCGGACCAATTGCCTGCACAAAACGGCGTGAGGTGATGGCCATCATACTGGGTTCGAGTGGCCCATAACAACAGCCTACCAGCGCGCTTGCCACATAGGAGACGAGCACCTGGCCGGAAAACAGTGCCACGATGGCACCACACAAAACGCCCCCACAAAGAGATACAGAGAGGAGGGACGCTTCACTTATCCAGCCTCGCCTGAGTACCTGCGCGCCACCGAGCCGGCCAGCCATCAGGCCAAAAAAGAAAGCGGTCGCGACAGGGGCAGTTTGTGCCAGGCTCAGAGCGGCGCTCTGGCTGACCGCTGTGACGATCCAGTTGCCAAAGCCGATCTCTGCGGCTGCAAAGAGGCTCACCTGGAAGACCATCAACCAGAGCAATCCCTGTCTGAGCACGTTCCACAGTTCTCTGTTTGCTGCTCGCTTGTGCTCCACGTTCGTTGCTTGACGTACCAGCTCGGGGAGCCGCTGCAAAAGGAGCAACAGGATGGCGACGGCGGCAACACCCGCGCCGACGAAGTAAGAAAGCTCCAGACTCTGGAAAAAGTGCAGGCCAAAGGCCAGGATCAAGGGTCCGAGCAGCGACCCCAGGCCGAACAGCCCGTGAAGCGTGTTCAGGTCTGAGGCAAGCCGCTCCTGGAAAGTCAGGGTGGCAATGGTATTCAAACTGGGGTCAATGAAGCCGAACGCCAGTCCTATCACCATCTGGCCGAGCAGTAACACGGGAAATGAACTGGTCAGAACGATTGTTGTGGAACCAGAACCCAGCAAGCACAGGCCCAGCAGGAGCAGATATTTGGGTTGGATACATCTCATGAGGAATCCGCTCAGGACTGTGCCGAGCATACTGCCAAAGGCCGAGATGGCGAACATGGTGCCCGCCACTTCAAGCGAGACGTGGGTATTCATCGCCAGTCGGATCAGCGAGGCCCCCGGCAGTGCGCCCAGCATGCCGATAGCGATATACGTCAGACCCAACGTCAGCAAGAGCAGACGGCGATTGGGGAGGGTTGTGTTGACCATGAAAAATCCTTTCCTTTCAAAAAGGCAGAGGATGGCGCGACGTCAGAACGCGCGCTGCGAGAGCGGCAGAAGCAAGGAGAGGGAGTCCGGCAACACAGAGGTCCGATCAACACGGAGCTGAGGCAAGTTGCGGGGTGGAGGCAGCACAAACCATCACGCAAGGCCGAAGACGCTGTGCGCGAAGGTAGCACCGCCACAAACAGCCACGTAAGCCGAATGCGCCGGGCTTACGCGGTAAAAAGCGGTTTCACACCGCCTGAGGGGAACATATATCTGTTACTCATCTGCTGGATAGTAGCACGGAGGTCTCGTCGATGTCAATGGATACTGAGCATCCGTTATTCTGATGCATGAAATGAAAAGCTTAGGATTTTAGTCCAATGAATAGGAAAGGTATAGGTAAAGACTCCTCTGGCGAGGTTTCCACGTAATTCCATAATTTACAATCGTACCTGATCTAAAGCCAAGTATACCTGAGATTCGCCAGAAATGCGCCCATTTTTAAGCATTTGTTGGCGCATTTCTCATGTATTGTGGCAAGGATGTTGCAGGATCTCACGAAGAAAAGAAGTGGAGAGCGGAAAAAGAACGATAGACGATGCTACGCCAGATTATGTGAGAAAGCCGATTCGCTGAAAGCGCTTGGCAGCGTGGCACGTTTTCTGAGAAACAGTAAATTTTACCTGATAAATGAGAGGATAATCGCCTGTGCGATAAAATTGTATACCACGCTTTCCCAGGGTGACAAAATCTTTCTGCGATACATATTGACACGCATCCTCGAAGCCCGTTAATTCCTCTTGCCAGAATTTCGACGTTTTATGAACGACTATTCTCCGTGGTAGGCTCCCTTTATTTTGACGCTGGTACAGATCAAGCACATCTCGCATGAGGGCTGCTGCGGATTTCTGATCCAAATGAGGAGACTTCCCTAACCTTGCCTCATCCCATTCAAACGCGTTTCCACGAAGGACATACCCATCACCAGCGGAAGTGAAAGTCTGAGCCATACTCGTCCGCATGCGAGGGTTTGTTTCGAGCAAATCTTTATAGAAGGATACGCCGACAAAACACACATCCGGCTCTATCTGAGCAAGCCGCCAGGGGGTACCTCCAGCCTTATAGTAGAGCGCAGTGGTAAAGTTCCAGGCGCGTGTTGCTATGTCTTGTGATTGACGTTCACTTGATGATGCTGAATCTATCAGCCGGAGTGTACGAGGCCAGACGAGTTGCGTGGGAATACCAAATTGCATGGCCTCCGCCTTCAGTCCACGACGCAAATTCTGGTGCCCCCATTCTTCGTCTTCTGTACCGGGTGTCGTATTCATCTCTGAGAAAAGGAGCAACTGACCGTTTCTAGCGGTTCTCTCTGCCAAACGCTCAGGCTTACTGATCTTAATGCGCTTGACTTCCCCAGCCCTTGTGACTCGCACTGTACAGTAGTCAATAACCTCTTGCGGAATACAGCAGAGAATCACATGGGGATAAGGCTCTCGATCAGTGGCAAGCGTCCCAATAGCTTTTATGTACAGACCTGTGTGTGATTTTGCAGTATATTGTGGCAAAATTGAGCGCGATATACTTCACAAGGAGAGCGGCACGATATGCTTCAC
>Ga0209283_10001613_pt1 | contig 12387 bp, 12 predicted proteins | sample CZO8metaG_2_FD_188354 | JGI IMG/M metagenome (GOLD analysis project Ga0209283, IMG submission 188354) | Vadose zone soil microbial communities from the Eel River Critical Zone Observatory, Northern California, USA - CZOApr15con2H1.8 metaG... | ecosystem: Environmental > Terrestrial > Soil >...
GTTTCTATATTTCGGCTTTATGGCGCTGCAGGCGGCGATCGACGATCCGCGCCGCGCCGACAAGGCCGGAGCGGTGCTCGCGCTCGTCGGCGTGGTCAACGTCCCGATCATCTACTTCTCGGTCAAGTGGTGGAACACGCTGCACCAGGGCGCGTCGGTAAGCCTCACCAAGGCGCCGACGATGGCGGCGACGATGCTCGCCGGAATGATCGTCATGGCGTTCGGGTTCTGGTTCTACAGCATCGCGGCGGCACTCATGCGCGCGCGCTGCATCATGCTCGAGCGCGAACGCGCAAGCGACTGGACGGTCGAATACGCGAGAGGGTCCGCATGAACTGGGCGAGCTGGGACAATTTTCTCGCGATGGGCGGCTATGCGTTCTACGTGTGGGGCTCCTATCTCGCGGCGCTCGGCCTCGTGATCGCGGAAATCGTGCTGCTCGCGTTGCGCAAGCGCAAAGTCCTCGGGCGCCTTCGCGCAGGAAGACCGGGCAGCCGGTGAAGCCCAGGCACAAGCGGCTGGCGATGATCGCGGGAGGGCTCGCCGCGCTCGCCGTGGCGGCGGCCTTCGTGCTCGCCGCGTTCCAGGAAAATCTCGTGTTCTTCTTCACGCCGTCCCAGGTCGCGGCGAAAGAGGTGCCGCAGGGGCGCGCGTTCCGCGTCGGCGGGATGGTCACGCCCGGCAGCGTGAAGCGCCAGCCGGACGGCGTCACCGTCCAGTTCGTGGTCACCGACACGGCGAAGAACGTCCCGGTCGTCTACCGCGGCCTGCTTCCGGACTTGTTCCGCGAGGGCAAGGGCGTGGTGACCCAAGGCAAGCTCGGCGCGGACGGCGTTTTCTACGCAAGCGAAGTGCTCGCCAAGCACGACGAGAATTACATGCCTCCCGCGGCGGCGGACGCGATCAAGCAGGCCCAGTCCATCAACGAAAAGGCGGCGCACACCCTCATCGAGGGTAACGCCGGCCGCAAATGATTCCCGAGATCGGTCAGCTCGCGCTCGCGCTCGCGCTCGCCCTTGCGATCGCTCAGGCCTTGCTCGGGCTCGCCGGGGCCGCGCGCGGCGACGGCGTCTGGATGCGCGCCACGCGGCCCGCGGCCCGCGGGCAGTTCGTGTTCGTGGCCATCGCCTTCGGTTGTCTCACTTATGCGTTCGTCGCCAACGATTTCACCGTGGCTTACGTCGCCTCCAATTCCAATTCCGCGCTCCCGCTCGCCTACCGCGTCTCCGGCGTGTGGGGCGGGCACGAGGGCTCGATCCTCCTGTGGATCCTGATGCTGGGGGTCTGGACGGTAGGCGTGACGCTTTTCAGCCGCCAGCTCCCCGAGGACATGGTGGCGCGGGTGCTCGGGGTGATGGGCCTCGTCAGCACCGGGTTTCTCCTTTTCATCCTGTTCACCTCCAACCCCTTCCTGCGGCTCTTTCCCGCGCCGGCCGACGGCCGCGACTTGAACCCGCTGCTGCAGGACCCGGGCATGGTCGTGCATCCGCCGATGCTCTACATGGGTTACGTGGGCTTCTCGATCGCGTTCTCCTTCGCCGTCGCTGCGCTCCTCTCCGGCCGGCTCGACGCGGCGTGGGCGCGCTGGTCGCGCCCGTGGACCACCGCGGCGTGGGCCTTTCTCACCGTGGGCATCGCGCTCGGCAGCGGCTGGGCGTACTACGAGCTCGGCTGGGGCGGGTGGTGGTTCTGGGATCCGGTGGAAAACGCCTCGTTCATGCCGTGGCTGGTCGGCACGGCGCTGATCCATTCGCTCGCGGTAACCGAAAAGCGCGGCGCGTTCCGAAGCTGGACGGTGCTGCTCGCGATCCTCGCCTTTTCCCTGAGCCTGCTCGGAACGTTCCTGGTGCGCTCCGGGGTCCTCACTTCGGTGCACGCGTTCGCGACCGACCCCGCGCGCGGCGTATTCATACTCGCGCTGCTCGTCGTCGTGATCGGCGGATCGCTCCTGCTCTACGTGTGGCGCGCGCCGCGGATCGGCCTGGGCGGAGGCTTCGAGCCCCTGTCGCGCGAGTCGATGCTGCTCGCCAACAACGTGATGTTCGCCGCTGCGGCCGGCTCGGTGCTGCTCGGGACGCTTTATCCGCTCGCGCTCGACGCTTCGGGCCTGGGCAAGATCTCGGTCGGACCGCCGTACTTCGAGACGGTGTTCGTGCCGCTCATGGCGCCGGCGCTGTTTCTCATGGGAATCGGCCCGCTCGCCCGCTGGAAAAAGGCGAGCATTCCCGATCTCGCGACGCGACTGCGCTGGGCCTTCGCGGCGAGCCTCGTCGCGGCGCTCCTGCTTCCGCTCGCGCTTGGGCGCTGGAGCGCGCTCGTCGCCTTCGGGCTGCTCCTCGCAGCCTGGGTCGCGGCGAGCGGCGTCGTTCAGCTCTACGAAAAAGTGAGGAACGCGGCGGGCGGTACGAGCGCCTGGACCCGGCTGCGCGGCACGCCGCGCGCGACCTACGGCATGCTGCTCGCGCACTTCGGGGTTGCGGTGTTCGTCGCCGGGGTGACCCTGGTGAAAGGCTACGAGAGCGAGAGGGACGTGCGCATGGAGCCGGGCGACACCGTCGAGCTCGGCGGCTACACGTTCCGCTTCGACGGCGTGAGGGATGTGCAGGGGCCGAATTACGTCGCGGCGCATGCTTCGATTCACGTGAGCCGGGACGGCCGTACCGTCACCATGCTTCATCCCGAGAAGCGCATCTACACGGTGCAGAACATGCCGATGACTGAGGCCGCGATCGATCCCGGCTTCACGCGCGACCTGTACGTGTCGCTCGGCGATGCGGTCGGCGCGACCGCATGGATCGTGCGCGTGCAGCACAAGCCGTTCATCGACTGGATCTGGGGAGGTTGCCTTCTCATGGCGCTGGGCGGCGCGGTCGCCGCGAGCGACCGGCGCTACCGGGTCGCGGCGAGGCGATCGCAGGGGCAGTATGCGGCGGCGCCCGCCGCTCCCTGACGATCCCGAAAAGGCAACCATGAATCGCTTCGTTCTGCCCCTGGCCATCTTCGCGGCGCTGATTGCACTGCTCGCGGCCGGGCTCACGCTCAATCCGCGCGAGGTTCCCTCGCCGCTCATCGGCAAGCCCGCGCCCCATTTCGAATTGCCGCAGTTGGACCAGGCGGCGAAGACCTTCACGGAAAAGGACATGCTCGGCCGCGTCTGGATGCTCAATGTCTGGGCCTCCTGGTGCGTCACCTGCCGCGAGGAACATCCGGTGCTGCTCGACCTCGCGAAGAGCGGGGCGGTCCCGCTCTACGGGTTGAACTACAAGGACAAGCGCGAAGACGGCCTGGCGTGGCTGAAAAGCATGGGCGACCCCTATCAGCTCTCGATCTACGACGTCGAAGGCAAGGTCGGCATCGACTACGGAGTCTACGGCGTGCCCGAGACTTACGTGATCGACAAGCGCGGCGTCATCCGCTACAAGCGCATCGGCGCGCTCACCCCGGAGATCGTCAAGGATAAGGTGCTGCCCCTGGTGCAAGAGCTCGGCCGTGGCTAGGCTCCTTGCGTTTCTATTGCTCGTCTCGGCGGGCCTGTGGGCTCACGCGAAGGAAGCCGCCCCCGCGGCGGCGGACCCGGCGCTCGAGCACAGGGTCATGACGCTCGCCGCCGAGCTGCGTTGCCTCGTCTGCCAGAACCAGACCATCGCCGATTCGAACGCGCCGCTCGCCGAGGATCTCAGGAACCAGGTCAGGGAGAGGATGCGGCAGGGGGCGAGCGATTCCGAGATCATCGATTTCATGGTGGCGCGCTACGGCGATTTCGTCCTCTACCGCCCGCCGGTCAAGGCAACGACGTTGCTGCTGTGGTTCGGGCCGCTGCTGCTCGTCGTCGCCGGGCTTCTCGTCCTCCTCCGCCGCCTCCGGCGGCGGCCCGCGCCTGAGCCCGAGCTCACGACCGCCGAGCGCGAGCGGGCGCGGAAGCTCCTGACGGAGAGCGAAGCGGAGCCGCGATGAGCGTTTTTCTCGTGATCGGCGCACTGCTCGTCGCCGGCGCGCTGCTCTTCATCGTGCCGCCGCTCCGGCGTCGCGGCTCGCGCCCGGGCGCGACGCGCGACGCCGTCAACGTCGCGGTGTACCGCGATCAGCTGCGCGAGCTCGAATCCGACCTGCGCGCCGGAACGCTGGCCCCGGACCAGTATGAAAAAGCGCGCAGCGAGATCGAGGCGCGATTGCTGGCCGACGTCGGCCGGGGCGATGCTCCAGCCGGATCCGCGCGCGGAACGCGCGCCGCGGCGGTCGTGTTGGGCTTGGCCGTGCCGATTTGCGCGCTCGCCGTCTACGTCGCCGTCGGCAATCCGCGCTCGCTCGCGCCGCAGGCCGGGGAGACCTCGCACGGATTGAGCGCGCAGCAGTTCGAAGCGCTGGTCTCGCGGCTGGCGGCGCGCTTGAGGGACAACCCCGAGGACGCCGAGGGCTGGATGATGTTGGGCCGCTCCTACGCGGTGTTGGGGCGCTTCCCCGAATCAGCCGAAGCGTATGCCAAAGCGGCGGCGCGCAAGCCGCACGACGCGCAGCTGCTCGCCGACTATGCCGACGCCCTCGCGATGGCCCAAGGCCGGCGCCTCGAGGGGGAGCCGGAGAGAATCATCGCGCGCGCCCTCGCGATCGACCCCATGAACGTCAAGGCCTTGCTCCTTGCCGGCACCGTTGCTTTCAACAGAAGCGACTACGCCGGCGCAGTACGCCACTGGGAACGGGTTCTGGACGCCGTCCCGGGGGAATCCGAAATGGCGCAGAGGCTCCGCGCGAGCATCGCCCAGGCGCGCACTCTGGGCGCCGGCCCGCAGGCTGCGATCTCGGGAAAGAAATCCGGCCGTGGGCAAGTGAGAGGCGTGGTCAAGCTCGCCCCGGAGCTCTCCGCAAAGGTCGCGCCGGGGGACACCGTTTTCATCTTCGCCCGCGCGGCCGAAGGCCCGCGCATGCCGCTCGCCGTCCTGCGCAAGCAGGGGCGCGATCTTCCGGCCGAGTTCGCCCTCGACGATTCGATGGCGATGAGCCCGGCGGCGAAGCTCTCCGACCACCCGCGGGTCGTGATCGGCGCCCGGATTTCCAAGACCGCGAACGCGACGCCCCAGCCCGGCGACCTGCAGGGTTTGAGCGCGCCGGTCAGCGTCGGCTCCGATCGTGTGAGCGTCGTGATCGACACGGAGTTACGCGAGCCGGCAAGGAAATAGCTCGAGCCCGCGCCGGCCGCTGATGACGGATTACGCATAATGGGGCAACAGGGCCGTCTCGCCGAGAACGTCATGCACTTCGCGCGCGTGCTGCGCGCCGCGGGCCTGCCGATCGGCCCCGACCGGGTGCTCGACGCGGTGCGCGCGCTCGAGGTCGCGGGGGTCGAGAGGCGCGACGACTTCTATTGGACGCTCGCGAGCGTGTTCCTCGACCGGCGCGAGCAGTTCGAGATCTACGACCAGGCGTTCCACATCTTCTGGCGCGACCCGCAGCTCCTCGAGCGCGTGATGGCGATGTTCCTGCCGCAGGTCTACGGCAGGCAGTCCCGGGAAGAGCCGCACTCGGGCCGCGTCACCGAGGCTCTCCGCCCGAGGCAGAAGAAGCCGCGCGAAGAGCCCGCCGAGCTGCCGCAGGAGACGCGGCTCGACGCGACCCTCAGCTTCTCATCTCGCGAAGTGCTTCAGCACGCCGACTTCGAGACCATGACGGGCGAAGAGCTCGCGCAGGCGAAGAGGCTGATCGCAAACCTGCGGCTGCCGATCCCCGAGATCCGCACGCGGCGGTTTCAACCCGATCTTCACGGGGCGCGCGTGGACCTGCGCGCGAGCCTGCGCGCGAGCTTGAGGCACGGCGGCAAGATCATTCCCCTCAGGCGCCGCTCGCCCGAGCAGCGCCATCCGCCGCTCGTGATCCTGTGCGACGTGTCCGGGTCGATGAACCGCTACTCGCGCATGTTCCTGCACTTCCTGCACGCGATCACCAACGACCGCGACCGGGTGACGAGCTTCGTGTTCGGCACGCGGCTCACCAACATCAGCCGCTACCTGCGCCATCGCGACGTGGACGTCGCGATGGCCGGGGTGGCGGACGCGATCGCCGACTGGTCCGGCGGCACGCGCATCGGCAGCTGCCTCGCCGATTTCAACCTGCGCTGGTCGCGCCGCGTGCTCGGGCAGAACGCGGTGGTGCTGATGATCTCCGACGGCCTGGACGGCGACGTCGGCGAAGGGCTCGCGAAGCAGATGGAGCGCCTGCACAAGTCCTGCAGGAAGCTCCTCTGGCTGAATCCGCTGCTGCGCTACGAAGGGTTCGAAGCGCGGCCGGCGGGCGTGCGCGCGATGCTGCCGCACGTCGACGAGTTCCTGCCGGTGCATAACATCGCGAGCCTCGTCGACCTCGCGCGGGTGCTCGAGGGCTCGCACCAATACCGCCGCGCGGCCTGAGCGCCCTCCCCGACCCTGCCGGACGGCGGGGAAGCTAGGTTTTCAAAGTCGGCATCAGCTTCAGGGCGTTCTCGCGCTCGATCGCGCGCAGATCCTCCGGCTTGAAGCGGAACGCGGTAAGGCCGCCGATCTCCTCGGCGCCGTCGCGGAACGGAAAGTCGGTGCCGAACAGCACCTGCGCAGGAACGACGATCTTCATCAGCGCCGCAAGCGCGCCCGAATGGTTCCCTTGAGCCGTGTCGTAGTAGAACTTCTTCAGCTCGTACATCAATCCCTTCGGAATGCGCTCTGCGGCCTTCTCCTTCATGTCGATTTCCTGGCGAGCGAAGCGGCTCAAGAGGAACGGCATCGTGCCGCCGCTGTGCGAGAAGATCCAGCGGATGTCCGGGTAGCGCGCGGCCGTGCCGCTGAACACGAGGCTCGCGATCGTGCGCGTCGTGTCGGTGGCGTACTCGACCACCGCCGGCGGCACGTCGGTCTTGATATTCCTGCAGCATTCGGGCGAAAGCGGATGGGTGTAGATCACCGCTTTCCTCCGGTTGAGCTCCTCCCAGACCGGCGCGAAGGCCGCGTCGCCCAGATATTTGTCCTGGTAGCTCGTCATCAAACCGATGCCGTCCGCCTTGAGCGTGTCCAGGGCGTAGGCGATTTCCCTGAGCGCCCCGTCGGTGTCGAGCAGGGGGATCGTCGCGAAGCTGCCGAAGCGGCCTTTATGGTCGCGGGCGAGCTGCGCGCCGAATTCGTTCGCGAGGCGCGCGATTTTGCGCCCCTTCTCCGCTTCGGGGGTCGACGCGCTCGGCTGGATGAGCGACATGATCGACACCGCGATGCCGCTCTTGTCCATGTCCTCGATCGACATCTCGGGCGACCACCTGAAGGTCGAGCCCGCGCGCCTGCCGCCGGCGTCCTCGAGATAGCCCGGGTACATGAGGTGATGATGAACGTCGATGCGGTACGGCTTGGCGGGAGCCTTCTGCGCGCTCTGCGCCATCAGCTCTCCCGGCAGCAGGGCGGCGGCGCCGAGTGCGGCAAGCTTGCCGAGAAAACCGCGCCGCGGCGCGCAGCAGGCGCACGCGAGGCGCGCGCCGGACCCGGAATCCGATGCAGACATCGTGGACCTCCTCCAGTGAAATCCCCTCGGAAAGTATCCTATCATAGCGACCGAGGCGATCTCGCGGCGGAGGATGCGTGAACGCAATTCGGATTGCATGTCTCGCGGCGCTGCTCGCCGCGCCAGGCGCGTTGGCGCAGGATTCCGCTGCCAACTACCCGAACCGTCCGATCCGCATCATCGTGCCCTTCCCCGCGGGCGGCGCGGCCGACGCGCTGCCGCGCATCGTCGCCGAGAAGCTCACCGCGCGCTGGGGGCAGCCGGTCATCGTCGAGAACCGCGCGGGAGCGTCCGGTGCCATCGGCGCAGAAGTCGTGGCGCGCGCGGATCCCGACGGCTACACGCTGCTTGCGACGCCCCCCGCGCCGCTCGTCATCAATCCGAGCCTCTACACGAAGCTCCCTTACGATCCGACGCAGTTCGTGCCGGTGACGGTGATGGCAGCGATCCCGAGCGTGATGCTGGTGCATCCTAAGGTCGCGGCGAATTCGGTCCAGGAGTTCGTCGCCTACGCGCGCGCCAATCCGGGCAAGCTCAACTACGCATCACAGGGAACCACCACCGTCTCGTTCCTGACCACCGAGATGTTCATGGCGGTGGCGGGCGGACTCAAAATCACGCACGTGCCCTACAAGGGCACGGCGCCGGGGCTCGCGGCGCTCCTCGCCGGCGAAGTCGAGCTGATGTTCGACAACCTCGGCGTGACGCTCGCGCACGTGCGCGCGGGCAAATTGAAAGCCCTCGCCGTCTGCGGCCCGCGGCGCGTGGCGTCGCTTCCCGGCGTGCCGGCGATGAACGAGATCTATCCGGATTTCATCTCGATCGCCTGGTTCGGCGTCGTCGCCCCGCCGAAGACGCCCGCGGCGATCGCGGAGAAACTTTCCGCCGCGATCGCCGAGACGCTGAAGCTGCCGGAAGTGGCGGCGCGCCTCGCCAATCTTTCGGCCGAGCCGATCGCGAGCACGCCCGCCGGCATGGCGGCGATCATGAAGGAGGACGCGCAGCGCTGGCGCGATGTGATCCGCGCCGCAGGCGTGAAAACCGAGTGACCGCCGCGCCTCAAGGAGAAATCATGTCGCCTTATCCCGCCATGGCCCGCTATAACCGCTGGATGAACGCGCGTATTTACGCCTGTTGCGAGAAGCTCTCCGACGCCGAGCGCAAGACGGACCGCGGCGCTTTCTTCCGCTCGCTCCACGGCACGCTCAACCACCTGCTGCTCGGCGACCGATTGTGGCTGTCGCGGTTTCTTGCGCGCGAGTTCCGCTTCAAGACGCTCGCCGACGAGCTGTACGCGGATTTCGCGGAGCTCGCCTGCGAACGCGCTAAGACCGACGCGGAAATCCTCGACTGGGTGGAGACGCTCGATGAGAAACGGCTCACCGCGACCCTCAAGTTCCACAGCGTGGTGCGCAACCGCGATCACCGCTTCCCCATGGGGTTCCTCGCGCAGAATTTCTTCAACCACCAGACGCACCATCGCGGGCAGGTCACGACGCTTCTCATGCAGGCGGGCGTCGATCCCGGAGTGACCGATCTGCTCTGGCTTCCCGGAATGGAGGAACCGGCCTAGAACCGCAGCGATCGTGCCGCAGCGCCTAGACGGCGAGCGTTTTTGCCTGCCGGCGCGGCTCGAGCACGGTGCGCACCGCCTCGTCGACGTCCTGCAGGAACACGAACTCGATTTTTTCCTTCGCTTCGGCCGGCACTTCCTCGAGGTCCTTGCGGTTGCGCGCGGGCAGCATCACGCGGCGGATCCCGGCGCGCATGGCGGCGAGCACCTTATCCTTGATACCCCCCACGGGAAGCACCAGGCCGCGCAGGCTGATCTCGCCGGTCATCGCGGTGTCGGCGCGCACGGCGCGGTCGGCGAAGAGCGACGCGAGCGCGATGAACATCGCGACGCCAGCGCTCGGGCCGTCCTTCGGGATCGCGCCCGCCGGCACGTGAACGTGCACATCGGATTTCTCGAACGCGGCCGCATCGATGCCGAGCGCCGCCGCGCGCGATTTGACGAGCGTCAACGCCGCCTGCGCGGACTCCTTCATCACGTCGCCGAGTTGTCCGGTGAGAATCAATTTGCCGCCGCCGGGAGTGCGGCTCGCCTCGATGAACAGGATGTCGCCGCCGACCGGCGTCCAGGCGAGCCCCGTGGCGACGCCCGGCATCGCCGTGCGCAGCGCCACCTCGTTCTCGAACTTCGTCGGTCCGAGGATCTCCGCGAGGTCCTTCTCGTCGATCTTTACGGTCTGGACCGCGCCCTCGGCGATCCGCACCGCGGCGCGCCGGCACACCGCGCCGATCTGGCGCTCGAGCGACCGTACGCCCGCCTCGCGCGTGTAATCGCGGATGATAGCGGTGAGCGCCGCGTCGGAAATCTCGAGCTGTTCGGGCTTGAGGCCGTTCTCCTTGAGCTGGCGCGGGAAGAGATAGCGGCGCGCGATCTCGAGTTTTTCCTCCTGCGTGTAGCCCGGCAGCTGGATGATCTCCATGCGATCGCGCAAGGGGCCGGGAATCGTGTCGAGCACGTTCGCCGTGGTGATGAAGAGCACGCTCGAAAGGTCGTAGGGCACCGCGAGATAGTTGTCGCGGAAGGTGTTGTTCTGCGCCGGGTCGAGCACTTCGAGAAGCGCCGAGGACGGGTCCCCGTGGAAGCCCGCGCCGAGCTTGTCGATCTCGTCGAGCATCATCACGCAGCCGCGCGTTCCGGCTTTCTTCAGCGCCTGGATGATGTTCCCGGGCAGCGCGCCGATGTAGGTGCGCCGGTGCCCGCGGATCTCGGCCTCGTCGTGCACGCCGCCGAGCGACACGCGCACGAACTTGCGCCCGAGCGCTTTGGCGACGCTCTGGCCGAGCGAAGTCTTCCCGACTCCGGGCGGGCCGACGAAGCACAGGATCGGCCCGTGGCCCTCGGGATTGAGCTTGCGCACCGCGAGGTACTCGAGGATGCGCTTTTTCACCTGCTCGAGGCCGAAATGATCCGCGTCGAGGATGCGCCTCGCCTCGGCCATATCGATCGCGTCCGGCTCCGGGCTCTTCCACGGCAGCTCGATCAGCCAGTCGAGATAGGTGCGCACCATCGAATACTCGCCCGAGGCGTCGGACATGCGCTCCAAGCGCTTCAGTTCCTTCATCGCCTGCTTCTCGACTTCCTCGGGCATGCCGGCTTCGGCGATCGATTTCTTGAGCTCCGCGATCTCCGCAGCCTGGCCTTCCTCGCCTTCGCCCAGCTCCTTCTGGATCGATTTCATCTGCTCGCGCAGGAGGTACTTGCGCTGGGTCTCGTCCAGGCTCGCCTTGGTGCGCTCGTCGATCTCGCGCGAGAGCTTGAGCACCTGCAGCCGGTGCGCGAGGTGCTCGAGCACGCCGTCCAGGCGTTTCTGCAGGTCCACCGTCTCGAGCAGCGCCTGCTTCTCCGCGACCTCGATGTCCATGACGCCTGCGACGAGGTCGGCGAGCGCCCCGGGCGAGGACATACCCTGGATGCCGGCGATCAACTCCTGCGGCGCCTGCGGCAGGAGCTCGAGGACTTGGAGCGCGCGCTCCTTCAGCTGCACGAAGCGCGCTTCGATCTCCTTGCCCGCGGCCTCGGGCTCCTCGATCCGCCCGACGCGCGCCACCATGAACGGGTAGCCCTCGAGATACTCGACCACGCGGAAGCGCTGCTGCCCCTGGCAGATGACGTGGTGCGTGCCATCGGGCGTGGTGACGTAGCGCAGGATACCGGCGACCGTTCCGACGAGGCACAGCTCGTCCGGCCCCGGCTTCTCGGTCTCCGCGTTTCGCTGCAACAGGACGCCGATCGGGCGCTTCCCCCTCACGGCTGCTTGAGCGGCGGCGATCGAGCCCTCGCGCCCTAGCGCGACCGGCAGGATCATGCCGGGGAAGAGCACCATCCTGCGCACGGGCAGGATGATGAGCGCGTCGTCGGGAAGCGCGTACGTCCCTTCGGGCGACGACCGCGGCGCGGCGGCGTTCGCCTTTTCGCCCGCCGGCTTGCTGTCGAGTTCCAGGTTCATGTCGGCTACCCCAGCCTGCGCAAACCGAGCGTCAAGCAGCCGTTCTCCAGGCGCCGGTCGACGAGCTGGTACTGGCCGGCGGGCAGCGCGATGCGGCGTTCGAAGCGGCCGTAGGGAATTTCCAGCCGGTAAATGATGGCGCGCTGATACGCCACGGGAAACGCGCGCTCGCCGCGAACGACGACGGTCCCGGCTTCGAGGGAGACCTCGATCTCGTCCGCCGCGACGCCAGGAAGCGCGACGCAGAGCGTGAGCCCGTCGCCCGTTTCGTAGAGGTCGACGGGCGGCTCCCAGCCCGGCGCTTCAGCCGCGCCGATCTGGAAGAAACGGCGCTGCAGCTTCTCCGCTCCTCGGAGCAGCTCCAGCGCTTCGGCCCACACCCACGACCTTGGATCGCGATATGTCATGCAAAGTCCCCTGGACACAGCTAGCCCCGAGACATTAACCCCGCGGCTTGATCCTTACCAAATGGGGGCTCGGACGGGAACCACAACCCTCGAACGGGTTATCTACAGGAGGACCGCAGCGACTTCCAATCTACTCATAGAAGACATGCCTGCCGATCCGGGCGATGGGCTGTTTGCTTCTCGCCCAGTCGGGCTTGATATGGATCGCATGAAAGTGCAGGGCACCCTCCAGCACCGGCGCCTCTCGCCGGTAGTAGACCGCTTCGGCCACCTTCCAGGCGCGTTCCCATTCCTCGCCTCTCGGCGCGGGTACCGCATCGAGTTCCGTCCACGAAAAGGCGCCGACGTAGCGCTTGCGGAGCGGATCCCAGTTTTTCTGATAGACGACGCCGCAAACCGTAGCGGGGTAACGGCCCGAGGCCTTGCGGTTCATCGTGACTTCGGCCACGGCA
>Ga0209283_10001614_pt1 | contig 12387 bp, 8 predicted proteins | sample CZO8metaG_2_FD_188354 | JGI IMG/M metagenome (GOLD analysis project Ga0209283, IMG submission 188354) | Vadose zone soil microbial communities from the Eel River Critical Zone Observatory, Northern California, USA - CZOApr15con2H1.8 metaG... | ecosystem: Environmental > Terrestrial > Soil >...
GGCCATATATGATCAGGAAGAGACCCGGAATTAGAGTCGTTGACGCGCTTAGCTGAGATACTACTCCAGAATTTCTCCAGATGAAAAGTGTAACATTGTACCTAAGTTCCAAGTAATACCCCCGCGGCCAAGCGTAGGCGAATGGGTCTTTTACTTCCCCGCCACCGTCATATTGACGATAGCAACGAGGAGTGTTCTCGTTGAGCGAAAGCGGAGTGCACCCCATGGTCGTTGCGCTATAGTTACCGGAATAGCCAGAAGCACTTAGCTGAAGGATTTGAGGTCTTGCATTGAAGAAGTTCTGAATGTCAACAGTGTTGTTCGTGGCGAAGTATAAACTCACAAACCATGTTTCGTTGGGATAACTGCCTACGGGAGAAGTCTTGTTCCAATTGTCAATCTCCTGATTGGCAAACATTGTCGTGTTGGTCGTGGAATCATAGAACAGATTGTCGCCGTATAGGTGTAGATTGTCTGTATCTGCAAAAATAGTCTTATTCTTCCAATCTCCAGCGAGAGAGAATGATGTTGACCATGTGAGTGTCTTCTGGCTAAAATTAGTGACTTCTAGTCTTGCAGTAGCGCAACTAACTCCTCCTACATTACACACCTGCAAAGACCGAGCAGGCGTGATTGGCTGAAGTATCGTCAACAAAATCAATGCGCAAATAATTAGCGAGTTACGAATTCCTGAGAAATGCCTTATCCGAATAACTGCAAGTGGCGATTTCAGCCATCCAAGCCATCTGCGAATAACACGGTTCATACTACCGCTTTCTTGGCCTTCGAAATGCAGTTAAGACAGCACGTTCTTTCTTCTCTTCTCTTCCACAAAAGCCTTTTCCGATAAGCGATCTGCTTGTACCTCACGCCCCGTAGGGATCAGTCTTGCAATAGACTCCACAGATAGGAACAGCCGGCGATTCCCGAACGTGGTAGATAGTATAGCTACCACGATAATTCGTCCGACGACAGCTTAACAGAACGGGTTAGGGTTATGTCTAAAAGAAACCACTCTCGGTCATTGATCTAGATGTGCTCGAATGCCTAAGCCAGCTGCTAGGGTAGGTGTGAACGGGTTCGGTGTCATAGGCAAACGTGTCGCCGAGGCAGTGTCTCAACAGAAAGACATGAAGCTCATCGGCGTCTCCGACGTCGTTGCAGATTATCGTGTTAAGATGGGGCAGAAGAAGAATTTTGCGATTTACAGCTCCCTTCCCGAGAAACTTCACGATATGAAGAAGGCGGGAATAGAGGTTTCAGGAGTTCTAGAGGACCTGATCAAAAAGGTAGACGTCATGATCGATTGCACCCCAGCGGGATTGGGCGCAAAGAACAAGGCGCAATACGACAAGCTTGGTGTAAAATCGGTCTTCCAGGGCGGCGAGAAACACGATCTTACAGGATCCTCATTTGTTGCCCAGTGTAACTATGAGGAGAATCTGAACAAGAACGCCACGAGGGTCGTGAGCTGCAATACGACGGGAATTTGCAGGACCATCGGAGCACTCCAGAACGGGCTCGGGGTGAGAAAGGCTAGAGTTGTCGTCTTCCGGAGAGGAACAGACCCGTGGGAAAGCCACAAGAACGGACTCATCAACACTGTCGTCCCGGAGGCTCACATTCCATCCCATCAAGGACCCGACGCTCAGACCGTTCTTCCCAAACTCGACATTACAACAATGGCCGCGAAGGGACCCTTCAACATCGGCCACCTCCACTTCGCCATGGTCCAGCTAAAGAACAACCCGGAGAGGCAGGATGTCTTGAAAGTTCTGAAGAATGCGCCTAGATTAGCGCCCGTCCGAACTACGGATGGAGTTGACAGCATGAACGCTGTGGCAGAGATGATGCGAGACATGCACAGAGCCAGGGCTGACATGTGGGAAGTCGCGTACTGGGAGGACATACTGAACGTCACTGAGGGCGAGGCGAACCTCGTCTACCAGGTCCATAACGAGAGCGTAGTCGTCCCAGAGAACGTTGACGCCATAAGGGCACTTACAGGCCTGGAAAGTGAAGGACGGAGGTCTATTGCGAAGACTGACGAGGCTCTCGGAATCACAAACAAGTTCCTCTAAATCGATACAAACCGGAGACTCTAGTCCGAAGTAGCAGATCAACTCATACCTACCTTTCAAATCAAATATAGCGGTTGGACCGCTGACCGGAGTTTCTAGCCCGGAGAGCATTGCAGATGGAATTACGCGAAAACGACATCAAGGTTCTGAAAGCTCTCCAAGACGCTGGCGGAACAGCCTCTGTCGAAGACATAGCCCGGAAAACTGGATTGGCCGATGCAGCCGTCGCCCGTGCATCTCTGACGCTGTCAGAGCAAGGTCTCGCCAAGGAACATACAACAAGAACGACTGAGATATTTTGTACTGAAGAAGGACACGATTACCTCGCGAATGGGTTGCCCGAGCGAAGGGTAGCTACAGTAGTCCACGATGCAGGGGGAAAACTCTCTGTGAGCGAAGCCGTTCAGCAAGCGGGTCTCCCTCTCGATTTTGTCTCAATAGTTACTGGCTGGGTTGCCCGCAAAGGCTGGGGAAAAATCGAGAAAACAAGTTCAGGCAATATCCTACTGATCTCGAATAACCCGCCCAAAGACGAAGACGAAGAAGTTCTACAGAGAATCGGCCAGGTCAGTATTCCCATAGAAGAATTGCCGAGCAACTTGAAACAGGCTGCTGATAGACTTCTCAAGAGAAACATTCTGGCCTCGAAAGAACGAGTGCAGAGGAAACTACAGATTACGCCTCATGGATTGGAGGCGATTCCGACTCAAGCTCCTGTCGATGAAGTCAGCGGTCTAACAAGCGAGATGATTCTCTCTGGAGACTGGGAGAGGGTCCACCTTCGATCATACAATGTTTCCTCACCTGTCCCTTCACTCAGCCCTGGAAAGTATCATCCCTACTTGCGATTCTTGCGGAGGGTCAAGCGGAAGCTTGTTGCGCTCGGGTTCCAAGAGTCCGTTGGGCCCTTGGTCGAGACCGCGTTCATCAATGACGACTGCCTCTACATGCCGCAAGATCATCCAGCGAGAGAAATCCACGATCTCTACTACCTGAAACACCTGTCCAGTGCGAGCCTGGAACCTTGGAAGGATATCGTGGAGAAGGTAGCACAGACCCACGAGAATGGCTGGAAAACAGGGTCCACGGGTTGGGGTTACAAGTATTCGAGAGAAGAAGCCTCCAAGCTAGTGCTCCGCAGTCATGGAACAGCGCTAAGCGTCCGGTCAATGATTTCCAAAGACCTTCAGATTCCAGGCAAATACTTCGCCATCGCAAGGTGCTTCCGGCCGGAACTCCTCGATAGAACGCATCTGACGGAGTTCAACCAGGCAGAGGGGATTGTTCTCGATCCCAGCCTCAGCCTACGCAACCTGCTCGGCGTCCTAGAGATGTTCGCTCGCGAGGTCGCCGGGGCTGACAAGGTCCGTTTCAAACCCGATTACTTCCCTTTTACTGAACCCAGTGTCGAGCTGCAAGCCTACAAAGAAGGATACGGCTGGATGGAATTCGGCGGCAGTGGAATATTCAGGCCCGAAGTCACAGAACCCCTTGGCATCAAAGTGCCCGTGATAGCATGGGGGCTCGGAATCGATAGGCTCTACATGATGAACCAACAGATCCAGGACATCCGACAGCTCTTCACAACTGACCTCGAATGGATTAGGCAACAGAAGGTCGGATAGAACGCCTTCAGTCCAATTCTCTCTATCCGATCTAGACGATCTTTTGGGCCAGAAGGTTCCCCGGGACGAAGACGGGCTCAACCAGCTCCTCGCCTACGTCAAGGGCGACGTGGAATCTCTTGACGAACAGAACGATACCGTCAGCATCGAAGTCAAGGACAGCAACCATCCCGACATCTGGTCAGTAGAGGGAATCGCACGCGCTCTCCGAACTCATCTCGGCATTGCCAAGCCCAAGGCTCCAATACTTTCTGGAAAATCTGGTCTGAGAGTTACAGTAGACCGTAGACTAGGGCCGATCCGGCCCTTCATTGCAACCTCCATCGTGAGAAACGTCAGGCCCAGCGAGAACGCTCTGAAGAGCTGGATAAGCCTCCAAGAAAAAATGGACCTCACGTATGGTAGGAAGAGGAAACGTGCGTCAATCGGATTCTACCAGGCCGACCTGGTTAGGCCACCGCTTCGCTACACCGTTGGCAACCCTGACGACACAGCGTTCGTCCCCTTAGGCTCAACCGAGAAGATGACGCTTCGAGAGATTGTAGAAAAGCACCCAAAGGGAATCGAGTACGGCGGAATAATCTCATCCTTCAAAGACTGGCCACTTCTAGTGGATAGCAAAGGCAAGATTCTCTCTCTTCCTCCGATCATCAACTCCAACGACCTCGGCAAGATCGGCCCAGACACGAAGAATATCCTCGTGGAGGTCACAGGGACGAATGTCGATACGGTAGGCAACACGCTGAAGATAGTTGTAGCCGCCCTCACCGAGAGAGGAGGCAAAATCTACAGTTGCACCGAAACCTACACGGACAAGAGCGCCAAGCTGGTCATTACGCCGGACCTAAAATCTAGCTTCAAGGATTTGTCAGTCAACTACGCGAACAAACTTCTTGGATCCACTTTCAAGCCAACAGAGATGATACGATCTCTCGTGAAAGCGGGGCATCCTGCTCGGCAAGTGAGTAAAGATGTCTTGCGAGTAGAGAGCCTCTGCTACCGCATCGACATCATGCATCAAGTCGACCTAGTGGAGGATCTCGCGATCGCTCTGGACATCAACAAGCTAGATCCTGAATGGCCGAGAATCTGGACCCTCGGGGGACTAGCACCCGAGACGGACAGACACGAGACCCTTGCGGAAGTCATGATCGGGCTGGGATACCAAGAACTTCTGACATACAGTCTAACATCCCCAGAGGTTTTCGTTGGCAAGATGGGCATCGAGGGCGAAAAATATGTGGAGCTGCTGAATCCTAAGATGTCAACTCATACCGCAATGAGAAACTGGCTTCTGCCAAGTATTCTCAATTTGCTCAAGGACAATACTCATGTCGACTATCCTCAGAGAGTATTCGAGATCGGACCGTGCGTGACTGTCAAAGAAGATGGCGAAGGTCACACTGAGACTCGACATAAGATCGCCGCAGTGACGATTCACACAGCCGCCGGTTTCACTGAGATTCGATCCTGCCTCGACACTCTCCTTGGAAGCATCGGGGTCAAGTTCGAGGTTCTTCCTACCGCTCATCCAAGCTTTCTTGAGGGACGCACAGGGGAAGTAATGTCAGGGCAAAAGCGGCTGGGAGTGGTCGGCGAGTTGCATCCCAGGATAATTCGTGCTTGGGACCTCAGCCTTCCTGTAGCCGCTTTCGAGCTGGAGATTCCACCCATGGGGGTCGAGTAAGATTGGTTCAAGAAAAGTTCGTTGTGACACCGTGGGAAGTAAAAGGGGAGGTGGACTATGATCGGCTCATCCGTGATTTTGGAACCCAACCGATAACCGGCCCGCTAGCTAAGAAACTGGAAGAGATCCTCGGTGACGCGGCGTATCTCGTCCGCCGACGCATCTTCTTCTCGCACCGCGACCTTGATCTCGTTCTCAACGACTATTCGAAGGGCAAAGGATTGTTCCTCTACACCGGCAGAGGACCAAGCGGACCAATGCACATCGGCCACATTATCCAGTTCTACTTCACAAAGTGGCTCCAAGACAAATTCCATACAACTGTCTACATACAGATAACCGACGATGAGAAATTCCTCGAAGAGAAACGGAACCTGACTTATGAAGACACCCAGCGATGGGCAGTGGACAACATTCTCGAGATTGCTGCGGTTGGCTTCGATCCCGACCGGACGTTCATACTCCAAGACACTGAATTCATCGGACACGCGTACCCTATGATTCTCAAGATTGCCCGCCGGGTTAATTTTAGCACTGTAAAGGCAGTTTTCGGCTTCAACGGCGAGACAAATATCGGTTTCACTTTCTATCCGTCTATCCAGATTCTTCCGAGCCTTCTCGAAAAACGGCGCTGCCTCATCCCGTCGGCCATAGACCAGGACCCGTACTGGAGGATACAACGAGACATTGCAGAATCGATGGGATACTACAAGGCGGCCGCGGTCCACAGCAAGTTCCTGCCCGCACTTACAGGGATGAAGGATAAGATGAGCTCCTCCAAGCCGGAGACGACGATCAATCTTAGCGACGACGATAAGACGGTAAGGAACAAGGTCTACCGTTACGCTTTTTCTGGTGGACAAGCGACGAAGGAGGAGCATCGGAAGAAGGGTGGAGACCCCGATGTTGATGTTCCGTTCCAGTGGCTCTACATGTTCTTCGAACCCGATGACAAGAAGATAGAACAGATACGGGCCGAGTACAAGAGCGGCCGAATGCTTACAGGAGACCTGAAGGACATTCTAATCGAAAAGGTGACAACATTTCTCACCCAGCACCGGCAGCGCAGGGAAAAAGCTCGCGACCTGGTGCATTTGTACAAGAAAGACGGTACCCTCGCACGGGAAATGTGGACCCGTGACTTCAGTAAGTCATAGTTCTTACGTAAGAGACGCATACCTCTATCTAGCTAACTAGGACCTGGATTCAATGTACGACGCGGACGCGCTCGATTCATTTCGGAAATCGGGCCAGATAATCGCAAAGCTCCGGAAAGAAATCCCTAGCATCGTCAAACAGGGAAAACCCGCGCTGAAGATCTGCAACGAAATCGAAAGCAGAATTCGCGAACTCGGAGGCAAGCCAGCCTTCCCGGTCAACATTGGGATCAACGAGATTGCAGCACACTACACCTCGCCGCCGGGCGATACTCTGACCATTCCCTCTGGGTCGATGGTGAAAGTCGACTTCGGGGTCCACGTGAACGGCTACGTCACTGATACAGCTGTCACTGTCTACTATGACCCCAAATTCGAGCCGATGGTCAAGGCCGCCGATGATGCGTTGCAGAATGCGATCAAAGCGTTCAGAGGAGGAGTCAAACTATCAGACATCGGACGAGTCATCCAGACGACGATAGGGAAGTATGGGTTCCGCCCCATCAGCAATCTTACAGGTCACAGCATCGAAAGATACAGTATTCACGCGGGTAAGTCCGTGCCAAACGTTCCAGTGCTTGCCGCCGGAAAGGCAAACGAAGGCGAAGTGTTCGCCATTGAGCCCTTCGTGACCCTCCCCGACGCCGCAGGATCCGTCACAAACATGCTGCCGGCCCAGATCTACCGCTACATCAAATCCAAAGGAGTCAAGAACGACGAGTCCAAGAAAGTCCTCGACGACATCTACACAAGATTCTCAACCCTGCCCTTCGCACCCCGCTGGCTAGAAGACAAGTTCCCGAGAGAAACCGCGAAGCGCGCGATGCTGGACTTGACTCATAACAAGTGCGTAGGCGGATATCCTGTCCTAGTGGAGGAGACTCGAAGACCAGTTGCGCAGTCAGAACATACGGTTCTGGTTGGACGGGATGACTGTACCGTGCTTACAGCGGAATAACAAGGCTACTTTTTCGGCGGGCCTTCAGTGTAGATTCCGTTGATACTGAGGTCTCCAGTAGTGCACTGGGTGCACTTGCCAAGTGTCTTGAAGACAAAGTCTCCCAAAGAGAAGTTCTTGATCTGTTTGAAGCTGCACTGGCCACACTTGACCACGGAAAGCACCTTTGGTGGAGTGTACGCGCCTATCCGGACCCCTCTCCTCATCCTCGTGAACGATAGGAATACAAATGAGAAGGCGAGAACCGCGATTGTAATATAGAGAATCTGAAGCGTTGGGTCCGGGTTGGGAGCGTTCAGAGCGAGACCGATTGTGTAGAGGCCGACTACCGCCATGACAGCGGCTACTATGGTTAAGACTAGTGATGAGCCACTACGTGGCTTAGGCTGCGACACCTAAAGATCCTTCTATTGACCGATACCGATGGTGTTGCCGATACCGGCGACTATTATAGTATCGCCCGGCTTGCTGCGTTCCAGAATGAGGCTCTTGATCCTCTCGATAACTTTCTCTCCAGCCTCCATGATCTCCTTCTTCATCGGCGTAATCGCTTCCTGAAGGCTCTCCTTGACGATGACAGCGTAGACCGGTATCTTGTGGACTGTTGCTTCCTGCTCGATCTTGAACCGTTCGGTCCCGACGCCCCCGATAGCTGCTCCAATTCCTTCGCTGACTTCGCCTGAGGTTTCGCCCTCGAACTTCACCGCCGCGTCAACCATGATCACCATCGAGACCTTGCCAACATTTTCTTCAATGATGGTCTTGATGGCGTCCCCCGGTTTCCCGACGTTTCCGCCAGGACCCTCCGCCTTCAAAGCGATGACTCTACGCTCCTCCATCATCGTCTCCGCAACCACCACATCCTTCTCGACCTTCCGCTTCTCCTTGTCCTTCATCAATCGCGACGCAACAAGCGCTCCTATTCCATCCCCGATAGGCTGGCCTTCGGCGAAAGCCTTCGCCGCACCCAAATACGCCTCAGCCTCCTGGATAATCAATGGAAGCAACGCTTGGAGCTGGATAATGATGAAGATGCTGTTAGTCTTCTTCCCCATCAAGTAGAAGTGTCGAATGATCCTATAGATAGTGTTGAGAGCCCAGGACGCCTCCACCAAGTTCTCCAGATTCATAACCTGCGAAGAATCAGCACCTGGCGCGATCCTGCGAACATCCTCCTTGAACTTCGCATCCCGAACATCCAGCAAATGATCAATTTTACCCACGATCCCAGCTGGATCCATATCGACCGGCGAGATGAGGAACTGTTCCATCAAAACATTGATCTGTGGACCCGGATCAGTTGAAGGTTTTCCGATCTCCTTGACAGTCTTGAGCGTAAGATCCTTCGCCGAGTTCCGGAACATGTCCAATTTTCGCAACCCTTTGTCGATATCCCAGAGAAACTGGCGCATCTGTAGCTTCTGACCAAACCCGAAGAACAGTGCGATGAAGAGAACGGTGAAGAGCAATTGACTAATGGTGCCAAGATTTCCGAGGAGCCCTCCGAGAAGATCATTTTCGTGGAGAGAGATTGGCAGCACTAACGAGGCACCGGAATATGCTCATTATTCCCGTCTGAATGTTATAAACGTTGATCCCTAAGATTAGTCCAAAGTAATCCGAAAGATATCCAGCAAAGAAACCATTGCTTCTCGTTGAAACAGAAAATGAGGTTGGCAGCGGTCTAAGCTTCGCGTGGGCGTTAGCACCACACTACCACAGAGATCGCGCGGGAGATTCACTTCCGTGTTCGGAATGGGTACGGGTCCTAGCTCCCACCTATGGCCGCCAACCCCGTGAACAGTCCCCAGCGGAATCGGCTAGATAAGCCTTCTCCGAAATCAGGCCCATAAGCGTAGGCTTGTGGCTCGGCTTCAACTGGATGATAATACGGCGAGGATGGTTCGCGCTTTCTCCTTGACACTAGCGCGACCAGAACGACGAGGACCAGTAGGGCAACTCCTGCGATGAGGAAGATGAAGGGAATCCCCACCACTTTCAGATTGGTCAGGTTCGGAATGCCGTTTATCGTGACCGTCAAGGTGTTTTGTCCAGAAGCAAACCCGGGCTTTGAGGCCTGAATGGTGACAGTTGGGTTCGAGGCTTGGAGCGGCGTAGTGTAGACAGCCGTGTAGTTGCCGTTACCGCCATCAGTTGGGTTTGAGAAGCTTCCACCGGAGGATGATGATAGAAAGATCGTGGCCCCCGTTACAGGGGTGGTTCCGTTTGTGACTCGAATCATCAGCATGATTTCTCCTCCAGGTGTGATTGAGACGGGATTGGGGGAGGCAGCCACAGTCAGAGGCGGGAACGGATTGAGGGTAATGGTCGTCAGAGCAGATCCGCTTATGAAACCGTTTTCACTAGCAGTCACCTGGATTATCGAGCTTACGACGGAGTTCACGAGAGGTGCTGTGAAATTGGACGAGTATACGCCCGTGCTACCCATGACAGGTTGAGTGAACCCGCCGCCTGCCGATGAGCTGAGAGTTAGAGTCACACCGGCTTGAGGGGCGGACCCGTTCGTTACAGTGATGGTTAGAATGGAAACCTGTCCAGGTTTCAAGCTCGTGACGCTTGGAAATATTGACGCTTGTAATCTAGATGCAATTACGCCTAATCCGTAGACCTTCGTATCCCACGACCCGAAGAAGACACGTGAGTCTGCAACTGCAGGAGAAGAGGAGATGCCTGCACCGGTCGTGTACTTCCAGAGCAACGCACCACCAGTAGCGTTAAGGGCGTAGAGGCTGTGGTCGCTGGAACCGAACAGTAGAGTATTCGAACCAAGCGCTAGGGCTGGAGAAGAGGAAATAGCGCCAATCGTACCCACTTTCGGGTAAGTCCAGAGCTGGGTGCCGGTCGTGGCGTTTAGCGCGTAGAAAATACCTCTGCCCGTGCCGAAATAGACGACCCCATTGTTGACCGCTGCAGAGGTCGCGTTGAATGCTCCTATGTTGAACGTCCAGATGATAGACCCAGTAGTCTGGTTCATCGCCAGGAATCTACTGCTATCAGCTCCAACGTACACCCTTCCGTAAGCCAGAGCTGGAGCAGTGCTTACCGACGCCGCGACTCCAATAGCAACTTTCCACAGCTGAGCACCTGTGGTCTCGTTAACAGCAACAACAAAGCCATTGTTTTGCCCGAAGACAACTCGGCCATTATTGACTGAGGGAGAGGACTTTATCGTGTCATCACCGAGATATTGCCAGGCAACCGTGTTGTTTGTGTAGACAGCCATGAGCACAGAGTTGAACTTGACAAACCAAGTTCCGTAGAAGATCTTCCCATCAGCATAGACCGGCGAAGATGTGATGGGACTGATGTTATTTCTTTGCCAGATCAGCGACCCGGTCTGCTCATTGAGAGCATAGACCGCAGAGTCTCTTGAGGCGAGATAGACTACACCGTTCGCGACAGCAGGGGTCGCGTAGATCGGGGCTGAAGTGCTGAAGACCCATCTCTGAGCCCCGTTGTACTCGTCAAGCGCGTAAAGGTTGCCATCCCAAGATGGAATGAAAACCATCCCGTCAACAACAACAGGGGAAGGATACACGAAAGATCCGGTTGTAAAAGTCCACATGAGGTTTGACCCACTAGGCGCAGCGGCCGGGGTAACACCGGTTCTCAAAGCGTCGTGATGAAACATCGTCCAAGGATAATCCGTAGGACCAGGAGAACTGGCTGGAAAACGTTCTGGAGAAGCAGGCGTCTTGCTAGCGGGTATTCCGAGGCTGAGAAGGTAGAGAGAAAGGATCAGAACTACAACTGCCCTTCTCAATGGAATCCCCTAGCTGAAACCGGCCACCTTTCTCCGAAGAGGGATTTGGAGAATCCACAACTAAAGAGACATGTAACTCACGCTTCCACAATCGCGGATGCGAGCAGCAGGGCTAAGCCGAAAACTAGATTAATCTAGACACGTCACAACGACCGAACAAGGTGTACGCTGTCTGATATTCGCCTTCCTAATCTTCTATCGAGTAAGACCCCTGTCCGAGGCAGATAAGAAGAAAGCCACAACCGACTGGGCACGGTTCAAGAAAACACTCTCCAAAGAGCTCGCGATAGTAGCAGAGTACGCGCACATCTGGGGAACGACATACAACGGTATGATCCTCGTCGAGTCACGCGACCTATCCACATTCCACGACTTCTGGCACCGTTTCCGGGAAACAACAAGATGGTACGTGCCGGAGACTAGAACGTACATCGCCCAGAAAGAAGAATAGACGGGTACCGCCCCAACTATTTCGACTAAGCTTTATACCAAGAATTTCCGACACCCGCCTTTCGGTGGGGCGCTGCATAGAGCCTTCGTTCAAGCACGGGGCCGTAGTCTAGCCAGACCCATCGAAAGCGCTGGGTCCTAGAAAGGAATGACGACGGGCTCCAGAATCCATTACAATAGGAAAGACCGACCAAAATTGAGGGATGAGGAAATTCAGGAGCGCGTGAAGATACCCGTAGACGAGAGACTCGGCGGATGTCGTGGGTTCAAATCCCACCGGCCCCACCAAGATAGCCCAAACCCTCCGGGACTGGGAAAGAATCAGGGTTGCTCGGGCACAACCTTTGGATCTAACAACTGCTCTTCAAGGTGCTTTCAAGTCTGTTGAGGAATGAATCAATGTACTGCCGTGCGATTCCCCAATCGAACGGCTGAGAGAGGCCGATCCGGCCCATGAGGACTCGCGTTGCATTGTCATCGATCCTAGCCATGTTCACGTAAAATGTCTCTGTCCAAGTGAGCGAGTCCATCACGATTTTCAGCTCAAGACGGCCTGTTCTCTTGTCCGCCTTTGTGGCGTTCCATTTAGCATGCTGAACGACAAGCAGGGATGCGTCCCAGACCTTCTCAAAGGCGTAGGGCAAA
>Ga0209283_10001615_pt1 | contig 12387 bp, 13 predicted proteins | sample CZO8metaG_2_FD_188354 | JGI IMG/M metagenome (GOLD analysis project Ga0209283, IMG submission 188354) | Vadose zone soil microbial communities from the Eel River Critical Zone Observatory, Northern California, USA - CZOApr15con2H1.8 metaG... | ecosystem: Environmental > Terrestrial > Soil >...
GAGCGCAAGGAAGGCTATTTCCGGGAAACCGCCAACGATCAGGTGATGGAAAAGGTCGATGCGGATGGGAACGTGATCGGATTCTCGGTGCTCAAGGTGTTCGCAGGTCTCGCTACCGTATATTTTGGCAGGGCTGCTGCCGGTACCCCAAGATACCCTCTTGAGGCGTCAGCTTAGGCGCCGCCGGTTTAGGCGGCGGCACGTTTCGCGATCTCATCGGGCGCCGCAGGAAGGATACTGGTGCGACCGCGGGCGGCAACTCGTTTGCTGCTGATGGCAAATGGCGCGTCGAAGCGCAGCCCCATTTCACCTTCAAGCAATTCGTAGCCATAGCGTTCGGTCTCCGCGATACCTGCGGCGAGCGCTTCACCTTCGGACACCATCGCCTGGACGTAGATTTTCCCGCCGTCTAAAGTGCGTGCATAGGGCCATTCGATCGGCTCGCCCGCCCGCACGAAGTTTTTGTAGCTACCGCTCAGGTTCCACGGCTTGAAGATCGGATAGACCAACATGGCGCGGGCTTCGAGCATTCCCGCGATAATCGCGCCGGCATGGCGCAGCAGGCGCCCCGCGCCCGCAGCCACGGCCCACAACTCGCCGCATTCGAAGACCTTTTCGGGTGGCAAATGAGTGAGATCGGGTTTGGGGTAGCTCTGGCTGAACATCGCCAGATCATGCATCGCGAAACCACCGATCATTTCGTCGGGTGCCGATCCACGCTCGTCGTAAAGGCCGTAGAGCTTGCTAAACGCGACGTGTACCTCGCCGATAACCGATCGGTGGGTTTCGCCGAATCCAGCCCCGCGCATTGCGCGGACTTCACTCAGCCGGCGCGCGAAGGCGCGTCGCTCTGATTCCGTCTTCAGCTGCCGAAGCTCCATTCCATTCCTCCTAAGTCCAGTCTAATTTTGTTCGACTGGGGTTTCAGATGGTTTATGTGGACACCTGAGCTACCGCCGTTGCAGCCCGCCGCGTTTGCGCGAGCAACAACGCCAGAAACGCTGAACTCGATCTGCAGGACATCGAGAAATCATCGGAAAGCGGCGGCACGTGCGATAGCGAGCCGGCCGTGAAAGTCGTACCGGGGGCGAAGAGAGGCGCGACTAACCAGGCTCGCATAAATGCCGGTGTACGGGGTTAATTGGCTTATCCTGCGGTTTGGCTAACCTTGAGGTGGCAGAGGTGGGAACAGTGGACACGGCCAGATGGGGCTGGCCTGTTGACGACTAAAGTCGCGCTGATAACACTCGCAGTGTTTTGACATGATTATTATCGCTAACTGACGGTTAGTTGTAAATTGACTCGGAGTCAATAAGAATGGCAGAGGGATAAACTGGTGAATTGACAAAGAGGGTACCCTAAAGCGTCCATTAATTTATGTTAATACAGCTCACCATCCGTTAGCGGTGTCGTCCACCTTCCTGCATGAAGTTGGTCATCACATGAGCTCCGAGATTCTCGGCGGGGATGAGCATACACCGGTGCATTTTTTCATCGATGCGGACTACGCCTCGCATCTGGAAGAGCCAGCCGAGCTCGCGGCGGATGTGATGGTGAGCATCGCGGGATATCCCGAGGCGATTGCGCACAAGATTTTCGCGACGGCTTGGGAATGGGGCTTGGTGGCACGGGCAAAGGACCTGACAGAAGCAGCGCTATCTGAGGTGCGACGCCATCTGAAGCAGGTCTATGGCTTCGATCTGACGGAGCAGATACCTGCGGCCCAGATGCTGCACTATTTGTCTGGCATGATCCATTTCGCAAAATTACGTTGGGCGTTGCTCGCTGAATACGACATATGAATAAGAAGAAAACCCTGGGTCAGGTTCTCAAAAGTCAGCGCAAGTTTCTCGGCCTTACACAGCGGGAACTGGCGCTAAAGCTCGATATTAAGGGGAGCTACGTCGCCTACCTCGAGAAGGATCGGCGCCGGCCGTCCTTGGGTCTCCTGAGCCGGATCGCGAACGTGCTCGGGCTGCCAAAGGAACCCTTGTTCCTGCTCGCGCATCCAGAGGCGAGTTCGCTTTTGGGCGAACGGCGCGAAGCCCCGGTGGCCAATCGCAATCCTGATCAGGTGTGGCGCGATTTCACCGGCAACAAGGCAATGTTGGCTCGCCATCAGGTGAAGCCGAACGAACTCAAGGTGCTTTCGCAAGTAAATCTGCTCGGTAAGGTCGCGGCGCCACGTCAATTCTTCTTTATCCTCGACGCCATCCGGCAGGCGGTCGAAGAAGATGAGTAGGGCGAAACTTGAGTCGGATGAGACGAGGGCAACTGCTCTCCGCGCCCGCAGGGTTGACGGTTAGACGACGCATCGCGCAGGCAGGCGGCAGCAAAAGAAGAAGGCTCCGGTGTCGGCCGCCGGGGCGATCCCAACAAATACAGAAACGCCGCGCGCTGATTCGCGGCACGAGCGTCGGGAGCAGGCCTGTGCTCCAGGGACCAAGCTAGTCGCATCGATTGCACGCCACCGACCGCTCCCGACAATCCGAGCACAAACTTCTGCGGCGAGCCGCGCTCTCGTTTTCGGTGGAAGAGTGGGGCGCGCTCGGCGAGCTTATATACGAGGCCGCAGACGGGCTCGTGACCGATTTGCTGATAGATGTGATTCTACGTCGAGCTACTGAGCTGTACGAAGAGAAACCAGAATTTGCGGCCACGCTCGAGAAGCCTCTGGCTTAGCGTCCCGACGCATGCTGGCGCGTAGCCCTTGCGACGTCCTATGGAGCGCAAGCACGTAAAGGTCTGGTACGACGCTGAAGGCGACTACCTGGAGGTCATCTTCGAGCGCAAGGAAGGCTATTTCCGGGAAACCGCCAACGATCAGGTGATGGAAAAGGTCGATGCGGATGGGAACGTGATCGGATTCTCGGTGCTCAAGGTGGGTGCCCTTAAAGAGCATCCGATCGACGTCGCGCTGGCCTCTTAATGCGCAATCCCGAAATCCTCGCGCTCGCGCAACGCGTCCGCTACCAGGGCGATCCTGCCTTCCTCGGCCCGGAGCGTTTCAAGGGAGTCGTCAAGGTAACTTTGAATGACGGGACAATGTTCGAAGAGGTCGAGGCGACAGCGAGGCATGCGCCGGGGCCGGGAAGCGCCCGCGGGGGCCGAGCCAGCCTTATTTCGGCTGCGGAGGGGACGCCGCGATTACCTCGCCAGGGCCGGGCGTGGTGAAGTGGTTAATAGCGCTCTCCTCCCCATCGCTCTTACCATCGCTCCCCATCGAGGTCACCTTGTAGTAGTACGTCGTCTTCGGCTTGACCGCGCCCAGGCGTACACGGAAGACTGTATAGGAATGACTCCGGTTCAGCCTGATATGAGATTTTGCCGTCTCGTTCAGGTGTTTTGGGTCCGTACTGTAGTGCACCACGCCGAAGTGATCGTCCGAACCCCCAGGGTTATTGGTTGTCCACCTGATAATCGTCAAATAGCCGTTAGCCGCTTCGAGCTCTGGTCCTTGTGTAATCCGGACTCGCGCAGCCTTCTTCGCTGGAGGAAGTAACTGAGCGCTAGCCGGATTGGAGGATAGCAGGTTGCCGCTCAATAGTATGATCGCCAATGTCAAAGCCGCCCTGTTCATATTCAAACCCTAAAGCGCACTACTCAGTGGAAGATGATTGAAAATATACGCGACCGCCCGTTGACTGCATCCGCGATGTTTCACCCTGGCTCGTCCGCTGCATCGAGACGGACGAGCCAGAGAAGGGGATGCAGTGGGTCCATGGCATCCACCGTTTAGCGTTTTGCCCTATGGAATAGGACTCGGTCCGGGCGTTGGCGCTACATTGCAGATGGCCAACGCGCAGGGCGGCAGAGGCGGAGTAGGGATGAGGAACCCATTACCCTGGGTCGCAGCCGTACCGCCCATCATGCACTGACCCGTATAGGTATTGATGTCTGGATACGGTCTCGTGAAGCCGTCCGAGAGCGTTTGCAGGAAGGCAACGATCTGGTTCTCTTCCGTATCGTTCAAGCCGAGCATTCCGACTGTCATGTCGATGTTGTTCGGGACCTCGGGCATCGGCCAGCAGTCTACTTTTTCGGTTGTTCCCGCCGGACAGTGTCCTGAGGTAACGTGCTTTGCGAACGCGGGCACGTCTCGAGTGTTATAAAAGTGTACAAGTTGCTTCAGGCTCTTGGCATAGCCATTGTGAAAGAGTTCCTTCTGGAAGTAGGGCCCTGGCGCCTCGGTGGTGGGACACTGCGGTGGCACCAGCCCCACGTCGCGGGCGGTCAGCGTCTGCATTTGGCCGTCGGAAGTTGGCGCGAATTGTACCCAGGCCGAGTTCGGATTGTCCCAGGAGCCGAAGCCACTTCTGAGGAAAGTGCCCAATCCCAAATCCCTGTAGCCGAAGCCGAATGGATTCCCCGTAAACCCGAAGAAATCCGGCGTGGTCTGGTAATAGAAAGCATCCCTGGGATTTAGCGGCAGGCCAAGATTGGCGTAGCCGAAGCAGGTGAACAGAGGCCTTGCGGACGCTGCTACCCCGGTGTCGGTGCTCATCGGAGCGGTTGGGGCAGGGGCGGTTGACCTGCCGTCCAGATGGCACGAGTTGCAATTCGCCTTGCCCTTGAACAGGTTGTAACCGGCCATCTCGTCTGGAGTCATTGTATAGTTCCCTTCCAGGAAGGCATCGAATTTCGACGTAAAAGCACTCAGATTTGTTGAGCGCTCGAAGAAAGAAAGCGCCTGCCCCCAGTGATTAAAAACTTCGGTGGCCCTGACGCGGTCCGAGGGATTCAGCTTAATAGGCGTGACGCTCGTGCCGAACACCGCCGCCCCTCCGGGGGTCTCGCAGATGTCCTCGGTGTCCTCCGGGAACTTGATATCGAGGGAACCTTCACCAAATATCTCCTCAAAGAGAAACCGATACGGCGCCGTCTGCAGCCGGAATGCGATGCAAGCCGTATCGGGGAAAGCCATCTCCTGAGTATCGACCGGAGGACCCTGGGCCTGGTGGGCGTCAGGACTCTGCAGTATGTATCCGGTCGCGCGTCCGTCCCAGAAGTTTCCGCCAATGAACGCGGCCTGCACTGTGTCGTACTCCATAACGGGGAAATCCGGAGAATAGGGGTACCGTTGTGCGGTCCGTTTTCCGGCTCGGAAGTGAAATGATCCGGGATACGCGATCATCGTCAGATTGACCGACGGTATCGGTCCGCTGAAGGCCGCGTACGGCATGTGGCAGGAAGCGCAAGCCGTGTTCTCGAACGGCGACATCTTCAAATCGTATTGAAACAGTTTGCCGAGGGTTTCTACTGCTTGATATCCGTTGAGATGAATAATCGGGGGGTTAGTCGTAAAAGTGAGCGGTGGTAAGGCTTTCGCTTGTACCAGGGTCGCATCTTCGATCCCTTGGATTTCGCGCTGGACCCTCATTAGCTCCGAATCTAAATCCGCTGGGAGAATGCCCGGAGGATACGGATTGTAGGCCGTGGGCGAGGGTTCGGGTTTTTCTTCTTTGGGCTTTTCTTTTTCTTTTGCGGAGCTGGGAGACAACAGGAAGGCTACGAGAATTAACAACCAGACTGCGGACGTGATCAGGAGAACGGTGCGTTTCATACCTTGAACTCCTTTTCCCGATTTGAATGGCTGTGACCGGGAACATAATCAACATAGATCGCGCCGTCAATGAAAAAGGCGCACAAAAATGAATGAAGCAGAAATAGGAGATCGTTAGGCATACTCAGATATTTACAAGTCCACTGGGATAGATTTACCAAAAATATGGGCTAATCCCGTCTACGGTTAGTCGCTCATCATCCCGATGCAGTAACGAGAAACGCTTGCTGATCACTCTCTGCAGCCGCTGCTACGTGCGGTTACATCGCTCTCGTTGGCTCCGCAATCGTTGGCTCCGCATCGTTGGCTCCGCCCGTGGGTACCGGACGTTCTGTTTGAATGTGGGCGGAGATTCAATCCTAGCGTCGTGTAACGTAAATAATGTTTGGCAGCCGCGCGCCAGTTATGCGGGAATAGCCGCGACTGATCAAGGACAATTAACTGGGATTTCCGTTGTGACTCTCCGATTCCAAACTCGTGCCATAGATTGAACGGCGTTCGTCGGCAAGGTTTTAACCGGTTTCGGTCCACAAGTGTTTCCAGCGGCGCTGGGAGGGGGCGGTTTCACGTCCGGTGAGTCCGCAACGGCCGGAAATATCATTTTTTCACTCGATTCCGCAGACACGTTTCCCTCCGCCACAACGCCGCCATCGAAATCTGCCGCACTTGCATTCGCCCTATCCCGCTGGCGACCGCAGCATCGTGATCTTCCGCAGCATGCCGCCAAACAGCCGCCGCGTCAGAGGACTCTGCGCCAACAGCAACCAGTAGTAACGTGCGTGCTCAATCAACCGTCCGCCGGTCTTCACCACCCGCCGCTGCAAGCTGGTCAGCGACCACTTCCCGATCGGCGCGGGCAGCGCCAGCCGCCGCCACAAGTTCCCGAGGTTATAAGCGATCAGGCTCAGCCACAGCCGCACCTCGTTGGCGCGAAAGCGGTGACAGGAAAGCCGCGTCATCTTCACTGCCTGCTTACCCTCTTTAATCCCCTTGTTCCGCTGTGCCGCGCTTGTTGTAGAACCGCACCACGGCCCGGCTTGAAGCCCCCAAGATTGGTCACGATGAACCCCACGCGAGGGAACAACTCCCCAAAGTGGAACTCCACCTTTGCCACCACCCGCCGGATGGTCTTCCAACTCGCCGCCCGATAGAGAAAGCTCCTGTACCGGACCACCGGCTTGTGGCTGGGCCTTCCCACTGGCCGGCTCAATAACTCCGCAATATCCGCCGGCCAGCAGCCGCCGCAAGCTCTCGGCGCTCTCCGCCCTGTTCGATTACCTCTGCGAACGCAACGCCGTCTCCGGCAATCCCGTCGACGGCGTCAAGCGGCCGTCGCCAACGGCAACGAAGGCAGCTCACGCCGGCGCTCGGTGACGCCCAGGCCCGCAAGCTGCTCGACGCCCCGCCCGAGGGCACCCTCAAGGGCGTGGGCTAGCTAGCGCACGTGACTCGAGGTGCTTGCGCCAGACGATCACATGCGCGCGGTTGGTGATGTTGGCGAGCCATTCGAGCTCGGGGGGAACTTCGGCGAGGTCGCCAACTGGGCGAGCGTGAGACCGCGGTTTTTGAATGGTACGAGGTTGGCCACCGCAGGACGCTGACTTTCAACGCCGACCAGTGGCGGAAACGGCTTAGCGTATAAAATTACACGAATCTGCCCAGTACCCTAATCTGTGCGCGGATCTGTGTGGCCGCTATCCGGCACTGCGGCGTCCACAAGTGTTTTGGTTCCCTTGTTGGTACGTCGCTTCAGCTCAGGTGTGGTCCCGGTCCGCGTGCTGCCTCAAGCACGACCGCACGCCATTCGCGCTTGACGGGCAGGATAGGAGGCATCGGAGCAACGTCGGGCTCCGCCGTCGGCGCCGCGATTGAATCAATCTTCTCGGCTTTGCGCATGAAAAGATTGTAGATCAGCCATTGGGCGCGATGCCGCTTACCGCGCAGCGGGAATCGGCTGGCGATTGAAGATGTCGAATAGAAACTCCCATAAGCGCCGCCTAGCCCGATGCGGAGTTCGTCCGCCGACATCTGCGCCGGGCGATAGACGACGTGGCCCTGATCGTACATCGACCAGTCGAAGGAAACGATACGGTTCGCCTTCTTCATCTCGTACCAGGTGAGCGTGCCCGGATAGGGCGTAAGCGCCGAATAGGCACAGGCGTCGTATTTGGCGTTGATGTTGAAGTTGACGGTTTCGTCGAAAACCGAGCGATCGTCGCCGTCGAAGCCAAACATGAACAAGCCGAACACCATGATCCCGTAGGAGTGCACCTTCTCCACCAGGGCGGCGAAGGTCTCCGGCCGATTGACATGCTTGTGCACGCTTTTGAGCGTCGCGCGCGAGATCGACTCAAAGCCGATGCTCAGCATCGTGCAGCCGCTTTCGGCCGCGAGCTCGAGCATGCGGTCGTCCTGCGCAAGTTTGGAGGTGACGCCAGCCTGCCATTGGATGCCGCGTCCCTTCAACGCGCGCATCACTTCCTTCGGACGCTCCGGCGTACCGAAAAAGTCGGCGTCGTTGATCGAGATGGTGCGCGCACCGCAGTTCTCCATCTCGTGAATCACCTCGTCGACTGGCCGATAGCGGAACTTGAGGCCGTTCATCAGCGGCTCGGCGCAGAACGTGCAACCTTGATGGCAGCCGCGCGAAGTCTGGACGAAAGTGCGGTTCACGTAGCGGTTCTTCTTCAGGAGATCGTAACGCGGCATCGGCATCCCGACCATCGGATGCAGCGTGTCCGACTTATAGGTTCCGCGCATCGACCCCTGTTTGAGATCATCGAGCAGCTTGTCGATCACGAGCTCGACTTCGCCGATAACGACAGCATCGCAATGCTTCAGCGCTTCCTGCGGCATGAAGCTTGGATGCACGCCGCCCATGACGACGGGCACGCCCTTGGCGCGGAATTGGCCGGCGATTTCATAGCCGCGGTTGACGTAACTCGTCATCGCGGAAATCCCGACGAGGTCCGCCTTCAAATCGAAGTCGATCGTCTCGATGTTCTCGTCGGTGAGCACCACTTCGTACTGGTCGCGTGGAATGGATGCGGCAACTGCGAGTAAGCCTGCAAGCGGAGAGTATAGCGCTCGATTCATGTACAGCGGGCGAGTCGTAAGCGAATCCGTTTTCGGATTGATGAGATGAATGATGCTTGTACGCACGAACTTCTCCTGTGACACGGCCGGTACATACTATCGTCACGAGACTTTGTACCGCAGCTCCACACCGTCTACCGAAACGGGGTAACTCCAAACCAGGAGATGCCTGAGATGGTTAGTACCACGGGCCGATATTGATTCTCTCTCCGACGAACTCCTTGATTCTCCTTCCCGCCTGATCTCACGCATGATAACGTCCTTTATCATGCGTGAGATTGACCGCCCGCGCCGGCCTATGGTAGACACAACATTCCCGGTGCGCCCCGCGCGCCGGCAACCGAGAGGACGACTGCCATGGACGTGACCCTGCATATCCCCGACGAATTCGCCCAGCGGCTCAAGGCGGCCGGTGGCGACCTCTCGCGCCGCGCGCTCGAAGCGCTCGCGCTCGAGGAATACAAGCTCGGCCATCTCACCACGGCTGAATTGCGTGGGCTCCTGGGCCTGGGGACGCCTGCGGAGATGGAAGATTTTCTGAAGGCCCACGGCGTGAGTGGAACCGCCATGCTCGATGACCAGAAGCGTGAGCGGCAGGAGCTTGCCCGCGCGGCCGCCCAAGGTATCCGGGAGATGAGCAAAGGCGTCACGCTCGGCGGGCTCAAGATCAAAGACCTCATAGAGGAAGGCCGTCTGTGACCTTGGTTATCGACGCCTCGCTGACGCTGAGCTGGTACTTCGAAGACGAACGTACGCCTGCGGCTGACACGCTGCTCGACCGGGTGACCAGCACGGGTGCCGTCGTGCCGTCGCTCTGGCGGCTCGAAACGGCCAACGGCCTGCAGGTCGCGATCCGGCGCAAGCGTATTGATGTGGCGTTCCGGGACCGCGCTCTGACCCACCTCACACGCCTGCCCATCACGGTCGATGCCGAAACCGACGCTTACGCCTGGACGACCACGTTACAACTCGCGGACCGCTTTCAACTCACGCTCTACGACGCGGCCTATCTGGAGCTGGCGCAGCGCCGCGCGCTCCCGCTCGCCACGCTTGATAGTGCGCTGCGCCCGGCCGCCGAGGCGCTTGGTCTCACCCTTCTTGGAGTTTAGTCCGTGGGTAAGCAGCTACCCGCACTCGTTGCCCAACCCGCGCAGCTGCCCGCCGTGTTCCGTTCCCATGTGGTGCCGGCCACGATCGCGGTCGAGGGCGAGCAGGCGAGCTGGCGCTACATCGAATTTTTCACCGCCAACATCCGCAACCCGCACACGCGCCGCGCCTACGCGCGAGCCTGTGGCCGGTTCTTCGCCTGGTGCGAAAGCCGACGCCTGGCACTAACGGCGATCCGGCCGTTCGATGTCGCCGCCTATGTGGAGAGACTGCAAAGCGCGGCCGCGGCTCCGAGCGTCAAGCAGGAGTTGGCCGCGATCCGCATGCTGTTCGACTGGCTGGTGGTGGGCCAGGTCATGCCGAGCAACCCGGCGTCATCCGTGCGCGGACCGACCCATGTGGTGAAGACCGGCAAGACGCCGGTACTCGATGGCGGCGAATGGCGACGGCTCATCGACGCGATTCCATCCGACACCGTGCGCGAATTGCGCGACCGTGCGCTGATCGCGACGCTGACCTACAGCTTCGCGCGCATTACCGCGGCGCTGAAAATGAGCGTCGAGGATCTCCGCCCGCGCGGTGCCGGATGGGAACTGCGCCTGCGCGAAAAAGGCGGCAAGCAGCACGTCATCCCGTGCCATCACGCGTTGGCCGAGACACTGCACACCTACATCGCGGCTGCCGGCATTGCCGAAGAGCGCAAGGGCTGGCTGTTCCGCACCGCCAAGGGGTGGAAAGGAACCACGCTGGCCGATCAGCCGATGAATCAAGCCGACGCTTGGCGCATGGTGCGCCGACGCGCCGCCGCCGCCGGCATCAAGGCCCCGATTGGCTGCCATACTTTCCGCGCGACCGGGATCACTGCGTATTTGGAGAATGGAGGTACGCTCGAGCACGCACAGGCGATGGCCGCGCACGAAAGCCCCCGCACCACCAAGCTCTATGACCGGACCAAGGAACGCCTGACACTCGATGAGATCGAGCGTATCAGGCTGTGAGGGCCGGCCCAGCATTGGCGATAAAGCTTCCTATGTTCCCCAACGGGTCATTTTGGGCCGACCGTCTCGGACCAGAGCTCGAGAAAGAGGCCGACGCAGTAGTATTCCTGCTGGCGCTTTGCGCTGCCCTTCAAGGTTGGCCACGCGTCCAGAGTGAGGAGAGCTGGCTCATATGCGGCTGACGAGGGTTCGCTGATCCGCGCAGGCGCCTTGTGTCTTGAAGTCGCACAGTCGAAAACAGCCTACTAAGCGAGTTGATGACCCTACTGTCTGGTGAACAGGGGTAAGGGCTTTTCTTTATGAAAAAGCTCTGCCGGAAGCGACAGGGCACTTTCGGGATGCACCGTTGCCAATCGACGCCCGCATCTGATCGAGCAGCGCATTGCCTTCATGATGGAGAGCGCGGCGCGCGCGAGAAAGCGCGCCAACTCAGCCATGTCGCAATGGCGTCCCAACGCGAAAGCAAAATCGGGGCGGCGGCGCGCGGCACATCTCGCGATAATCCACCCACAATTTACATCCAGCGCGTTCCGCCGCGGCCTTTGCCACGGCGGAATTGGGATCACTGACGCCAACGATCTCAACCCCCGGTATTTCGAGGGCTGGTTTGAGATAGAGCTGTAGATGCCAATGCGACACGCCGATGAACACGACGCGCATATAGCTTGCTCCTGAAGGTTGGTGATTTGCGGTCAGTGATATTGCCTAGTCGAATCGCATAATACACGGCCGGACGGCAACGAATCGTACTTCGCCAGTATCGCTCGGCGAGATCGCGAAACGCAGCTTCTTGCCGCACACCCTATACTGAAATCTCTTCTACGCCTTCTTTTATTGGCTTTATTGTGTCGTTAGTTAGCATACAAGGCGTTCAAATATACTATGTATAGGTCAGGCACGTCGTTACACTTTATGTAGTTTACTTAAGCGCCGATGATTGCTGTTGGTGGTGATGCGGCGCGGAGGGGGGCGGTATGGCGGCGTGTAATCGGCGATGCCGGTTTCTTTTCAACCTGTTTCTGGGTCTTTCTTTCCTACTGTTCGCAATCTCAGTTTCCGAGGGTACGGCCCGCTCGCAGCCATCGGCATTACCGGCTGCGGCAGGCGCAGCGGTTGACGTCGAGGGTGAATTCGTAATTATTCACGAGGACTTCAAACATTCCGGCCGCTATCTCTACTTTTTGAATACGCCCTCGGGTCAGGTCCCACTCTATTTCAATTCGAAGGCGCCGACGAATCTTCTGACCGGCACGCATGTGCGCGCCCACGGCACCGTCGATCAAAGCGGCACGTTGATTCTCGCCTCGGGTGGCAGCGTCACGAACCTCTCTAAGACGACGCCTCCGCCTACAACGCCGCTGCCCAATACGTTCGGCGCACAATCCACTTTGGTCATCCTCGTAAATTTCCAGGACAACCCGACCAATCAGCCCTACACGGTTGCGTATGCGCAGAGTGTGGTATTCGGTACGACCAGCAGCTTCATCCTGGAAAACTCCTACCAGCAGACCTCGCTGACCGGCAACGTCGTTGGCTGGTACACCATTCCGGTCAGCAGCACGACTTGCGACATCACGAGCATCGCGAGCTATGCGCAGTCGGCAGCTTCCGCCGCAGGGGTGA
>Ga0209283_10001618_pt1 | contig 12380 bp, 11 predicted proteins | sample CZO8metaG_2_FD_188354 | JGI IMG/M metagenome (GOLD analysis project Ga0209283, IMG submission 188354) | Vadose zone soil microbial communities from the Eel River Critical Zone Observatory, Northern California, USA - CZOApr15con2H1.8 metaG... | ecosystem: Environmental > Terrestrial > Soil >...
CTACGTCAATCTGGGCATCGGCATGCCCACCTTGGTCTCCAATTACATCCCGTCCGGGATGGACGTCGTGCTGCAATCGGAGAACGGTATGCTCGGCGTCGGCCCGTTTCCACTCGAAGGCGAGGAGGACCCCGACCTGGTCAATGCCGGCAAAGAAACAATCACCGAAATTCCCGGATCGAGTTATTTCTCGAGTGCAGATTCGTTCGGCATGATCCGCGGCGGGCACGTGGACCTGACCGTGCTCGGCGCGCTCGAGGTGGACGAGAAGGGCAACCTCGCCAACTGGGCCATCCCCGGCAAGATGCTCAAAGGCATGGGCGGGGCCATGGACCTCGTGGCCGGAGCCAAGCGAGTGATCATCGCCATGGAGCACACCACCAAAGAGGGCAAGCCGAAAATCGTCCGCAAGTGCAGCCTGCCGTTGACCGGCGTCGAGGTGGTGGACTTGATCGTCTCCGAGCTCGCCGTCATCGAGGTCACGCCGCAGGGCCTGGTGTTGCGCGAGATAGCCCCGGGAGTAAAGCCCGAGGACGTGCAGGCGGCCACCGAGCCGCGACTGCGCATCGCGCCGGCCCTGAAAACGATTTCCGTCTGATCCCGGAATTTCTTGAGGGCGGAAAATCTGCCGGTTGAGATTCTTCACGGGCTTGCGACGGACCCGGAATGATGACAGCTCGACTGGGGAGCCGATGACGAACCGGGTACGACGGGAGCAAGCCGGGATGAATCGCCGCACCACTTGCGCTACCATCAACCCGAAGCAGGACGCATGGAACCCCACTCCATCGTCATTGTGAGCCTGCACAGCCCCAAGGAAAAACTCTGGGGCGAGCTGCTCGGCCTCCATTCGGCCGGGATCACGCTGCGCGGCATTGACCTGAACTACTTCGACGATTTTGTCCGCCAGGTGCTGCACCCCGAGGGCGAGCGCGTGGGCCTGCCAACGCTGTTCTTCCCCATGGGCCGCGTCGAGCGCATTGCCCTCGATGAGCCCAGTGGCTCGATCCCTTCGCTGGCGGAGATGTTTGAACAGAAGGTGGGCCGTTCGCTGCTCGATTATCTCGCTCTGTTTGCCTGATCTGCTGTACGATTCTGCCCAATGGCCAGCCGCATCCTGACGGTCCCGAACGAGATCACCTTTCTGCGCCTGGGGTTCCTCCCCTTTTTTCTCATCTTCGTCCTCTATGATCGTTACGCTTGGGCCCTGGCCATCCTGATCGCCGCGGCCTTGACCGACGGCCTGGACGGTCTGCTTGCGCGGCGGCTCGACCAGAAGTCCGCGCTGGGCGCCTATCTGGACCCCATCGCCGACAAGTTGCTGCTGTCGTCATCCTTCTTTGTTCTGGCCCTGAAAAAGAAGATCGCCTGGTGGCTGGCGATTCTGGTGTTCGGCCGCGACATCCTCATCCTGATCACTGCGGCGGTCATCCTGCTGGTAGTGGGCTACCGGCCATTCCCGCCGAGCTTTTACGGCAAGGCGACCACGACGGCGCAGATCCTCCTGGTTTTTGTCGTGGTGTTTGCGGCCGTGGTGCACCACCCGCTGCTCGACTTTCTCCGGCGGATCGGTGTTTATCTGGTGGCCGCGTTCACGGTATTTTCGGGCTTCCACTACAGTGCAGTGATTGCGCGGCGCCTGCGCAGAAGTTGACTGGCCCCTCCGCCGTGGCGGTGTTAACTCCCCCTGAAGTAGTGCAGCAGCATGAAGACGAAACTCGCCACCACCACCAGTCCGGCCAGCCAGCCCAGCGCGTAAGCGCGCTGGCGCTCGGCGAGGGTCGCGGGTTCGCGGTCTGCCATCAGCCGGCCCAGAAGGAAGCCGGCGGCCAGGCCGCCGAGGTGCCCGGCGTTGTCGATCCCACGGAAGACGAATCCGATCACAAGGATGTAGGCCACCCAACGGAGTAATTGCCCGCGGAGCATCTGCATGTGTGCCCCACCACGACGCGTGGTAATGGCCAGCATCAGCCCGATCAGACCCATCAGCGCACCTGAAGCGCCGACACTAAAGTGGCCCATGGTCGCGCTGGCGAGAAAGCCCGCGATCCCGGTCAGAACGTAGAGGAACAGATAGCGCGCCGAGCCGTACACCTCTTCCACCTTCGGCCCGACGTCCATCAGCACCCAGCTGTTCATGGCAATGTGCAGCACGCCGCCGTGCAGGAAGATGGGCATCACCAGCCGCCACCACTGGCCCTGCATCAGCCAGTAGGGCCGGCAGGCGCCCAGCCGGTCGAGCACAAAATTGCTGATCCCGCCAAATAGATTCAGAGTCTGGGTGTCGCGCATCGTGGCCGTCAGGCTGACCGCAAAGAGGATGACGTTGATGCTGAGAATGATGTAAGTGGCCGGTGATTCTGTAGGTAGCAGGCCTGAGAGCGAACGGCTGGCCGCGGCGAGCGAAAAGGTCAGGCTGGCGCCGCATTCATGGCACTTGTTGGCTGTCGAACCCACGAGTCTGCCGCAAGCGGGACACAGCCGCGGCCGCGCCGGTTGCGGCTCGGAGCGAAACATCCGGCCGAGCGAGTCGCGCCACCGCTCGAGCTTGTAGCGCCATCGAATAGGAAGGGCCACCGGGTCTCCTTGCGAGAACTGTTCGGCGTGCCTATAATACCGAAAATTTTGCGGCGCCGAAGCCAAAGGAGCTGATCGTGGCGAACTTCGAGGAGGTTGGGAGGCAGATTGACCGGGAACTCAAAAAGCTGCGCCGATATCTCGAAAAAGAGGTCAAGCCTGCCACCGGGCGCAAGGCCGCGGCAGCCCTGCGCAGGGCCTCCGAGCGACTGGCCGACGCTGCCAGAGAACTCGAAGCCCGCGTCGCGAGGATGAAATGACGCGGGGCGCGGCTTGAAGCGAGCGGGCCGGGCACCGGCGCTGCTGTGGGCGCTCACCCTGTGCGCTCTGGCGCTGGGGGCGGGTTGCACCCATTCGCGGCCGCGCTCGAGCCGAGCGCCGGCTCCGCCCCCCCGGCCTAGTCCGCAGCCGCCTTCGCCCAAGACACCGCCTACGCCGGCCGTCCCCGGCAGCTACACCGAAGACGGCGTGGCCTCCTGGTACGGTGTCCCTTATCACGGGCGGCGCGCCTCCAACGGCGAAATCTACGACATGTACAAACTCACCGCGGCGCATCGCACGTTGCCATTTGAGAGCGTCGTGCGCGTGACCAACCTTAAGAACGGGCGCCACACCGAGGTGCGCATCAACGACCGAGGTCCGTTTGTCGAAAATCGCGTCATTGACCTTTCGCTGGCCGCCGCCCGGGAACTTGACATGGTGACGTCCGGAATCGCTCCGGTGCGTCTGGAGCTGCTCTCGGGGCCCAGCCCACTCGAAGGCCACTTCACCGTGCAGGTGGGTGCGTTCCTGGTGCGGGAGAACGCCGAAAAGCTCCGTGAGCGGCTCCAGCAGCGCTACCAGCCTGTCTTCGTACACGAATTTGACTCGCCCAGCGGCCTCTTTTACCGCGTGCGCGTCGGCCGGCTGGCCAGCCCGGAGGAGGCGCGGCGCCTGGCGGAGGAGTTGCGCAGCGAGGAGGGCGTAGTGCCGTTTGTGGTGAGGTTGGACGAATAGAGGTTCGAGGCAAGAAGGCAAGGATGCAGGGAAACAGGGAGGAAGAATGAATGAATGCCTGTTCTGCCGGATCGGCCTCAAAGAGGTGCCCGCCAAGTTTGTGTATGAAGATCCCGAGATCTTTGCCTTTCAGGACATTCAACCGCAGGCGCCGGCGCACATCTTGATCTGCCCTCGCAAGCACCTGGCCTCGCTCGGCGAGGCTTCGGCGGAGGACGCCGCGCTTCTGGGTCGCCTGCTCCTGGTAGCGGCGCAACTCGCCTCAGAGCGCAAGCTGACCGACGGTTATCGGTTGGTCTTCAACATCGGTCGCGGCGCAGGGCAATCGGTATTTCACCTGCACTTGCACTTGCTGGGTGGCCGGGCGTTCCGCTGGCCACCGGGGTAGCGCTCCTGATAGCGGATGAGAGTTCGGCAGGCGTCGGAGGGAATGAAATGCGATAACTCCCGTGCCCTGTCGCTACTTGTGGGTCATGACGAAGACGCCGTCCCAATTAGATTCTGGCTCCTGGAACAGATATTCCTGGCAGCGCTTCCAGAAGGTGCGCGCCGGGCCGTCGTCGGGCCAGCGCTCGAGCAGGCGTTCGAACATCACCTGGGCCTCGCGCCATTGGCGGAGTTGGTAGCAGGTGCGCCCGCGAGCAAACATCTCCCGCCGCTCGGCCAACTCGCCGGCCCCATCGCTCGCCGCCTCTTGAAACTCCATGAGCTCGTAGATGGTGACGGGTTGGTTCTTGCCCTTGACGCGGATCAGGTCGAGTTCACGGAAGACAAAGCCCGCCTCGCGCGCGGCCGCGTAGGTGGATTCGCTCGCGAGGATGTGCGTGCGGAATTCCTTGTTGAGGCCTTCCAGGCGCGAGGCCAGGTTTACGGAATCGCCCATGGCAGTGTAGCCGTAGCGAAGCTCCGAGCCCATGTTACCGACTGAGGCGACGCCGGTATTGAGGCCAATGCCGATGTCGAGGTGCGGCCTCTTTTCGGCGGCCCACCGCTTCTGGAGCTCGGCAAGCCGGCGTATCATCTCGAGGGCAGCGTGGCACGCCTTGCGAGAGTGCCCCGGTTCCTCAAACGGCGCGCCCCAGAAGGCCATTACCGCATCGCCGATGTACTTGTCGAGCGTCCCCTCGTGGGCGAAAACGATGCGCGTCATATCGGTTAGGTATTGGTTCAACAGCAGGGCCAGCTCCTGCGCGTCGAGTTGCTCGGAGATGGTGGTAAAGTCGCGGACGTCGCTGAACATCACCGTGATCTCGGTCTTGCGCGGCTGCACCAGCTCGGGGTTCTCAAGCAGCCGTCGGATCACCTCGGGGCTCAGGAACTGCTGAAAGGCGCCGCGCACCTTGCGCTTCTCCTTCTCTTCCACCAGAGCGCGATAGAGCGCGACCAAGCCGACATTGGAAACCAGCGTCAGCGCGGGGATGGTGAAATTCAGCCACCAACCTTTCAGGAACGCGCCGTATACGCCCGCAGCGAACGGCACCACCAGAACCAGTCCGAACCACAGCCAGCGCGGCTGCGTCAGGGCTAGCCAGATGCCGAGCGGAATGCCGAACAGCAGGATCAGCGCGAGGTCCAAGGCCACCTGGTTGGCACCGCGCACAAGAAAATTCCGGTTCAGGATGTTGTCCATCACGTTGGCGTGGATCTCGACGCCGGGGTAATCAAGCCCGCCAAACGGCGTGGGTCGGAGGTCGCCGATGCCGGTGGCCGAGGCGCCCACCAGCACGATTTTGTCGCGAAACGTGCCGGCTGCGAACTTGTGATTCACCACGTCGGCGATGGACTCGTAGGGATAGGTGCGCACGGGCCCGCGATAGTTGATCATCACCCGCCCGATAGCGTCAGGGCGAACGCGGAGCCGCGGGCCGAACTCGAAGCTGACGATCCCGCTCTCGTCAAAGTTCATCACCGCCTGTTCATTCGGAAGCTGGAGATACACGCGCACGGCCTGGACGTCCACCGAAGCGTAGAAGTCCCAGTCGTCGTAGTTCTGGGAGCGTCCGTAGGGTAGGGCGAGCAGTGCGTGGCGCACCGCGCCATCCGGATCAGGCTGCACGTTGAAAAAACCTGTGGCGGAGTTTTCGCCTCGCAGCGCGTCCGTGAGGATTTCGACGTTGGCCTGCGCGCCGCGCGGCAGCAGCCGGAAGGGGGCGTAGTCCTGGATCAGGTTGAGGCGGTCGCGCTTGCCGGTGGCGGGGTGGAGCGGGCGCGCCTGAGGAAAAGGGAAGAAGGCCAGCAGGTCGGCGTAACGGTTGAGCATCGAGTCGTCGAGCCCCTTGAGGTCGGCCGCAGAATAGAGGAAGAAATTTCCGAGCACGACGTGGCCGGAGCGCACAATGGCATCGGCGAACTGCTGGTCGGCGTTGAATTGCGCTTCAAGGCGCGCCAGCTCCTCGAGCAGCCGCGGGTCGATGCGCTGGCCCGCCTTTTGCAGTGCTTCCAGGCGGGCCCGCAGGGCGCGGAGGGGCTCCGAGGTTTCATCGGGCTTGCTGAAGGTGATGTCGAAGGCCACCACCCGTGCGCCGTCCTCGCGCAGGAGGTCGAGCAGGCGCGCAAAGTGCGAGCGCGAAAACGGCCAGCGGCCCAGGAGTTCCTGCGACCTCTGATCGATGTCCACGATGACGATGCGGGGATCGGGGCGGGTGTATTGCCGTGGGCGGTAGCGGAAGCGCGTATCGAGAGCGTCGAGCTCCAAGCGCTGGATGAACTCGAAGAGCGGCGTGGGCCGCTCGCCGACAAAGGTGTACAGATAAACGAAAAGCGCGAACGCGGTGATTCCCAGGCTGATCCCGAGCGATACCTTGTGCTGCCACCAGGCGCGGAAGAGGCTCCCGAAGCGCCGGGCGCCCTCCCGCAGCGCAAACTTCCATGATGACCCGGGCATGGCCCCCTGCGGCCTCCGTGTCCGCCGCCCATGGGATCTGAAATATACGACCCTGCGGCGAGCGGGTCGAGAAAAGGGTTGTTTCCCAAAGCTCCGGGAGCCGCTAGTCGCGGTACAGGAAGTTCAGTCGGACGCCGCCCACCTCAATCAGGTCGCCGTTACTGAGCCGGGTGGGGCCGGTGATGGGCTCGCCGTTGATCTTGGGGACGCGATCGCCGCGACCGAGGTAGTAGCCGTCCTCGCGTTTGTTGATCTGCGCGGCGACACGCGGGGCGAACCAGCCGCGCAGCCGCACCGTGGCCATGTCTGACTTGCCGATGACAGTGAGCTTGCTCGAGAGCCGGTAGTCCTTCTGATCCGTCCTGCCGCTGACTACGACGAGAGTGGGAACGCGGGCGCGCTCGGGAGCGAGCTGCGAGCGCTCGCCGATTGCCACCGCCTGCCGGAGCATTTCGCGGCGCTCCCGGGTATCCAGCACCAGCGTTTCGTCCACTTTGGGCGCGACGATCTTGCGCCCGGCGTCGAGCGGCAGGGCCGTGTCACGGGTTCCGTCCACAAAGATGTGGTGCTTGCCGATGAGGATGGTGTCGCCATCCCGCACAGTGGCGCGCTCGATGCGCTGCTCGTTTACGAACGTGCCGTTCAGACTGTTCAGATCCTCGACCACGAGGTGCCCAGCCTCGGTGTACACGCGGGCGTGGTAGTTCGAGACGGCTAAGTTGTCGATAGGAATGTCGTTGTCGGGCGCCCGGCCGATGCTGACGGGCCGGCCGCCGAGCGGGACTTCCTTCAGCACCGCTGCCTCAAACTTCAGGACGAGTCTCGCCATCTCAGCGATCTCCTGCGGGTGACGCCGCGCCGGGCGACCTCCCGGAGCGCCGCGACCACCGGCGCAGCCGTGAAAGCCAGCCGTCGGGGTCGAGCGCGATGCGCAGGACCACAACGGTCACGTTGTCTTCGCCGCCGTATTCGTTCGAGAGCTCGACCAGGCGGTCGACAGCGGCCTGCGCGTCGGGGTGGGTCAGCAAGGTGCTGGCGATTTCCGGGTCGGTGACCATGCGGGTAAGGCCGTCGGAGCAGAGCAGCAAGGCATCGCCGTCGAGCAGCAAGTGCTCGTCGGCATCCACCTCGACGTCTTCGTGTGCGCCCAGCGCCCGGATCAGCACGCTCTGCATCGCGCTGGAGTCGGCCTGCTGCGGCGTAAGGATCCCGCGGCGCACCTGCTCCGCCACGAGAGAATGATCGGAGGTCAACTGCTCGAGCGCCCCCGACCGCAGCAAGTAGGCGCGGCTGTCGCCCACGTGGACCAGGCTCAGCCGCTGTCCGTCGAGCCATGCGGCCAGGACCGTGGCGCCCATGCCGCGATGCGCGGGATCGTTGCGCGAGGCTTCGTGGATCTTGCGGTTGGCCAGGCGCACGGCGCTGGCCAGGCGATTGCTTTTCTCGGAAAGATCGGGCTGCCGCTCTCCGAAGGAAGGAGCGGAAGCATTGTTTTCCACTTCCAGGATGTGGGCCGCCACAGATTCGACCGCCAATGCGCTGGCAACCTCGCCGCCGGCTTCCCCGCCCATCCCATCGCTGAGCACGAACAGGTTGAGCGCGGCCACCACCCGGAAGCTGTCCTCGTTGTTGTTGCGGACGCGTCCGACGTCAGAGCGTGCGCCGATCTCAACGCGCAATGGGGAACCTCGGCCAGCCGGATGGCCCGGCAGCGGCAGCCCCACGCAGGCAACGCTGTTGCCGCATGCCTCGCCACACAGGACCCGGAGCGATAAGTCTCAGCCGCACCCGTCTGATTCCAGAACAGAAGCAGGACCTTCGCTCAGGCTAACAAAGGGGCGGCTCGCATTCAAGTGGCAGGGTCGCAAGTAGTTACGTCCGTTGCAAACTGGTACTTCAGTACGATAGGCCGGCCCATGGGAATTCGCTATACTGAGCAACTGCAAGTCCACAGCTTCCGTGATGACGGGCAAAAAAGAAATCTGGTTCTTCGAGGGTTCTCCGGCCGCTTCGTTGGCGAAGCCTCTGCGCCGGTGTTATGTGCTGCGCGAGTTGCCCGGCACGAAATCCCGGCGAAAGACGGCCGGCGGGCCCACCGAGGCGAGCGAGAACCATGCGGCGCATGCGGTGTGCCTGGCCGATCTGGAGCGCGACGACGCAGGCGCACTGCGCCAACTCGCGCGCCGGCAGCCGGGCGTGCTACTGATCGGGATCTTCGGCGACCGCGGCGCCGATGGAATCGCCGACCCGCACTGGTTCGCCTGCCTGCCGCGAAAGGCATCGTCGGCGCTGGTGCAAAAAACGGTGGCGGCCGCATTTGCCCATATCGAACTGGCCGAACGCGAGCAATCTGCCCGCGAAGAGCTCGAGCGGGCCGAGCGCGAGACGGAGGAGCTGAACCGCATCGGCGTGGCGCTTTCGGCGACGCACGACGTCAACGCCCTGCTGGAGATGATCCTCAGCAAATCCCGCGAGATCACCGGGGCCGACGCCGGCTCGCTCTATCTGGTGGAAGAGGCGCGCTCCTCCCCGGAGGGCTCTGGCGAAAGCCTGCTCCGGTTCAAGCTGACGCAGAACGACAGCCGGACATTCCCCTTCGCCGAGTTCACGATGCCAATCACCGAAGGCTCCATCGCAGGCTACGTCGCCGTGCACGGTGAGGCGATCAACATCGCGGACGTCTACACCTTGCTCCGCAAGGACAAACCGGGCCGGGCCGGGGCAGCACCGCCGTCGCGCCCGTACAACTTCAACCCCAAGTTCGATCAGGAGTCCGGCTATCGCACTCGCTCGATGCTCACTTTGCCGATGAAAGATACCAAAGGTGAAGTGCTTGGCGTGCTGCAACTGATCAACTGCAAACGCACCTCGTCGGCGATGCTGACGGGCCCTGAGGCGGTCGAACGCGAGGTGCAGGCGTTCCCGGAGCGCGCCGTGCGGATGGCGCTCTCGCTAGCTTCGCAGGCGGCAGTGGCGTATGAGAACAGCCGGCTCTACGAGGACATCGAAACCCTGTTCGAAGGCTTCGTCCACGCCGCGGTGACCGCCATCGAGCAGCGCGATCCCACGACCTCGGGTCATTCGCAGCGCGTCTCCACGATGACCGTTGGCCTGGCCGAAACTGTGGACCGCGCCGATCTCGGCGCTTATGCCGCCGTGCGCTTCAGCCGCGAGCAGATGAAAGAGATCCGCTACGCGGCGCTGCTTCACGATTTTGGCAAGGTCGGCGTGCGCGAGGAAGTATTGGTCAAGGCCAAGAAACTTTATCCGGCGCAACTCGCGCTGGTGCAGAATCGCTTTGACTACGTCCGGAAGGAGCTGGAGGCGGGTGCGGCGCAGGAGAAGCTGCAATCCCTGCTCGAACACCCTCGCGACCAGGCGCTGCCACAGCTCGAAAGGCTCGAGGAGGACTACCGCAGGCGACTGGCCGAGATTGAGGACTATTTCCAGTTCATCCTCCGGGTGAACGAGCCGACCGTGCTGCCGGCGGGAAACTTCGACCGGCTGATCGAGATCGCCCAGCAGACCTACCAGGATCCTCGCGGCGTAGAGCACCACCTGCTCACTCCGGAAGAAGTCCGCTTCCTTTCCATCCCCAAGGGCAGCCTCGACCCCGATGAGCGGCAGCAGATCGAATCACACGTCGTCCACAGCTTCAATTTCCTGATGCAGATCCCTTGGACCAAGGAGATCAAGGGCATCCCGATGATTGCCCGCGCTCATCACGAGAAACTCGACGGCTCGGGCTACCCCTACAAGCTGCGCGGCGACGATATCCCGGTCCAGGCCAAGATCATGACCATCTGCGACATCTTCGACGCGCTCTCGGCCGCCGACCGGCCCTACAAGAAGGCGGTACCGCCCGAGCGCGCCCTGGAAATCCTGGAGATGTCGGTGCGTGAAAGGGAACTCGACCCCGATCTTTTCAATTTGTTCCTCGACGCCAAGATCCACCAGCTCACCCATCGCAAGCCCTGAAGCAGTTCTCGCCCGGCCGCACCTGCCTTGGCTCCCGGCCAACGCCCGAAAAGCGATACAATCGTCGGCATGATCCGGATGGGCAGCGTCGTTGCGATCGGCGTTTTCGCCGCGGTGCTATCGGTGCCGGGCGGCGCCGCGCCGCAGGGCTCCTCGAATGCGATTGGGGCCTCACCCACGACAACTATTGTGCTGCCGCAGAAGCTGGTCGCTGGCCAGCGGGCGACACTCGCCGTGCTGGACGCAACCGGGCGGCTCGCGCCGGGAGTGGTGGTCGAGTTCACTGGCGGCGAGCGCGTGAGCACCGACGCCACCGGCCGCGCCGGCTTCACCGCGCCCGCTGAGGCGGGCGTGCTGCGGGCGCAACTCCCGGGCGTCGAGATGAGCGCTTCGACCACCATCATCGCGCCACCTCCAAGTCCGTCGAATGGCGTGCAGGTGTTCGATTATCCGCACGTCATCTCCGTGTCCGACCGGTTTGCCGTGTATGGCTCCGGCTTCCGCGGCGACGCCAACGACGACCACGCCATGCTCGGTGGCCAGTCGGCGCTGGTGCTGGCGGCGTCGCCCGTGGCGCTGGTGCTGCTGCCGGGGCCGAGGGCGCCCGAAGGGACGGCCCAACTTCTGATTGAAGCGGGCGGGCGCAGCGCGGAACCGGTTCAGGTTACGCTGGTGTCAATCGAGCTGTCGGCAGTGAGGAACCAGTTGGCGCCGGGCGAGAAGGGCAAGCTGACCGTGCGCCTGCACGGCACCGGCCAGCGCCTGGTGATCGAGGTGCGCAACCTCACGCCCGAGATCATCGCGCTCCCCCGGGGCAATCTGCAGCGCGTGACCTCGAGCGGCGGACTCGTGAACTCGGCACAGGTTGAACTGCAAGGCGTGCGCGCCGGCGATTTCTCCATCAGCGCGAAATTGGTGCCCGGCGTAACCGGGTTGCCGGATGTGGAGGCCGCCCGGCAGTACCTAATGGCCGCTCGAGGTCTGGTAACCGGGGAGGTGCAGGACCGGGTGGACTGGATCATCCGCCGGATCCAGCGAGATCCGCAGGACATCAAGCACATCCGCGCCGATCTGGAAAAGATGCTGGCCAAGCAGCCTGTCGGGGAGTTCGGACGGCTGCTCGAAGCTGCCTGGCGAGAGCTGCTAATGCGCTGAGCGCCGTAGCGTCAACTCGGAAGGAAGCAGGCCGGAGGAACTAGTCTTCGGTCGAGGCTTCCAGCGCTTTGGCAGGTGCTTCCGGCAGGGCTCCCTGGGCCATCTGATCGAGCGCATTGCGCGCGCGGCCCAGTTTGCTGTCGGCATCCTCGTAGCTTTGCTGGGCATGTCGCAGGTGGGTGCCCAGCTTCTCGTACACTTCGGCGAACGCCTCTAGTTGTTTCCTTAAACCGGCAAGGCTGCCTAGCAGCCGCCGCGCATTCTCTTCCACTTGCATACCTTTCAGGCCCATCAGGATGGCGCTGAGGTAGGCGTGGAGCGTGTTCGGGGAGACGGGGATCACGCCCTTCGAACGGCTGTACGCGTCCAGGGGCGCGCCCTTGGCGTCCTCGGTCATCAGCAACTCGTAGTAGACGCTTTCCGACGGCACGAACATGAACGCAATGTCGAGCGTGCCTTCGTTCGGCAAGATGTACTTCTCGGCAATGGAATCAGCGTGCTTGCGGACCGCTTGCGCGAACTCCTTGCGGGCTTCCTCGCCGGTTTCCACGAGCCGCCGGTAGGCATCGAGAGGGAATTTTGAATCGATGGAGAGGTTGCGGTTACCGCTGCGCACGATGGCGTCCACGACTGCGCCGGTCGCGAACGAGTATTGGAACTCATACGCGGCCCTTGGCAGCGCGTCTTCCAGCAGGTGCTCGAGCGCGACCTCGCCGAGCGTACCCCGGGTCTTCGCCCCACCCAGCACCATCTGCAGTGTCTGCGATGCCTGCGAGAGTTCCCGTCCGGC
>Ga0209283_10001619_pt1 | contig 12380 bp, 9 predicted proteins | sample CZO8metaG_2_FD_188354 | JGI IMG/M metagenome (GOLD analysis project Ga0209283, IMG submission 188354) | Vadose zone soil microbial communities from the Eel River Critical Zone Observatory, Northern California, USA - CZOApr15con2H1.8 metaG... | ecosystem: Environmental > Terrestrial > Soil >...
ACGGAGATGGAGCAAGCGCAGGGGAGGAACCGGATGCTGGTGACGGCTGAGGGGCGACCTGAGAGCCGCTTTCCCGTGCGACCGCGACCGACCCCGAACTAGCTGGTACGCCCCGCCGCGATTCCGTTTCCCGCTTCAGCCGCTTTAGGTCGGCCCGCATATCCGCAGCGTGCTGATAACGCATTTCCCGGTCTTTCTCCAAAGCCTTGTTGATGATGTCTTCCAGCCTGGGCGGAAGGTCAGGATTCAGCCTTACTACGGGAACCGGGTCACGATCCAGAATCTCGCGGAAGATGACTGCAGAACTCTCGCCGCGGAAAGGCAACTGCCCCGTGGCCATCTCGTAGAGGACGGCTCCAAACGAGAACAAATCAGTACGGGCGTCCAACTCTTTCGCCCGCGCCTGCTCCGGCGACATGTAGGCAACGGTGCCCACCGCCGTACCTGGACTCGTCAGGTGTAGCCCCGCCGTATCTTCGTTAGTGTCGGATCCGAGCCTCGCCCCGGATGTGGTCACCTTGGCCAGCCCAAAATCCAGAATCTTGGCGTGGCCACGCTTGGTCACGAAGATGTTGGCGGGCTTAATATCGCGGTGGACTATGCCTAGCGAGTGAGCGGCGTCGAGAGCGTCGGCAATCTCGATGGCGAGCGACAGCAGGGTTTCCATCTCCAGTGGCCGGTTACCGATCATGCGCTTCAGCGTTACGCCATCCAAAAACTCCATGGCAATGAACGCTTGGCCATTTTCCTCACCGATGTCGTGAATGGTGCAGATATTCGCGTGATTAAGAGCGGAGGCTGCTTTGGCCTCACGGCGAAAACGCTCTAGTGACTGGCGATCCTGGGCCACTTCTTCGGGCAGGAATTTCAGAGCCACAAAACGGTCGAGACGGGTGTCTTCCGCCCTGTAGACCACGCCCATGCCGCCACCGCCGAGCTTCTCGACGATGCGGTAGTGCGAGATGGTTTGGCCAATCATGGAGTCGAGGTATGTTAGGCGGGATGCGAGTGCAAGTCAATGACTGCCGTGGAGTTGGCGGTATCGCCACGGGATACTTGGCGTAAAATCGCGATTACACTCATCACTCCGTCTTGAGCGGAAGAACGTCGGCACCAACTCATGTCACGCAGTAGCCGCGGCAGGCCCTGAAACCCGCGATCTGCACCAAGCGCGACTGTCCCTGCATCCGCCATCTCGACCAGAGCCAGAAGACCTGCACTCACCCCGAGAATCACCCCGACCGTAATAATTAAGAGGGAGAAAGAAGAGATACTTCGACGCGGCAGGATTTCGGATGTGCCTGCGAACGCTGGATTCTAGCGGGGTTGGTGAGTGGACTCGTAGAACTTAAAATCCCGGGCCCCGAAAGGGGCGTATCGGTTCGATTCCGATCCCGGGCACCAGTACTAGCTCCAGGCTTCTACGATGTTGCGGCGGCGAGAGACGTTGCTAGCAACATCTCTACGGCCGAAGCGCAGGGTCAGCACCTACGTTTTCATCTGGAAAACTGAGAAAGCAACTGGTAGCATCCTGCGCATGTTCAGACTTCTTGTAGTGCTCAGTTTACTTGTTTCAACATCCTCTGCGGCCGATCTGCCGTCCAAGAAATATTTGAACTTAACTGCGATCAAGACCTTGGTCGCGGGGGCGGAAGCCGAAGCCAAAAGGCAAAATGTCGAAGTAACCATCTGCATTGTGGACGAAAGCGGCAACCTGCTGTTTCTGCAGAAAGCAGATGCTGCATCGCTCAACACCATCCAGTTCGCGCAGAGGAAAGCCCGGCATGCTGCGTTCTACAGGAGCCCCTCGAAGGACGGCGCCGACGCGGTGAAGAAAGGCAACGTTGAGGTCCTCAGTTTTCCGGACTTTTTCCCCAATCAGGGCGGACTGCCGATTAAGGCGGACGGCCAAACTCTCGGTGGTATTGCCGCCAGTGGCGCCAAATCTGAGATTGATGAAGCGATTGCACAAGCGGCGCTGGACGCACTCTTCAAGAAGTGACTCAGTTGATTTCTTTGAGAGCGATCTACCACCCCACTTCAGGAGGCCCTTATGCCGTTTGCTGTGCCCGAGTCGGATCCGATGCTTCACTTCCGCTCTTTCTTGTTCTTGTTGCGCTTATTGAGAGTCGACTTATTTGGAGTGGCACTGGGCAGTTGCCTTTTGCTCTGTCCCCTGGCGAACGCATGGGCCGCTGCGGGGCCTGACGGTCAACTGCAAGTCTACTTCGTCGACGTAGAAGGCGGGCAGGCAACCCTGTTTGTTACGCCGGCGCATCAATCGTTGCTGATCGACACGGGCTGGCCGGGCAATGACGGGCGTGACGCAAATCGCATCGTTGCGGCCGCAAAGCGAGCCGGCATCAGCAAGATTGATTATGTGCTGATCACACATTTTCATACCGATCACGGCGGCGGCGTGCCTCAACTAACGGCCCGGATTCCGGTGGAAACGTTTATCGACCACGGCGTCAACCGTGAGAGTGCGGACCCGCCTACCGTGGCAGTGTGGGAGGCATATCAAAGAGTTTTGGCGACAGGAAAGTTCAACCACATCGTCGCGAAACCGGGAGACACCATCCCCATTCGCGGTCTGAATGTGACGGTCATCAGCTCCGACGGCGAATTGATCAGCAAGCCGCTGCCCGGGGCTGGACAAGACAATGCGAACTGTAAAGGTGCCGAGCAATATCCGGCCGATCAGACGGAAAACGTCCGTTCCCTGGGGACGCTCATCACCTTCGGCAAGCTGCGACTACTCGATCTGGGCGATCTGACTCACGATCAGGAAATGAAAATGATGTGCCCGGTCAACAAACTTGGCAAGATCGATATTTACATTGTTTCGCATCACGGGTGGTCGCAGAGCAGTAGTCCGGCCCTAGTCTATGGAATTGTGCCTCGTGTGGCCATTATGGACAATGGGGCAACAAAGGGCGGGACTCCTTCTACATGGGAGATTATCAGCAAGTCTCCGAATCTCGAAACGCTTTGGCAATTGCACTACTCCGAAGAAGGCGGTGCCGCTCACAACGTGGCAGCGGAATTCATTGCCAACCCGAACGGACCTGATGCAGCGAACTATCTGGAATTGATCGCGCGGCCGGATGGAAGCTTTGGCGTTTTCAATTCGCGGACGCAGAAGACCAAAGCCTATCCGGCGCGGTAGGTTTCTGGTGGGCCGATAACGAGATGGTGGCACTGCAAGACGCAGCAAGCTGCGGCTCTGCAAGTCGGGCGGCTATGTTGCTTGGATATCACTTTCCGCGGATTGCTATTCAATCACTTCGTGGCGGCCACGGCGTCCAGCATCCGGCCGATCCTTTGCAGGCCCTCGCGGAACATTTCCGTGTCCACACCCATGCCAATACGAAAATGATTTGGCAACTCGAAAAAGCGTCCTGGCACGGCTGAGGTTTCATGTTCTGCACGGAGGCGGGCCAAGAAATCCTCGGTGTCACCCTTGGTCAAACGTAGAACCGAAGTCGTACCAAATTCTGTGCACGGGGCCGAGACGGATTTCTGCTGGGCGAGAAACTTGGCTAATAGCGCGCGATCCGCTTCCACTACACTGCGTGCGCGCTGGCGAACGAGGTTAAGATTCTCAAGCGCTATGACGCTCAGCAACTCGGCAGGGTGGGCAGGGATGGAAGCAAACAGGTCGCTCAGGCGCCACATGGCGCGGGCCAAATCGGGCTGGGCCAGAATCCATCCGCAGCGCAGGCCGCTCAGGCCGTATACCTTGGTCAAACTGGTAGTGACGATAAACTCCGGACCCAAATGAAAAGAAGGGTTCGGCGTATTGCTGTAAACGGCGTCGAGATAAACTTCGTCAACCAATACGTGCGCACTTACGCTGCGCGCCAGGTCGCCAATCTCGAGCAGCGTGGAGTCTGAAGCCAGCACGCTGCTTGGATTGTGCAGGTTGGTTAGGACAATTAATTTTGTCCTAGGGGTTATGACGCGACGGACCTGAGCAGGATCGAGCGCGTACCCGCTCTCTTCGCTTCGGGCAAAGCGCTTTACTGCCGCGCCCAAATACAGGAGAGTCGAGGTGAGCAACTCATATGTGGGCTGCTCAAGCAGTACCTCGTCGCCTGGGTTAATAAGGGCGGCCATGGCAAGATGATTGGCCATGGAGGCGCCTGCGGCAGCGACCACGCAGTCCGGATTCACGCCGCATTTCTTTGCGATGGCATGTTGCAGGGGAGCGTAGCCATAGGTGCTGTCGCCATTGATCTCCAACTGCTCGATGGTGACCGGAAGCTCATACAAGGGGAACGAGCCGACGCCGCTGGTCGCGAGATTGAATTTCGCGCGGCTCTGCGTTTTTGCCCACTGCATGTAATCGGATTGTCGCTGTCTCATAGGTCTGGTTGGACCGAGTCTGGTCGGACCGAGTCTGGTTGCACCGGAACCTGGCCGCGATTAACGGCTCCAGTACAAATATACCGGGATGCCTGCCAGCAGAATAATCAGACCGATGGCAGAATTTGCCGGAAACGTTGAGATCGTAGCAGTCACAATGGCGGCGCAGGCCAACACAAAAAGACCTGTGGTGTAGGGATGACCGGGCGCCAGATAGAGTCCCGGAGATGAGGCCGGGTATTTCCGGCGGAACACGAACAGCGACGACGCGGTCAGGCCAAAGGAGATGAAATCCACCGAGATCACATAATTGAGGATCTGCTCGTAGCGCCCCGAGAGTGCGATCACGGTTGCGGTCACGCCTTGGAGGATGATGGCAACCACCGGAACTCCAGTTTTCGGCGATAGCCAGCCGACACTTTTAAAGAAGAGGCCATCGCGGGCCATCGCATAGTAGACGCGGGGAGCGGTCAGAATTCCCTGACTGAGAAAACCCAATGTAGATATGGCAATGCCGAAGGCGATCCACTTTGCGCCACGCTCACCGAGCGCCGCGCGCATAACCGAGGATGCGGGAGTGCGGGTCGCAGCCAGTCCGTCGGGGCGGAGAACACGCAGGCAGATAAAATTGACCGCGAGATAGAGTGCCACTACCCCGATTACTCCCATGATCAGTCCACGGGACAGATCGCGCCGAGGATTGCGCATCTCGGCGGCTACAAAGCTTGCGGTCTGCCATCCGCCATACGCAAAGGCGACCGGAATCATGGCCGCGCCGATCGCCCTTCCAAGTCCCAAAGAGACTGGGCGATCGAGCAGAGGCAAAGGATGCACTGCGCCGCCGCCCCACAGAATTCCTGCAGCCACCATGGCCGCGATTGCGCCCGCCTTGAGCAGCATGAGCGCGCTTTGCACGTTGCTTCCCGCGCGAACTCCAAAGCAGTTGATGGCGGTCAATCCCATCAGGATCGCGGCGGCGATCGGTCCATCCCCCGCTGAAAAACCTGTGATCTCGCGATAATAGCGGGCGAACGTAACTGCGACCGCAGCCATGCCGCCGGTTTGCGTCACCAGCAGCAAGACCCACCCATAGATGAAAGCGACGGAAGGATGGTAGGCCTCGCGCAGATAAAGATACTGTCCCCCCGCCCCCGGCAAACGCGACGCCAGTTCTGCCCAAATGAACGCGCCGAGCAAGGCGAGGCCGCCCCCAAGAAGCCACACTCCCAGGATCAGGAATGGAGTATGCACGCGCAGCGCGACTACATAAGGATTGATGAAGATGCCGGAGCCGACGATGCCGCCCATGACGATCATGGTAGCGTCGAATACTCCGAGCAACTGCCGAGGTTTGACAAGGTCCAAAAGAGCTAGCTCAAACGAAATCGTCGTTAAGCCTGCAACAAACATTGCACCGGAAAGCAGACTTGACCGGGATCACCTTAACATAGCCTGAACTACTGAAAACCGTTCCGTACGGCATGTTAGGCTTTCTCAGACCGGCAACTCATCCGGCGGGGGCTTATGAACAACAATCCTCCATCCCATTTTGATCTGCAAAGCGTGGCGAAACAAATCATGCTGGTGCACGGATTCGAGCCGGAGTTCCCTCCTGAAGTCCAGCAACAGCTAGCGGAACTGAAAGGGCATCCGCCGCAAATGGCGCCGGGCGCCGATATTCGAGATCTGCGGAATCTGCTTTGGTCTTCCATCGACAACGACACCTCGCGCGACCTGGATCAGATTGAAGTCGCTGAGCGCCTGCCTGATGGCGGGATTCGAGTGCTGGTAGGCATCGCCGATGTGGATGCTTTCGTGCCCAAACATTCTCCGATTGATGAGCACGCCGCGAGGGAGACGACAACGGTTTACACCGGTATCAGGAATTTCCCCATGCTGCCGGAAGAACTCAGCACGGATGCTTCCTCGCTGCTGGAAGACGGAGACAAACTGGGGATCGTAATTGAATTCGTAGCCGGCACCGATGGTGGTGTGCATTTCAGCGACGTGTATCGCGCGATCGTCCGCAACCGGGCGCAGCTTGCCTACGGCGCGGTGGGAGCGTGGCTTGAAGCTAAGGCTATTGCTCCCGCGAAGGTATCCGCCTCTATTGAGTTGCAAGCGCAACTTAAGCTCCAAGATGAGGCCGCGCAGGCGCTCAGGAAGCAACGCTACCGGGAGGGTGCCTTGAACCTCGAGACGAGTGAGGTGCGTCCAGTAGTACTAAATCAGCAAGTTGTGGACGTGGTGAAGCAGGAGAAGAACCGTGCCAACGAATTGATCGAGGATTTCATGATTGCCGTCAATGGCGTGGTGGCCCGAATGCTGAAAAGGGTTTCATCCCTGCGTCGCATCGTAAAAACTCCGGAGCGCTGGGACCGGATTGTCCAACTGGCAGCTGCGCAAGGCGAAAAGCTCCCGCCACAGCCCGATTCCAAAGCTCTGAATGATTTTCTGCTCAAACGCAGGGCCGCTGACCCGGATCATTTTGCAGACCTGTCGCTGGCGGTGATCAAGCTCATCGGGCCGGGAGAATATGTTCTGGAACGTCCAGGCGAACCAGAGCCGGGTCACTTCGGACTGGCAGTGCAGGATTATACGCACTCCACGGCGCCGAATCGGCGCTTCGCTGATATCGTCACGCAAAGACTCATAAAGGCGATGCTTTCCGGCGCGGCTGCTCCTTATTCTGATCATGAACTGGCGGCCATCGCCAGCAACTGCACGGTAAAGGAAGATGCCGCGCGTAAGGTTGAGCGGGAAATGTCTAAACGGCTGGCGGCAGTTGCGATGAGCCATCGGATTGGGGAGGCGTTTGACGCGATTGTCACCGGCGTCACCCCACATGGAACATTTGTTCGCATATTGCAGCCGCGTGTCGAGGGCTTGCTGGTCCAGGGGCAAGGAGTTGACGTGGGGGACCAATTGCGCGTGAACCTTACGCGGACGGATGTCCAACGTGGGTACATTGACTTTGCCCATTCTTAGCGTTGCAAATCAATTGTGCGACCGACGTTTCTGTCACGCAGCACGAGCGGGGCGCTCGCGCCTACATGGTGAGGATCGATTTCCACTAGCGTGGTATTTGGATAGTAGTGGATGAGAATTTCACGGAAGCTGACTCCCTCCTCTGCCATGGCTTTCGCACCTCGTTGGCACAGGCCGATGCCGTGGCCCTGGCCTGTTCCTGCCAGAACTACGTCCTGGGCGTTACGGCGCGCGGTGAAGTTGTTGCTGGGCACGGCATCCCAGCCAAGGCGGCGATCGATGTCGAGCCGGGAAGCCTCGCCACGTCGATGCAAATCGATGGCGTCGGCTTGCGATACGTGACGGGTCCAGCGCGACGGATTGCGCAGACAGTAATCGCAAACTACTGGGAAGTACGGGTACGCCGGATGGGACATGCCTACCTCGTCCGGCGTGCGCGTGCGTCCACCACAGCTGCGGGTAAACATTGCAGCCACAGGGTATTCACGATAGGCCAGTACCAGACCTCTTGTAGCGAAGGCGGCGCGAAAAGCAATGCTATCCGCAGCTGGGGGCTCGCGAAGAAACTGGCAGTGGGTGGTGTCGCAAAAATCAAAATCGTGATGACGCTCTCGTGCCGCGACGAAGTAAGAACGTGTTGCCACCGACTGCGCTTTCAGCCCTTCCAGGGGCGTGTCCCCGTCACTCTCGGCCTGGACGGCTGACGCCACCGCAGTCTCGAGGTCCATCCTGACGGCTGGAACCAGAATGCCTGAGAGGGCTTTCACATCGAGCACACCATGATACTGACGGCTGATTTTCGCGGGAACAGCGAGCACGAAATTGGTTGCGTCGCCACTACGACTGGCGGCGTGGATTGCAGACGCTCGCACCAACTGATTGCCGACTTGCAATATCAGGTCATCGCCAGACGACGTAATGCTGGCCGCATCCTGTCCAGAACTTCTTTCCAGGACAAAACTCTCATCTCCTGCCCGGACGATGAGTGCCTCCGCGGGAGTGGCCTTCACGGTGAGTTGACGGGGGTGAAACAGTCCGAGTACGCCAATTCGGACGTCCTGTGCGTAGCTGGAGTAAGCCGCCACCAGTACACACATGAGCAACCTGAGCATGAAAAGCACTCGCTACTCCTCGATCCGGCTTAAGATCTGCCCCGCCGTTACCGAGGCCTTCGCTCCCGGAACTCCGTGCACTCGGACCATCAGCAATAATTCCGGTTGTTCGGGTGGCACCAATGCAACCACAAAGCCGTCGCCCGGACTGTGAACAGAGTGCGTACATGCTGCGGTCCCGGTTTTTACCAGCGCACCAGAGTGCCGCAAGGCTCGGTCGACCTCCAATCCTGTCCCCTGACGCGCCGACTGCGCCATGCCGGCGATTACTTCGCTCGCCCCCGGTTGGTCGCGACGGCGATTCAGCTCCAGGTAGGCGCGTGCCATACGTAACGGGGAAATCAGCCAGCGATTTCCCACGCCGATCAGATCCGGACCTGACAATTCCGGAGCGGGCGGGTCCAGGCCGAATCTTTTCGCGGCGGGAACCACATCCGCGCTGTTCATATTCACGGTGAGCATGCGGAAGTACGAATTGCACGAATTGGCAATGGCCGAAGTCATTCCGATCTCGCCGTGGCCGCGAGGTAGCCAACAGCCACCGGCCTGACCCTTGCAAACGTGAGTGGGATAGTGAAACTGATGGGCTTCGCTGTAGGCGAGTGCGACGAAAGGTTTGATCAGTGAACCCAACGGAATCGGTTGTTGGGGATTGTCCCAACGAGAAGCCAGCAAGGCTCCAGTGCGGGCATCCAGCAAGAGGAATGAGACTTCCCTGCTCTGGAACTCACGCTGTAGAAGTTGTGCGGCTGATTGGGCATATAGCGAATTTCTGGCGCTTGCCCTCTCTGCTGAAGCTGGAACCGGCCTACCAGGTGCCGGAGCCAAAGCCAGAGCCCCGACGAACAGCGGCAACACGAGTTTTCTCACTGGGACCATTTGTAAGTAACCGTCTGCAGCACTTTGTCATCCGCGGCGCGGACCACAATCTTTTCCGACGAAACGGCAGACAGGCTCGAGCTTAGGCTGGCGATGTTCTCCGAAAGAAATTGGGGCGCTCGCTCTGTACCCTGACTACCGAGCAGGCTCAGGTCAGGTCGATCCACTGCTGTGGCTAAGCGGGAAAAGTTTTCTCTTTCGCCCTTGTGGCTTAATCCTGCTACGAACACTGCGGGCTTCATTTCGATTGTCCGATCCACGTTCGCCAGCATCCCGTTGAGCAGCGCAGCGTGGTCGGAAAATATCAAATATTTTCCGCGGGCTGCCGCCAGGAGCGTCCGAAGGCCGTCGAGCTCATAGTAGCCGTTGACTTGCCGCCAGCCCGTTCCCAGCTCACTTGTTGTCAGATTATGCCCGACGAAACTGCTTAAGGCGGTGCGAACCGCGGCTTCGTTCCAATCGGAGCCTCCGGCCAGCGCAACCGCCGAGTGAATTCTCACAAATACACCGTCGTTGGCCCGCTCCGTTGATTGCACCCGAAGGACAGCGCGGACCGGATTCTTTTGCAGTGTCTCTTTCAACCCAGATGACCCTGCGGCGTCGGACGCGAGTGAAGTGGGGGGCTGGTCGATTCGCGCTTCCAGGTCAAAGCTTGTACCAGTCTCGCCGGACCTCAGTTGGGCTTGGGGCGCGAGCTGCGCCGGCGGGGTCAGCCCGAGGTGCGGAGCCAGGAGCTTGGTTTCCAGGGGATCGAAACAGGACTTGATCGACGGGCAAGAACTCGCCTCGTAGAAACCAGCGTTTTCTGGAACCAGGCGCACGAGATCGGCAACGTCTCGGGGTTCGTCCGCTGAGGATGCGCTGGCCACGGCTTTTTTCAGCAGGACACGTTCTTCACGATATTCCTGATGGTCGCGGAATAGGTCTGAGATTGCCGCACCAAACTGTTTCATGTCGGTGACATTTTGTTGCGCCCAATAGGAGCGGAAGTAGGGGCTGGGAACAATCTTGTCGAGATTCAAAACCATTCGCAAGTCTCCGGCGGCGCCTGCCGCTGCGACTGATTGCGACCACCATGACTCGGCTTCAATGCTGCGGGTTTCGATTCCTGGAGCGTCAATCCTGCGACCAGTGCCCTCTTTGATTAACTGCAGGGCACTGGCCATCAAATCTTCGCGTGTGGATAAGATCAGATAATTTCCGCTAACGGCGAATTCGACTTCCCTCTCGGATTCGGGATCACGCCGCAGATAGAATGTTGTCCCGCCTGCGCTGCGGGTCTCAAATTTAGACCTGGTCTGCCAGAGCTGGCTTTGCATGGAATTTGCAGAGGGCAAGCGCGTGACGTACAGAAACTGCAATCGCCCAATGTCATAAAGCCCGAGCGCACTGTCGCTCCCCGCCATCTGACCCAGAAAATTCATGTCCGGCGGGAGGCCGGCAGCTGTGGCGAATTGGTTGCCTGCATCTCGTAACCGGAGAAGAAGCCGGGAACGAGAGAAGACTTGATAGTTGCTGCTACCGAGCCATTGTTGCTTCTGCGACGAACCGTTCCAATCGGCAAGTAATGACGAGAAATCTTTGGCCTGAAGGTACAAAAGGGCTCCAGAAGGGAAATATTTGGATAGCGGCGGGTCAAGAATCGGGACGGCCTGATAGGCCGTCCAACCCAGACCCACAGTGACGGCCGCAATCAAGAGCAAGAGGAAGATCGTAGTGCTCCTTGTTGTCGTTATTGTCATTTTGACTATCATTGCTTCACGTCCTTTTCAACCGCGGCTTTGGCAGGCAGTGCGGTACGGGCCAGCAGCCGGGGACGCACCAAGCGGTCTTGCTCGAGCGCTTCATGCAGGATTGGCTGACGAGCCTCATTGAGCCGCAAACGGCGCAGCTGGAAGCGCACTTCGGCGATCTTGGCGCCGATCTGCTGGCGCCGAGTGGGAGCGTTTTCCAGCTTGTGCGCGATTTGCAGATAGGGTAGCGCTTCATTTAGACGATCAAGCCTGATCAAGACTTGAGCCAGAGTCCAAGCAACCTGGGACTGTTGCGCAGGCGCCAGCTTGAATGCAGCAGGCAGCGAGCCGGGGGCATCTTCGTTCGCCGCAGCGTCGGTTTCAGAAGTGATGATTTGATCTTCTTCGACCGCGACAGGACGAACCCGACTTAGGAATTGCTGGCGAAGAAGCGGCTCGATCACGCCACGTGCGAATTCATCTGATTGCATACTGGCCGCCGCTAGAAATAATGGCATTCGGGCGTCGGCGCGGGTGGGAGTATCTGCCAGAGCGTTCCCAAGCAGTCGGAGCTTTGCGTGCGGTTCGAGGCTGCTTTGCGCGGCTTTGAGCCGGGCTTCGTAGAAGAAAGGCTGGTCGGCTGCCGAGGCAGACGATCCGTTTATGCCGGACGCGAGGAGGTTTAGCTCTTGGCTTCCGGATTCAACCTGGCCATGTTCTAACTGATGGTGAACGCCGACCAAGGTCAGCGCTGCTTGCGTCCGCACCGTGTACGGAACTTCTGGGCTTGACGCGATGGACACCACCACATCCTGAGCTGAGTTAGCATTCTTGCCGGCGGTGATGGTTGCTTTCGCCAGCCGCAGCCGGTTGCTGGCCTCCCACGGAGCTGACTTAGCTAGTTGTTCAAGAAACTCGATGGCTTCCGCGTTATGCCCCGTTTTCTCCAGAAGGGCTGCCGCCGGACCCAGATTTTCAAAGGGATTGCCTACGACCACAACCAGGCGCCGCAGCAACTCCACGGCGCCTGGCGTATCGCCCGCCGCAATGCGAATTTCGGCCAGGCCGAGAAAGTTGGCGGCGACCAGTTTGTGTTCCTCAAGCTCACGAGCAAAGACGAACTCCAGCACTTTACGCGCCGACTGTTTGTCTCCAGCCTCAAACAGTTGTCGCGCTGCTGCCCGCAGTACCTCGGAAGCGGGCGCGCTCTGCCGGTCGGCCCGATAGCCGTCGATTGTAGAATCGAGATTCCCGATCTGCGCCGCAACCTGCAATTCAAGTGGAACGAGTGCCGTCGCTT
>Ga0209283_10001620_pt1 | contig 12376 bp, 10 predicted proteins | sample CZO8metaG_2_FD_188354 | JGI IMG/M metagenome (GOLD analysis project Ga0209283, IMG submission 188354) | Vadose zone soil microbial communities from the Eel River Critical Zone Observatory, Northern California, USA - CZOApr15con2H1.8 metaG... | ecosystem: Environmental > Terrestrial > Soil >...
GAGCCGTTTCGAACTGGCCTGCAAAGGACGCCTGCGCGCTATCCTCGGCGGTGTTCGAGGATCGGACCGCCCACCGTCCCGGCCCCAGCAGGTCCGGCACTTCCGACAGGGCCGCTCGGACCACAGCGGGGAGCTCATCGCCCCCGCTGCTCAAGACGTCGGTCGTCACGACGAGGCCCGGTGGCACCTCGAAACCGGCTCGCAGCAGCACGGCCAGGGTGGCCGCTTTGTTCCCGGCCAGCGCTGGAGCCTGACAGGCCGGATCGTCCAGGCTGACCAGACCCGCGGCCGATGGGCGGATGGTTGGATTGTTCGGCATCATCTCTTCTTCGCCCGGTGCGCTGCCCGATCCCTGCGGGCGGCCTGTTCCACGATCTGCGCCGCACCGCTCCGGATCGCCTCGGTGGACTCAGCCGGTGACAGCCCGAAACGCAACCGGTGAAAGACGTATGAGGTCGATGACATGAGGTGGCGAAGCGTGGCGAAGGTTCGTCGGGCGTCGCCTCCGGCGAGATGCGGGAACTGGCGTCGGAAGACCTCCCAACGATGGGTGTCCCGGTCGTGAACGCCCTGACCGAATAGCAACGAGTCGTCAGAGGCGATCACAGCCGCGATGACACTGCGGACAACCTCGAAGTTGGCCTCCGTGCGGGCCAGGTGGGCCCCGATGGCGTCGATCCATTCCTCCACCGTCGACACCTCGATGAAGGTCTCGTCCGCGAAACCGGGTGCGAGGTGCTGGGCGGTGGCGCCCATCAGGTCCTGCCGGGTCGGGAAGTAGCGGTAGACAGTGCGATGGGTCAGGCCGACTCGGTCAGCCACCTCCTGAACCGAGAAGCCAGCACTTCGCCTTTCAAGAAGAAGGCCGACGGCGGCGTCGAGGATTGCGTTGCGTGTGGCTTCGGTGTGGCGGCTGCCGGTGGCCAAGATGCTCATGTCATATCTATGTCACGAATGTCACGACTATGACAGCGATAGCGGCAGGTGTCAAGGGGTTGATCGGGACCCCGAGGCTTCTCGGTCTACGACAACTCGATCGGTTCCGTCCACAAGAGCTGAAATCTACGATCCCGTGGCCCGTTCATGGTCGCTGGCGGCACCGCTTCCGGTGGCCAGGTGGGAAGCGATCGCGATCACTCTGAATGACGGCCGAGTCCTGCTTATCGGCGGATCCGGCATGTGGCTAGGTGCTTCCCTTCCAAGCGAAGGCCAGCCATCCCTGCTGTACACGCCTGAGTCATAGTGTTCGCCGGAGGCAGCACCCGGAGGTGCCGCCCAATCCGTACTGCAACGCCGGCGATAAACCATGGCAACCGGCGGCACTCGGAGGCACCCAGCGAATTCGGTGCGCCATTTCTGAACGGGGCGCAGCGATCTGTTAACCGCAAGGTTCAGGGTTCGAATCCCTGGTCCAGAGCCAGCTTGCTCGCGATCACGCTGCTACGGTGCGAGCCATCCAGATTGAGCTGTCCGCAACAGTCGATGCGCGAGTTCACAGTGACAACGTCAGCATATGACGGACTGGTGCTTGCCTTGTTCTCGCTAATCGCTGCCGAGGTTGGAGTAGCGGTAGGGCCGGCTTACGCCCATCTAGGTTCTGCCGAAAAGAGTTGGGATTACCTCTATCTTCATACTGACGACTTCGCAAAGCGGCATGATCGAAATCTTTGCCGCAATGGCATGACCGGATCAGGACTACACCAACACGTTGTCGGCGGTGTTGGTAGAGGGCTACTCCTCGGCCAAAAGGTGTGATGAACTCTTCCCGCGTGAAACGGGTATCGGCCTAACAAGCCTCGACGCCGGTTACGTGGGCAATGGCTCGATGCGGCCGACCTCCACCACGTCGACCGGAACCCCATCGAGTTCGTGTGGAATTAGGTCCCCCTTGGGCAACTTGGCGCGTGGGACCTTGCGTTCCACGTAAACGACCAGACAGCGAGATCCGGTGGGTTTCCCCTTTCTCGTCCTCGTTCCTTCTGCCACTCCCACGACATTGGCTCGACGCATTAGTTCCGTCTCGTAACGGGCCCGCACTTGCGCGATTTTGGCGTCGCCTCCTGCCAAGGGCTCATGCCCTTCGCGCTCATACACGGCGAAATGCTCTTCCCATGCTTGCCGTATCTGGTCGCCCGCAAGACGTTGCTCCGGTGACCAGGTCGGCCCAAGTGCTCGTTTCATCAAAGCCTCCATCGCCTAGTCTATGGCCGCCGCTCACCCTATGACCTTATCGAATCGCAGTGACCGGTCGAACACCAAGGGCGAACTCCACATCCGCGATGTGATTGTGGATGGTGATCTGGGACGACCCTGCGAACAGCAGGCCGACGGCGTTCAGGGAACGGTTCATCAGCAAGCTACCCGAGTCACCGCCGGCGGACATCGGGGTAGTCAAGATCTGGTGTCGGTACAGGGCAACGCCCGGCGATCCATAGAAGACCGTTACGGTTGCATTTGTCGCGATCACCCGGCCAGTGCTGATCTGGGTCGTTCGCCCAACCTTAATGACTGATGTCCCCACCAGTGCCTGACCGACGCCAGTGGGCATGATGATTCCGATGATGGATGCGACTACGTTGCGGTTGTGGAGGGGCCGCGCAACCGCAGCGTCCACCACGTTGTAACCAGCCTTTCCAAAGACGATCGGCTCAAATCGTTCAAGCGCAGCGACGGCATCCGACGGGAAGACGCCCCCGTCGAAGGGCCCAGGCTGGAGGATGAGATCTCCAGGCTTTCCTGAGTTAACGGCCGCCAGCACATGGTTGTTGCTCAGCACCAGGTAGTCTCCCGGGCAGTCCTGATGGGATTGTCCCGCGCTACAGTCCCTCTCGGATTTGCAGCAACAGCGCCGCACGTCGTGGACCAGGCATCCAAAGGTGCCGGCGGTTATGTTGTGATGGCCGATGCTATACCCGGGTAGCGCCGGCCGTACTCGGGCGTTGAAGGTTAAGGGCTCCGGTTTCCCTATCTCTACTACGTCGGTTGGCGTCCCGTCGAGGTCGCTCGGGACACGAGAGGCGGCGGGAACCTTGGCTATAGGCAGTTTCTGCTCGACGAGCACGGTCACCGACCATGTCTTGGTGGGCTTTCCCTTGATGACTTTCAGGCTCGCCGCGACACCAACGACGTTGTCCAGCGTGAGAAGGCGATCTTCGTGCCGCTTCTGGACCTCGACAACCCGACCAGAAGCCTCAACTTCGCTGGCTTCGTCTGCATCACCACCTCGCTGAGCTGAGAAAAACTGTTGCCAGGCGGCGGTTATCCGCTCGCCTGCGGCAACCTCGTCACGATTCCATTGCGCATGAAGGTCCATCGCTGTCTCCCCTCCCAGTTGCAACCCTGCGCTCCCCGCAGGAGTTGCCTTCAGCATCCATCCTTGGGGGGGATTCGTCAAGTGGTGACTTGACGTCTTGACTTGACAAGTTGACGTTCTGGCCCCCGTTCAGATACCCCTTCGGGCAAGGCGACTTGACGCTTGACAACGCGGTTGCTGTCGCGGACCGGCATTGCGTACCGAAGGCGCGGCGACCTCGGCAATCAGCTACCCGCGTCAGGTGAACCTACAACTGGCCGATAGGCGGATGAACGGCTACGGTTGTCTCTCCGTGCGTTAGGCCGTGAGACCCCGAGTCATGTTGGTGGGTAGTTCTCCGCTCTGTCCGGAAATGGCTCCATTCGATCCCAATGCGGCGCCGAGCTTGCAGATTTCAGCTGCCACTTTCCAATGTTGCGCTGCAGCTGGGATGTCCTGGCGAGCTTCGAGCAATTCGGCGTATGCCATGTGGGCATCGCGTAGCAGTTCGGGCGTACTGAGCTGCTCCAGAATTCGAATCGCCGTCTCGAATTGTTCGTCTGCATTCGCAGTGTTGCCACACCACTCTTCAGCTTGTCCAACCAGCATGCGGACTTCGGCTTGTACCCTCGGCTCACGTCTTGCCTGGCCGGCGGCCAATGCCTGGGCGAGATAGCTCTTCGCCTTTTGTAAGTCCTTCAAATCTGCATAGAGTCCGGACGTTTCCTCAGGGCCCCGAAGGAAGAAGCTGATCGGTTTGCCGGTCTTGTGGGCGATGTGCTTGAGTGTCTCCATCGACGGCCGCGCCATACCCTTTTCTATGAGATGAATCGCCGTGCGGCTCAGCTCGCCTCCGGCCACCTGAGCGAGGGTTAGGTCGGCTTCCCTTCGGGCTTGTGCAACCGATCCCTCTCTAACCTCGATTCCCTTCCGGCGAGCCCCGCGCTTGGTGCCGAGCATTAGCCGTGAGCATAGCTCCGAGCTCCCGTGGTGTGCACGTGTCAAGTGCAAATCTTCGGCGTTTCGAACTGCCCGTGAGGTCAAGGGTAGGTACTGCGGCCGAACTTGACAAGGTTGTGAAGTGAGAGAGATTCGGAGGGGAACCGAAGGCAGATCGTCACCGATAAAGCGGGTGGCGGGTGACGAAAGCTTTCGATAAGAGGCGCCTATCGTGCGGACTAGGCACGTAACTCCAAACTTGCCATCCCAGCGCTGGATGAGAGCCCAGTCCGGTCCGCATGCGTTAGCGCGATAGGTGCCTACGGCGCGGGCGGCGCCTGCGTAGGTAGCGTTGCGGGTGACGGCGTGGTGACGCCCGTGGGCTAACCTCAGGTGACAGTGCCTAGCCTGGAGATCGCGATCCACCGCTCGGCCGGGTAGCACGACAGCATTGGCAGCGTTCATTTTTCAGGGGCGAGTACAAGGCCTGCACCGAATACTGGAGATTACGGCGCCAGAACGAGTACTACAACTTGCGTCAGACGAACCCAGAGTTCAAGGTTGCCGCGCTCTAAGAAGCTCTCGATGAACCGAAGTGATGAAAATGACCTGTGTCTTGTAGAGACCGATGGAAGGGCGGTTCATCGTTCGTACAGCAACGCCGGTGATAAACCATAGCAAACGGCGGCACTCAGCGGCACTCAGCGAATTCGAGCCGCAATTCCTGAACGGGGAGCAGCGATCTGTTAACCGCAAGGTTCAGGGTTCGAATCCCTGGTCCGGAGCCAAATCTGAATTCGATTCGTTCGACCACGACCATCGCTAGCGGGTGCTTGATAGCAACCGGATAGCAACCGGATAGCGACGACGCCTAGAGGGGACCAAGTGGCTCAAGTCGCAGAGGGTTCGATTCGTGCCGGTTTGTCTCGCGTCGTCGGCCGCGTGCGTGTAGCCCTGGCGGGGCTGTGATTCCACACCCGCTTCCCTGCTACCCCACCTATGCATGAATGCAGCGATCCCAGCAGGCGTGGCGAGCGCGCTCTCTTGACTCCCGCGATTGAAGTGAGCTCTCGTTGGCATCAGTCGGGCAGCGGCGACAGGCCCTGCAAGTTGCGCAAGACTTCCATTACGGCAATGTGTTCGGGCAGATGCTCGAGATACATCAACGCATTGGTGGCCCATGAGTCCGTATCTCTCGCCCTCGGAGGGATCTCGCCCATGACCGCTGGATCCAGCGAGGCGACGGCCAGCTCGACGTGCTGGAACGCGGCTCGAGCGTAATCAACGACCGGCTGGATACCAGGAAAGACGAGGGCCGCATTTTGCTCTGCGCTGAGACCTGTACCAGCGTTTCCTTGGCCTAGTTGCAGGTCGGCCGGCCAACCCCAATTCGCCGCGACGGAGTCTCGGAGCCATATCTCATGTTTGGGAATGTCATGGCGGAGGCCGGGTGCGCGGTCCGCGACGATCCAAGCGAACCTGTCATCCCAACGGGCGACATGCCACAGTTGCCAGAGTAGCGATTGAGGTCCGCTGTCTGGCCGCCAAACAGCCGCTTCCTCGCTGACGCCGACAAAGCAACCAATCGCCCGTTTGTGCCAGTCACTGAAGCGAGCCGCGATTTCACCTGGGAGGTTCGCCAACCTCGTCGTAGTCTAGGCGGCCCGTCGAAAGGCATGTCGCCGATCTGTGAAACGTTTGTGGGTCCAAAATTCCAAGACCCCTTCGTACAGCAACACCTGCGCTAGACGGTGGCAAATGGCGACGCTCAGCGGCACTCCATGAATTCGAGCCGGCATTTCTGACCGGGGTGCAGCGAACTGTTAACCGCAAGGTTCAGGGTTCGAATCCCTGGTCCGGAGCCAAATCTGAACTCGACCAACCCGCGAATCATCGGTCAGGTTCAGACGTTCTGCCTTTGGGCGACGATGCCTCGAAGCCAAGCGATCAGCTCAGTCCCCGCGACCGAGTTGCGCTGAAAGATGGCAGCCACCTGACCGTTCAGCGCTCTCTTGTCAACCTCTGTGAGCTCTTTGGCGGTCAAGACCATGATTGGGATCGAGCGCGTCGCTTCCTCGACTCGAAGCGCCTCCACGACATCGAACCCAGTCAGATCGGGCATCATCAGGTCAAGCAGGATCAGGTTGGGCATCTGAGACCTGGCCAAGTCGATGCCTTCCTGGCCGCCGCCGGCCCTGATGACGTCAAAGCCGGCGGGCTTGAGAAGAGCTTCCAGTAGATCAAGGTTGGCCTGCTCGTCATCTACGACTAGCACACGCACCGGTTCGTTCCTTACCTTGGTCGCGAAGGTGTACTGACTCAATCGCGACAGTAAGGCCTTTCCGTCCACTGGCTTGACGAAGTAATCAAACGCGCCTAACGCGCGGCCAAGCGCCGGGTTGTCGACCACCGAGACCACAATCACTGGGATGTTCCGGGTGGCCTCATCGGCCTTGAGCCGGTTCAGGACCTCCCAGCCGTCGACCTCGGGCAGGAGGATGTCGAGGGTGATCGCCACCGGTTTCAACTCGCGGGCCATTTTCAAGGCCTCGGTGCCCGTACGTGCAACCTTGATTCGGAATCCGCCGGCGCCCATATGGCGCGCCAGAATCTCGGCCGCCTGCGGATTGTCATCTACCACGAGCACCAACGGCCGCATCAAATCACGCGCTGTGACTGGGTGCGGTTCGAGCGGGGCAGGGGCACGAAGCGCTTTTGCCTCGAGCGGCAAACGCAATGTGAAGGTACTTCCCTTTCCCAGGGTACTTTCCACGCTGACCTGGCCGCCATGCAACTCCGCAAAGCGCCGTGTTAGGGCCAGGCCAAGGCCGGTTCCTTCCTGTTGCCGTCCTGGGCCCGCGTCCAGCTGCTGGAACTCTGTGAATAGGCGACCGAGGTCTTCCGCAGCAATCCCAATGCCGGTGTCACGGACGGCAACCTCCACCCACGAATCGACTCGGCGCCCTCGGATCTGAATGCGCCCGCCATTGGGAGTGAACTTGATGGCGTTGGAGAGCAGGTTCAACAGCATCTGCTTCACCTTCGCGGCGTCAGCGATCAAGTGCAATTCGGGCCCTGGCTCAGCGTTCAGTGCTATCGACTTGCTCTGAGCGAGAGGTTCAACGGTTGCCCGGGCTTCGTCGATCAAGCTTCCGAGCTCAAGTGGCTGTAGTTGCAGTTCCATTTGTCCCGCCTCAACTTTCGAGAGGTCGAGGATGTCGTTGATAAGTTGGAGCAGATGCTCACCGCTGCTATGGATCTGATCCAGAAAACGGCGACGCGTCGCTTCGTCGAATCGGCCGGTCGTGTCGTCGCTGAGCAACTCGGAGAATCCGAGAATCGCATTGAGCGGGGTCCGCAGCTCATGGCTCATGCTGGCGAGGAACTGACTCTTCACCCGATTGGCTCGCTCAGCCTCTTCTTGGGCGTGAAGCAATGCTTCTTGCGTCTTCTTTGCCTCGGTGATGTCTTCGGAGATTCCGAGCAAGAACGCTGGCTCGCCGGTTGTGTCCAGGATCGGGATCTTCTTCGTATGCAGTATTCGTGCGCCTTTCTTGTTGGTCTGGATCGTCTCCTCCGCGATATCGACTAGATTTCGATTTCGCAGGGTCTCTCGATCCGCTGAGACAAAGCGCTCGGCCTGGTCGACTGGGAAAAAGTCGAAATCGTTCTTGCCGATCAGCTCGTCGCGAGGAAAGCCGAGCAGGTCCTCGCCTGCGCGATTCAAACGGATGAATCGGAGGTCTCCGGCGTCCTTTACAAAAATCATGTTGGGGATGTTTTCGATCATCGAGTCCAAGAATTGGTTGGCCGCGCTCAGCTCCGTTGTGCGCTCTGTCACCTTGATTTCGAGTTCGCTCGCCGTCACCTTCTGGTCACGCATGAACTGCGCCGTGGTGATCGCGCGCGCCGCGCGTGTCGCGAGGCTCTCCAGAAGCTTGACATCGTCCTCACTGAGAGGAGCGCTCCCCTCCATGCGATTGAGGTTGAGTCCCCCCACGACTCTGTCTCGGGCGACCATCGGAATCATTGCCGCCTCGCGTATCCGCCACTTCTGAATGTGCCGTGCTTGATGCGGAGCAATGTTCGCGGGTAGATGATCGGGATCGAGGCTGATGACAACAGGCCGCCGCTCACGGAGAACAGTCTTCCAAGGGCCGGCGGCGTCGATCTCGATGGGGACGCCCAGGAACGCTTTTGCGTCCTTTAGCACCCTGGGATCAGCGTGAAAGGCCGCCACTGGCTCGATGCGTTGGCCATCTGGCGAGAGCAAGACCACGGAGCAGAAATCTCCCGTCGCGCGCGATATGTGCTCGGCGACGATGCCGAGCAGTGCGTCCATATCTGGCACCGCCTCGCTGAAAGCGTCGGCCGCCGCCCCGATTGCGCCCAGACGGCCGGAATCGTCGGCCTGAGTCCCAGGGGGAGGTCCGGACTCGCCTGTCGACACGATGCAACTCTATTCCGGCGTGCTCGGAAAGGGCCTACTTTATGGGCCCAATCGAGTTCAAATCGCAAAGGTGAGTAGTTGTTACGACGACATGACCAGCAGCCTGAGACCAATCGTTCAATCAGATTCACTTAACGTGTGATTACGCCGTGTGGGATCAGCCGCTCGTCTGGTCTCTTTCGAGCAGCCGCGTTGCCTCGGCCAGATCAACGAACAGTTCGCGCGTGTGTAGCAGGTTGCGAACGCGCAGCACGACCTCAGTTCGGTCCAGAGGCTTGAGCAGGAAGTCGTTGGCACCGAGGAGAAGGGCGCTGTTCCGAGCCACGCGACCTGTATCGCCCGTGAGGACGATAACCGGGAGGAAGCCTAGGCTCTCGCGGGCACTGCTGAGGCGCCGCAGGACCTCCTGGCCATCTATGGCTGGCATGTGAAGGTCCAGTAAAACAATGTCCGGCTCGAACTCCTTGAAAACTTGCTCGACCTGCCTCGAGTCGGTGAGGCCGCGGACCTCGGTCGCCGTGTCGGATAGGAATTCTTCGAGCAGAAGGACATTCGCCGGCTCGTCATCAACAATCAGGACGCGGGCATGCAACTGAGCCACAGGTCGCTCCATAGAGTATCCCCTGCCACCCACCAATACCCAATCAATGAGCAACGGTGATCTAGCTATGCAAATCCGTGATCCTCACGTCGGACCTGAAGTCGACGATGCGTCCAGCTAGCACGAGTGTTGACTGGTCAGCCGGTAGGATGGTGCAAGTCATGGATTGGCCCTCTTGCGTTACTCCCGAGCCCCACTAGGGCACGGGACCGTGGAACTGCGCCATCTGAGGGCCTTTGTGGCCGTCGCCGAATACGGCCATTACGGCCGCGCGGCTGCGAACCTCAGACTCACGCAACCGGCGCTTACGCAGCGGATCCAGGTGCTGGAACGTGAGCTGGGGGTACAACTTCTCAAGCGCAACGCGCGCGAGGTGCGCCTGACGCCGGCAGGGGAGGCGTTCATTGAAAACGCCAGGGGTTTGGTGCAAGCTGAAGATCGAGCGCTGCTGGCGCTAAGTGATTACGCGTCCGGCATTCTCGGCCGCTTGCGCATCGCCTACCTGACCTTATGGGACACCGGTCTGCCGGCCAACATCGTCGCTGAGTTTCGCCGCCGCCACCCGGCCATCAAGCTCGAGATGACATCGGGCTATTCGCAGGTGAATATCGACCGGCTTATTGCCGGGGAGGTGGACTTTGCGTTCGTCGGCGTGGCAATTGGCGAGCACAGCGGTGTAGCCATGCGTCCATTGGACCGTCACGAGCTTGTGCTTGTGATGGCGCCGACCAACCCGCTGATGCACATGGACCGCGTGCCGATCAAATGTCTTCGGGGCGAGCCGATGATTGCGGTTTCGTCGTCAGGCGTGAACGCGCCACTCGCCGCTGCGAGTCTTGGGTGGCTCACCAAGTACATCGGCGAGCCGCCGAACGTCGTCCGGGAGGAACCGCCGGACCAGATGAGCGCTGCGCTTGCGCAAGCGGGCAACGCAGTTGCGCTTATGACCGAACATCGCGCGGTCTACGCTCGGAGCGACGGCCTGGACTATCGTCCGTTAACGCCCACGCCGATTATCGAATATGGAGTGGCGTACCTCCGAGATAACACGTCGCCGGCTTTGGCCAATCTCGTCAACACCGTCGACGAAGTCGCGCCCCCACTGTCCGACTGGCTGCCACCTGACAGCGAGGTGGTTTGGCCGCCTCGCGGCGGCAAGCGCGCCGAGTAGGTTCTGCGTTAGTCCTCACTCTCAGGCGATTGCCCCCCGGCAAGGAACTCAGAGACCCGTGTCGGCAAGGTATGCACGTAGATGGGTTTCGAGATGAAACCGGCGCACCCCGCTGCACGCGCGTCCGTTCGCCACTGAAGACTCATGTGGCCGGTCATCGCGAACCACCGGAACGGCAGCGGTCGGCGACATGCTCTTGGGCTGGGGTGAAGGTCTAGAGAAGGTCCAGTGCCTGTTTGGATGTGCTCGCCACCTCGATCCGGTAGCGCGCCGGCTTGAGCACCTCGCGGACCGGGAGCTGGTTAGACGCGTTGCCCTCGACCACCAAAATCAACGGCGGCGCGGTAGGAACTCGCGCACCTGGCGGCCGAAGGTCCGAGTGTCGATCGGCTTGGAGATGTATCCCGCGCATCCGGCGGCGAGCGTCTGCTCGCGATCGCCGGCCATCGCATGAGCTGTCACCGCGACGATTGTGATTTGCGCCGTCGCAGGGTCGGCCTTGAGCTTGCGCGTGAACGCGAGCCCGTCCATGCCCGGAAGCTGGACGTCCATTAGGATGACGTCAGGCGTTCGGACGCGAAGCAGGTCCTTCGCTTCGGTGGACGTTCGGGCAAGGTCGACAGCGAAGCCTTCGCGTTCGAGCACCGACGCGGTCAGCAGCTGATTGACCTCGTTGTCCTCCACGACGAGGACGAGCGGCGGCGAGTTCACTGCTTGCGAGCCTCCGGGGCGATCACCTGACGGAGGAGGCTGACGAGGTCTGACGCCCCGGTCGACCCTCGATGAAGGATGTTCGACACCCGGCCGTTCAGCTGTCGCTTGTCGGCTTCGGTGAGATCCTTGGCGGTGAGGACCATGATTGGCGTGCTCGCCAACGCCTTGTCTGAGCGAATTGCCTCGACAACGTCGAAGCCTGAAACCTCCGGCATCATCAGGTCGAGTAGCACGAGGTCAGGGCGCCGGGATCGTGCCAGCTCGATGGCCTCGCGGCCGCCGACTGCGGGGATGACGCCGAAACCCGCCGGCTCCAGGACCTGCGTGAGCCAGTCCCGGTTCGCGCGCTCGTCATCGACGACCAGGACCTGGGTCTTGTCGCCTGCGCCGTTGCTGCCGAAATGGAACCGGCGCAGGCGTGTGATGAGCTCCTTCGCGGGCACCGGCTTGACGAAGTAGTCGAGGGCGCCGAGCGCGATCCCGAGCTCGGGATTGTCGACGACGCTGATCACGATCACCGGGATGGAGCTCGTGGCCTCGTCATGCTTGAGGCGATTGAGCACCTCCCAGCCGTCGAGATCGGGAAGCAGGATGTCGAGCGTGATGGCGGCGGGCTTACTCTGGCGGGCCCGGTCGATCACATCCGAGCCGCTCCGAACGGTCTCGGCCCGGAAACCGGCCCGTTCGAGCTGCCGAGCCAGCAGCTCGGCGGCAGGTGGATCGTCTTCCACAACGAGGACCAGGGGCGCGGACTCATCGGGCCTGGAGCTCGGGACCAGCGAGTCCAACGGTTCCACCACGCGCCCTACGGGTACCGCCCGCAGAGGCATGTGGATTGTGAAAACGCTGCCTTTGCCAGGCTCGCTGTCGACGCGTACGTCCCCGCCGTGGAGCCGAGCGAAGCGACGCGTGAGGGTGAGACCAAGGCCGGTGCCCTGCTGCTGGCGGTCGACCCCGGCATCGACCTGCTGGAACTCGTGGAAAATCCGCGATTGGTCGGACTCGGCGATCCCGATGCCGGTGTCACTGACCGAGATCTCAGCCGCGTTGGCCAGGCGATGGCCCGAGATGAACACCGAACCGCCCTCGGGCGTGAACTTGATCGCGTTGGAGACCAGGTTCAGGAGCATCTGCTTGAGCTTGCCGGCGTCGGCCTCGATCTCTCCGAGGCCGCTGACGTCAGTCTCCAGGCGGATGTGTTTTTCCCCC
>Ga0209283_10001624_pt1 | contig 12358 bp, 7 predicted proteins | sample CZO8metaG_2_FD_188354 | JGI IMG/M metagenome (GOLD analysis project Ga0209283, IMG submission 188354) | Vadose zone soil microbial communities from the Eel River Critical Zone Observatory, Northern California, USA - CZOApr15con2H1.8 metaG... | ecosystem: Environmental > Terrestrial > Soil >...
GCTGGAAGCCGACGCGCTGCATTTTTCTACCGATGTGTGGAGCACCATCGTCGTGATCGCCGGCATCGGCCTGGTCTGGGCCGGCGAAACTTGGAACTTGCCGTGGCTGAACTACGCCGATGCCCTAGCGGGCTTGACGGTTGCGGCCGTCATTTTATGGGTGGGCGCGCAGCTCGGCAGACGCACTCTGGATGCCTTGCTGGACGCGGCACCGGAAGGCTTGCAACAGGAAATCGCCAAGGCCGTCGCGCGCATGGATGGCGTGTTGGATGTCGACCGCGTGCGCGTGCGCCGCGCCGGAAATCGCCACTTTGTCGATGCAACCGTGAGCGTCGCGAGGACTGCGAGCCTCGAGCAGGTGCATGCCTTGAGCGACGCCATCGAAATGCGCATCGGCGAAATCGTTCCCGCGGATGTGATGGTGCACGCGGAACCTCGCGCACCTCAGGGCGAGCACCTATTCGAAGCGATTCGCGCCGCGGCACAAGGCTTGGGCCTCGCCGTTCACGACTTGACGGCCGTGCAGCAAGCCGGACAACTTTTCATCGAGCTGCACCTGGAGGTGGATGAGAATTTGAGCCTGCGCGAAGCACACCGTCAGGCCACGGAACTGGAGGAGAAGATTCGCGAACTGCGCTACGGGCACGCGGAAGTCAATATTCACATCGAGCCGTTGGGGCGGCACATCGCCACACCCGACGCCGGTATTGGGGAGATGAAACAGCTTTCGATGGCGGTCGAGGAGTTTCTCAACCGGCTGCCGTCGGAATTCGACGAACTGGTGAACTGCCACGACGTGCGGGCGCGGCAGGTCGAACACCACATTCTGGTGTCCTGCCACTGCACGATGAAAGGCAGTCTGCCGATCACGCAGATACACGATGTGACCGCGGTAATGGAAGACCGCGTCAAGAAAAAGTTTCCGCAGATCTATCGCGTCACAATTCATCCCGAACCATTCGAGGAAAAATAGTGGCACAGGATTTATCCAGTGCGCTATTGCGGTGGAAGGGGCAGAACAGACTGAAGTCTGTTCCACTAAACCTCGGAACGGCGAGCGAAGACCTGCGCGCCCAGCGCGATCAATGCGGAAAAACAAACCAGGACATAGCGCGGCTCGGGCGTTTCCAGTGTGGTCAGGAAGGCCGTGCGGAGCAGGATGAATAGCGCCAGGAACGCAACTGCGGGCCGAGCCGCCGGATTCGAACGCCAGAGCCGCGCCGCGCCCCAAACGCCTAACCCTACATAAAACAAATTCAGCACAAAAAACAGGCTCGTGACTTCCTGATCCACGGGGTCGTCCTCACGCATCTGCGCGAGAGGAAAAACGTGTCCCGAAACCGGCAGCAACTCAATGCGCGGCGTAAACCAGATAATGACGGCGCGCGCAGCCGGCAACCAGAGATAAGTGCGCAACGGATGGCGCGCTGTGCGTTCGCGGGCCAGTTGAGCAAAGGCGGCGTCTTCATCCGGCGTCAGGGTCAGGTCATTGTTGTACTGCTCGAGAATCATGGCCACGCGCTCTTTTTCTTCCGGCGTATCAAAAGCGCGCGCGGGAATGTCTTCCACAAAAATGGCTTCTTCGTTCAGCCTCCACGGCACCAGGTAGCAATCTCGGACGCGGAAGATCCACGTCTCTTCCCACGCCATGAAACCATACGGAACCAGTTCACCGGGCAGATTTGAATTTTTAGGAGCGAGGAATTGCGGTTCGCCCAATGTCACCATGTTTCGAATGGCCCAGGGAGAAAGAATCATCAAGCAGCCAAGCGTCATGGCGAGGCAAACCAAGAACCAGCGCCGGTAATTTTCGCGCAGAAAAAATACGCCGCCAAAAACAATCGCGGCAGCAATGAGCAGGATCGGCGTTTCGGGACGAAACAGCGTTCCCGCGCCAACGATCCATGCGGCTCCCAGTGCGGTGTATTCCACGCTTTTCCGCAGAGGAAGGTGGGTACTCTTCAAAAGAAAATCGGGCTTCTGCACTCTTCTCAAAGCGATCGCTAGAGCGCAGCAAGCCAGCGCCGTCCAGAAAGTAGCGAGGACTTCGGTCAGTGGCACCGCCGTGTAGTTCGCTGTGAAGGGGCACAAAGCGGTGAGCCAGAGCGCAACGGAAAACACACGCTTGTTCGGCGCGAAATCTTCGGAAGTGCAAGCCAAAAGCGCCGCCAGCCTGGCGATCACCAGGCAGGAAAGAAGATCCACGCCGATCTGCGCGAGCATCACCCAAAGGCGCGCGTCCGTGCCCGTGCGTCCCGTGAGAGCGTAGATGATCGCAAGAAACGCGGGATAACCCGGCATGCGCAGATTTACCGGTGTGATCGCGCCGCCCACATCCATGGCATAGACGTGGTGCTTCAGCCAATTCGAGGCGATCTGCTCGTACAGAACCGTATCGCCGGAGTTGGCGGGGAACTTCAGCACGAAATAGAGCCGCAGGCAGAGGCCCGCGGTTAACGCCACAAGGGGATTCGAGAAAACTCGCTTCATCAATGCCACGCATCTTACAATAGAGCAGACGGAATCGCGCAGACGGACTAAACACTAGCCTGATGTATATTTGCCTGCCGTTCCGCCAGGTTGGAAGGTGAAATGAAGGAACGCGGTCCAATCTTTTACGACGCGGAGCGTGTGCGCTGGCGCCTCACGCGGCGCGTGATGGAAATTACCGGCGCGCTGCTGACCCTTTTGCTCGCCTATTTTTTCGTCACCATCGCCATCAGCGTGGAGTTACCCGCCGAACTGCTGCCCGAAGCCAAGCCCGCCTACCGTGCCCTGAAATCGAAAAAGAAGCCGGTGCCCGCGCGAGAAGGCCGGCATCGCCGCGTGGCGAATATCGGAACGGTTCCGGCGAGCTACGATCCACTGCGCGCGGCGTTTTTCGTGAGCTGGGATGCCAACAGCCTCGCTTCTTTGAAGAAACATTATAAGGACCTTGACCTTCTGATCCCCGAGCAACTGCATGCGGTCACGGCGGACGGCGCGTTGACCATCGTGGATTACGAACGCGGGCAGAACACCGTCAAAGCTCCGCCTGCCGAGGCCATCTCGCTGCTAAAGGACGACAAGCTGCACCAGTGGATGAAGTCATTCAATCCCCCCATCGAGTTGCCCATGATGGGTCTCGTGAACAACTACGACGGCGTGGAATGGCGCATCAAGGAAATGGCTCAGTTGCTTGCCAGTCCCGCCGCGCGCCGGAATCTCGCGCGGGACATTGTCGAATACGCGGTGGAATCGCACCAGGCCGGCATTGTCGTTGACTTTGAGGAAGTCCCCGACGCGAGCCAGGCGTACTTCCGCGCCTTCATCGCCGGGCTGGCACCGGCGCTGCACTCCGTGGGGTTGAAATTAATGATCGCGTTGCCTGCGCGCGACGACGCCTACGATTACGAATTCTTCGGCAAGCAGTGCGACGCCATCGTGCTGATGAATTACGACCAGCACTGGCTGACCTCCCCGCCGGGCCCCATCGCCGCGCAGGACTGGTTCGTTGAAAATTTGCATCAGGTACTCGATGTCGTTCCCGCGCAGAAGATTGTTGTCGGCATTGCGAATTATGCCTACGACTGGTCCACCGCGCCGAAGAAAGAGCGCGAGCCGGCCGCCGAATTCAGCATTCAGGAAGCGCTGTTGCACGTCGAAGAATCGGAGACGGACGTCGAGTTTGATAGCGCTTCGATGAATCCGCACTATTCTTATTACGACGAGCACAACCATGTGCATCAGGTGTGGATGCTGGACGCCATCACGGCGTACAACGAATTGCGCGCCAGCGAGAGGCTCGGAGTTCAGGGCACGGCGCTCTGGCGGCTGGGCTCCGCGGACACCTCGCTCTGGCCGGTGTGGGATGCCGCGCACGCAGACGATGCGGCCCGGCAAAAATTGACCGACCTGGCGCCCGGACCCGACCTGATCCTCGAAGGCGACGGCGACTTCTGGCACATCACGGATACTCCCAAGCACGGCCGGCGCTCCTTCGAATACGACGCAGAAACCGACCTTTTCACCGACGAATCCTACGACGCCATCCCGCTCTCCTTCAACATTGACCAGTTCGGCGCCGCAAATAAAAAAATCGCCCTTTCCTTTGACGATGGCCCCGATCCGAAATGGACTCCGAAGATCCTGGACGTTTTAAAGCAGAAGAACGTACCCGGGGTGTTCTTCGTGATCGGCAACATGGCCAACCAGCGGCCGGATATTCTCAAGCGCGAGTACGCCGAAGGCCATGAAATCGGAAATCATACCTTCACGCATCCAAGGTTCGACGACAACATTACACGCACGGTAATCCGCTGGGAGCTGAATTTGACGGAGCGCCTGATTGAAAGCACGCTCGGGGCAAAGTCCATTCTTTTCCGCCCGCCTTACGGCATTGATCACCAGCCGGAATATGCCGAGGAGGTGGCGCAACTTCCCTATCCCCAGGAACTCGGATACCTGATTGTCGGACAGCGCATCGATCCGGATGACTGGAGCCTGCGGGACGGCAAGCCGATCCCCGCCAAAGAGATTCTTGACAGCGTTTTGAGGCAAGCGACCAAAGGTAATATCGTTCTTTTGCACGACGGCGGCGGCGATCGCAGCCAGACCCTTGCCGCGCTGCCACAGATCATCGACGCTCTTCGCGCAGAGGGCTACCAACTCGTTTCCGTTTCCGACCTGATCGGGAAAACACGGGCGCAGGTGATGCTGCCTCTTTCCGCTGAAGAACAGTTTGAAGCCCGCGCCGACGGATTCATCTTCTTTATGTTTCAATGGTTCCGTTTTTTCATTGGCATCATCTTCATCCTCGGCATCTTTTTGGTAAGTGGACGAGCCTTAATCATCGGACTGTTGGCGCTGATCGAAAAGCTGCGGCCGGATCATGCTGTGATGCCGGACCCGCCGCCGAGCGTGACCGTTTTGATCCCGGCGCACAACGAAGAAAGCGTCATCGTGCAGACCGTCACCTCGGTCCTGCTCTCGGATCTCCAGGACTTACGGATCATCGTGGTGAACGATGGCTCAACGGACAAAACGGGCGAGTTGCTGGATGCGAACTTTTCGCGTGAGCCGCGCGTCCGCATCATTCATCAAGTGAATCGTGGAAAAGCGGCGGCGCTGAATCTTGCCATGTCGCTGGCGGACACCGAAATTGTGGTAACCATCGATGCGGACACGGAAGTTGAGTCGGATGCCCTCAGCAAACTGATTCGTCATTTTTCGGATCTCCAGGTGGGCGCGGTCGCTGGCAACGTCAAGGTCGGCAACCGCTCGCGCTGGCTCACCCGCTGGCAAGCGCTGGAGTACATCACCAGCCAGAACATGGAGAAGCGCGCGTTTCACCTGTTGAATTGTATTACCGTTGTGCCCGGGGCGCTCGGCGCGTGGCGCAAAAAAGCCATTGAAGCCGCCGGCGGCATCACTGCAGACACCGTCGCCGAAGACGCCGATCTGACCATCGCTATCCGCCGTCTCGGTTGGCGCGTCACCTACGACGAAGAAGCCATCGCCTGGACGGAAGCTCCGGAAACCGCCGGGCAACTGATCCGCCAGCGTTTCCGCTGGACCTTCGGCACGCTGCAATCTTTCTGGAAGCATGGTGATACGCTTCTCCGGCCGAAATACGGCACGCTCGGCTGGATCGCGCTGCCGAACATCTTCGTATTTCAGATCGCCCTACCGCTGATTTCGCCGATTATCGATTTGATGTTCTTCGGCTCATTGCTGGCCTGGGGACTGGCGGGGCTCCCTTATGCCCGCCTGCCGCAAGTCTGGAGCACAGCCGACGTGGAAAAATCGGTCTTCTTTTTCCTGGGCTTTATGCTCATCGACATACTCACGTGCATGGTGGCCTTCGCCCTAGAACGCAAGGAAGACTGGACGCTACTGATCCCCGTTTTGTTGCAGCGCTTCTACTACCGCCAGTTGATGTACGTCGTGCTGTTCCGCTCCGTGAAGGAAGCGGTAAGCGGGCGTCCCGTGGGCTGGCGCGGCGTCGAGAAGGACGCCCCTCAGCATGCCTCCAAAGCTCCACCCAAGCCCGCCCCTGCCGAGGGAAACTGAGGCTGCTCACGCCTCGGGATGCCGGGCGTCTGATTCCGTGGAGGCTGCGCCCATGTCCTCGAGTGCCATGTGCAATTCCTATCTGAAAAGCTCTGATGTGCCCTGCCTGAACAGGTTTCCGCAGATTTTATCCTTGCAGGGAGTTGTTGTAGGATATCCATCTGCAAGAGGGAGGTCTCCATGGCCATCAGTTTCACCTTGAACGGCAAACCTAAATCCGTCGATGTCAGCCCGGACATGCCGCTGCTCTGGGTGCTCCGCGACACGCTGGACATGACCGGCACGAAGTTCGGCTGCGGCATGGCACTGTGTGGCGCGTGTACGGTCCACATTAACGGCGAAGCGGCGCGCTCGTGCATCACGGCGATCTCCAGCGTCGCCGGAAAGAAAGTCACCACCATCGAAGGCCTTTCAGCCGACGGCAGCCATCCCGTGCAGCAAGCCTGGATGGAAGAAGACGTTCCGCAGTGCGGCTACTGCCAATCCGGACAGATCATGTCCGCAGTCGCGCTGCTTTCGAAGAAGCCCAACCCCACCGACACAGATATCGACGATGCCATGAGCGGCAACATCTGCCGCTGTGGCACCTACCAGCGCATTCGCAAGGCCATCCACCGCGCCGCGTCCATGCAGGCGGGGAAGGCCAAGTCCGCCGCGTAATTTCTCTGTAACTGTTCCGTTCGCAGCAAATACCGAGGTGCCCCATGGCAACAACTCCCGTTGTAAATCGTCGTGACTTTCTGAAGAAAAGCGCAGCCGGCGGCGCGGCGCTGGTGATCGGCTTCCATCTCTCGCCGCGCGCTTTTGCCGATCAGGCGCAGGATCAGGAAAAGAAGACTCCCAATCCTTTCGACGCCTGGGTCCGCATTACGCCCGACAATCGCGTCACGCTCATTCTGGGCAAATCGGAAATGGGCCAGGGCATCATGACGGCACTTCCCATGATCCTCGCTGAGGAACTGTGCCTGGATTGGAAGCGCGTGAAGATCGAGCAAGCGCCCACAAATCCAAAAATTTATGACCACGGCACCGGCGGCAGCGGCAGCGTCGCGGATTCATGGCTGCCGTTGCGCCAGGCGGGAGCCGCCGCACGCGAAATGCTGGTCACCGCAGCGGCGCAAAAATGGGAGGTGGGTACCGACACATGCAAGGCGGAAAAGGGCAGCGTCGTGCACGGAAATCCCAAGCGATATTTCACTTATGGCGAGCTCGTAGAGGCAGCCGCCAGACTTCCCATCCCGAATTTCCACACGGTTCCTCTCAAAAACTCCGACGATTTCACCATTGTCGGCCACGACGCGCGGCGCTTTGAAGCACGCGATAAAGCTACCGGTGTTGCGAAATTCGGCATCGATTCCCGCATGCCGGGGATGCTTTTTGCGGTCGTCGCGCGATGCCCCGTCTTTGGCGGCAAGGTCGCCTCGTTTGACGCCACGAAAACAAAAGCGGTGCCCGGTGTTCGCGATGTCATTCAGTTTGAGACCAGCGGGAGAGGCGCTTCCATCACCGGCGGAATTGCCGTGCTGGCGGACAATTCCTGGGCTGCGATCCAGGGCCGCAACGCGCTCGTTGTGAAATGGGACGAAGGCCCGGCCGTGAAGGAATCAACAGCGGAGCTTCACAAACAGTTTCTCGCCAATGCCGCCAAGCCCGGAAAAGTCGTGCGCAACGACGGCAATGCAGACGCCGTTCTTTCCTCCAGTCCGAGAAAAATCGAAGCGGCGTACGAGCTTCCTTTTGCTCCGCACGCTTGCATGGAGCCGATGAATTGCACGGTGCACATCCGGCCCGACGGCGCGGAAGCCTGGGTGCCCACGCAGGCGCCGCAATGGGCGCAAGGCGTCATCGCAGAGGCCGCCAAGCTGCCTCCGGAAAAAGTCATCGTGCATACCACGCTGATGGGCGGTGGATTTGGGCGCCGCTATCAGGCGGATTTCGTCATGGAAGCGGCGCAGGTGGCCAAGGCCGCGGGCAAACCAGTCATGGTTCTGTGGACCCGCGAAGACGACATGCAGCACGATTTCTACCGGCCGGCGTCCTACCACAAGATGCAAGGCGCAGTGGACGCGGACGGAAATCTCGCGGCGTGGAAGCATTTTCAAACATCGACCTCCATCGCCGCCAAGTGGAGCCAGAAAGGCGCGGATGATTCGGGGCTGGGCGAGTTTGGCACCGGTGCTACACTCCCTTACGTCACGCCGAATCTCCGCATCGAGTACACACTGGCCGAATCGAGCGTGCCCCGCGCGTGGTGGCGCTCCGTCGAACACTCCAGCAGCGGCTTCGTCGTGGAAAGCTTTATCGATGAGCTTGCGGCTGCCGCTAACCAGGATCCGCTGGCCTTTCGCCTGAAACTAATTGGAACCGACCGCAAGATTCCCCGGTTTAGCCGCGAGGAAGCGCGGCCGCTGGACACGGCGCGGCTTAAGGGAGTTCTGCAGCTCGCGGCCGAAAAAGCGGACTGGGGGAAGCCGCTGCCCAAGGGCCAGGGACGCGGCATTGCCGCATTTTATTCGTTCAATTCCTACACCGCGGCCGTCGCGGAAGCCAGCGTGCAAGATGGCTCCGTGAAGGTGCACCGTCTCGTTTATGCCGTGGATTGCGGCCGTCCGATCAATCCGGACGGCATTCGCGCGCAAGTTGAAAGCGCAGCCATCTATGGCTTGTCCGCCGCTTTGCACGACGCCATCACCATCAGCGGTGGCCGCGTGGAGCAGTCGAATTTCAACGATTATGAAATGCCGCGGATGAACGAGACTCCGAAAACGGAAGTACACGTCGTCATGAGCAAGGAAGAGCCCACCGGCATCGGCGAGCCAGGATTGCCGGTGGTTGCCCCGGCCATGTGCAACGCGATTTTCGCTGCGACCGGGAAGCGCATCCGGCGGCTGCCCATTCGCGCCGAAGATCTGGCATAGCGTTCCCTTCCCGGGTTATTGCAGAATAGCGCGTGCCTCTTCCACCGACTCTTGTCGCCGCGATTCCGCTGGCGATCTGGATTTATCTTCTCCTGGCGCGCGGACATTTTTGGCGGCTAAGCGAAGACAAAATCAAACCGAAGCTGCTCGAAAACTGGCCGCGCGTCGTTGCTGTAGTTCCAGCTCGCAACGAAGCGCCAACCATTTCCCAAGCGGTTTCCTCGCTGGCGAAGCAAGACTACCCTGGTGACTTCTCGATCATCGTTGTCGATGACCACAGCGAAGACGGCACCGCCGCCGTGGCTCGGCAAGCGGCGGAAGCATCCCGCGCGGCGCAGCGCCTGACAATTCATGCCGCAGCACCACTCTCGCCCGGCTGGACCGGAAAACTATGGGCGCTGAACGAAGGCATACAAGTTGCCGCAAGTCAATCTGCGGAATTTTTTTGGTTCACCGACGCTGATATCGAACACGCGCCGGATACGTTGCGCCGCTTGGTCTCCCGCGCGGAAAGGGAATCACTCGATCTTGCATCGCTCATGGTGCTGCTCCAGGCGAAGACATTTGCTGAACGGCTGCTGATTCCACCGTTCTTGTATTTCTTCCTGATGCTCTATCCGCCGCGATGGATCGCGGACCCGAACGCAACCACAGCCGGAGCCGCGGGCGGATGTATTTTGTTGCGGCGGAACGTGCTCGCGCCCATCGGCGGGATTGCCTCGATTCGCGGGGAGGCGATTGACGATTGTGCGCTGGCGCGGACGGTGAAGCGGAGCGGCGGAAAAATCTGGATGGGACTGACAAGAACGAGCCTGAGCTTGCGGAGCTACGGCAGCTTTGCGGAGATTCGCGACCTCATTGCGCGCACCGCTTTCACCCAACTGCACTATTCCTTCCTGCTGCTCATCGCTACACTGGCGGGCCTGTTTGTCACTTACTTGCTCGCATGGATTTGTTTTTTCACCCTGGATGACCCGGGATGGTTGCTGGCGAGCACGGCCATTTCCATCATGACGGCGACTTACGGCGCGACGGTTCGGTTTTACAGTCTCCCCTGGCTCTGGGCATTGACCTTGCCGTTCGCGGCTCTGTTCTACGGTTATGCGACGTGCGTTTCCGCGGTTCGCTACTGGCTCGGCCGCGGCGGACAATGGAAGGGCCGCGCGCAAGCGCCGCGCTGAAACTAATTCGTATCGAGCGGCATCCAAATTTCTAGAAGCCATCTCATAAATGCTCGCGCGTCGCGGAAACGACAGCACTTACGAAATCAAGCTGTTGAAGCCCAACCGAATCATCACTTTCCGCCGGTTCCCGTTGTACCGGTTCGTGGTTTTTCTGCCACAAGACCATTTATGAGATAAGTTCTAGTTTTACGCATCGAGATTTGTTATTCTGCGCCAAGGTGAAGTATAGGGCTGTATCCCGGATTTAAGGGAACGGCACCGGAGGCCACCATGAGTGTTATCCCGAATACCGGGAACGGGAAAATCACCGTGCCCGACCTCCTGCAGCGCAAGACCCAGGCTGCGGGCCCTAACTCCAAATTCCAGAAAATCACTTGCTTGACGGCGTACGACTATCCGACTGCGCGCTTGCTCGACGAAGCCGGCGTGGACGTGATTCTTGTCGGCGATTCGCTTGGCATGGTCGTGCTGGGGCATGAGAGTACGCTGCCGGTGACGATTGACGAGATGCTGCATCACACCCGCGCCGCGCGCCGCGGAACGCGCCGGGCGCTGCTTGTGGCGGACATGCCTTATGGCAGCTATCACACGGATCTTGCGGAGTCGCTGCACAATGCCATGCGCTTCGTGAAGGAAGCGGGGGCGGAGGCCGTGAAGGTGGAGGGCGGGGAACGGCGCTTGGAATTAATTTCGCGGCTGACGGAAGCGGAAATTCCGGTGATGGGGCACGTGGGCTTGACGCCGCAATCGGTGAATGCGCTGGGTGGATACCACGTGCAGGGAAAAACGGCGGATGCTGCCGAGCGGTTGATTCGCGACGCGAGGGCGGTGGAAGCGGCGGGGGCTTTTGCGGTGGTTCTGGAGGCGGTGCCGCGAGAGCTGGCGGCGCAGATTACGCGCGAATTGCGCATTCCGACGATCGGCATCGGCGCCGGCCCGGACTGCGATGGGCAGATTCTCGTGGTTCACGATCTTCTGGGTCTTACGTTTGGACAAACGCCGAAATTTGCGCGCCGGTATGCCAACGTCGGGGAGATCATTTCCAAGGCCGTGCGTGAATACTGCGATGATGTGCGCGAAGGCGGATTTCCTTCGGACGCCGAGTCGTATCACGCGCCGCAATCCACGAAAGATCGCAAGACCATTTTCATCGACAGCTGAGCAGTCCGCAAATCTTAAAACGCGGAGAGGAGCAAGAGATGACGCCACAAGAGATGCGCGTGCTGTACGACTACAACGCGTGGGCCAATCACCGGTCGCTGGATGCGGCGTCCAGCCTCACGGCTGAGAAGTTTGTTCAGCCGATGGGCTCGAGCTTCGGCTCCGTGCGCGACACGCTTGGCCATATTTACGGAGGCGAGTGGGTTTGGCTAGAACGCTTCCAGGGCCGCTCGCCATCCTCTCTTCCCGATACGACTCAGTTCAAGGATATTGCGAGCTTGAAAGAGCGTTGGAACGAGCACGAAGCGCGACAGCTTAGTTTTGTACGCGGGCTGACGCAATCCGACCTGGACCGCGTTATTGAGTACAAGACGCTGAAGTTCGGCGTATACAGCAATCCGCTTTGGGAATCGATGCAGCATCTCGTTAATCACGGGACGTATCACCGCGGACAAGTCACGACCCTGCTGCGGCAGCTTGGCGCACAGCCCATCGCGACGGACCTAATGCACTTCTATCGCGAGCGCGCCATAGCGGCGGGCGCGTAGTTTCAGGCGTCCATCCCTTCCCAGTGGACACTATCCGAACCATTGCGTGGATGAAGGAGCAGGCGCGGCAAGCGCGTACGGAAAGCCGCATCGTTGGACTGGTGCCTACGATGGGGGCGCTCCATCGCGGGCATTTGTCGCTGATTGAACGAGCCCGGCACGAGTGCTCGCCGGTGATTGCGTCGATTTTCGTTAATCCGAAGCAGTTCGGCCCCAACGAAGATTTTTCAAAATATCCGCGGACATTTGAGAGCGATAGCGAAAACCTTCAGCGCGCGGGCGTGGATTCGCTTTTTGCGCCCGAACCGACGGAGATCTATCCCAATGGATTTTCGACTTACGTCAACGTCGATGGCTTGAGTGAACGACTCGAAGGACGCTCGCGACCCGGGCACTTCCGTGGCGTCACGACCGTAGTGATGAAATTGCTGCAGATCGTGCAGCCGAACTTTGCGTACTTCGGGCGCAAAGATGCGCAGCAATCGCGGCTTATCAC
>Ga0209283_10001627_pt1 | contig 12344 bp, 10 predicted proteins | sample CZO8metaG_2_FD_188354 | JGI IMG/M metagenome (GOLD analysis project Ga0209283, IMG submission 188354) | Vadose zone soil microbial communities from the Eel River Critical Zone Observatory, Northern California, USA - CZOApr15con2H1.8 metaG... | ecosystem: Environmental > Terrestrial > Soil >...
TGGCCACCACCGACCCGGTCTTTGGCCGCAGCTCCCCGCTGAATCCGTAAGGGTCAGCCTTCAACGGCAGCGGCGGCCCTTTATGCGGGAGAATCTCGTACTTGTAAATCATTCCTTCCGTTACGCTGGGAATGAACAGCTCCCAGATTCCCGACGCCCCACGCGAGCGCAGCGGATGCACGCGGCCGTCCCAATTATTAAAGTTACCCACGACGCTGACGCGCCGGGCGTTCGGCGCCCACACCGCAAAGTGCACCCCGCGCACGCCCTGGACGGTCTTCAAGTGCGCGCCGAGCTTCTCGTAGCTGTTGTAGTGCGTGCCTTCGCCGAGCAAATGAAGATCGAAATCGCTTAGCAGAGGCGGAAAGGAATAGGGATCGGCGATGGGGCTTTCCGCGCTGGCCGCCGCCCCTGAACCTGCGCGCAATGGTGTCTTCTTCTGTGCCAAAACAGTTCTCGTGATTGCGAACTGTCATTCTATCGGAACTGCCGCGCGCCTCCAACCCATTGTGGACACCATGGGCTGGATGCGTCCAGAACGGCGCGGCGAAGATTCGTGCGGGGGCGTCCCAAGGAGGAAGGGTTGTTGCTTCAGGCAGGCAGCCGCCCGAAGCCGACGCAGGTTACTTGCGGGCGGCGCGGCCCTGTTTGGCGAGGTGCTCGATTTGCATCAAGTGGTTGATATCGTGGCCGGCGAACATTTTTGCCATGTGCGCAATCGTCTCTTTGCCGCGCTCGGCGTGCATTCCGAAGTACTCCCACTTTTCCGGGGGCAGCGACCCCAGCAAGGCCAGGTTGCTTTCACGCAGAGTGCGAAACATTTTCAGCGAGGCCTTGGCATCCGCCTTGGCGTAGTTTCCGGCGCGTGCCCAGGCATCCTGGTCGAATGCCTGAATCGGTGTGCCGCTCGAACTGAGGATCATTCTCATGCGGTACCCGCACACCAGTTCCGTCTCGGCCAGATGTGCCAGGATCTCGACGATGGACCATTTCTCCGGAGCCGGGCGCCGCCGAAGTTGTGCCGGCGAAAGCCGCGCAATAAGCCGTTCAATTTTCTTCGGCGTGCTCTTTTGCACCGCCACGGAATTCTTGCCGTCCACATAACCAAGAATCCGTTGCGTGTATTCCTGCGGAGTTTCGTTCATGATTCCAGCCTCTCGATTCGGGGTGGCCGCGCGAGCGCGCGACACTGCGAGGTTCACTCAGTTCCTCGATTGTGTCAACAGCCGCATTGGCCCCCCGGCCGTCCGTGGCAGGATGGCGTTGCCTGCGCCCGCGATTCACGCTAGAGTGCGCGGGGCGAATCACGGAACGCGCCCTCGAGGGGCGGTCGCTCCGCGGAGGGATGAAGTGCTATGGCGAAAAATTCAGGTTTGGCGCGGTGCCTCGGGGCCGCGCTGCTGGTGAGTGCCGCCATGATGCCGATCCAGCATGCAGATGCGCAGGAGCGCGGCCAGGCCCGCTCGATGGTCGTTTCACGCTATGGCATCGTTGCCGCGGAGTCGCCGCTGGCGGCGCAGGCCGGCGTGGAAATCCTCGAGCGCGGCGGGAACGCCGTGGATGCTGCCATCGCGGCAAATGCCATGATGGGCGTCATCGCGCCGATGTCCAACGGAATCGGAGGCGACCTCTTCGCGATGGTGTACGACGCGAAGACGGGCAAGTTGTACGGTCTGAACGCAAGCGGATGGGCGCCGCGGGGGATGAATATTGAGCTGTTGAAGGGCAAAGGGCTTCGCTCCATGCCCACGACCGGGATCTTTTCCGTCACGGTGCCGGGCGCCGTCGATGGCTGGCACAAGCTCGCCGAAAGGTTTGGCCACAAGAAATTGAGCGAGCTTCTTGCCCCCGCCATTCGCACCGCTGAGGACGGTTTTCCTGTCGGGGAAATGGTTTCCATGCTGTGGCCCACCACGGTAGACCTGCTGCGCGCCAACGACGCTGCGGCGCGGACGTATTTGATCTCCGACCGCGCGCCCCGCTTGGGCGAAGTGTTCCGCAATCCTGACTTGGCATGGTCCTTGCGCCAGATCGCCGACCACGGCCGCGACGCTTTTTACAAGGGCGAAATCGCCAAGCGCATCGTTGAGCTTTCGCGCAAACATGGCGGCGTCATGGGGCTGGATGATTTTGAGGGATATGCCGGCGAATGGGTCGAGCCCATCTCTACCACCTACCACGATTGGACCGTGTACGAAATGCCGCCCAACGGCCAGGGCATCGGCGCTCTCGTGATGCTCAATATCATGGAGAATTATCCTCTGGGACAGTTCGGAGCGAATTCCACGAAGGCGTTGCATGTAATGATCGAAGCGAAGAAGCTGGCCTATGCCGATGTTCTGCGCTATGTCGCCGATCAACGCTTCGCCAAAACGCCGGTCGAGGGCTTGCTCGCAAAAGCCTATGCGAAGGAACGCGCCGCAAAAATCAACATGGACAAAGCCAATTGTGACGTTGCCCCGGGCGAGCCGAATCTTCCCGGCGGCGACACCATCTATCTGAGCGTCGTGGACCGCGAAGGAAACATGGTGTCTCTCATCCAGAGCAACTTTGAGAATTTCGGGTCTGGACTGGTCGCTCCTGGAACGGGTTTTGCCTTGCAGGATCGCGGTGCCCTCTTCTCCCTCGATCCGGCATCCCCGAATGCACTGCAGCCCCGCAAGCGGCCACTCCACACCATCATCCCGGCCATGATGGAGAAGGGGGATGTGCGCATCGCCTTCGGCATTATGGGTGGGTGGAATCAGGCGCAGGCCCACGCGCAATTTGTCGCCGATGTCGTAGACTTCAAAATGAACATCCAGGCGGCGCTCGAAAACCCTCGGTTCAGCAAGCATTCTTTTGCAGGATGCGACGTCGCCGTGGAAAACCGGTTCGCGGGCAATGTCCGCAAGGAATTGCAGGACAAAGGGCACGAGATTGACCTGCGCGGCGCCTTCTCTTCGTTCATGGGAGGAGGGCAGTCTGTGATGCGCGATTTCGCCGCTGGAGTCAATTACGGCGCTTCCGACCCGCGCAAAGACGGAGCCGCAATCCCGGAACTTCCGCGAGAAAAGTAGGGTTTCAAGCAGGATGAGAATGTGAAAGGAATGCAGCCCCGGGCTTCCTGTTCCAGTTTGGCACAGCCCTGCTACAGAGTTCCAACAGTCGTTAACATAGCTTGAGAGTACTTTCGTTCTTACTTTCGTCCCAGCCGTACTATTGGCACGCCCACTCCTATATCCCAAACTTGTTCCCGACGATGCACTATCAGACAGAGCGCTCGGGGGAATCGATGCCAGGTCCATTCAATTACATTCTTTGGTTCGGAAGCGGCTCTGGGAAGCTCTTCGTGACGGTGTCCCGGTGATTGCGCTTCTCATCCTCGCTATTTCCATTGCGGCGCTGGTGCAATTCTTTGTTTCCTATTGCCGCTCGCTCGTCTCCGTGTACGCAAAGGTGGAAATTTCTCGTGAAGCGATGGAAACTGCAGGTCTTCCGGCAGGACACGTGGACGCTGGAGAATTCTCGCGGCTTATGGCTCTTGTCCGACAGTGCCGCGTCGTGGCGGACGATTCCACGCAACTCGGCGCCGTGCGCCTTTACTATGCTGTCCTGACGGCCCTGGAAAAGTTCTGCCTTCTCCTCCCGGCGAGTTGCTCCTGGTTCCATCGCGAGCGGAGCGGCTGCGCCCACATGGTGGGTGTAGCGCTTGACCGGCGAATGGCCAACCTGCGGCAATCGGCCTGAGCTCCAAGCCGGCCCCGCCTGCGGCAGGCTTGGCCCGCTAATCGGCGAACTTCTGCTCTCAAATTAACCCTCCGTGTGAACCGGGTTTCCCTCAAATGTCCAACTACGTAAGAGATTTTGCTTTATCGTGTCAGAAGATTTTATTTGCTCTCCACTAAGCGATTGTATTATAAGTGTTAGGAATTCTCCCCGTGGCTCGCGGCTTGCTAGTACAAGTGCAGCTTTCGGCGGATCCTGAGGGTTGACATAAGATTGCCGGAGAGGAAGGTTCTCATGCGTCTTTGGACAAACCCTCGCTGGGTCTTGCTGTTCTTCGCGGGTTTCACATTGTTGTGCTCGCCTACGAGTCGCGCCCAATCGCCTGTGGCGGGCAGTTATGTCTGCGCGCACGTAAGTGTCGCCGGTAAGAGCGCCAAGTGCACCAGCCCCCCGCTAATTCTGAATTCAGACGGGAGCTACCAACTCCGCGGGGCAGAAGGTCATTATTCGGTGCGCGGTCAATGGCTGGTCCTCTCCAACACAAAGAGCCCGAGCCGAGGCAAGTTGCAGACGGGGCATCGAATCGTTTTCCGGTACCGCGAACACGGCAAGCTCTGCGAAATCACGTTTGAACGGCGCCGTGCCGATCTCGGCGATTCCTCGCTTTCCTGATTTCTCGACAGCAGCCACCTGCTGAGAAAATCTGCTGCTTCTTCCTTCCGCGCCACTTGTGTCCACGCCATGCTCACATTCGGAAGCGTAACGGCATCAATCCCGCCGATAACCGCCCCGAGGGTTCACTGTCCGTGGTGGTGCTCATCGCCCTCATGGTTCTGTTGGGAATCCTGCTCCGCGGTGAGCTAAGCTAGGGAGCGCGCTTGATGCAAGGAGACCGGCACGTGAATTCGCCTTCCGATTGCGCGGAGAGCAACCCTCAAGTGGTCGCCGCGCGGTTGGGGAACCCTTTGGATGAACAAGGATTCCCGCGAGCCGGCGATTGGAAAAAGGCCCGGCCAGTTGTATTTTGCTCGGATTGGCAGGGGAAGCACCCCGACCCTGAGCGGGAAACCGAAATCCGCCTGTTGTGGTCTCCCCAATTTCTCTGTCTCCGTTTTCGCAGCAGGTTTCGAGAGATTCACGTTTTTCCGGAGGCCAACCAGCGTCGCGACCATCTCTGGGATCGCGACGTCGCCGAGGCGTTTCTCCAGCCGCCCGGCTTTGAGATGAAGCATTACAAAGAATTTGAAGTCAGCCCCAATGGGAATTGGATTGACCTCGATATCTCCCCGCGCGGCGCGCTGAATCTAATGTGCGGATTGAAAGCGCGGGCGACCGTGGACGACAAATCGCGCGTCTGGATAGCGGAGCTGGCCATACCTATGAGGTGCCTCACAGAGGATTTCAATTCCAACCGTGATTGGCGCGTGAACTTCTTTCGCGCGGAAGGAGCCGATCCTAACCGCTTTTACTCCGCGTGGCAGTCCACGAACACGCCACAGCCGAACTTTCATGTCCCCGAACGATTCGGAACGTTGCAGTTCTCTCCGGAGTAAGATTGCTCTTGCTACTTTTGCTCTCCGCGCCAGCCGCGCCCGCGCAACGGACGCCCCGCCTTCGCTCCCGTGAGTTTCCCGTCCTCGAATTCCACAGCGCCATTGACGATGACGTAGCTCACGCCTTCGGAAAGCTGGTCCGGCTTTGTGTACGTGGCCTTGTCCTCGATTGTTGCGGCGTCGAAGATGGTGATATCGGCGAAGTAGCCGGCCCTCAGAAGCCCACGCTCCGTGAGATGCTCGCGCTGCGCGGGCAGGGAAGTAATCTTGCGGATGGCTTCCTCGAGCGGCAACAATTGCAGGTCGCGGACGTAGTGCCCAAGGAACCGCGGCATCGAGCCAAAGGCGCGTGGATGCGCGTGCGGCTCGAAGATCGGCCCGTCGAGTGACATTTCGTTGACATCCAGACCGATGCTCGTCCACGGCTGCCGCAGACCCGCTTGCAGATCGTTCTCGCTGGCCATGAAGTACAGCGCGCCGGTCTGACCCTGGTCGGCGACAATGAAATCAAAGAGCGTGTCCAGCGGGGTCTTCTTCCATTCGGCCGCCACCTCGGAAACCACCTTTCCTTCAAACTGTTTCAGCTTGGGGTTGAACACGGATGAAATCATCACGCCGCTGGCACCGCCACAATCGAAATAGAGATTTTCCCAGTCCGGATGGTCGTCCGCCATTTCGGCTTTCACCTTCGCGCGAATCTTGGGGTCTTGTATCCGCGTCAGCAGCTTCTGCAACCCGCCATCGGCGGTCCACGGTGGCAGCGCAGAAGCCAGCGCTGTAGCGCCGGCGACGTACGGGTACATGTCTCCGGCAATGTCCAACCCGGAATCGCGCGCGGCCTTTATTTTTTTCTGATACGTCTGCATCCAGCCCCAGCGTGTCTTGCCGCTGACTTTCATGTGGAAGATTTCCACGGGAAGATGCGCCTCGCGCCCGATGCGGATCGCTTCCTCAATCGCGGCGGGTTCGGAGGCGCCTTCGCTGCGCATGTGCGTGGCATACAGGCCGCCGTATCGCGAAGCTACTCTTGCGAGCTCGACAAGTTCTTCCGTCTTGGCGTAGTGGCCCGGCGGATAGATGAGCGCCGTCGAGAGGCCCATCGCGCCGTCTTGCATGGCCTGCGCCACGAGCAGTTTCATCTGTTCCAGTTCCGCCGGAGTCGGGTCACGATCATCGTCGCCCATGATCGCTTGGCGGACCTGCGCCGCGCCCACATACGTGCCGATGTTAATCGGCGTGCCTTGCTTCTCCAGGCGTTTGAAATAGCCGTCCAGCGTCGTCCAATCCACGGTCAAGTGGAAATGCTCGAGGAAGGGCTTTTGCGCCTCGATGGTCCTTTCATTCTGCGGAGCGACCGAGCCGCCTTCTCCGGTGATTTCGCTGGTGATGCCCTGCGAAAGTTTGCTGAGCGAGCGATTGTCGATGAGCAGGGAAAGCTCGGACTGGCCGAGCATGTCAATGAATCCCGGAGAAACAATTTTCCCAGAAGCGTCAATCACGCGCTTCGCGTGGGCCTCCCTCAAATCGCCGATAGCGGCGATGCGGTCTCCGCGAATGCCCACGTCTCCGGCAAACCAGGGGTTTCCCGTGCCGTCGATGATGTGGCCATTCTTAATAACGATATCGAAGCGGTCTGCAGCTTCTTGGATTTGCTTCGAAAAGGGTCCCGCCGGCTTCGCCGCCGCACGGCGCGGCGGTGTTGCCGCCAAGACGAGCAGCGCGATTGCGCCAGGAATTGCAACCAGCCATTTTGCTTTGTGTTTCAATGGGAATACCTTCATCAAGCCCAAGAGGATTCCCTAATTCATTCCTTATGTCAACGCATAGGGCCTTTTCTAATGCGTTCGCGGAGAGGGTTTGACGCCGCACGCGATCCCGCGGCAAATACGTTCCTGCGCGCCTGCATTTCCCAATTGAGACTTGACAACTCGAGGAGCCGCTCATAGCGTGTCGGCATTGTCAGGTTGAGGCTGATGGAAGAACAATTTATCGGGCGCCCCGTCCCGCGGAAAGAAGGGCGCGAAAAAGTTACGGGACAAGCGCGCTACGTCGATGACCTGCGGTTTCCCGGAACGTGGTTTGGCGCGACGGTGCGAAGCGAATGTGCGCGCGGCCGGATTCGCGGCGTCAAGTTCGGAGAGGGGATCCCCTGGAAGGAATTAACGATTGTTACCGCGAGAGATATCCCCGGCGAGAACCACGTCGCTCTGATGGAACACGATCAGCCGTTTCTCGCCGACGCCGCGGTAAATCACCCCGAAGAACCGGTTGTTCTGCTGGCCCACCCCGACAAGTACCTGCTCGAAGAGGCGCGCCGCGCGGTGCACATCGAGTGCGAACCCCTGGAGCCTGTTTTCACCATCGAAGATTCCCTGCGTGGGGGGGAAGTGATCTGGGGAAAAGACAACGTCTTCAAGTCATTCCAGGTTGAAAAAGGCAACGTGGATCGAGTTTGGTCGCAGGCGGATTTCATTGTCGAGGGCGAATACCGCACCGGCGCGCAAGAGCAGCTCTATATCGAAACCAATGGCGTCATCGCCGTGGCCAATCCTGACGATGGCGTGACGGTGTGGGGCTCGATGCAATGCCCTTACTACGTCCACAAGGCCCTGATGGTTCTCTTCGCTTTGCCTGCAAACAAAGTTCGCGTTGTCCAGGCGGAGACAGGTGGGGGGTTCGGCGGGAAAGAGGAATACCCCTCGATGATCGCGGGCCACGCCGCCCTGCTCGCGTGGAAATCGGGAAAGCCGGTGAAGATCGTCTACGACCGCGCTGAAGACATGGCCGCAACCACCAAGCGCCATCCCTCGCGGACGAGACATCGGACCGCCGTTACGCGGGACGGCAAACTCCTGGCCATGGACATTGATTTCGTGATTGATGGCGGCGCTTATACAACTCTATCGCCCGTGGTCCTCTCTCGCGGAACGATTCATGCCGCCGGTCCTTACTGCTGCCCGAACATGCGCATTCGCAGCCGCGCGGTGGCCACCAATGCGCCGCCCCACGGCGCATTTCGCGGGTTTGGCGCGCCGCAGAGTATCTTCGCGCTCGAGCGCCACCTCGATCACGTTGCGCGCGCCGCGGGATTGAGCCCGGAGGAATTTCGCCGCCGCAATTTCCTCCACGCCGGTGAGACAACCGCCACCGCTCAAGTCATCCGCGAAAACGTCAATCTGAATCAGCTCATGGACCGCGCGCTGCAAGCGAGCGATTACGCCGCGAAGAGCGAACGATACGCGCGTGAGAACCCCGGCTGGCGGATCAAGAAGGGAATCGGATTTGCATCCTTCATGCACGGCGCGGGCTTCACTGGTTCGGGAGAGGAATACCTAGCCTCTGAGGTGGAACTGGAAGGGACTTCCGAAGGCATTGTCCGGGTTCTGACGGCGAATACGGAAATCGGCCAGGGAACAAACACCGTGTTCACGCAGATCACCGCGCAAGCGCTGGGCATCGAGTCCGATCGGATCGAGATCGCGCGCCCCGACACCCGCTCCGTTCCCAACAGCGGCCCGACCGTGGCTTCGCGGACCTGCATGATTGTGGGAAAGCTCGTGGAATCGTCGGCGCTGGGATTGAAGCAGAAACTTGTTCAGGCTGGCCTGCTCGAGGAAGGCTACACTTCCGCCGAATTTGCGCGCTCTTGCCGCGCTTACAACGAAACGTACGGCCCTTTGAAATCGCGCGCGCAGTATCAGCCGCCGCCGGGAATTCATTGGGACGACGCCACGTATCAGGGCGACGCCTATGGGGCCTATGCATGGGCGGTGTATGTGGCTGATGTTGCTGTGGACCTCGTCACCTACGAGGTGCGCGTGAATGATTTCGTTGCCGTGCAGGAAGTGGGCAAAGTGATTCATCCGGTGCTCGCGGCGGGACAGATTGAAGGCGGAGTTGCGCAGGGCATCGGGTACGCGCTCTACGAAAATGTGGTCTGGAGCAACGGCCGCATGGTCAACGGGCAGATGACCAACTACATCATGCCCACGGCGGCCGATGTGCCGCCGATCCGCGTGTTTTTCGAGGAGCAGCCCTACGCCTACGGCCCCTCCGGAGCGAAAGGCATCGGAGAACTTCCCATGGACGGCGCAGCTCCGGCGATCGTGAATGCGATTGAAAACGCCATTGGTGTCAGCATTTGCCGGATTCCCGTCACGCCCGAGGTGCTCATGGAAGCGCTCGAGGCTTCCGAAGAGGTGGCTCGCCGTGGCTGATCGCTCCGGGAAAGTCGAGATCGCCTGCGTCGTCAACGGTGAGAAGAAATCGTTGCGCGTCTTTCCGATGGCGCGGTTGCTCGATGTTTTGCGCGAGGAGCTGAGCCTTACCGGCACGAAAGAGGGCTGCGGTGAAGGCGAGTGCGGCGCCTGCTCCGTGTGGATGGACGGGCAACTTGTCAACAGTTGCCTGGTTCCGGCGTTGCAAGCCCAGGGAAGCGAAATCACAACGATCGAGGGGATCGCCAGCGGTGAGCGGTTGCATGCCGTGCAGCAAGCTTTCATTTCCTGTGGCGGCGCGCAATGCGGAATCTGCACGCCGGGCATGGTTATGGCTGCGATCAATTTGCTCGAGAGAACGCCCCATCCGAGCGAAGACGAAATCCGCACAGGCCTCGCCGGAAACCTGTGCCGCTGCACCGGCTACACAAAAATCTTCGAAGCGGTCGTTCGCGCGTGTCAGGCGACGGGAGGCGCAGTCTGAGATCTTTCGTTCCCGCGTATGAATTGAGAGCGCCGCAGGGCTTGCGCGCTGCGCTGGAGCTGCTGGCCCACGAGCCCAGCGAGTGGAAGCCGCTCGCCGGCGGCACCGACTTGATGGTGCTGTTCGAGGCCGGAAAACTTTCTCACAAGAAATTTCTCAGCATCTGGAAATTGCCGGAGCTGAAAGGCATTGAGGTTACACCTGCGCACGTTACCCTCGGCGCGTTGACCACCTACACGGAAATTCAGAAGCATCCGGTTCTGCAGGCGGAGTTCCCGTTGCTCTGTCGCGCCGCGCAAGAGACCGGCGGAGTCGCCACGCAGAACCGAGGAACGCTGGGAGGGAATATCGTCAATGCATCTCCCGCGGCAGATTCCCCGCCCGCGCTGCTTGTGTATGACGCCGAACTCGAGCTTGTTTCTGCACAGGGATCGCGCTGGGTCCCCTACAATGGTTTTCACACCGGGTATAAAACAATGAATTTGCGGCCGGACGAATTGCTGCGCTCCATCCGTCTCGCGCGCGCCACCTCCGGCTGGCGACAGTATTACCGCAAGGTGGGGACGCGCCGAGCTCAGGCGATTTCAAAAGTATGTTTCGCAGCCGCCGCGAGTCTCGACCGCGGCCGGATACGTGACGTCCGCATCGCTCTGGGCAGCGTGGCGCCCACCGTTCTTCGCTGCGCGAAAACGGAAGGCACATTGCGAGGGCAACCGCTTGCCCCTGCCGTGAGTGACGCTGCAAGAAAATTCCTCGCGGCGGAAATCGCGCCCATTGACGACGTCCGCTCGACCGCCGCATACCGGCTGCGCGTCGCTCAGAATCTCCTCGAAGAGTTCCTCCAGACTCTGCGATGAGCGCCGACCTCGTTATCCGCAGTCAAAAGGTTGTCACGCCCGAGAACATCGCACCGGCTTCGATTCACATCCAGCACGGCCGCATCACGGCCATTGCCGGTTTCGACGATTACCCCTCGGATGCGCCGGTGTTTGAAGCTGGGAACTCCGTGGTGATGCCCGGTCTCGTGGATACTCACGTCCACATCAACGAGCCGGGCCGGACGGAGTGGGAAGGATTCGCCTCGGCCACGCGCGCGGCGGCGGCCGGCGGCGTGACCACGCTCGTGGATATGCCTCTGAACTGCATTCCCGCGACGACCACTCCCCAGGCGCTGCAAGCAAAACTTGCAGCGGCGCGGGGAAATTGTTGGGTGGATGTTGGCTTCTGGGGCGGAGTCGTTCCTGAAAATGTCGGGCACCTCCGGCCTCTCTTCGATGCTGGAGTTTTGGGATTCAAATGTTTTCTTATTCCATCAGGCGTCGAAGAATTTCATCACGTCGCCGAATCCCATCTGCGAATCGCATGTCATGAATTGCAGCGTCTTGGCGCAGTCCTTGTTGTTCACGCGGAGCTTCCTGGCCCGGTGGACGAAGCTGTGCAAGCGTTGAACAAGGGAGATGCGCATGATCCGCGGCGCTATTCCACTTTCCTGAGTTCCCGTCCGCGAAAAGCGGAAAACGAAGCAGTGGCGCTCGTCATTCGCCTCTGCCGCGAAACCGGATGCCGCATGCACATCGTTCATCATTCTTCCTCCGGTGCGCTCCCTGCGCTGCGCGAAGCGCGCCGGGAGGGTTTGCCGATCACCGTCGAGACTTGCCCGCATTATTTGTGCCTTGCCGCCGAGGACGTTCCCGATGGCGCGACCCAGTTCAAGTGTTGCCCGCCGATCCGCCAGCGCGAGAACAACGAAGCCCTTTGGGCCGCGCTTGGCGAAGGCCTCATCGAAATGGTCGTTTCCGACCACTCGCCATGTCCTCCGGAAATGAAGATGCGCGAATCAGGAAATTTCCTTCGCGCGTGGGGCGGCATTTCCTCGCTTCAGCTCCGCCTCCCCCTGACGTGGACTGCGGCGCGGGGCCGCGGCTATTCTTTGCGGCAGTTGACCGAGTGGCTTTGCCGCGCCCCCGCCCGGCTCGTCGGTCTTCACAATCGCAAGGGCGCGATTCAGAAAGGGTATGATGCTGATCTTGTGGTCTGGGATCCGGAGGCTTCCTTCCGCGTGGACGGCGCGCTGCTTCATCACCGGCACAAGCTGACGCCGTATACGGGGCAGGTCCTCAACGGTGTTGTCGAAGCGACGTTTCTGCGGGGCAGGAAAGTCTTTGAGCGCGGCTGGTTTCCCCCGGCGCCCGCGGGGGCGATTGTTTCACGTGAAACATTATGATGGAACTTGTTGATTTGATTGATCTTGCATCCGAACGGCTGGGCGGCGCCGTAGTTTTCGCCAATGACGAGTTCTTCGCCCCGAAGGAAAACCTCCTCAAGCCTGGCAAGCCGATCTTCATCGAAGGCAAGTACACCGACGCCGGAAAGTGGATGGAC
>Ga0209283_10001629_pt1 | contig 12335 bp, 10 predicted proteins | sample CZO8metaG_2_FD_188354 | JGI IMG/M metagenome (GOLD analysis project Ga0209283, IMG submission 188354) | Vadose zone soil microbial communities from the Eel River Critical Zone Observatory, Northern California, USA - CZOApr15con2H1.8 metaG... | ecosystem: Environmental > Terrestrial > Soil >...
TCCGACCCGGCCGATCACCAGCCGCCCGGCATGACCGATGGCGGTCGAGCGCGGAAAATGCGGAATTTTTTCGTAGTCAATGCGGGTGGCAGCGTCGAAGTCGTCGGCGAAGGCGCCGAGGCCGGAACCAAGCACCAGGCCGATACGCGGGCGCAGCTTCGTTTTCTTAAGGATGAACTTCGCAGCGCGCTCGGCCCGGGCAAATTCGTCGCCGGAGGCGCGGCCGGAAGTGGCGCGAGCGCTCACAGCAGGATGCCTACAATCGAAGCCGACATCAGATTGGCCATCGTGCCCGCCAGCATTGCGCGGATGCCCAGCCGGGCGAGCTCGCCGCGCTTATTGGGCGCCAGCGCGCCGATGCCGCCGATCTGAATGCCAATCGAGCTGAAGTTGGCGAAGCCGCACAGGGCGAACGTGGCGATGGTGAACGAGCGCGGATCGAGCGCCGCCTTCATCTGCCCGAGAAACCCGAAGGCCACCAGCTCGTTTAGCACCATGCGCGTGCCCAGCAGGTTTCCGATGCTCCCGCAATCGCGCCACGGGATGCCGATCACCCAGGCCACCGGCGCGAACACCCAGCCAAACACCTGCTGCAGGCTCGAGGGGAACCACGCGATGCCGTGCCGGGCGAGCCAGCCGTGTGTTCCGCCCAGGACGCCGTTGGTGAGATAAATCAGCGCGAGGAAGGCGATCAGCATGGCCGCGACGTTGATGGCAAGGTGCAGGCCGTCGGTGGTGCCTCGGGCGATGGCGCCGAGGAAGTTCTCATTCTTGCGCTCCTCGTCTTCCGGCATCACGACGCGCCCAGCCGTCACTGGTTTCTCGGTTTCCGGCACCAGCATTTTGGCCATCAGCAGGGTGCCCGGCGCCGTCATGATCACTGCGGCGAGCAGGTGTTTGGTCTCGACGCCTCCGACCGCGATGTAGGCGGCCATGATGCCGCCGGAAACGTGCGCCATACCGCTGGTCATGACGGTCATCAGCTCGGAGCGGGTCAATTCCGGCAGGAACGGGCGAATCGTGAGCGGCGCCTCGGTCTGCCCCATGAAGATACTCGCGGCGACGTTGAGCGATTCGGCCCCGCTTGCCCCCATCACTCGCTGCATCACCCATGCCGCCCCCTTGATGATCACTTGCATGACCCCCAGGTAATAGAGCACAGCGAAAAACGCGGCGATGAAGATGATCGTGGGGAGCACCTGGAGGGCAAAGATAAAACCGAGGGAAGAATCTTTCTTGCCCAGCTCGCCGAACACGAATGAGGAGCCAAAATAGGAAAAGCCGAGCAGCTTGTTCACTCCGCGGCCGGCCAGTTCGAACAGCCGCAGGCCGTAACCGGATTTCAGCACGAACAGCGCAAACACAATCTGCAGGCCGAGCCCCCAGACGATCGTTTTCAGGCGGATAGCGCTGCGCTTGGTCGAGAAAGCGTAGGCCAGGCCCATCATCGTCAAAAGGCCGAGGATTCCCGTCAGTCGTCCCATGCGCCTCCTCAGCGCCCCGCGACGCTCGCAGGGCGATACAAACCGCCTGCGGCCATCACTCGCCGATCACGCGATGGACCAGGGGTCTCGAGACTTGCGGCGGAGAGGGCTCGATGCGGTAGCTCTGCTCGATCAGTTGCTGCGCCTGCTTCAAGCGCTCCTCTGAGTTGTAATGGATGGTGCACAGCCGCTCGCCCTCTCGCACCGCCTCGCCCACCCTCTTGTGAAAGACCAGTCCCACCGCGGGATCGATCGTATCCTCTTTCTTCTCCCGGCCGCCGCCCAGCACCACGCAGGCGATGCCCAATTGCTCGCACTGCACTCCCCCGACATAGCCCTTCGCCGGGCTCAATACATCCGCGGTGTGACGCGCCCGCGGCAGCCGGCCGGGATCGTCCACCACGGCGGGGTCACCGCCTTGCAGCGTGACAATCTCGCGGAATTTATCACGGGCGCGCCCGGATGCAATCATTTCCGCGGCGAGCTTCCTGCCATCCGCCAGACCGGCCACGCGTTCTCCCAGGTGAAACATCCACGCCGCCAGCTCCAGGCACAGTTCACGGAGGTCTTCCGGCCCGCCGCCGGCGAGTACCTCGATGGACTCCTCGACCTCCAGCGCGTTCCCAGCCTTGCGGCCAAGCGGCTGGTCCATGTCGGTGATCAGCGCCACCACCTTCTTGCCCATCTGCCGCCCGGTCTCGACCATCAGCTCGGCCAGGTACACGGCGTCTTCTTCCTTTTTCATGAACGCGCCCGAGCCCGTCTTGACGTCGAGCACGAGCGCTTCGATGCCCTCGGCCAGCTTCTTGCTCATGATCGAGGCGCAGATCAGGTAAGGGCTCTCGACCGTGCCCGTGACATCGCGCAGCGCGTAGATCTTCTTATCAGCGGGGGCGATCTCAGCGGTCTGGCCGATCAGGGCGCAGCCGCAGAAGCTGAGGACGTAGCGGAACTCCTCATGCGTCAGGTTGACGCGGAAACCGGGAATCGATTCCAGCTTGTCCAGCGTGCCGCCGCTGTGACCAAGGCCGCGGCCGCTGATCATGGGCACCACCAGGCCGCCGGCCGCCACAATCGGGGCGATGATGAGCGAGGTCTTATCGCCCACGCCGCCGGTCGAATGCTTGTCCACCAGGCCGGGGATGGCTTCCAGTGAGTGCGGGTGTTTCGGCCGAAGGTCGGTAAAATCCAGCACCTTACCTGAATACAACATGGCCTCGGTCAGCGCGGCGAGCTCCGCCCGGGTCATGCCCTTCAGCACGACCGCCATCAGCCATGCGGCCATCTGGTAGTCGGGGATTTCGTTGGCGGTGTAACCCGCGACCAGGAATTCGATTTCCTGGCGGGTCAGCTCTCCCGCATCGCGCTTCCGGCGGATGAGGTCAACGACACGCATGAGGCGAGGCGGCCAGTGGTCAGCTTTCTGCCGCGGGCCGGAAAGGTGGCTCCCGCTCGGCTTCGGGGTCCGTCGAGTCGTCCGCGCTGCCCGCGGAGCGGCCGCGATGCCAACGGATGAGAAGGTCGCCGGCGCGGGTGCAACTCCCCATTCTCTGGGACGACGCTTTGTGGAAAGCTCCGCGGAGATTGCTGTGGAGCGGCTGCATAGATGCCCTGATGGCGATGCGGCAGCCTAGCATCCCGCTCCGAGGGAGTCAACGCAGCGTGTGTGGGAGTGGGGCAGCTAGGCTCGCTTATCCGGGCCGCGGGGCGGCGCGTTCGGCGATGTCGGCGGCAATCTGCTGCATCTCGGCGTGGATTCTCTTGTTCGACGCCAGCAACTCAGGCCCGCCCAACCTGTAAGGACGCCCGGCGAAGTCGGTGGCCGTCCCGCCGGCCTCGCGCACCAGCAGCACGCCTGCGGCGGTGTCCCACGACTTCAGGCCGAATTCCCAGAAGCCGTCGAAGCGCCCGCAGGCGAGCGCGGCCAGGTCGAGCGCGGCTGAGCCGTCGCGTCGCACACCGTGCGAGCGCAGGGTAAAATCCCAGTAGTAATGGATGTTGGGGTTCTGGGCGCGCTTGATGCTGGGAAAGCCGGTCGCGAGCAGACTGGTAGCCAGGCGCTCGACACTCGAGACCTGAATCTTCTTGTGATTCAGGAATGCCCCTTCGCCTTTCACCGCGCTGAACAGCTCTCGGTTGAGGGGATTATAGACGACGCCTGCCAGCAGGTCGTCGCCCTCCGCCAGCCCAATCGAAACGGCAAAGCACGGGTAGCCGTGCGCGAAGTTGGTGGTGCCGTCGAGCGGGTCCACGTACCAGCAGTAGCTGGAAGGCTTCGCGCCCGGTGCGGTGTTCTCGTATCCGCCTCCCTCTTCGCCCAGGATGGCGTGCCTGGGGAAGTGGCTGCGCAGCCGGGCAACCACAGCCTGCTCCGAGCGCCGGTCGGCTTCGGTTACCAGGTCCACCTCGCCCTTGTAGCTGATCTTCTGCGGCCGGTCGAATTCGGCCAGCAGGATGCTCCCCGCCTCGCGCGCCGCCTCAATCGCTACGTCCAGGAATTGCTGCATTGTGCCTCAGAGGATCATCCGATGCGATCGACCTCGATGATGCTCAATCGAGCGTGCCGCCGGCGAAATAGCCTTTGCGATGGTGAACGGTGTAGCCGCCATTTCCTTCCGCCCCGCTCGGGCTCTTCACGCGCACCTCGACGCGGCGGAAGCTCTTCGCCGGCGGGCGTGGATCGGGATAATATCCCAGGCGGTACTGCGTCCGCAGCTCGCGGTCAATGCGCTCGAACACGCTGTCAATCTCGGCCATGCTGTCGGGATAATACACGGCGCCGCCGGTGGACTCGGTGATGGTCTCGAGCGCGTGTTCCCCAGCAGTATTGCGGCCGCTCTCCGACTTCACCGGGCGGATCACGAGGGTGTAGAGCATGGCTTCCGAGCGCAGTGCGCCGCTACGCGTCGTCTCGAAATTCGACCGACTGGTGGTTTCACCCGCATCGGTCACCAGAACAATCACGCGCCGGCGGCCCGGGGAGCGCTTCGAGAGCGCCTGCGCGCCCAAATACACAGCGTCGTAGAGCGCGGTGCCCGCGCCTTCTCCGATATGCCGCACCGCCGACTGCAACAGCGGCACGTCGGAGGAAAACTCGGTGAGCTGCGTGACCCCGTCCGCAAACTCAAAAACCGCCAGGCGGTCGCCCGGCCGCACCACCTGCCGGATGAAGTGCGCCGCTGCTTCGCGCTCATTGGCGAGCTCCTTGATTGTGCTCAGGCTCGAGTCAATCATCAGCGCCAAGTCCAGCGGCTGCTGGGTCTCCGAGTCGAACACCTCGATCTTCTGCTTTACTCCCTCTTCATAGATTTCAAATGCCTCTTTGAGCAGGTCCGGCGCCGGGCGGTTATTCTTGTCGAGCACGCTGACGATCACGCTGACCAGGTTGACTTCGACGTGGATGCGGCCCTTTTCCCCAGGCGGCGGAGCCTGCCGCTGAGGGGCTTGCGAGGATATGGCCTGCGGGAGAGCGAGGACCAGCAGGACGGCCAAGGCCGGCCACTGTGAGCCGCTACTGGCGTACTGGCGTTTTCTCTTTCCGCTCAAGGGTCCGGGACGCAAGGCGCGTCTATGAAGTAGATTCCGTGGGGCCGGAAAAGGATTTCGCAGGCGGGACTTCTCCCTCCGCCCAGACGGCGCCATCGGCGAAATACTCTTTCTTCCAGATCGGCACGGTGCGCTTGAGGGTATCGATGGCCAGGCGGCAGGCATCGAAGGCGGCGCGCCGGTGCGGCGAGCTGATGGCAATGAACACGCTGGTCTCGCCGATCTCCAGGCGTCCGAGGCGATGCACCAGGGCGATGCGGTGGATGGGAAACTTCCGTCGAATCTCCGCGCCGATCTCACGCATCTTCCCGAGCGCCATCGGCTCGTAGGCCTCATAGTCGAGATACAGCGTGGTCCGGCCGCCGGAGTGGTTGCGCACGATGCCGTCGAAGACGACTACTGCGCCGTCCTCAGGGGCCTTGAGGTGCGCGACGATCTCGGCTGTGCGAATCGGCTCGCGCACCAGCTCGTAGATGTCTTCCACCACTTGAGCCTGCTGACCGCCGCTGACCGGCGGGAGAAACGCCACCTCATCGCCGCTCGCAAGCGGCGCGCGCCATTCGGCAAACTCCTGATTGACCGAAGCCACCACCGACGAGCGATACCGCGCCAGCTCCGGGAAGCGATTGCCATACCGGGCGAACAGGTCTTCGACGCGGGCGCCTTCGGAGAGCTCGGCGTGGTCCTCGGCGCTGCCGACAATCTCTTTGAGTCTTCCGAAGAAAAGGACGTGGACGCGCATCGCGCCCATTCTAGCGTTTCGCGGGGGGCATTTCCACCGCGGCGCCCGAGCTATTCCTTGACCTGCGCCGATGGTCGCCGTAGGGTGGGGGGCCATGAGAGTTCTGATCTCCGGCTCGACGGGGTTGGTGGGGACCGCCGTGCTCGGGGCGCTCGAGCGGGAGGGACATGCGGTCTCCCGGTTGCTGCGCCCGGAGAGCGACCGGCGCACGCCACCGCTTCCACATGCCCGCCCGGCGGCGGCAAATGTGCGCTGGAATCCCGTTGCCGGCGAATTTGACGCTGCGGCGGCGGAAGGCGCCGATGCCGTGGTGCATCTGGCCGGCGCTTCGATCGCTGGAGCGCGCTGGAACGATGCGCGCAAGCGCATCCTGCGCAGCAGTCGCGTCGAGGCGACGCGGCATCTGGTCGGCGCGCTCGGGAAACTGGCTCGACCTCCGCGGGTGTTTGTTTCGGCTTCGGCGATCGGTTACTACGGCGACCGCGGCGATGAGGAGCTGACCGAGCAGAGCGCGCCGGGAGATGACTTCATCGCCATGCTGGCGCGCGACTGGGAGGCGGAGGCCGCTCGCGCCGAGCAATTCGCCGCGCGCACCGCGATGCTGCGATGGGGTTTGATCCTGAGTTCACGTGGCGGCGCGCTGCAGCGCATGCTGATGCCCTTCCGGCTGGGTATGGGGGGACGGCTGGGGTCCGGCAAGCAATGGATGTCGTGGTTGACACTCGCGGAGGCGGTCGGCCTGATCCGCTACGCGCTCGAAAACGCGCAGGTGCGCGGCCCCGTCAATGGCGTCGCGCCAAATCCGGTGCGTAACGCGGAATTCACCGCCACGCTGGGCCGAGCCCTGCACCGCCCGACAATTTTCCCGGTGCCGGGCGTCGCCCTGCGTCTCGCGCTGGGCGAAATGGCACAGGTGCTGCTGCTCTCGAGCCAGCGGGTAGTCCCGAAAAAACTTCAAGCGCTTGGCTATCGCTTCCTGCACGCTGAACTTGGACCTGCGTTTTCCGCGGTGCTTGGTCGAAGCGCCTGAGCAGGCGCCCCCAAGACACTACCTGTAGGGGAGGCCGGGGGCCGCGCCGCTAGGACTGGTGCCGGTATTTACTTGACTTCTGTTTTCCTTTTGTTAGCATGTGGGCGATTTATAGCCTTGCTGCAAATCCTGAAACTCGCAGCGCGTTTCAGGGAAGGGAGGCGGAACTCATGTTCTCGAGGCAACTGCTCGCAGTCTTGCTTGCGCTCGTGCTTGCCTTCCCAGCCTGGGCAAGTCCCAACATTGTTGGAAATGTTTCAAGCAGCGAGTCGGCCACAGTTCGCGGCACCAACTTGACGCCCGGCTCCACCGTCCTCAGCGGCGACGCCATTGACGTGGGGGCGCGCGGGAGCGCGCAGATCATGCTAGTCGGTGGCGCGCAATTGCGGATGCTCGAGGATAGCCAAGTGCGCGTGACCCGGACGGCCAAAGTCATACAGGTGAGCGTTCAGCGCGGCGTGGCGTCCTTCCGGACAGCGGAGAACTCGTCGTTGGAGGCACTGCTGGCGGATGCGACGATTCGCTCGGCCGACGGATTGCCCGCAGTCGGAATCATCAGCGTGCGCAGCCCACAATCGGCCATGATCGCCGCGCAGAAGGGCACTCTGCTCATCACTACAGCGCACGATTCCAAGAGCGTGACCCTTCACGAGGGCGACGCCGCGGAAGTCACCCTGGTGCCGGAGAGAGCCAAGGACAAGGATAAGGGCGGAGGGCCGGCTCCTGCCGGCTCGGCGACGGCGGCCAAAGTGGCGATCATCGCCATTATCGTGGGGGGCGGGATCACAGCCGCGGCCCTTTTACTCGGTCGCCGAGAGACCCAACTGACCACTCAGCAGAAGTGCAACTCCGTCAGCCCGTTCAAGTGTCCGTAACCTAGCCTTTTTTCAAGCCGTTCAGGCGTGCCCGCCCTCGCGGGCACGCTTTTTGTTCTGGGCTCACGCCTTCACTCCACCGCCCAGGCGGTAAGCTCCGCTTTCAGCAGACGCCCGCTCACAGGGTCGGCGGCTACCGGGCTCTGCACTGCCTGACTACGCAGACCGGCAGTTTCAGAGAGATGCTGAAACGGCTCGGAAAATCGGTTGCGCGCCTAGCGGGGCGTCGCCCGGGCTCCACTCGAGCGATTTCCCCTCCTCCACGGCGGAATAGACGCCGGCCGAGGATCGGTTCACCAGGAGGAGGCGATGCGTGAGGAGGAGACACCTCAGAGGTCGAGCCGGCCGAGAAGAGCTTGCAAGTTGGACTCGTCCACCAGCAATTCGGGCTGCGCAATGGCTAGGTCATCCACCTCGTCGAACGCCTGAAACAATCTCATCTTGGCGACGGCGTACTCTTCAGTTCCGGTCATTTCCCGGCCAACGTTCTTGGCCCACTTCTCTACGGCGGCGTGGCGGACAAAAATCCGCAAGGGAAAGACCTTCTGACGATCGACGGAGACCATATAGACGTATTCGGTGCCGGCCGCCAGCCCGCGGCGCGTCTTCTGCACTTCATAGAAGTAATACTGGTAGACGTAGCCTGTCGCAGCAGAATAGCTCTTGATCCGGCGAGCCGCTTCCGGGCGTGCCATGGCGCGATTATTCGGCGTCCGTCTGGCGAAGTCAACCAAGCGCGCCCGCTCTGACAAACGGCGCGAGCGACCAGTTTGGAACGCCTCGGGAGCTATCAGTTCCAGAATGAAACAGAAGAATCGGCCGGCCTTGTACATGCAGTTCTTGCTTCCGCTGCGGTAAGAATCTCCCGAAAGGCGTGGATTCGAGTTAACTTGCAGGGAGGATAAGTCTTAAGCCGCGAGGCGTGGCACTGATCTCTAGTCTGCCTGACGCTTCATCGCACGCCAATCTGGGCGTTTCGCACTGGCACAGTCTTTGCTTACGCGCAGGCCATGGCGGGCGGGAGACAAGGACCGGCAGCAGGCGCCGGCATCGAGTTTGTCATTTTTATTTGCGTGGTCCTCGCGGCGGGAGCAGGAACACTGGGCTGCGGCGTCACCGGCAGGAGTCCTGTATCTCCCCCGCCGCCTCCACCACCGCCGATCAACGTGAGTGTGTTACCCGCCACCACTTCCGTGTTTCTCGGGGCGCCTCAGCAATTCACCGCCACCGTGACCAACACGACCAACCCCGGCGTCAGTTGGAGCGTAAATGGTGTCCCCGGTGGGAACTCCAACGTAGGCACGATTTCAAACGCGGGGCTGTACACTGCGCCGCAGATCATGCCATCCCCGGCGACCCTCACCGTCACGGCCACCAGCGTTGCCGACCCCTCGAAGAGCGCCTCGGCGACGGTGACTGTGATGAGCGATATCTCCATTACTGTGTCGCCGGGGACAGCCCCCGTGGAGCTGGGCGCATTGCAGCAGTTTGCGGCGACCGTCACCGGCTCCGGAAACCCCAACCGGGCGGTGAACTGGAGCGTGGCCGGGTCCGGCTGCTCCGGCGCGGCCTGCGGCACGGTAGACTCGAGTGGGCTTTTCACGGCGCCGCAAATTCTGCCTTCACCGCCGAGCGTGACGCTGACGGCGCGCAGCGTGGCCGACCCCTCGAAGGTCGGCAGCGCTGCGATCACTGTCACCAGCAATTTCGCGCTGACGGTCAGCGGCCCGGCCTCGGTGAACACCGGGGCCACCGTTGCATATACGGCCACGATTACTCCGGCACCGAACTCAAATCCGAGCCGGGTCGTGAACTGGAGCGTTTCCGGTCCGGGATGCAGCGGCGCCGCCTGCGGCAGCATCGCCGGCACGGGCAGCTATACAGCGCCCGCATCAGCGCCCTCGCCCGCTACCGTCAACATCACGGCCATCCCCGAGGCGGATCCGTCGAAAGCGGCTTCGCTGGCAGTGACCATCAATTCCACGGTCACTGTCACGGTGGCGCCCGTATCGGCAAACGTCGCGCTCGGCCAGTCGCAGCCCTTCGCGGCCACAGTAACCGGGACACAAGACACCAGCGTCACCTGGGACGTGAACGGCGTTGTCGGCGGCAACTCAACCGTCGGTACGGTCACCAATTCCCCGAGCGACCCCAACCACACGACCTACACGGCACCCGCCAACATGCCCACACCAAACCAGGTCTCCGTACACGCCAGGAGCAACGCTAGCCCGAGTGTCTTCGGCACTGCCACGGTTACCCTGACCAGCGCGATCGCGGTTCAAGTCGCGCCCAGCTCTTCCACGCGCGCCATCAACCACACGCAGACCTTCACCGTCCAGGTGGCGAACTCCTCCAATCAAACTGTCCAGTGGGCGGTCAACGGTATCCCGGGCGGTGATGCAACCCTAGGTCAGATCTGTGTGGCCAGTAGCAGCCCTTGCCAGCCCATCGCAACCAGCAGCGCAGGCACGGTGGATTATCTTGCGCCGTCGAGCGTGCCATCGAGCAATCCAGTAACGGTCAGCGCCAGCAGCCAAGCGGACCCCTCGAAGAGCGGCAGCGCGCAGGTGACCATCCTGGCGCACGTGCAGGTGAGCGTGCTGCCCTCGAGCGTCACGCTCGCGCCCGGCACTACACAGCCGTTCACCGCCCAGGTGGATGGGACCTCGAACCAGAACGTCACCTGGCAGATTTCCGGAGCGGGCTGCTCTGGTCCGGGCGGACCGTGCGGCTCGATCGACTCGCTGGGACTTTACACCGCTCCGCTGGCCCCGCCCTCGCCTGATTCGATTAACGTCACCGCAACCAGCGCGGATGATACCAGTCGCTCCGCTTCGGCAACCGTGACGATTGCTACCGGCCCGTCGGTGAACACGCTGCTGCCGGCCAGCGTAACCGCCGGGGCTGCGGGAGGATTTCCGCTAAAGGTACAGGGTAGCGGCTTCGTCGCTAGCAGCCCGGGCCCGGGGTCGACGATTATTCTCAACGGCGGCGCAAGGACCACTGCTTGCTCGAGCAGCAGCGAGTGCACGACCACGCTAGCCGCCGCGGACCTGGCCGCCGCCGGAAGTTTCCCCTTGCAGATTCGCAACCCGGACGCGACGCTCTCGAACCAGGTGGCATTCGTCGTGGTTCAGCCCACCACTACCGAGGACGTGATCGCGCTGACCGCCGCGGCGCCCAGCGCCGCCGGCAAGGATATCGTCGTGGTCGAGCCAAGCACGGCTGGAGGGACTTCGCCGGATTTGAACCTCAATGTTGCGGCAATGGGCCCGTTTTCGCCCGCGAACAACTCCTGCGTCCTGGCGGGCAGCCCCCTGGTCCTGAGTCGGCCGTCCTCCGGGACGGCTACGGCGGACATCTGCGCTTTTTCGCTGAGCGGTCTCGACCCGGCGTTGACTTACACGCTCACCGGGCCGGCTCCGAACGACGTCAGCATCATCAGCAAGGAGCCGCTTGGGCTGGGCATCATCCATCTCGCGTTGCAGCTCTCCAGCACCTCCCAGACCGGCCCGCGCAGCCTTTTCGTCGAAAACCCGAACAAAGACAAAGCCGCGGCCAGCGGCGCACTTGAGGTGAAATGAAGATGAAGCGGCATCCAAGCATTTCGGCGGTTACCATTCTCCTGCTGGGTGGGATGGCCGCGCAGGCAACAACCCTGGCGCGCATGAGTCTGGACGAGCTCGCATCCGCAGCCCACGTCGTAGCGCAGGCGCAATGCCTCGAGAGCGAGAGCCGCTGGGAAGGCGGCGCGATCTGGACGTTTACTCAGTTCGAAGTCATCCAGACGATGAAAGGCGCGGCGCCGCGCCTGATTACCGTCCGGCTGCCCGGCGGGAGGGTTGGCCACTTGCAGTCCTTCGTGGACGGCGCGCCGCGTTTCCAGCCAGGCGAGGAGGTCATCCTGTTCCTCGAGCGCACCCGGGCAGGCGATTTCTCCGTCACGAGTTGGGTACAGGGTACTTTCCGCATCCACCGTGATGCGTCCACAGGACGAGGGAGCGTCACTCAGGACTCTAGCGGGTTTGCCGTATTCGACCCGGCCACACGGAAGTTCCGCTCGGCGGGCGTCCGAAACCTCCCCCTCGAGCAGTTCAAGCAGCGGGTAGCCGAAGCCGTGGAGCGTCGAGCGAGCGGGAGGCAGCGATGAGAAGCGCGAGCCCGGGCGCCGGAAAATCAGCTGCCCTGCTGACGGCATGGCTGATGTTGTTGCAGGTTGCGGCGCCGTCGCCGGCGGGCGCCTACGTCTTCGGCTATACCGTGGCTGACATGCGGCAGCCCAGCTCGCAAAACGGCGGCTCGGCCTGTCCCAAGCCCAACCACTTCAATCCCGGCGTCGCGGGCCTCATCGACCGTCGATGGAGCACCTCGCTCAGCGCCAGCCCTGTCGTCATCCTCACGCAGAACCAGACGCCGGACGGACGGTTGAATGAGATCGAATCCGTTATCCAGCAATCCTTCGCCGTGTGGACCGGCGTCGCGGGCACCTCGCTGCGGAACTCGGCCCTCGGCCCGCTGAACCGCACCTCCACGCAGGCCGCCTGCACCGGCAACGATGGCCTGAACACCATCTGCTTCAACCAGAACGACGCGGCGTTCACCACCGGCGTCCTGGCATTCACGCGCGTGGTTACCTCCGACCTCATCGGGGAACA
>Ga0209283_10001637_pt1 | contig 12303 bp, 7 predicted proteins | sample CZO8metaG_2_FD_188354 | JGI IMG/M metagenome (GOLD analysis project Ga0209283, IMG submission 188354) | Vadose zone soil microbial communities from the Eel River Critical Zone Observatory, Northern California, USA - CZOApr15con2H1.8 metaG... | ecosystem: Environmental > Terrestrial > Soil >...
TCGACATCTGCCATCTGCCGCGCATTCAGGCGCACCCGGGGGAGCAGCGCCGCTCTCTGCAGCCACTCCTCTCGCGCCTTTCCTTCAAGTATTCGGTTGATCAGTCTGCCGCCGTGCGGACGATTGGAATTCATAGGATCTGGTCTGGGCTCCGCTCTCGCTGATAATTTCTCACGCAATCTTTGAGAGAATGCTGTTCGTAAGTCTATAATACACGTCCGCCGCGTGGTATCGAAACCCGCGGCGACGCGCGGGTGGTTTGCCGTTTGTAGAGCCGAGTGTATCTCGGATCCGTGCAGCGGCGATCCAATCGGCGGCAGAAGGCATTCCGCCGTCCCCCGTCGGCCGGGATAAATGCCGCTTCTACCGGAGCGGAAGCGGAGACGAAAGGGACGATACAAATGGCCGGCAATGCGCATCCGAAAATCTGCGTTCTCGGGCTCGACTGCGCCGCCCCCGAGATTGTCTTCGGCGACGCCCGCCTGAAGAATCTTCGCAGTTTGATGGGCATGGGCACTTGGGGGCGACTCGAGAGCGTCATCCCGCCGATTACCGTTCCCGCATGGATGTGCATGGCCACCAGTCAGGATCCCGGTTCGCTCGGCGTGTACGGCTTTCGCAATCGCGCCAACCGCACCTATGGCGGCCTCAGCTTCGTGGACTCCCGCTCCATCACCGAGCTGGCCATCTGGGATCACCTCGCCACCTACGGCAAACGCTCGATTGTCATGGGTCTGCCTCCAGGCTACCCGCCGCGCCCCATCGAAGGAATCCGTATCGGCTGCTTCCTCACGCCCGATCCTATGAAGAACGAGTTCACCTATCCCGCTGATATTGGCAGCGAGATTCGCGCTCTGGTCAGCGACTACGCCGTGGACGTTCCCGGTTTCCGCACCGACGACAAACGCTGGCTCCGCGAACAAGTCTTCGAGATGAGCCGCAAGCACTGGAAAGTCGTCCGCTGGCTGCTCGCCGAAAAAGAGTGGGACTATTTCCATTATGTGGACATCGGTCTCGACCGCGTCCACCACGGCTTCTGGGATTCCTTTGACCCCAAGCACATTCACTACAAGTCCGGAAACTCTTTCGAAGGCGTTATCCCCGACTACTACCTGTGGCTCGACGAGCAGATCGGCGCAGTCCTCGACATGCTCGACGGCAAGGCCGTCGTTCTAGTCGTCTCCGACCACGGCGCACAGCGCCTGGACGGCGGCTTTGCCGTTAACGAGTGGCTCGCGCGCGAAGGCCTCCTTGTCGTGGACGCAATGCCGAAAGAGGTCACACCTTTCGCCAAGGTGAAGGTGAATTGGGCCAAGACCAAAGTGTGGAGCGAAGGCGGCTACTACGCCCGTGTTTTCTTCAACGTCGAGGGCCGCGAGCCTCGCGGCGTCATTCCCGCCGCGCAATACGAGGCCTTCCGCGACGAAATGAAACTCCGCCTTGAAGCCCTTACCGATCCCCAGGCTCGCCCGCTCAACTCCCTCGTCTTCAAGCCCGAGCAGATCTATCGCCACGTGCGCAACGTCGCTCCCGATCTCATCGTTCACTTCGGCGGACTCTACTGGCGTTCCATCGGCAGCATGGGCCACGGCCGCTTCCACCTCGAGGAGAACGACACCGGCCCCGACGCCTGCAACCACGCGCAGTTCGGCGCCTTCATCCTCTACGCTCCCGGCCTCGCGCCGCGCGGCGAAATCCAAGGCGCGCATCTCCTGGACGTCTCGCCCACGCTCCTCGACCTCGCCGGCTACGACATCCCCCCCGCCATGCAGGGCCGCTCCCTCCGCTCCCGCGCGTGAGCATGCACCGTCGCCTCCCGCTCCCTGATTCTTTCCCCGCACATCACCGAGGCAGGTGGCCCGGGCGTAAGCGGGGAGGGTGATTTTTGGGGTGCCCCACGTGTCGGTGTTACACGTGGGTCTTCGCTTTGCGTGCTTAGTCGTTTACAGACTCTCTAGTCTACGGGATCGATGGGCACCAATCCGCGCTCCCCTTTCTCATAAAAAAGAAAGCTGCTCCACATCCACGCGCCGGGATTCCGCACCAGTCCCCGGTTCACGGGATTGGCGTGCATGTAATCGAGTTTCTCTCGTTGCTTGCGCCTGCTGTAAACATTGAAATCGTAAAATCTGGGTTGCCAGAATCGCGACAGACCCGCATCAGCGCCCATGAATGGCAGCCGCAATTGCGTGTCCGAAACGCGGCGCTTGTTTTTCCGCAAGTCCCGCGAGACGCGCTGCTTTAGCGCTTTCAGCACCACCGATGGCGTAACCTTTGGCGGCTCGCTGATCAAAAGATGCACGTGGTCCGGCATCACCACGTATCCCACCAACAGAAAGCTGTACCTCTCGCGAATCTTTCCCAGTCCATGCACGAACAAGTTTCGCGCACGAACCGTCCTCAGCAACGGCAACCGCCGGTAACAGCTGAAGGTGAGAAAGTGCAGATCACCCCGGCCATAGTAGCGCTTCAGATTCTTGGGCATAATTCAAATTCAAAGGCCCCACGTGTAACAGCGACACGTGGGGCACCCACGCCCCCGCGCATTCTAACGCCCTAGTGAACTATAACGGTGGTATCCTCTCGCTGTGTTCCAGCAAAGAGGGGAAAATGGCATTCGCGCAACGGCCTCTGGGCCACCCGCCAGATGAGGGTCGGCTCCGTCCAGGCGATCATGCCTACGTCCCGTTCTATGTGGGATCGCGAGAGGGCCTATTCGTATCCGACCGCAGTGCCAAAAAGGGGTACGTCCAACTTCGAAACGGTCTCGACTGGCTAAACCCTTGCAAGAAGTGAGAGGGTCATTTCCTTGTCGCGAAAGATAAGGGGGTACTCGCTGATGCGCTTTAGGTATTTTGGTATCTGCTTTGTGTTGTTCCTTCACGGCATTTGTGCACTTTGGGCTGGCGCTGCATGTGTCGGGGGGACCGAAAACCAGGCTGGCCTCTATCGAGCCCCTATCGAACTTAAGTATCAAGAGGTCGTTAACATCCTTTTCCCATGCGAGGCGAGCGGTGAGTACTATCTTATCCTGCGATTTCTCCCATCCTTCGCCCCCGAGTCGCAAATCGTCATTTCGCGAAATCAGCTTGGGACCTACGATATTGACTATTATTTCTTGCCAGCAGGGAGCAAGAAAATCGCCGAGCAGATACAGGCCATGCTTGCGCAGAATGCGCCCGACTCCCCACAAGAATTGGCGAGTCGAATCCGCGTTGAGCACAAACGAATCATGGGTGCGCCAAGTGCTGTCTCTGAGCTTATGACTTCCTATTTTGCGCTAAGAATCCCTCCGCGACTCGAAACCAAAGTCATTGTAGATGGCACCAGATACGAGCTTTGGTTCGTGGCCTTTTCTGCGCAGAACGTGCTACACCTGTCTTTTGAGGATGATAACTCCGAGGGACCAGTCAGAAACTCCGTCGCCATTTGGATGAATCGTTCTAGTGAAGTCATAAAGAGATTGAATAGAGATCATCAACCTCTCGCGACGAAGGATGATTAGGTGACGGGCGGGTGGCGCGGAGATAAACCGCTAGGACGATTTTGGGTGCCCCGCACGTCGGGTTTACGTGTGGGGCTTTTGACTTTGCTTTTTTCTTTCTCGTCCCGCCTCTGCCCGAACCGTTCACCCCGCCCCCGCAGCCGTTCAACCCTCAATTTCTCCCATTCGATGCAAAACACTTAACAACTTGATTAGTTCGTGCTATCCTTCCACGTGATTCTCGCTCAACATTCTCGCCGATCCACTCCTCTGGCCCACGCCTTAGACCCTCTGCTCCACTTCTCTGGCCGTGACGAAAATCTTGTCACCGAAACTCCATTTTCTCGGCCTTTATTTTCAAGCACTTCCGCACTCTTTCATTTTCCGTATCCCGTAAGTCCTGCATTTGCCACTCTTACGAAAACTGCCGGGTGTATACCAACAATTCCCACTTTGGAACGCATCTCGTTCCGGCCACCAGCCCCATCACCTGCCCCCTACCCCTACCTGTCCCGAGCGAAGCCGAGGGATTCCCTTTCTTTTCATACTCTTGCGCACTCTTTTGCACGCATCAAAATCACAACCCTTTTATTTTCATGCGCTTCCGCACTCTTTGCACAAAACAACCGGGGGTGGGGGTACCTTCCATCCCTCCCCTCGCCACGCAGGCTCGCTGCTGCCGGCTTGCATCTCCCCGGACGCGCTCGCTGCGCCAGGGGTGACGATCAGAATTCAGAATAAGGTGAGACGCATGCCCAGGATCAGCATGGCCGTAGCGATGATTCCCTCGGAAACCAGCCGCGGCAACCGCCCGTGCAGGTGGCTCGCCAGCCAGATCGCCGGCAGCGAACCCAGCAGCAGCGCTGCCACCACGCGCACGTTCACGTCCCCTTGCCCCGCATGGAGCAGGCCCGCCGCCGCGCTCAAGATGGTTCCGCAGAAGATGCTCGTGCCCACTAGCCGGCCCGAATCCGGCCGGTACAGAAGGTACAGCATCGGGATTAGCGCCGCCCCCGCGCCGATCGACGTGAGCGTAACGCACAAGCTCACAATGAAGCCCGCCGCGAAAGCGAGTGTGCCCTCGTGACGCTGCGCGAATCTCATCATGCGCCCGGCGAGGGCCTGCTCGGTGCTATCGGGAAAGAGCCGCGCGGCCATCAGCGCAAAGACGGCCAGCAGTGCTATTCCAATAGCCCGCTGCAGAAAGGCGTTCTCGATTTGCGGGGATCGCCCACCGAGGTTTCTGAGAGCGAAAAAACCCAGCACCAGGCCTGCCGCCGCGCCCGGTGCGAGCTTTTTCAGGATCGGGAAATCCACAAGCCCTCTTCGGTAGAAACTGATGCTCGCGACGATCTTCGTAGCGAATGCAAATGCCAGGCTGGTCCCTACAGCCTTTGCCGGTGCCAGCCCTCCGACGAGGATGAGCAGGGGCGTCAGCACGGACCCGCTGCCGATTCCCGTCAAGCCGAGCAGAAGCCCCACGGCCAACCCGATAGCCGCGATCAAGAGGAGGCTCAATGCGGCCTTCCCTCGCGATCACGCACGGCTGCGCTGCGCTCCAATTCCTGCCCTGATGACTGTGACGCCTCGAAAATACTGCGACCTTTCATCGTGTCGGGCCGCGCAATCCCGAACTCGGCCAGTACGGTCGGCGCGATATCCGTCAGAGCCGGGTTTTCCGCGCGTATCTTGCGATTGCTCAAGACCACGCCGGGAACTTTTGTGAAATCGATACAGTGGTCGCCGCTCCAGGGTTGCATGTTGTCTTCCATCACGTTCGTTGAGATGCCGCCGAGCACGCTGTCCCAGCCGACGCGATACCCGCGGTTGTACCCGACGATAAGGTCGGGCGCCTGAGAAGTGGATGGCCCCGAGTAAGCTTCGGCAGCACGGTCCACGCGGGTGATCACTTGTTCTTTGTTACTCGGATCGCGCACGGCTTGGAGACGTTCGGCAATTTCCCGCTGCAGTGCATCGGCCTCACTGCCAGGCCTTACGATTCCATTTTTTTCTCGTCCGCTGAGGTTCACGTAAAGCCCGTTGAGACCCAGCCCGTAGGCACGCGTCCGCGACCAATCCGCATCGCGAAAGATGTCGCGGCCTTGCGCAGAGGCTCCTGCACGCAACACCAGATAGCCGTTCTCCGCGAGCCAAGCATTCAAATTGAACGACCGGCGAAACGGCGCAAATCCATGATCGGAGACCACGAGCACAGTCGTATTTTCGTCAGTCGCCCGAAGCGCTTCTCCGAGGATTGCATCCATCTCGCGGTAGTAGTCTTCGAGCACCTTGCCGTGCTTGGCGGCGAGTTCCGGATCGAAGGAAGGGGACTGCGGGTCGATCGCGCGCCAGAACATGTGCCCGTTTAGATCGAGGCTCGAGAAATAAAAGAAAAACAGTCCGGTGCGGAACCGCGCCAACTCGTGTTCGAAAAGACGGCGTTGCTCCTCGAATACAGTGCGCGCTTGCTCCAGGTATTCGTCATCGTTCAACAAGCCGCTGGTGAGGGCTTTGGTGTCCTCCGCGATTCCCTGCGTATAGAAGGATCCAAGATCGCGCGAGAGTTCGCGCGCGTAACTTTGCGGCGTGGAAAGTGGAAGCGCTGGATTTGAAGGGTCGATGTTGATGGGTGATACATACAGTTCGAACTGCGGCCGGACTTGTTTGAGATAGAAGCGGCAAATCCCGGTGACGCTTTCCAGTCCTCGAATAAACTTGAATGTGATTCGAATCCAGGGGCTCCATTCGCGCTCGCGGAGAATAAACTGGTGGTCCTGGATGGAGAATATCGCGACGGGCTCAGAGGGGTCGCGATCAACGGTGAAGGGAATGGTGAGTTCCGGGTTTTCCTTGCGGAGGGTGTTGACGGGGCCGTGGAGTTTCGCTTCGATGTGGTCGCCCGCGACCTGCACCTGATAGATCACGCCGCCACTCACGGGACCCGGGGTAAAAATGGGGTCGTCTGTGTGAAAGGAAAATGTGCCATATCCGCCAAGCAAGTCCGGCGTGCCCATGCCTGCGAAGGTCTTGCCCTTGGTGGGCACCGGCGGAAAATTCGAAGGGATACGGAAGACGGTCAGAGGAATTTTCCGCTCATCAAGGTATTGCCAGAAGGCCTTGCCGTTGCGCAGAAGTAAAACCTCTCCTTCGGAGAGCGGAATCACCCAACTTCCCAGCCGGAGGTTGTGCTTCGGGGGTTTTACCTGTGACGTGGAGAAATAGGGCGTCAGAGTTGCCGGATCGCGATGAATGAAATCGAAAATACCGTGTCCCCCCGGATTCATGCCGGTAATCAGATTGGCCCAAGCCACCGGACTTTGCGGCGGGGTGCTCGTCTGTAAATTGAGGAAACTGCCGCGCGCGGCGAGGGCGGCAAAGTTCGGCATTTTCCCTTCGTTCATGTATTGCCGCAACAATTGCGGATCCATGCCGTCGACGCCCAAGATCAAAAGCCTCTTTTTTGGCGCGGGGGATTCTTCGCGGCGCGTCCGCAACAGGAACACACCGAGGATGGCGCCGAGCAGTGCGGTCGCGCCAAGCGCGAGCAGCCATCTGGGAAATCGTTTCATCTTCTCCGATGCTCATGGCGAGGACGCCCGAGACGTGGTGCACCGGCAGCTAGAGCCAAACTTCCGGCGCGTCACTCTGCTTTCGAATCCCTGGAGCGCAACCAGTATAGCAAAGAGCTAATCGAGGTCTCGCTCCCCGGCGGGTTGGATGACAAACCGCGAAGCTGGGTGTTATATCATTTCCATCAAGACAATGCCGATCAGATTCCCAGTTCTCCGGTGGCTCTGCAAGACGCCGAGACAATTTCTATCCCTGTTCTTCCTAATCTTTCTTACTAACGCGTTGGCTCAGAATCCTCCTCCTTCGGCAGATCTGGCGCTGAAGGATGCGCAGCAAGCGTTCGAACGGGACGATTTTGCCACCGCGGCGCGGGGATTCGAACAGGTGCAGCACGCCGCCCCGGAGAACAAAGAGGCGTGGCATGGCCTGGCCCTGAGTTACCTGCGCTTGGGAGACAAGGTCCGCGCCGTGGAGCTGGCACGCCATGCGGCGTTGCGTTGGCCGGACGATGGGGAGATGCGTCATCTACTGGGATTCGCTTACTTTCAGAGCGGTCAGACCGAACCGGCGATTCAGGAACTCTTGCAGGCCACACGGCTGATGCCGAACCGCCATGAGCCGCGATTGGATCTCGCCCTCGCGTATCTGAGCACGAAGCAATATCTTCCCGCGAGCGAATCACTCGGAGTGGTGATTCGCCTCAAGCCGGAACTTCCTCTGCCGCATCTTCTGCTGGGCCGCGCTTACGTCAATACCAATCGCACGCTACCGGCGATTGAGGAATTCAAGAAGGCTCTGGCGATCGATCCGAATATCCCGCTCGGGCACTACCATCTTGGCTATGCCTATGAGAGCCTGGGGCGCGATGCGGAAGCAATCGCAGAATTCCGGAAAGAATTGAATCTTCACCAGGACAATGCCGAAGTTTATTACCGACTGGGACGCGCTCTACTCGACTCCGGCCAAACGCAGGAAGCTGCAGTTCAGCTTCGCCATTCGCTGCGGCTGGTCCCCGAGAATGCGGACGCGCAATGCGCTTTGGGAAAGGCGCTGCTGGAACTTGGGCAGCCGCAGGAATCCATCGAGGCGCTGCGCAAAGCTGCCGACTTGAACCCGAAAGACCCAAGTGCGTATTTTCTGCTGGCCCGTGCTTATGGCAAGGTGCAAAACCGGGCAGAAGCCGCCAAAGCGCTACAGCAGTTTACGGAACTCAAGAAGCGGCAAGGAGCAGCGGGTGGGATGGCCTACCGGCCCAATTAAGATGTTTCGGCCTCGCTGCGTGCGACTACGCTCCGTTTCACTTTGCGTGGTGCTTGTTTTTCATCTGGTTTCTGCTGCGGTGCGGGCTGAGAAAGGGGCGCCTCCGGCGCCTGTGTTCGTGGACGTAACGCAAGCGGCCGGCATCGATTTTCACCTTACCTGCGGCGGAGCGCAAAAGCTCTACATTATGGAATCGATGTGCGGCGGTGTTGCCGTCATCGACTACGACAACGACGGCTGGCCAGATATTTTCCTGGTCAACGGCTCGACCCTCGAAGATTTGAAAACGGGCAAGAGCCCCGCGAGCAAGCTGTATCACAACAACCATGACGGCACATTCACGGATGTGACGGAGAAGGCCGGCCTAGCACACCGCGGCTGGTGCTTTGGAGCAGCGATAGGCGATTACGACAATGACGGCTGGGACGATCTTTACATCACCTGTCTCACCGGGTCCTTCCTTTATAAGAACAATGGTGACGGAACATTTAAAGATGTAACGGCGCAGGCGGGGGTCGGGAATCCCGGCCGATGGGGAACGAGCGCCGCGTTTGGCGATTACGATCGGGACGGGCATCTGGACCTTTATGTAACGAACTACGTGGATCTCGATCTCAACAATCTCCCGGAGTTCGGCAGCACTCCATTTTGCAAATACCGCGGCATCGCGGTTTCTTGCGGTCCGCGAGGCCTCGCAGGATCGCGAGACCGGCTTTATCACAACAATGGTGACGGGACGTTCACCGACGTCACCGAAGCGATGAAGATCGACGCAGGCTCCTATTATGGCCTGGGGGTGATTTGGGCTGATTACGATGGCGACGGCTGGCCGGACATTTACGTGGCCAACGATTCCTCGCCGAGCCTGCTTTATCACAATAATCAGGGCAAGTCATTCACCGAGGTTGCGATCACAGCCGGTGTGGCGTACAGCAGCGACGGCCGCGAACAGGCCGGGATGGGTGTGGATTTCGGCGATTACGACAACGACGGCTGGCCGGATTTGGTCAAGACCAACTTCTCGGACGATGCTAACAATCTCTATCACAACAACGGTGACGGCACGTTCGATGACCACGCCGGCGTGGCGGGCTTCGGCGCGGTCAGTGTTCCGTTTCTAGGATTTGGCGTCCGTTTTTTAGACTACGACAACGACGGCTGGAAAGACATTTTCGTTGCTAATGGGCACGTCAATCCCCAGGTGGACGAGCATGCATTCGGGATCACGTATGCGCAGCGAGCGCTGCTATTCCATAACCTGCGAGATGGGCGGTTTGAGGAGGTTGGTCTGCGCGCGGGCCCTGCTGTGCGGCAGCGCCGGGTGAGCCGCGGTTTGGCCGTCGCCGACTTTAATAATGATGGGGCGCTGGGAGTCTTGATTTCGAATCTTGATGGCTCTCCGACGCTGCTGCGTAACGTCTTGAAGCCGCGCGGCCACTGGCTGCGGCTCAAGCTGGTCGGCACGCGTTCGAATCGCGACGCTTATGGCGCGCGGGTTGAAATTGTTTCCGGGGGCTTGAAGCAGGTGGATGAAGTTCGGGCCAACAGCAGCTTTCTGTCGGCCAGTGATTCGCGATTGCACTTTGGGCTGGGAGCGGCCACGCGTGTGGATCAGGTGGTGATCCGCTGGCCCTCGGGGTTGGTGGAGAAGTTGGGGCAGCTTCCGGTGGATGGCGAGTTGGTGATCCGCGAGGGGAGTGGCCAAGCTATCTCATTCCCGCCGAAGCGATAGCCGCACGGCATGAATAGGGTCGAGTTCGATCCTGGGGACGTCCCTACCATTAGACAGATGTAATTCGGTCGTGCAGTCCAAGAAATTGAGTTTCTCCGTGTTTTTATCAAAATAGTGGGTTCCTCTTCGTGGCGGGCTTAGTGCCGTCTTTTATTGATTCCATCCGAGGGTAATAGTACTCGCTCCGGCTGAACGGGAAGAAATATAAAAAAAGTTGTTGACAGATAAAGGGAAGTGAGAGATATAGGAGCCAACGCGGGTGCGTGTCGGGGCGTATAGGTGCGCGAGGGGAGCGCTTTTATCGTTCCAATCTTTGATCGTTCAATTAAAGACTCCACTACATTCTTCTAGGGGGTGAGAGATGAATTGTGTAAAGAATTGTTTGGGGTTAGCTGCGAAGTGGTTTAACGGCGTGTTGATATCCCGCGTTGCCATTGTGCTGCTGCTTTGCGCGTTTGCCGCGCTCAGCGCCAATGCGCAAGTTCAGAACGGCATCTTTACGGGGACGGTTATGGACCCGCAGGGTGCGGCCGTGGCTGGTGCTGACGTGGTCATCACGAACATAGGCACGAACGCAGCGGTCACGCTTAAGACGAATGCGGAAGGCTTGTACCGGATTCCGGAATTGCCTGTCGGTACCTACAAGTTTACAGTGGCAGCCCCGGGATTCAAGAAGGCCGTGAAGGCTGGCCTTTATCTCGGCGCCGGAGCCATCGAACGGGTGGACTTTAAACTCGAGCTTGGCGCGCAGACTGAAACAGTGATGGTGGAGGCCGGCGCGGTTCAGGTGCAGACGGAGGATTCGCGGCTGAGTGAGACCATCGGGGCGGGGCAGGTGGCCAACCTCCCGCTGAATGGCCGCAACGTTTTTGATTTGATCTCGCTGGCGCCCGGCGCGGTGGACGTGACCGGTGTTTCTTTTGAGAACGGCCACAGCACGGTGGTAAATGGCCTGCGGCCGAACTTCAACGGATTTCTGATCAACGGGTCTTCCGACAAGGGCCTGAGCGGTGGCACTGTGACCACGCCAAACGCCGACATCGTGCAAGAATTCCAGGAACTCACGCTGAACATGTCCGCGCAGTACGGCAACAGCGCCGCGGCGATCGTCAACGTGGTGACCAAGTCTGGCACGAACTCCTTACACGGCAGCGCGTACGAGTTCTTGCGCAACGACAAGCTGGACGCCAACGCATTTTTCTTCAACCAGCAAAGTGAACCGAGGCCGCCCCTGCACTTCAACCAGTTCGGCGGAACGGTGACAGGTCCGATCTGGAAGGACCACCTCTTCTTCACGGGATCGTATCAGGGCGACCGCTTTATCACCTCCGCCCCGCCGACGCCGATCATATCGGAGACGCCCGAATGGCGCGCCGCGGTGATCGCCGCCCTGCCGAATTCGGTGGCTGCGAAGATCTACGCCAATTTCCCGACGAAGTTTCCTGGGAATTACAACGGCCCAGACAGCACGGATGTGCAGGGATTCGTTGGTACTGACTTCAGCGGTTACACATGTCCCAGCAACTACCCTACTGGCTTTACGAACATCGCGACGACGTTCCAGACCCTGTTCGGTGTGACGGCTGCAGAGGCGACCGCATGTCCCGGCTTGGTTGCGAATGGGGGAGTGGGAATGATCCCCCGCAACACGCCGTTCCTCAACGACAACGCCCTGAGTTTCCCTACGCAAACCCAGGGTAACCTCTTCAACGGGAACGAGTGGTCCACGCGCATTGACTGGGTTAAGGGTCAAAATGACCGCGTTTTCGGAGAGTACTACTGGCTGCACTCAGCCGATAGCTTTGGGCCCGCTAACGCCAGCAGCGGCATTCACAATTTCAAGAACCCCACGGCGAACCATTTCCCCAACTTTCAGGCGAGCTGGGTGCATACCTTCAGCCCGAACTTGATCAACGAAGCCAAGGCGGGGTATGTCCTCAACCGGGGAGATACGAACGTTGCTGTGCCGGGTGTGCCTTCCGTCGGGTTTGACGATGGCTCGGCGGGTTTCGGCTCCTACAACGGTTACCCGCAGTTCTTTCACGAGAACATCTACAGCTACGGCGACCTGATGTCTCTTCAGAAGGGCAAACACAGTCTCAAGTTCGGCGCAGATTTCCGGCGGAACATCGAGAACAGCGAATTCAACATCGCTCGGCCGTCGTATTACTTCTTCGACCAACTTTTCTTCGCGGCGGATGCGCCTTACGGGCTGGTCGCCGGCGTGGACCCGGGCTTTATCTCCAACAAGTCAGCG
>Ga0209283_10001639_pt1 | contig 12297 bp, 11 predicted proteins | sample CZO8metaG_2_FD_188354 | JGI IMG/M metagenome (GOLD analysis project Ga0209283, IMG submission 188354) | Vadose zone soil microbial communities from the Eel River Critical Zone Observatory, Northern California, USA - CZOApr15con2H1.8 metaG... | ecosystem: Environmental > Terrestrial > Soil >...
CACTGACCAGGGACGCTTCTACCACATTGGTGGGTTCAAGAGCTACCGCTACTACAACAAACAACTGGACAAGATTCGTTCCAAACGGGACAAATGCAAGAAGAAGTCCCGCCGCTATATTCGTCTTTCCAAGGTCTACAAGCGGGTATCAGAAAAGAAACGCAACAAACAACGGGACTGTCTGCACAAAGCATCTCATCTCATCGCTGGCAAACTGGCTGAAAGGGCTGTTGTCATTGGCGATTTGTCCCAGAGGCAGATGGTCATGAAGAACCACGAGAGCGAGACCCCCAAAGAGCACACCAAGCGGCGTATTCGTAACCGCATGGTGTATAATGACTGGGGTCTCTACGGCTTTACGCAGATGCTTGAGTACAAGTGTTTGCGCTTTGGGAAAGAACTCTCTATCATCAGCGAGCGCGATACCACCAAGATGTGTCATGTGTGCAAACACAAGCAGGACATGCCCTTGTGGAAACGGACGTATCGCTGTTCCAACGAGAACTGTGGCTTGGTGATGGACCGTGATGAGAACAGCGCGGTCAACATCTACGAGCGGTTCCTTGCCCGGCCTGGGCCACACACGGGCGATCCCGTGCGGTGTGCGGAGTGTTCACCGCAATCAACGTGTTTGAAGACATTTTGAAAGGCAGCAACAATAGTATGAACATCCGAGAAACTCAAAATGCTGTGCAACAGGAACTGGCACGGCACCACGACAATATGCTTCAGTTCCTGCGCGACCTCGTCGCCATCCCCAGCTTTGACAGCCAGATCGGCCCGGTTGGTGATGCCGTCGGTGCGCGCATGGCCGATCTTGGCTTTGACGAAGTTCGGCGCGATGCTATGGGCAACATGCTGGGGCGTATCGGCAGCGGCCCTCGTACCTTGCTCTACGATAGCCATATCGATACCGTCAGCATTGCCGATGCCAGTCAGTGGAAATGGGACCCATTCAAGGGTAAGTTCGAGAACGGTATCATCTATGGTCTTGGCGCGGGCGATGAAAAATGTTCAACGCCGCCCATGATCTATGCTATGGCAACCCTCAAAAAGCTGGGCCTGGCCAGAGACTGGACCCTCTATTATTTTGGCAACATGGAGGAGTGGTGCGATGGTATCTCCGGTAATGCCCTGGTCGAGCACGAGGGTATTCGTCCCGACTTCGTGGTAATTGGCGAATCGACCGAGATGGATATCTATCGCGGTCATCGCGGGCGTACCGAGATCAGCGTCACTTTTAAGGGACGCAGTTGTCATGCCAGTGCGCCCGAACGTGGTGACAACGCCCTTTACAAAGCCATTCCATTCATACAGGGCGTGGAGCGACTGCACCAGGAGCTCAAGAGCCGTCCAGACCCATTTCTTGGCCCTGGCTCCATTACCGTCACCAACATCAGCACCCGTACTGCCTCGCTCAACGCCGTTCCCGACGAGTGCAACATTTACATTGATCGCCGCATGCATCCTGCCGAGACCAAAGAGGTTGTATTGAACGAACTGCGTGCCTTGCCCAACGCCCATCTTGCCGAGATCGTGGTGCCGATGTACGAAGTACCAAGCTATACCGGCTTTACCTTTCCTGTGGAAAAAATCTTTCCCGCCTGGTCACTGGCAGAAGATCATGCCTATGTACAGGCGAGCAAGGCTACCTTTGCAAGCTGCTATGGCCGTCCGGCAAAAACTGGCAAATGGGTTTTCTCTACCAACGCCACTTACTGGATGGGCAAGGCGGGTATCCCTACCATCGGCTTTGGACCCGGTGAAGAACACTGGGCGCACACCGTACTCGACCAGGTACCAGCCGCCGAAGTCGTCCAATGTGCCGACTTCTACGCCATGCTGCCACTCTTCCTGGAGGCAATATGAGTAAGTTAGCCGTTGTTGCCATTGGTGGCAATTCTCTGATCAAAGACGAGGCGCATAAAAGTGTCCCTGACCAGTTTGACGCTGTCCGTGAAACTGCTGTACATATCGCCGAGATGATAGCCCAGGGTTGGAACGTGGTCATCACCCACGGCAACGGCCCGCAGGTCGGCTTCATCCTGCTGCGCTCAGAGTATTCCAGGACGGTGCTGCACACTGTCCCGCTCGACTCCTGCGGAGCGGATACCCAGGGTGCCATCGGCTACATGATTCAGCAGGCGCTGTACAACGAATTCTTGCGGCGCAACATCTCGCGCCAATGCATCACCGTCGTCACACAGGTACTCGTCGATAGCCGCGACCCGGCCCTGCAAAATCCCAGCAAACCAATTGGCTCTTTCTATCGAGAAGAGGATGCCCGGGTGAAGATGTCTCAAGAGGGATGGACCATGGTCGAGGATGCCGGTCGCGGCTGGCGTCGTGTCGTACCTTCGCCCCAGCCCCGGGAGATCATCGAACGGGAAGCTATAGAAACCCTCATCAAAAATGGCTTCATTGTGGTGGCCGTAGGCGGCGGTGGCATACCTGTCATACGCGATAGTGCGGGCAAACTCTCAGGTGTTGAGGCGGTCATCGACAAAGACCTCGCCTCCAGCCTGCTTGCCATTGAATTGAACGCCGATCTCCTGCTGATATCAACAGCCGTAGAAAAGGTATCCCTCAATTTCAAGAAACCTGACCAGCGCGACCTTGACACTATCACCCTCAGCGAAGCCAGGCGTTTCTACGAAGAAGGGCATTTCGCCAAAGGCAGCATGGGGCCAAAGGTACGTGCCATCATCAACTATCTCGAACAGGGAGGCCATGCCGCTCTTATCACTATGCCCGAAACAATCGGCAAAGCCCTCAATCACCAGACCGGCACGTGGATTGTACCAGATCAGTAGGGGCGGCGACCCTTCTCAAGCTGTTTCCCAAAAAAGCTATTCTTGTAATATCTCCTGAGATGGAGACCCAAATAGAAAGGACAACATCATAATGAAAACAAACCTGCGCGGACGAGACTTCATCAGCACCCAGGAATGGAGCAAAGAAGAACTGGAAACAGTGCTCCACCTCGCCTTCGACCTCAAAATGAAATGGGGACTCGACCTTCCCACACGCCTGCTCGAAGACAAAACCCTCTTCATGCTCTTCTTCTTCTCATCCACCCGCACTCGCAACTCCTTCGAGGCCGGCATGACGCGCCTCGGCGGACACGCCATCTTCCTGGAACCCGACAAAATGCAAATCTCTCACGGCGATACCCCCAAAGAGATCGGCAGAATCCTCTCTTCCTATGGACATGGTATTGCCATTCGCCACTGCGATTGGGGCGATGGCAACAAGTACCTGCGTGATGTGGCCGAATACGCCCGTATCCCCGTCATCAACATGCAATGCGACATCTACCACCCCTGCCAGGCTATGGCTGACCTGATGACCTGTATCGAGAAGAAAGGCAATCTGCAGGGTAAAAAAGTAGTTATGTCCTGGGCCTATGCCAAATCCTACACCAAACCGCTTTCGCTGCCGCAGTCGGTCATCGAACTCTTCACCCAATTTGGCGCGGATGTCACACTTGCCCATCCACCTGAGTTTGATCTGATGCCGGAGATCCTGCAAAATGCCGCCGACAATGCCAGGAAGACTGGAGGCAGTTTCAAAATCGTCAACGACATGGACGAAGCCTTCCACAATGCCGACATCGTCTATCCCAAAAGTTGGGGGCCGCTGGTAGCCGTCAAAGACAACTCCAGGATGGTAGACACCATCCGCCAGTACGAAAGCTGGATCTGCGACGAACGCCGCATGTCTCTGGCCAGAGAAGACGCCATCTACATGCACTGTCTCCCCGCCGACCGCGGCGTTGAAGTCACAGATGCCGTCATCGACGGCCCTCAATCGGTCGTCTACAACCAGGCCGAGAACCGTATGCATGTACAAAATGCTATCATGGCCTTGACAATGGATGGAAGATAAAAAAGATTGTAGCTCTAATGTGCAAAATCATCCTGATTTTGCACATTAGAGCTACAATCTTTGCATTCTGCATGACACGTCTAATGGTGGCTCTCATCCCACCACAATTTCACCGCCCGCATAAAATCAACCCCACTCTCAACAACTCCCAACGCCTGCTCGACCGAAGCCTCATCAGGATAATAGGACTGGACCGCTTGATAGAATACCCGTATCGCCCTGCCGGGCATAGTCCCCGGCGGCAATAACTCAATCGCCTTTTCCTTGGGCAAGCCCCAAACCCGGATGGGATCGTTCTCTTGAATTGTCAACACATGATAAAGCGTTGGCCAGACATCTGTGCAGAGCCAGCGTACATCCTGCGCCAATCGTCCTCCACCATGTTCGAGCAGCCCGGTTGTGATATATGCAGGAGCGGGATTCAATTTCACCAACGCCACCTCTGCCGCATCCTGCAAGTCCTGGGCAGTAGCTTCCGCTACAGGTAACTCACCTGTGACCACCGTATAGGCCCCAGGAATAGGCCCAACATATCCTTCTGGCAACAAACGTTATATAACTTGCAAGAGTTTCAGGCTCTTTATCAGGCTGATCCGTTTTATAATTGGTTTGGCCTTGATAACCCACTGATGTATGCAGCTCATAAAGCGGCAGGAGGAATGACAAGTATATACAGGCAGATTGGGATTGGCTGTGAAGCGTTGTTTCGACGTATTCTACAGGATACTCTCGGATTATCAGAAACTGACACGAAGTGGTCTTATCAATTATCCATAGGTGATAATAAAAACCGAACATTATCGTTGGATGGCCGAATTATCCTGGATTCTGTTGATAACCTTGAGGCTAGAGAACGCATCCGAGCGTGGATAGAACAGAAGGCTTTCGAATTACAATATGATCCTGGAATTGTCGCGGCCCTGAGAGGCGAAGTTTTTGAGGTAAGGCAAGGTTACAAGAGTAAAGATTCAAAGCGTCAAAATGCGGATATTGCAAATGCATCCGTAGCATATAAGAGTGCTTACTTACCGTGTGCTATGATTCTTTCTACTCAAATTGACTTTGATGTTTATAATCGCTATCGTTTAACGGGTTGGGGTGTCCTTACAGGAAAAACGGGAGAGGTCTCTTCTTTAGAGTCTACATACACATTTATGCGGGATGTTGTTGGCTATGACTTAGCAGCCTTTTTTGAACGTAACCATAATGTGTTACGGAAAGAGATTGAGCAAGTCCTGGTTGCACTGCTTAAAACGACGTAATAGTAACTGCTTTTGAATGTTCGGACAAGTAATTTGTTAAGGGAAGCAGGAGAGGGTAAATGGATAGCATACTATGCAAGTGAAACAAAGAGCGGAGCTAACCCATAAACATAATCTTGGAAATGGCAGGCATGGCTGGCTACGGCTGACTCCGGCATATTCTGTAAAGATAGTTGATGAAATCATAGCTTCGTGGCCTAAAGGTAGCCGTGTGCTTGACCCATTTTCGGGAACTGCCACTACTCCCCTCTGTGCTTCTTCAATGGGCCATAGAGCGACAGCTATAGATATAAACCCTTTCTTAGTCTGGCTTGGGCAAGCGAAAGTAAATTCATATGGCCAACTGGATATTGATACAACTCAGCAAATTGCTTCTCATATTACAAGAACGCTCTCTGACGCCCTTGAAACCATAGAGCCATGTTCTATGCCTACGCTCTATAACATAGATAGGTGGTGGAACACACAGGAGTTGCACTTTCTGCGCAGGCTGAAATCTTGTATTGATACTTCAACCCAGGTTGGCTCTCGAAGCCAAATCCTTCTATTGATAGCTTTCTGCCGTACAATGATGCGCATATCAAATGCCTCCTTCGATCACCAATCCATGTCTTTTAAGGATGAAGAAAGCAGTGATTTCACACAGCTCTCGTTGCATGGTATGGATTTGAACAGTGATTTTGTGGATATGTACCACGAGGATGTTAGCTATGTATTGAAGACTGCATCAGCTAATCCAATAGTATCCGCAGATGTACTCCAAGGCGATTCTCGCAATGTTGGGAAGTGCCTGACAGGCCCGTATGATCTGATCGTGACATCACCTCCATACCCCAATAGGATGTCTTACATTCGAGAAGTAAGGCCATACATGTACTGGCTGGGCTATTTTAATGAAGCAAGCGAAGCTGGTGAACTAGACTGGAAGGCGATTGGCGGAACATGGGGTATCGCCACCAGTCGGCTTTTACAATGGCAGAGGGATAGAGATACCTATTATCCTGCCTACTTTGGCGATATCATTATCCATATATCCTCGGCAGAGAACAAACATAGTAAGTTACTTGCCCGTTACATTGAAAAATACTTTGAAGATATATGGTCCCACTTGAAAAGCGTAATACCTCTCATTTCGTCTGGCGGAGAAGTACATTATATTGTTGGAAACTCCACCTTCTACAATGTTCTGCTGCCGGTAGAGACAATATATCGCGATATGCTGCTTGAGCTTGGACTCAATGACGTTTCAATCAAAGTGCTGCGCAAGCGCAACTCGAAGAAAGAGCTATTCGAATATGAGGTGTGTGGGCATAAGGGGTGATACCAATCTAAATTGAGAGCAACGTCCCTAATTCTAAAACACTCCGTTCATTGCTCCAAGATGACTGTGTCATTGCCATATAGAGTTTACTAACTCGTGAGATAGTTTTGCTAGAACCTACTGAGTCTGCAAGTCTAAATGCTTCCTCGGCAGTTTTGGCACTTTCCTCAATCATACCTAGCCCATAGTAGGCTTCCGCTTTTTGAGCTATCAATCGTGAGCGTCCTCGTATCAGGGTTGGATCATAGGTAATCAGACTGTTATCAATCTGTGAGATAGCACCTTTATAATCGAGCAATAGTACAGCATCAACCCCTTTTTGGGCAGCAACTGATGCTGTGCTAAATAGATTTTGCGTTCGCCCCTGGATTAGAGGATGAAGTTCAATAATATGCTCAGCCCGTCCAATACTTTGGAAGCATTCCTGTTTGAGTTGTGCCTTAGCATATGCTTCTGATAAGCCTTGCAATATGTATCCCTTCAGGGTTGGTAAATTAAGACCATCGATAGTAGTAAGGGCACCTTCGAGGAAAGTAATAGCCTCCAAAGGTTTATCTTGCTGAATGAGCGTGACTCCTCTACGTGCGAGTGCTGACGCCATCAGTTCTGGACTATTTAGCTCCCGGGCTATGCGAAAAGCCTGTTGATAAGCGACATGTGCTTGCTTATATCGCATCATATCCCGTGCAACACTGCCCTCTAGTTGGCGGCTCATAGCAACAATGACTAAAGCTCTATCATGCTGATTCGTTCCTTGGAGCGAATTTGCGAACCCATTGATTTCTTTCATCCACGTATCCAGACCACGAGAGGCACGAATAGTGCCTCCTGTATGGTACACATCCCAGCGTGTGGCCATCTGATGTTCAAAGAAAGTCACGCGATCAGTTTGAGAAAGATTTGCTTGCTGTATATACGGTTCACTGTTCAATCCCAGGAGGGCTGCCGGTATGCCTAAAATCCCAACAAGAAGTTTTCGCCTGTTAATGTCGATATTTTTAACCACGCGCTGTTCCTCCATCATTTGAACTGTTTCAAGATCTAAGATTTCTTAGCTAAAAAGGCTTCGACCTGGTCTGGTTGAAAGTTCGTGATGCGGTTAGGGCTTAGGCCATCCAGCTCAGGAGTCGGATGTCCAGCAAGCTGCTCAGCCACAGCTCGACCAATGGCTGGTGCAAGAGCGAAGCCTCGGCCGGAGAAGCCAAGGGCAACGGTGAGCCTATCCATTGCAGGCATAGGACCAATGAAAGGCAGATCATCAAAACTCTGCGCTTCCAGACCACACCAGACCCGTGCAATCTGTTGGCGGCCCACTGCTGGCAGGAGTTCACAAGCCGTCTCCCAGTTTCCCTGGACATTCCTTGGACGGAGCGTACAGGAGCGTCGGTCTGGTGTTGGATCGCCTGGCCATCCCCCACCCAACAAGAACACCCCATTGGGAAGTTGCTTGAGCGTGAGGGCGCGGTTGACTGCGCCTATCACTGGCAGGAGCATGTGATGTGGTGCTGGGGTAGAAGAGATCATTTGGAGGCCACGCGTTCGGATAGGCAAACGAAGCCCAATGCTCCCAGCCACTTCATCACTCCAAGCGCCTGCTGCAAGGACAACCTGCTCCGCTTGTACTTTACCGCGCTCCGTCTGCGCTCCTATGACCCGTTCGTTCTGAGTGAGGAGGGCCAGCACAGAGGTTGCACTCCAGTAGATCGCTCCATAGCGTTGAGCAGCAGTTGCAAAGGCACGAGTCGTGCGCACCGGGTCGGCCTGTCCATCACCAGGGCTGTAGCTCCCAGCTACAACTCCGTCGTGGAGACCCTGGACGAGAGTATGCACTCCCTGGCGATCCACGAGCCGCACGTCAGTGAAGCCTTGCTCCTGCTGGCGTTGCACAAAGGCCACAAGGTGCTCGGCCTCCGCATCCGTTTCGGCAAGCACCAAACTCCCTCCCCTACGATAGAGCAAGTCAGCTTCAAGTTCCTGCTCCAGTGTTCTCCATCGCTCGATAGCTTCAAGAGCCAGCTTCGCTTCAGCCAATGGACGTTGTTGCCGTCGCATTCCACCCGCACTTGCCCACGAGGCGGCAGGTGCAGAGGCGACCTCTGACCTCTCCACAACCAGCACCTGTCGCCCTTGCTGTGCCGCATGGTAAGCAATCGCACCCCCTATGACACCACTCCCAACGATCAGTACTTCAGTATTGGTCACGCTCATAAAGCCCTTCCGTGAAGGAAAAAAGCCCCAGCAGGGCGAGGACAAGCCATCGCCCCTACTATGCTACGCAGGAGCTTGCCAAGCCGTTTCGTCCATAGTAGGGGCGATGGCTTGTCCTCGCCCTGCTACCGCCATGATGCTCATTTGCACTCTTTCCTTCATTCACCAACATAGTCATTGATGGGAGCACATCAATTAACAAACAGGTCTGTCAACTCCTTGAGTTGCTGCTCATGAGGCCATTTCACGAGCATTTGTTGATAGATATCATAAGATTGATAGTATCGCAGCTGAGAGCCGAGAGCCTTTGCTGAGGCTACTGCCAATTCAAGATACGTTGTGCTTTGCTCTAGATTGTCCATGGCAAGTAAAACATTTGTTTGGTGGACAGTCAATTCAACACGATCGGGGACTATTAGCGTGGACATATCTTTGTCAGTTTGTGCTAGAATCTCCCATGCTTTGCCTGGCTGATTCAGATTAAGGTAGATGAGCCCTTCGTATTGTGTAGTACGACTGAAGTATGTGTAGTTAAAATTTGGATCTTCTTTCGGGTGAGAGGGAAATGTCTTATGCATGAGATCCAAGAATTGGAGTGCCTCATTTTCATGTGCAGGCTCTAAGCAGGCTAAGGCACTGTGTGTTTCTGCCAGTCCCATGTATACCCGGCCCTGTAGAAGAGGCGAGACATTGCTCCTATATTGCATTGCCTCTTGATATGCCCACAATCTTTGACTTGGACGCTTCAAATACAAATAGACGAGTGCTTTACGAATGAGCGAGGCAACTTGCAAGCAGGAGTCTTCAGCTACACGGGCGTACTGGAGTGCATGATCAGCATGAATCAGTGCTGAGGTGTAATCTTGTGATTGCAATGCAATCATACAGGCAAGTTGGTGCGCTTTAGAAGCCAGAATTGCTGCTCGTTTCTGATGTATCGATGGTTGTTCTACCATTGCGGAGAGTGGCAAGAGGTAATCAGATAGGCCATTTTCTACTTCTGAAAGATGCCCATCAAAGTAGAGCTGCCATAAAACTGGGATATTTGCGGCAGAGATAGAGAGTATCTCCTCAGTGTGGAACAGGTTCCCTATTTGAGCCAACTCTTGAAGAGGATTTGCCAGAGCTACACCTGTAATGCCGCCCAACATTTTTAGCAATGTTATTAACGTTGATCGCTTGGCTGAGTCATGCTCCATATCGCCTCCTAATAGTGACAAGAATGCTGTCGCTTGTTCCTTTGTCAATCTGATTACAGATGAACTTTGATCAGGTTGCAGTAGGTGTGATGCTGCTGGTAGCGTCACGGTTGGTTCACCGCAAGTCTTAAGTCTATAAGCTTCGGCTCGCTTTGCATTTATGGAACGAGCTAATGCTTGAGCATCCACCTCTAAAATACGAGCGAGACGGGGAATCTCATCGTTAGCGGGATAGCGTCTTCCATATTCCCATGAAGCAATGGTGTCTTTGGAGTAGCCTAAGGCTTGCGCGGCCTCTGCCTGTCTATATCCGTTCTGTATCCGGTAGATTTTGAGTAACTCTGGAAAATCTACATCTTCGTTCATGGTGGGCCTCCCGCTACTTTTCCTGCTATCCATTTGTTGCAAGTATACCATCATGATTGTGCGCTTGTACATCTGCTGGTACGTATTTCCGCTTCTAATGTCTGCTCAATTATGGCAATATTCGTTCATAGGACAATTGTATCTCTTCAAATGTGGTACGGTGTTTATGTACAAATGTCAGAAAGATCAACCGTGAAGGAGCAGACAGTATGCAAGAAAATGTGAGTGAAGTAGCGCGATTACTAGAGCAAATTGAACTTGAGTATCAGGCCGCCCAACGTGCGCTTACAGGGCTTGCTATCGTGTCCAGGCATGCATTCATCACAGCGCGAATGGAAAACATGGAGGCACATCATCAAGCCTTAGAACAGCTAGTTGGAGAAGAGGAAGCAATAAAGTTGCTCCTTGAAACCATAGAAAATAGCTAACAATGATACGCGCACAAAATAATGCAGGAGGTGCCACTCTTTGTTTTATCGGGTAAAAAGCTTGATAGATGCCATGATAAACACAGTGATAGTAGCAACGTCCTTGCTTCACCGTAATAAAGGAGAAACAGTCTAGAGTCGGAGGAGGTCAGGAGTAATAGTGCTTGGTCAACAAAACTTCCTCGACAATCTGTAATAGCGTCTCTTCTGTAAACGGTTTGGGCAGGTAACGGTCGGCTCCCTGGCGCAGTCCCCACGTTTGATCCATCTGCGTATTCTTGCTGCTCACCATGATGATCGAAAGATTGCGCTGCGGGTCCATAGCTCGCAGTTGGCGGCACACCCCAAAGCCGCTCACTCCTGGCAGTACCACATCAAGGATCAGGCAATGGGGGCGTTCTTCCACAGCTTTAGCCATTCCCTCGTTTCCATCGGTGGCTGTAATCACATGATATCCCGCTTTACGCAATGCTTGTGAAATAAAAAGTGATGCGGTCGCACTGTCATCAACGACGAGTACTTTAGGCGCATTTACCACGATACGTAAATTTCCTTTCAAATTGTATATCTTATTCCATAGTATACTCTACTTGACGCTAAAAGGCCTGTTTTAACGCCGCTCGCTCGATAAAAATAGGACTACAGGGCTATTTGAAACAGAAGTCATCCTGGAAGTTGACGCATAAGCGCAGCAATTCTGAGTTTAACTCGGTCAAACACCCGATTGTTGCGCTTATGCGTCGAAGTTCCAAATTGGCGCTCGCAATGGTAATTCCTCTCCTGCATGGCTATAATATAGATAGAAAGATAAGGGATTGGAGGCGATATGACTCGCCACTTTCAACAGCGTAGCACACCGGCAGAAAACCTACGAATCATTATACGCGCTATACCCTGGCGGCTGCTCATACTACTACCCATCCTGCTACTTCTGGCGATCCCCGCGTTTTACTATGGCACTCATGCCGGCCAAAAGATCTTTCCGGCTGTGACCAACTATTTCTACAATCTGGGAGGGCCGCCGCCCGCCGCGACGCCTACGCCTTATCCTCCCTATCCCAGGGCGCTGCCGCAGCCAGGTTCAATCCTGTATACCGTGCAAGTCGGCGATTCCTGTGACGAAATACTTGCCGTGCAGATGCGCATGAGCGACTCAGGAACAATTTTCACCGATATCAAACCAGAGACCGTCAAGGCACTCGACACCTCGATAGGGCAGGATTGCCACGCCTTGCAACCGGGCATGGTTCTCACTCTCTCCCCACACTATCCATCGATCGCCTTTGGCGGCCAGGTGCTCAAAGTAGATGCCTCCTCACCCCAGCAGGTGCTGCCGACCCCTGTCATCAACATTGGACAGCAGCAGCAGCTAGGCCTTGACTGCTCCGGTGGGTGCCAGCTCACCGTGCGTATTGCCCCAGGTGTGCAGGTGCATCTCTTCGTACAGACGCTGCTGCCTGTAAAAGTTGGTTCATGGGTTTGGGCACAGGCCCAGCTGGCCCGCAAAAACATCAAAAACTTTGATACCTATCCCTACGCTAACCCTACAGCCTCGCTCGACGGCATGTCGCTGCGTGCCTGCGATCTCCAGATCGACAACACCCACGACGACAACTCGCTGTCGT